>Ga0187782_10002416_pt1 | contig 13762 bp, 11 predicted proteins | sample 0715_SJ02_MP15_2_FD_132454 | JGI IMG/M metagenome (GOLD analysis project Ga0187782, IMG submission 132454) | Tropical peat soil microbial communities from peatlands in Department of Meta, Colombia - 0715_SJ02_MP15_20_MG | ecosystem: Environmental > Terrestrial > Soil > Wetlands > Peat | place...
CGCTTTCGCTTGAGCGGAAGCCGCCGGAGATCTTCCGCCGCAGCTTCATCATGCGCACGTCGCGCTCCGCCTCGTTGTTGGAGAAGGGCACGGCAGGATCATGCAGGAATCGGAGCGCATCCTCCTTGCGCGTTTGAAAGCCCAGCAGCAGATTGTGTCCGGTTCGCCGCGGCTTGCGTCGGCGACGCTTCGCGCCCTTCGCCGAGCGGACGCCTGCGAGCGGGGTCAAGCTTTCATGATGGACCAGGCCTACTCGAACGATGGCGTCGTAGCGCCGCTCGAGGAGCGCGATCAGGCGCGGCTTTAACGGAACGCCGCGCTCGCGTGCAAGACTGGCGGCGTGACAGGCGCGCCGCAGCAGGATTTGCATGCGCCGCGCCCAACCCTCCTTCTCGATCTCGACGAGCGCCTTGAGCTCCCGCAGATGATGGGCGTTGCACAGGGCGTGCTGAACGCTCTCCCTGCTGTAGCAGGGCTACCAATGATCATGCACGATGACGCCTTTGACCTTGACGATCGTCCCGGGACTTGGCTTTTGCGTTTCCTTGTCGAGACTTTGGCCTGGAAGGCGGCTCTTGCGGCATTGTCGCGGACGGGGAGGCGTTTTTCTTTGGCGACGCAACGTTGCCGGCATCGGCGCCGGCTCCGGAGTCTTTGTCGCCGACGGGCGTTTTCTTGGATTTCACGTCCGCGCTATGCGCTCGCGTCGCTTTCGCCGGATTCGTCTTCGCCGCCTTTCTCGTTCGTTGGCCTGCGGTCTTCAGCCCGGTCTCCTCTGCGGGCGTAACCGAAGCTTTCGCGCCTCGCGCGGAGATCCGCCTTTGCGGCGCCGGCTTGCTTTTCTTCTCCGTAACTCGCGGCGCGACCGCGGCCGGCGCGACTTCAATGCCGAACAGCGCTGCTACGTCATCATCCACAAGAATGCGCTCGCTTGCTGCGCCCCCCTGCGTCATCGGCAGATCCGCGCTTGCGCCTGCGATCAACTCCGTGCGGTCCACGCCGCGCAGCGTGAAGAGAAGATCGGGCGCCGCGTCAAACCGTGCGCCCGCGCCATAGAGCGCCGCCGCCACATGCTTGCACATGTCGGCCCAATCCGGGCAAGTGCATGACATCTTGATCTCGCGCGGCGCCGGAAACAGCCCCTCGCCATCGCGGCACACCCGCTCCATCACATTCTTGGACAGCTTGCCCTGCAGCAATTCGACAAGAGAGCCGATGGAGCGCGCGCAGTCCGCGCAGATCGCCTTCCAGCGCGACGACGCCACCGTGGCGATATCGATTCTCACCTCATAGATCTCGGAGCCGCTGACCATCGCCCGGACCTGTCCGCGCTCGATCTGCAGGTCGACGACGGAGCCGTTGCGCACATAGGTCCGGCCGCGCGGGAGGCGGTTTTCGAAATCGGAGTATCTCTCCAGATTTTCGCACCAGGCCTTGCCCCAAAAGCTGCGCGCGATCGTCCGGCCTTCGATCGTCACCGGCGTGACGATGCGTCCTTTCTTCCTCAACTTGTCCATTTCGCGCGCGGCCTGCGCCCGCCGCTTTGCGACCGGCACATAGGGACGAAAACCGTAATAGCTCATGGCGCTCCTTCGCGTCAGCCTTCTTTGATCGCCGTACCGAGATCCAGCCTGACGAAATCCAAAAGCTCGCGGTCGCTCATCTCCGTCAGAGTCATTTCCTTGCCGCCGGCAAGAACATCCTGCGCCAGCTGCCGCTTTGATTCGATCAGCTGGTCGATTCGTTCTTCAATAGTGCCACGGCAGACGAATTTTTGCACGAGGACGTTGCGTTTCTGCCCGATCCGAAAGGCGCGATCGGTCGCCTGATCCTCAACTGCGGGGTTCCACCAACGGTCGAAATGCAGGACATGGGAGGCGGAGGTCAAATTGAGGCCGGCCCCGCCCGCCTTGATGGAAAGCACGAAAAAGGGAATGCGCTCGTCCTCCTGGAATTTCTTGACGAGCTCCTTGCGCTTTCCCACCGCCGTCTCGCCATGCAAAACGAGGCCCGGCCGCCCAAACGCGCCGCCGAGCAGTTTCTCCATCGCCGGAATGATCTCCTTGAACTGCGTGAACGCCAGGAGCTTTTCCTGACGGCTCGAGACCGTTTCGGCGATTTCCCAGAGGCGCATGAATTTGCCGCTGTCCTTTTCGTCATAGGCGCCGTCGCCCAGCCATTGCGAGGGATGATTGCAGATTTGCTTCAAGCGCATGAGCGACGAAAGCACCAGTCCGCGCCGGGCCATGTCGTCTTCGGATTGTTTCAGTCGCGCCTCCAGATCGTCGACGGCGGCCTGATACAGCGCCGCCTGCTTCTTTGTCAGAGAGCAGAAAGCTTTGACTTCCGTCTTGTCGGGAAGATCGGCGATGACGTTTCTGTCGGTCTTGAGGCGGCGCAAGATATAGGGCGCCGTCAGCCGACGCAGCGGCGCATATGAGACATGCTCCTGAGACGCCAGCGTCTTGACGAAGTTTGCGAAGGCTTTGGACGACCCCAAGAGGCCGGGATTGAGGAAATCGAAGATCGACCACAAATCCCGCAGATTGTTCTCGACCGGCGTGCCGGTCAGCGCGATGCGGCCCTTGGCCAGGAGCGATTTGACCGCCCTCGTTTGCTTGGCGTCGGGGTTCTTTATCGCCTGCGCCTCGTCCAGCACCGCGAGGCGCCATTGCAATTGTGCAATCCAGGGCAGACGCAGCAGGCTTGCATAGGTCGTAACCACAAGATCGATCTCGGCGACTCTCTCCGGCGTCATCGCCTTCAGAACGTCGGCCGGCATGAAAGAAGGGTGCGCGATCATGACGCGCAGCGACGGCGCGAAACGCTCCGCCTCAAGCGCCCAGTTGGCGAGAAGCGAAGCGGGCGCCACCAGCAGGCTCGGAGCGGCGTTCCCCTCGCTTCGATCAAGCGTCAGGAGCAGGGCGAGAACCTGAATGGTCTTGCCGAGCCCCATGTCGTCAGCGAGGCAGGCGCCAAGCCCGAGTTGCAGGAGAAAGGACAGCCAGCGCACGCCGACCTGCTGATAGGGACGCAAGCTGGCCTTCAGCGCCGCGCCTGGATCGGCCCGAGCGAGCCCCTCAGGACTGCGGCATCCGGCGAGCGTCTCGGCCAGCCACGGACCTGCCGTCACATGACCCCACTGCTGCGATAGCCCGTCGCTCGCGACGGGCGTCCTTCCGAACGCCCCACCCAGCTGAACTTCCTCGGCTCCGCCGATGTCGGCGCCCGCAAGCAGGCGCATGGCCTCAGCGAAACGCACGCCTTCCTTTTTCGCCAGCGCGTCGACAGCCTGGAATTTGTCGAGCGTCGCTTTCAGGCGCGTGGCGTCGACCTCGACCCACTTTCCGCGCAGCATGGCGAGGCCATCGGTCGTCGCGAGCAGGCCCGCAATTTCTTCGCCGGTGAGCGCTTCGCCGTCGAGGCTCACCTCGACGCGAAAGTCCAACAGCGATTCCACGCCAAGCAGCGACGGAGCAGCCGAGCCGACTGTGGCTTCGACTGCGGGCCGGCTCGGCCGATTCATCCGCCAGGCCGCCGGCATTCGGATGACGAGGCCCACCCGCTCCATCTCCTCGACGTCGGTCAGGAACCGCAACGCATCGCTGGGCGTCCAGCGCAGGGGATGGAAGATTTCGCCGCGATCGACGATCTCCTTCAGCCATCCGCAACTTTCGCTTGCCTGGCTCACGGGCTCCAGCAGCTTGAGGAGCTCCGCCTTGTCCCCCGCTCCGGCGTATTCGCGCAGCGCTTGCCCGAGCGGAAGATGTCGTAGGCCGCCGTGCGCCGCGAGCGACGAGGCGTAGGTCGCCATGAAGGCGAAGGGATAGTCCGGGTCCTTGCGGTTCTCAGCGAGGTTGAAATGCACGCGCCCGACGAGACGCCATCCGCTGTCGCGGTTCTTAAGAAATTCTTGAAGGGACAGTCCAGTTTCGGCGAGTTCGGCTCGAAGGGCGCTCTCCATGCCCCGCCACAGCTCTTTCAAAACACCAGGTCGCAAATATTCGGCGCCCTGCATTGGCGGCCCCTGGTCGATCAGCGCGCCAAGGTCCGAATCGGGCGGCGAAGCGACAGGGGCCAGTCGGCCGGCCTGCTCGGCGCTTTCCCGTGCGCACAGCACGGCCATGAAGCGCATGGCGAAATCGCGCCACCACGCGAGCGCAGGCGGCAGAGCGCTCCCGGCCTCGCTAATGCCGAGCTGCAAAAGACCGTGACCGCAATCGCGCGCGAAATGCTCTTCGAGCCGATCGGCGACCGCTTCATCGAGGGGAAATTCATCGTCCGACCGCTCGAGGCGCAGAACGCCATGGGGCGATAGAACGGGAGCGAGCGAGCAAGACATAAGTTGCGACGAGGTTCTCAACGGTTTTGGCGCTCTCGCCTACCATGGAATTGAAGGCGCCGTCCGCCGCGCACGATTCGTTCGACTCGCCTCGGCTCGTTTTCCACCGATGCGCCTTGCCGCCGCGATGGTTGGGGGGCGACCTATTGCGCCCCGGCTTAGCCGGGTTCGGTCGCTCGGGCTGCCCGAGGCTCGCAGGGCTCGATGCTCGCGAGGGCGTCGGCAGCCGTGCGCTGCGCCACCACCACCTCGTATCGCGTTTTCGGATTCATCCAGAATTCCGGGCTCGTCTTGAAGAATTTCCCGCGTCTCACGGCTGTATCGCCGAAAATCCCGAGCTCTTCACGCGCGATGCGCTCGATGCGCGTGCGCGGGACGCCGCAGGCTTCGGTGACGCGCCCAGCGGAAAGGCCGACCGGTTCGAGGAACTCCTCCCGCAACATCTCGCCAGGATGCATCGGGGGCGGGCTCGCTATGATTTTCATCTCATCCGTCATAAGCGTTCCTTTCCTTGGATCGCTCGATGATTGTCGGGGATTTCCACTTTTTCCGCTGCGTCGTAAAGTCGATCCCCGCCATTATCGCGCCCCAAGCGATCGACGGGGCTCGCTATTTCCCGATCTCGCCCTAGCTGCTACCGAGCAAGCGAGACTGGAATGATTGGCGCTTCGAACATCTCCGCCCTCGTCTTCGCCCTGTTCGGCATAATCGCGGCTTCGTTGAGGACCGCGCTAAGCTTTGCGACGGCTTGGCTCATAGCAATGGCGGCCCTGGTCACGACCAAGCTCTATCGCAAATTGACCGGGCGTCCAGAACCGTGAGAGCGTGACGGGAGGACAAAGCTTTCGGTCTCCGGCGGCCAAATAGTCCACTCGGCCCATTATTCGCGCCGCGCTTGGTCTCCGGGCGGCGCGGCGTCCCGTAGATCTGCTTGCGGCGAAACACGGCGGAGGCCTCTTGCGCCGGAGCCGTGCGCGCTACCTATTCCGTCAATACCGTACGACCGGTAGAGCCGCTAGCTCATGGTGAGGATTCAGCGGTCGAGCGGCGTTGCCTCCCGCCTTCACAGGCAGCGCCGCTTCGTTCCACTGCGTCGCGGAGAGAGAGATCGAACGCGCCAATTCTGGTAATGCGCGCGCCCTTCCTTGTTCCCGCCAGCTGCTCAATTCCTCGGCGGCGTCTTCGTGACCCGACCGGCGTCAATTCGACGGTTCCAACGAGAGCGTTTGTCGACCGCACGTTGACATGTCGCCGTCGCCACTTATTTTTTGAGATCCAAAGTCGGCAGATCGAAGCGAAGGCTGTGTCGAGATGGCCCGCACGATTGGCATCGACGGCAAGTTCCTTTGGGACGGAAAGAACATCGGTTCCAGATCCGGACATGGCGTTCATGCGCGACGCCTTCTCCCAGAGATGCTCGACAGCCGTCCGGAGGACATCTTCAGAGCTTATACGCTCGACCCGGATGTCGGATGCGCGCCGCGGCCAAATCTCGAGCTCGTCACGCTTTCAGGCTTTGCGAAGAGCTCGACGTTGCGCAATCTCTTCTCCTATCCGGTTGAACTCATGCGTCGTCCTGTCGACGCGCTGCTGGCGTTTTCCACTCTGCCGGCCTACGCGCCGTGCAAAACCGTGCTTCTGCTCGCGGACGTGTTCTGGCTCGCCAATCCCGGCTGGCTGCCGCCGCAAATCGCGCTGCCGCGCACGCTTGCGACGCGCAGCTCCGCGAAACGGGCGGACCTGATCCTGACCACGACGGAATTCTCCAGACGTGAGATCACGCGCTTGCTGCGCGTGCCTCCTGACAAAATCGCCGTCGCGCCCCATGGCGTTCGCGCAGAATTCGCGAGGCGCCTGCCTCGGCAGGCCCTCGCCGCCGTGCGCGATCGCTACGGCCTCTCCGCGCCCTACATTCTTTCCTTGAACGACATTCATCCCAGAAAAAATCTCGAAGGTCTTCTCAAGGCTTTCGCTCTGCTGAAATCCCGCGTCGGCCTCCCGCATCAGCTGGTCGTCGGCGGACGCAGCCTCTGGCCCTATCCGGAATTCCACCGCGCCGTCCGCGCCTGCGCCTTTGCGGACGACGTCAAGGTGCTCGGCTATGTTCCGTCCGAGGACGTTCTCGCGCTTTATCAGGGCGCGGAGCTCTTCGTCTATCCATCATTTTACGAAGGCTGGGGGTTGCAGGTGCACGAGGCGATGATCGCCGGAACGCCCGTGGCGGTGGCCAACAACACTACGATGCCGGAGATCGCGGGCGACGCCGCGGAGAGCTTCGACCCTTATGATCCAAAGGACATGAGCCGCAGCATGGAACATGTTCTGACCGACCCGGCCTACAAAGAAACGCTCATAGCGAGAGGCCTCGAACGCGTGAAGCTGTATTCGTGGCGCAGGGCCGCAGAGGCGACGCTGGCCGCCTGCGATCGCGTGCTCGCCTGAGGCGCGCCGGACGTGCGCGGGCCAGGCGCGAAGAAACCCGCCGTCCGAAGGACTGCGGCGTTCGGCGCATCAGACAGGGAGTCGAGCTCTGAACTTCCGGCCGGAGACAAAGCTTCATCACGACCGACCGCTGGGGACGGCGAGGCCGTGAGAGCGACGGGAAGCGGCAACTCGAAGACGCAGCAGCCATGGCTACAACTTTCGTTCGTGCTCGGCGAGGCGGTGCTGTCGCTGATCGCCAACGGCGTGCTCTACGTCATCATATCTCGCGCCTCGGGCTCTGAGCTGCTCGGCGCCTATGCGCTTGCCACGGCTTGGCTCGCGCTTTTTCAGGGCGTGAGCAGCTTCGGCGTTCCGGAATTTATCATGCGCGAAGTCGGGGCGCACGGACGCAGCGCGGCTCCGCAAGTGGTTCACTCGATGGCGATCGGTCTGGCGAGCGGCGGCGCGGCGCTGCTGCTCATGCTGGGTGTGGTTCGCGTCATGGGCTATCCGCCGGATATTGCTCGCTCGATCAGCGTCGGGAGCTTGGCTCTGCTGCCGGCGTTCTTGAGCACGGCGTGCCGTTCCGTGTTCCTGGCCCGCCGGGAGATGCACCTGACGCTCCTGGCGCTGGGAACGGAAGTCTCGATACTCATGACCTCAAGCCTCGCGCTGCTTCTCAGCGGGCATGGCGCGACGGCGCTCATGACGAGCTTCGTTGTCGCGAAGATCGCTTCGGCCGTCGTATCGATGGCGCTGCTTTTCCGCACCATCCTCGGCGCGCGCCCCTCGTTGGACCCGAAGCTGCTCGCGCGGACGGCGAAGATCGTCTTTTCTTTCGGCGTCGGCAACATGCTCGGCATGCTGACCATGCGCATCAGCGTGATCATGGCCTCGGCCTGGGTGGGCATCGCCGCCGTCGGCCACCTGGCCGCGGCGACGAAGGTCATGGAAGTCGGGCTCATCGCGCCCAATCTTTTCGTTCAGCTGCTGATGACCCGTATCGCCTATAGCTTCAGCGCACATGGCGAACGCGATCCTAATCGCTTCGCAGCCTGGTATCAGATCCTCTTCGCGCTCATGACGCCGGCCTGCGTCGGCGGATTCATATTCGCGCAACTGATACTCGAAACGCTGTTTGGAAGCGGATTCGGCGAGGCGCGCTGGATCCTCAGGGTGCTGATGATCTATCTTCTCATCGAGTCCGGCGATGCGGTCATGAGCGTCATATTGAAGGCGGCGAACAAGCAAGAAGAGGATATGAGCCGTTTCGCCTTCAACCCGGTCGTCAACATCTTGTTGAACTTCGCGCTGTTGCCGCTCCTGGGAACGCTCGGGGCCGCGCTGAGCCGCGTGGGCGGCGCAGTCGCATCGACGACATTGCGGCACATTCTCGTGTCCGAGCGCCTTGCCAGAATAGAGTGGCTGCGCCTCTTGTGGAAGCCGGCGGCGATCAGCATCGGCGCCGGCGCCGCCTGCGCGGCCGCCTTCGACGTCGATCGGTCGTTCTTGGCTCTGACTCTTTACGTCCTGTTGTCGATGCTGCTCACGGCCCTGCTCTCGGGATTTTCGATCCACGCGGTCAAGGACATGGTGAGCGTCCCGCCCTCTCGCGATTAGCCGGATACGGGAGCTCGAGCACTGGCGTTCCGCTTTTGGCGAGCGCCTCGAGCAGCGCCGGCGCGGTCATCGGAAAAGTCAGGGGGAATCTCGCCAGATAGAGTGACTTTCGAAGAGCGAGAAGCCGGATCGCTCTGAGCGGCTCCCCGCTTTCGCTCGTCTCGAAGAGCCCGGCGGCTGAGAGGGCGTCGTCCTCTTCCAAAGGTGTGAGAAGTCGCTCGATGTCGGCGGACTCCGGCGCGCAGCCCCGGGCGATGAAGGCGACGTATCGGCCCGTGGCCTGCTCGACCGTCCAGGAGGCGGCTGTCCTCGCATCGACCTCCTGCGTCACGCCGACAAAGCGAAACCAGGGCCGCGCGCCGCGCAGGCGCGAGGCGACGGAGCCGGAGGCATCCGTCACAGCGCGTTCGCAGAACACGACCTCAAATGCGCCCTCCGCGGCGCTCACCGCGGCGGCTATGGCGTTAATTGTCGCCGGCTCGTGTTCCTCGACGCGGATGAGGAAACTGAGCCTTCGCCGTGTCGCATAGACCGGCGGGCCGGGCAGCGCCTCCGCAGGATTCAGCGTCCCGCGAAGCTTCGAGAGAATGACGTTCGAGGCGACGCGAAGGCCGTAGGCCTCCCAAACTCCGAAGAACCGGCGAAGCGCCCCCAGCAGCGTCATCTCCCTTACGCTCCTACGGCGTCGGCGATCGTCGCCAGACGTTTGCCGAGCCGCCGCCCGATCGCCGCCGCCGAAAATCGCTCACGCATGAGGTCGCGGGCGCGCACGGCCTTTGCTGCAGCGCCGCCCGGATCTGCTTCGAGGGCGCGAAGCAGTTCGCCAAGATGCTCGCGCGACGGTTCCGCCCATATCGCGCCTTTGGCGTAGGGCCCGAAGTCATGCTCCACTTCGGTCAACCGGTAACGCAGCGGGTAGCCCACATCCTCGGTCAAAAAGTCGGCGACGCCGCCGTAAGCGGTCGCGATCACGGGTTTGCCGGCGGCCATGGCCTCGGCGACCGTCAGTCCGAAGCCTTCGGAACGGTGCGGCGAGGCGTAGCAATCGCAGGACAGGACGAGGTCGGCAAGCGCGCCCGGGTCGAGGCTTTCGCGCAAGACGGTCACGCTGGGATTGCGCGCGACGAGAGCATCGAGATATGTCGAGAAACCGGCGGCCTCCTCCGCATGTAGAGCTTTCAGCACGAGACGAGCGCGATCTTTTGAAGAGAACGTGGCTTCGAAGGCGTCGACGAGGCACTGCGGATTTTTGCGCTCGACGGCGCTCGACGCGTCGAAAACATAGAGGAAGACGAACGCGTCATCAGGGAAGCCAAGCTTCTTGCGCCAGTCCATTCGGGTCGCGACGGGCGGGAAGACGACGTGGGGCGCGAGCGTGACTGGTTTTGAGGTCATTGCCCCTACCGCCCGTCCGACAAATGTCGACGGAACCCAGATTTCATCGAACGCCTCCAGCTCCGCGAACCACTCGTCCCGAAACGCGGGCAGTTCCCAAACCCACAGACCAATCCTGTATTTCGCGCGCGCGAAAGCTTTGCCGTGAAAGTGCAGAAATCGGGGGACGGAGTCTGCGTTGACATGCACGATCGCGACGGGACGCGAAGGTCCTCGGGGACTTTCCGTCGCGCCGACGCTTCGCTGATGGACGAAGAGTTCGTGAACGGGCGCGACGGACGTCGGAATTGATGCGGCGCGCAAGGCGGATAGATAGCCTCTGCTCGCGGAGCCGAGCCCGCTCATGACGCCGACTGGACCAAAGAAGACTACGCCGGGAAGCGCCGCAAATGATTGGTTTTCGATCACCGCCGCTCTCCATAGATCGTTCCACCGCGTTGACATTGTCGCGTTGCGCCCTGATTTCAGCAATCATGAGCTCGTCTGAAAGATAGAGCCGACGCGCCGTCGTCTGAAGACGGGCGCCATTACAACGGGCCGGCAAAGATGACGACCCCGCAAGTTTTCGCCCGCGGAGGGCGCAACGGATCGCGGACTTGGCCGCAGTTCGTGGCCGTTCTGGCTTGCGGCGGGGTGATCGGCGCGATCGTCGCCGTCGCACTCTACGCGTCGAAGTCGCCCACCGTCGCGCTGTTGCCGGCAGGGCTCCTCATCCTGTTGGGCGCGAGCCTCTTCAAGGATCCGCGCGCCTACTGGTTCGCCATCGCGCTGCTGTCGCTGCAATTCAAAATCGCGCTCAATCTGAACGACGGGCTCGCAGTCCAGAACGCGCTGCGGATCGACTACACGATCGAGAACTTCACGTTCCAGATTGCGGCGACGGATCTCTTCTTTCTGACGCTCGTCGTGCTGTGGATCAACGACGCCTTGTTCCATGGCAGGCGCATGCGTTTTCCGTCCACGGCCTGGCTCGCGGTCGCCTATCTCGTCATCTGTCTCCTTTCCACGCTCAGTGCTTCAGAGCCATATCTCGGCTATGTCGAGTTGTTCCAGCAGACGAAGTTCTTCATCGTCTATGTCTATGCGCTCAATTGTCTGGACGATAAAAAGTTTCTACGGTTGTTGGCGATCGTCGGCGTGATCATCCTCGTCACGCAGGGCGGCGTCACGCTGCTCCGCTATGAAACAGGCTATCTGACGCCCTTCACATTTGGCGACACCCATCAGGATCTGGCGCAGATCGAGGAATACCTCAGCGTGGACCGCAGCGACCAGGGCGCAGGATTGCGCGGCTTCGGCACGCTGGGATCGCCCGGCTCGACGTTGCGGCTGTGCATGATGGTAATCCCGTTCGCCCTCTTTCTGTGCGTCCCCAACCCGCTCTTCCGCGCGCGGCTCTGGTTCATGGGCTTGACGGGATTTGGGCTGCTCGGCCTCGTTTTCACCTTCACCCGCGTCTATTACATCACCGTGGCCTTCCAGGGCCTGCTCGCGTTCCTGATCATGATGCGCGATCGCTCGCTGCGGCGGGAAGAGGCGCTGGCCGTCATCCTGCTCTGCATCGTGGCGATGGGATATGCCGCGCCCAAGCTCTATGAGCAGTTCACGCTCCGCGAGGACTCGGCGTCCGTGCGGCTCCTGCAATATGAGACGAGCGCCAAGATGATTCTCGACCACCCTCTGCTCGGCGTCGGCTTGAACAACGCGACAGGGGAGAAAGGCAAATACGACAACGTCACCTACAACAAGTACGATCCCGATACGCAATTTTCCAAAGAGACGACCCACAATGTCTTTCTCAACATGGCCTCCGAGATCGGCCTGATCGGGACGGCGTGCTTCGTCGGATTGTTCGCGACCGCCGGATGGATCGCGTGGCGACAGTCGCGCGTGGCGTCCGATCCCGAAATCAGATGGGCCGGAAACGTCTTCGTCGTCGTCTATTGCGGCGTGGCGTTGAACAGCCTCATGGATCCATTGCAGGAATACCAGGCTCAGTTGTTGCTCTGGCTCTATGCCGGCCTCTGCCAAAATTTGCCGCGCATGGCGCGGGCGAAGGATGGGGCCGTGACGACGCCGACGGCTGACCAGATCGCGACATCGGCGGTCGCGCGTCGCGAGCGCCGCTAGACGAATTCGCCGCGCGGATACTCCTACCTAGAAACTACCTTCAGCCTGAGCGCAGACTCGTTTCATCCATCCGGGGCGCGCCGCGCATGGAAACTCATCCCAATCTGCTGGTCGACTAGGCGCCTCCCTTTCCAAGGAGACTTGATTGTCTCTCTTGAAGAAAATTTGCAATCTATTTTGAAGAAAATTTGCGCGCTATTGACAAAGGCCAATATCGAAAGCTTAACACTTTTAGAGCAACGTCTTAGCTCGCCGCTTTACGAGGCGGCGGAAAGGAAAGTCCCTATGAAATTCAACATGCGCATCCGCTCTTCAAAACACAGGGGCCCGAAGCGCGCGCTCGATACGCTCTCGCTTCGTGGTTTCTTTTATGCATTTTTGAACAAAGAAAACTGGTCCGGGCGCGTCGGAGACTTCTGGCGCAATCCCCGCAGCAAGCGCAGCGTATTCTTTGGAACCGTGACGCTTCTGGTGCGAGCCAGTGGCGAAAGAAAGGCAGTCGGACGCCGTTCCAAACTTTTTCCGCTGAGCTTTCTGTGCTGCGCCTTGGCGGCGGCGCCAGCGGCGACGACAGTCGCTTCCGAAGCAAATTCTCCGTCGGCTGCGCCCGAACACGAAATATGGCTCGCGCCGCAGTCCCTGCCGCCCCCGCCGGCGGCGCAAGACGCCGACTTCATGAGCATGTTCACGCCCAGCGCGCCATGGTCCTTCACGTCTTCCCACACGCAGGTCTTCAAGCTTTACGGCTCCTACCTGCCCTTTGCCGCCCAGGATGAGATCAACACTGTCGTCGCCGACCTCAACCAGCGCGGGATCGACATCGCGCTCGAAGTCGGCGTCATGAACGTCGGCCCTGCGACGACCAACCCGCCATGCGGCGGCATGGGCGTGCTCGAAGGGTATGGAACGCCGTTTCTCGCCAATTTGATTTCCGCAAAGATCAAGGAGGCTGGCGGTCAAATTAAATATATCGTGATGGATGAGCCGATTTACTACGGCCATTACTACGATGGGCCACACGCCTGTCAGAACACCTTGAACGAGATCTTGAATCTCGTCACTCCAACACTTGCAGCCTACATTGATCAATTTCCCGATGTCATCATCGGCGAGGCGGAGCCAGCCAGTCAAACAGCTACCTACCCCGGGTGGCAGAATGACCTGCTGACCTGGGCGACGATGTTCAAACAGACTTTGGGAGCGCCGCTGGCGTTCATGCAGCTGGACATTCTTTGGACAAACGGGCCGATTTACAGCGATTTGCAAAATCCGCTCGCCTATTACGCAGAGGTCAAGCAGCTGCAGTCCCAGGGTCTGATCGAAAGGGTCGGCATCATTCACGACGCCTCCCCCCTGGACACGACTGACGCAGCCTGGGCTCAGGACACGCGCAACCACATCATGTGGATGGAGGGGCACTTCGGGTTGCGGCCGGATCAGGACATATTCCAATCCTTTTTGCCGAACCCAACGCATGCTTTGCCGGAATCAGATCCCGAGGCGTTGACGAGCCTCGTTCCCTGGTACCACTCAATGCCATTCGCGCAGCCTTAAAGCCGTCGCGGCCGAGCGCGAGCTCGGGAGCGCTCAGCACCCGGAAAGCGCGTCGAGCTTCGTTGTAGCGCGCCGGATCGGCGCGCGTTTTCGCAGATCGCAAGGACCGGATCAACGGCGATGACCCGGGCGCTCAGTCGCTCGCCCAATTGATCCGGTCGAAGCGAAGCTCAAGTGAATCCCAGCCCGCGCGATCCCAAGCAGGAACAGGCTTTTTCCACTCATCTTCGCGAGCGGCTCCGTAGCGGCCTATTGACTGCCCCTGCCGCTTTCCGTCACATACTCATAGGTCGACCG
>Ga0187782_10002419_pt1 | contig 13751 bp, 9 predicted proteins | sample 0715_SJ02_MP15_2_FD_132454 | JGI IMG/M metagenome (GOLD analysis project Ga0187782, IMG submission 132454) | Tropical peat soil microbial communities from peatlands in Department of Meta, Colombia - 0715_SJ02_MP15_20_MG | ecosystem: Environmental > Terrestrial > Soil > Wetlands > Peat | place...
GCGACGTTGACGGTGTCGCCCAGCACCGAATAGTTGAAGCGGAAATCGGAGCCCATGTTGCCGACGACGCACGGCCCGGTATTGAGGCCGATACCGATGTGCAACGGCAGATAGAGGCCGCCGCCGGTCTCGGCTTCGCGCTTGAACTCGACGTTGAGCGCCTCGGCGCGTGCCAGCATTTCCAGCGCCGCTTCGCAGGCATTCGCCTCGTGATCGTTGTCGTCGAGCGGCGCGTTCCAGAACGCCATGATGGCATCGCCGATATATTTGTCGATCGTGCCCTTGCGCTCGATGATGGCGTTGGTCATCGGCGTCAGGAAGCGGTTCATCAGATGGGTCAAACCCTGGGGATCGTCCTTGTAATGCTCGGAGATGGTGGTGAACCCGCGCACATCGCTGAACAGAACGGTCATTCGCCGTTCCTCGCCGCCGAGCACGAGCTTCTCGGGCGAACGCGCCAATTGCTCGACCAGATGCGGCGAGAGATAGAAGCCGAAGGCGGAGCGGATTTGCTGGCGCTGCTTCTGCTCGCGGAAATAGTTGACGAAGCTGAGCACGAGATAGATGAGCCAGCTCGACAGCAGCGGATACGTGAAATCGATGAGCAGGCTGTGCGCGGTGAAGAAATACCAGGACATGCCGACGAGCCCGGCGATCAAGACAGCGCCGAGCGCGATGACGATCGAGGCCGGCAGCATCGGCGCCGCGACGATGATCGCGAGCCCGACGGCTACGGCTGCGATCAGCTCGGCACCGATCGCATAGTTCGGATAGGCCAGAAAGGATTTGGTCAGCGCGCTCTCGAGGATCTGGGCGTGCACTTCGACGCCCGGCATGGCCGCCTCGACCGGCGTGGTCTTGGTATCGAGCAGGCCCACCGCCGAGGTGCCGACGAGCACGAGCTTGCCCCGAATGCGTTCGGCCCCGACCCGGCCATGCAGCACATCGGTTGCCGATACGTAGCGCGCCGGATCGTGCCTGTTGAAATGCACCCAGAACTGCCCGTTGCGGTCGGTCGGCATTTCCAAGCCGGGGACCGCGACCGCGCGCACGCCGGCCTGGTCGGTGCGCACCAGGATCGCGCCGGCACGGGAGGCAACGCGCAGAACGTCCAACGAGAGCGATGGGACCAGCGCGTCCTGCGCCTCCATGATCACCGGGACGCGGCGCACGATGCCGTCATGTTCGGGGTTGATCGAGAACAGGCCGCGTCCAGCCGCCGCCTGCTCGATGGGTAGAACGTTGCGCAGCAATCCGGGAAACGTCACTAGAAACGGCGATGGATCGGGCCCGCGAATGGCGAACCCGCTCTGCAGCGCCATCTCGGCCGTCGTGCGCGGCTCGACTGTCGCCGAACCGGCCTGGCCGACGACGACGCGCGCCTGGCTGATGGCGTCGGCCAGAACCTTGTCGTTGCTCGGCAGGCCGGCGAGCCGGTCGCGGGTTTCGGAATCGAGGCCGCGCAAACTCTCGGCGACGACTGACGGTGACATGCGGTCGGGCTCGGCGAACACGATGTCGAGGCCAATCACGACGGCACCGAGTGCGTGCAGGCGGGTGATCAGATCGGCCACGGCGGTCCGCGCCCACGGCCATTGCCCGACCTCCTTCAGGCTCGCCTCGTCGATATCGACGATGACCACCGGCCGTATCGACTGCTGGCGCGGGCGCAGGGTTTGAAAGAAATCGAAGATGCGCAGCCGCAGCTCCTCGATCGGCCGCGGATCGGCGATACGCAGCGGGATCAATGCGAACAGCAAGACGATACATATCGCCCGCGCCAAACCAAATCGCCGCGCCCAGCGAGCGATGAGTTTCATGATCGACCGCCTTGCCTCGCCCAAGCGCCGTTATAGCAAGGCTGTGGGGCGCTGAAAAACCAACCTGAGCGGGCTCGCAACGCCGCGCGCTTACTTCTCGCGGAACGAGCGCATCAGTTGATCGCGCAGCGGCTTGGTGAGATACGACATCAGCGTGCGATCGCCGGTTTGGATGAAGGCTTCGACCGGCATGCCCGGCGTGAGCTTCACTGCGCCGAGGCGGTCGATCTCCTCGGTCGTTATGGCGATGCGGACGAGATAATAGCTCTGGCCGGTGCGTTGATCATTGGTGGTATCGGCGGCAACGCGGGCCACGGTGCCGTTGAGCTCGGGCGTCGTGCGCTGGTTGAAGGCGGTAAAGCGCAGCACCACCTGCTGGCCGAGCTTGACCTGGTCGATGTCCTTGGGGTCGACTTTGACCTCGACCATCAGCGCGTCGGTTTGCGGCACGATCAGCATGATCGTATCGCTGGCGGTGATGACGCCGCCGACCGTGTTGGCCGTCGATTGGAACACCACGCCGTCCTGCGGCGCGCGGATGTCGGTGCGCTTGAGTTGATCCAGCGCGGTCACCTTGCGCTCGACATATTCGCCGATCTTGCTGTCGGTCTCGCGCAGCTCCTTGGCGACATCGCTGCTCAGCTCCTGGTCGACCTGGAGGATCTGCAACTCGGTTTCGGCGATCTTGCCCTTGGCCTGAGCGGCGCCGGCGACCAATTGGCCGCGCTCGCCTTCGAGCCGCGCCTCCTCGCGTTCCAGTGCGGTGAGCTTGTCGACCGGAATGAGATTCTTCTTCCACAGCTCGCGCACGCCCTTGAGTTCCTGCTCGATGAGCGAGGTCTCCGTGGCTTTGGCGTCCTGCTGCGCGCCGAGACCGCTGATCTCCTCCTGCAATTGGGTGATCCGCTGCCGCAGCTGGGCCTTCTGGCCGATGCGTGCCATCCGCCGCAGATCGAACAGTTTGCGCTCGCTGGCCAACGCCTCCGCCACGTCCGCGTCATCGAGATGGCCGGCGAACTCCTTCGGCACCGCCACCGTTTCGCCGCCGTCGCGCTCGGCCTCGAGCCGCGCCTTGCGCGCGTACAGTTCGGTCAGGCCCTTGGTGACAATGGCCAGATTGGCGTGGGTCACGGTCTCGTCGAGGCGAATGAGCACGTCGCCGGCCCTGACCCGGTCGCCGTCGCGCACGCGCAGTTCGCCAACCACTCCGCCGGTCGGGTGCTGCACTTTCTTCACATTCGAATCGACGACGATGGAGCCCGGCGCGATCAACGCGCCGGCGATTTGGGCAGTGGCCGCCCAGCCGCCCAAGCCTCCGGCGAGCAGCGCGACGATCACCCCGCCGGCGAAGATGTGCCGGCGGATCGACGCCTGGGCGCTTGGCCGAGCCCTCTTCTTCATCCCGTTCCTCCCTGCTCCGGCACCACCTTCAACGCACGCGGCGGCGGGGAGCCCGGTTGGATGACGCGCTTGAGCACGTCCTCCTTCGGCCCGAACTGCTGCTGCCGGCCCTTGCCCATGACCAGAATATAGTCGACGCCGGCGATGGCGCTCGGCCGGTGGGCGACCACGACTGCGATACCGCCGCGCGCCCGGATGCCGAGAATCGCGCGGGTCAGGGCCTCGTCGCCTTCGGCATCGAGATTGGAATTGGGCTCGTCGAGCACGACCAGAAACGGGTCGCGGTAGAGCGCGCGTGCCAGCGCGATGCGCTGTGCCTGGCCGGCGGAAAGCGCGCTGCCATGATCGCCGATATTGGTCTCGTAACCGTCGGGCAGGTTGATGATCAGCTCATGGACGCCGGCCGCCTGAGCGGCGGCGATCACTGCCTCCGCGTCCGGCGGCTCCTCGAAGCGCGCGATGTTCTGCGCCACGCTGCCGGTGAACAATTCGACGTCTTGCGGCAGATAGCCGACATGGCGGCCGAGGCCATCGGGCGACCATTGGTCGAGACTGGCGCCATCGAGGCGCACGCTGCCGCGCACCGGTGTCCAAACGCCGACCAGCATGCGCGCGAGCGACGACTTTCCCGACGCCGTCGGCCCGATCACGCCTAGAGCCTTGCCGCCGGCGAGCGAGAGGTTCACATCCTGGCAGACGATCCTGGGTTCGCCCGGCGGCGTGGTCGCGGCGTTCTGCACGACGAGCGTCTTCTGCGGCGGCTTCAGCGCCATCGGGGCGGTTTGTGCCGGCAGGCGGGCGAGCAGACGCGACAGCCGCTGCCAGCTTTGCCTGGCGCCGACGAAGCCGCGCCAGTTGGCGATGGCGAGATCGATCGGAGCGAGCGCGCGGGCCCCGACAATGGACCCGGCGATGATGATGCCGGCCGTGGATTGCTGGTTGATCACCAGCCACGCGCCGACCGCAAGCAACGAGGATTGCAGAAGCAGGCGCAGCACCTTCGACATCGCCCCGAGCCCCCCGGCGGCGTCGCTGGCGCGGGCGCTGCTTGCGATATAATTGCCGTTGAGGTCGCTCCAGCGCCGGGCGATGCGGCCGGCCATGCCCATCGCGGTGATCGCTTCGGCGTTGCGCCGGCTGGCTTCGAGCAACGTATTGCGCGCCAGCGCGAACTGCATGGCGCTGCGGGTCGGCCGCCGCGTGAGAAGTTCGGCGCAGATCGTGAGCGCGACCAGGATGGCGGCGCCGACAAGCGCGGTCAACCCGATATAAGTGTGGAACAGAAAGCAGATAGCGAGATAGATCGGCATCCACGGCAGGTCGAACAGGGCGACCGGTCCGACGCCGGACAGAAAGCCGCGCACCGCGTCGAGATCGCGAATCGGCTGTACGCCGTCGCTTTTGCCGCCCAATTTGAGCGGTAGCCGCACGACGGCATCATAAACACGCAAGCTGAGCGCCTCGTCGAGACTGTTGCCGACACGCACCAGAATCCGGCCGCGGATGGCGTCGATCAGGCCCTGCGCCGCATAGAGGCCGCCGGCGAGCAGCAAAAGAGCAACAAGCGTCGGGACGCTCCGGCTCGGCAGCACCCGGTCGTAGACTTCGAGCATGAATATCGCGCCGGTCAGCATCAGCACGTTGCTCATGCCGCTGAACAGCGCGATAGCCAGGAAGGCCCGACGGCATGCGCCGAGCGCGGCGGCAAGCTCAGAACTCGCGGACGGCTGCCGCGGTGGGCCGGGGAGTCCACTCATCAGGGGTACCTGAGGCTGGCACGGAGAATATCACGTCCCGGCCATAAGAATGATCAAGGGAACGCGGATGACCCGCGAGTTATACCATAGATCATTATATCATGGTTTACGGCCAAAGCCGCACGGTCCCCGCTGCGGTGGCGGCCTAACCGCCCGGCGCCCGCCGGTTTTTCGGCGGGACATCGTCTCTTTGCTCAAAGCAATACGTCGTGCCGGCGGATCCAACGAGGCCGGCGCGCCACCATCGTCCCGGCGAAGCGGAAATGCCAATACAACCGGGCCGGAGCCCCAGCTGCGGGGACCGGCGCCGCTCCGCTCAATAAATCAGGCCGATGATAAAATCAGGAACGGGAGTCGAGCGAAAGCCCGATGCTGAATGCTTTCTGGCGCGTGGCACCTTCGGAGCGCTTCAGCTTTTTGGCTATTCTCGCCGCGGGGGTTTTCTTGCGTGCCAATGTCTTCAGCTCACGGACCTCGGTCGCGGTCCAGGCACGGCGCTTCTTTGCTTTCTTAGGCATAAACCCTCCCTTTCAAGAAAGGCGGCTGGTATCCCATAGCGGGGGTGGAAGAAACATTACAGGCGAGATAGAGAATCATGCAGATCGCGGTCAACTCGTCGCCGGGATACGGCAGATCAAGTTAAGAAACAGTTTTGTTAGTTTGCTTCTTAGCAACCTATGAGCCGGTACGCAATGCATCTTTGTGTGGCCGGACGGGGTTGTTGATAGCCGAGGGGAGGAGGCGCGCTCCGCCGCCGGCACCAGGGCGACCAATCAAAAAAGCACAATTCGATCACTCGACACGACGAGTCTTTGATGCTTATACGAGGCGCCGTCGGAGCAGAGGCTATAGCGGGAGCTGCGGCTAAAGTGGATGCCGATACCGTTGACTCTCGACTTCTCAGGCTATTTTTATCTCCGCCCGCGGCCCCGGACAGACGCAATGCGAAAGCAGGCGGGGTCTTGTCAACGTATTTTTTTGTGTCACCTCGGCTGCGGTGCAACAAAGAGCCAGAGCGAAACTCTGCCGAGCAGATGCTCCTTGACGTAGCTGAGATACGTGCGTGCAGCATGGAAGGTATGCCGTGAGTGCTCCACAGGTCATGTCTGCGGTCCGAGTAGAAGGGGGCCAGATTGCCGATGCCGGTCCCGATGCGCTCGGCATCAGGGTGTTCAAGGGGATCCCGTTCGCGGCACCTCCGGTCGGAGAGTTGCGCTGGAGACCGCCGCAGCCGCCCCCGGCGTGGAGCGGTGTTCGCCGTTCCGATCAATGGGGACCGCGCTGCATGCAGAGCGACCGGCTCGGCAATCTCGATCCACTCAACGAACGCATGGAAGAGGATTGTCTCTATCTCAATGTGTGGACCCCGGCGAGATCTGACACCGAAAGACTGCCGGTCATGGTGTGGATCCACGGCGGCAGCAATCTCAACGGCGCCGGCTCCGAGCCTCCTTACGACGGCAGTCGCCTGGCGCGCAAAGGCGTCGTGGTCGTGACCATCAACTACCGGCTCAATGTCTTCGGATTTTTGGCCCATCCGGAATTGACGAAGGAATCCGCGACGAATTCGTCCGGCAATTACGCCTGGCTCGATCAGATCGCCGCGCTCGAATGGGTGCAGAGAAACATATCGCGCTTCGGCGGAGAGCCACGCCAGGTGACGGTGTTCGGGGAATCCGCCGGCTCGATCAACGTCAGCTTCCTGATGGCGTCACCATTGACGAGGGGTTTGTTCGCTCGCGCTATCGGCGAGAGCGGCGGTGCGTTGAGCTGCTCGCCGCAGTTCGGGCCGAAGCCGCTGCGGCTTGCCGAACAGGAGGGCGTGAAGCTCGCCCAGTCGATGAATGCCAATTCCATCGGCGAACTGCGCGCGCGCCCGGCCCGCGACATCCTCGATGCAGCGACCAACGGCCCGGTTGTCTATGGCGGCTTCGGTGTTATCGACGGGCACGTCGTGCCCGAGCATCCGGCCTCTCTGTACGCGCAGGGAAAACAGAACGACGTGCCGCTGGTGGCGGGCTGGAACGCCGATGAAGGTACTTATTTCGCCGCCCGCTTCGCCGCTCCGGCGGGGGACCCGCAATATGCCGATCGCATTCGCACTCAGTACAAAGATCACGCGGACCGCATCCTGAAGCTCTATCCCCCCGGGGCGACACCGCAAGCCGAGCACGCGTCATTGGCGGCATTGTTCGGCGACGAGATCATCGCCTACGGCACCTGGGCGTGGGCGGAGCGGGCGGCGGCGCGTGGAAAGTCGCCGGTCTATCGCTATTTCTTTAGGCGCCGCCCGCCCAGTGCGCCCGAGCTTTCGCTGGTGACGCCGCTGGCCGCTCCCGGCGTCTATCACTTTGCGGAAGTCTACTACGTGTTCGGTACGCTCGATGTCGTCAAAGGCTGGACCTGGGAACCGGATGACCGCGCGCTCACCGACGCGATGTCGTCCTACTGGACCAATTTTGCCAAAACCGGTAATCCGAATGGGCCGGGCCTGCCGCAATGGGCTGTTTATCGGCCAGGCGGCGGTGGTCAGGTCATTGAACTCGGTAGAAAGATCGCCAACCGTGCGGAGCCGCATCGGGAACGCTACGAGTTTCTCGACACCTTGTACGGCAAACCCGCGGGGCAATAGCCGCCTCGCGGCGAATTCAATCGCATAGGAGAAACAAGATGAAGCGGCTCTTCGGGCTGGCGCTCGCCACCAGCATGCTCGCATGCGCAACAGCGTCCGCGCAGGTGTCGGATGGCGTCGTCAAGCTTGGCGTGCTCAACGACATGTCGAGCCTCTACGCCGATATCGGCGGCAAAGGATCGGTGCTCGCTGCGCAGATGGCGGTCGACGATTTCGGCGGCAAGGTGCTCGGAGCGCCGATCGAGATCATCTCCGGTGATCATCAGAACAAGCCCGACATCGGCGCCGGTATGGCCCGCCAGTGGATCGATACCGATCACGTCGACGCCATCGTCGACGTGCCGACATCCTCGGTGGCGCTGGCGGTCCAGGCGGTCACCCGCGAAAAGAAGCGCATCTTTCTGATGTCGGGGCCGGCGTCTTCCGATCTCACCGGCAAGGCCTGCTCGCCCTACGGCGTCGCCTGGACCTACGACACCTATGCGCTTGCGCACGGCACCGGCGGCGCCTTGGTGAAGCAGGGCGGCGACAGCTGGTTCTTCATTACCGCCGATTACGCGTTCGGGCATGCGCTCGAGCGCGATACCGGCGAGGCCGTCAAGGCCGCGGGCGGCAAGGTGCTGGGGGCGGTGCGCGCGCCGCTCAACAACCCGGATTTCTCCTCCTTCCTGCTGCAGGCGCAAGCCTCCAAGGCCAAAGTCATCGGGCTTGCCAATGCCGGCGGCGATACCATCAACTCGATCAAGCAAGCTTCTGAATTCGGCATCACCGCCGGAGGCCAGAAGCTCGCCGGACTTCTGGTATTTCTGACCGACGTGCATTCGCTGGGGCTTAAGATCGCGCAGGGCCTGACCATCACGTCGGCCTGGTACTGGGACAAGGACGACGCCTCGCGCGCCTTCGCCAAGCGGTTCATCCCGAAAAATCATACCGGCCTGCCGCCGACCTACACCCAATCCGGTGTCTATACCGAGGTGGCATTCTATCTGAAGGCCATTGAGGCCGCCGGCACCGACGACCCAGACAAGGTGATGGCGCAAATGCGCCGCATGAAGATCAACGATTTCATGACCAAGGACGGTTGGCTGCGCGAGGACGGCCGCGTGATGCGCGACATGTATCTGGAAGAGGTGAAGTCGCCGGAGGAGTCGAAATATCCCTTCGATTATTTCAAGATCCTCGCCACCATTCCGGCCGAGCAGGCGTTTCGGCCGCTGAAGGAAGGCGGTTGCCCGCTGATCCACGACTAGCGGAGGCCGCTGACCGGGGCCGCGCGCAAACATCGGGTCCGGGCCTTGCGGTCGTCCGACCGCGTGCCTAATTTTTGCACCAGAACACTGCCGAGAGTGGGACCCGGCCATGGAGGAACTCAAACTCGTCGCCCTCGACAAGGACGATATTGAGGTCGTTTCAGCCCATGTGCAGGATGCCTCAGTCAGGGTCGGCGACGTGCTCTGGCAGCCGCGCGAGCGCCGGTTCGTGATGGCGCTCAATCGGTTCGACTGGATGACGGCGGCCGAGGGCGCAAAGGCGGGTGATCCCGAAGCCGTAAGATCGGCAGACTATCGACGCTGCCGCACCGCGTTACGTTTCGAGCGTGTGATCGCGTGCAAGTGTCGTGGTGTCGACCCGGCGAACAAGGACGCGGTGCTCAATTTGCTGGCCGTGGAATTCGCCGAACGTGATGCTCCGGCCGGCACTGTCACCCTGACCTTCTCCGGTGGTGCGGTCATCCGCCTTGAGGTCGAGTGTCTGGAAGCCGAACTCGCCGATCTGGGCGAGGTTTTTGCGGCGGTAGTGTGCCCGGATCATTTTGCGGTCGATACCAGGACGGCATAAGGCTTCGCCCGCACCCAGCGACCCGAGTCGGCGCCATCCGGGATGCAATCACACGAGCTCGTGCTCGGACCGTGCGTCCCGCCCAAATTTTATCTTATGGTTGTTCGCCGGAGCAAACGCGCCGCGGGCGCGTGGAACATGATCTTTTCGGAAGATCAGCGGCCACTTTCACTTTTCCGGATCATGTCTTAGTTCGTGACGCGGTGAATGTTGTCGCAGGGGTCGGTCGGTAACCAACACTCGTGAACGTCGGTGGCCACTGCCTCGGCTGGCGGCGGCGGCGCGGTTGCCGTGGGGGTTTCGGGACCAGGCGGCGGCGCAGCGCCGGGCTGAGCGGCGACTGCCGGAGCCCCAGCCCGGCCGGGCGGTGCCGCGGCGGCGGGTTGTGGCGCGGCCGCAGTTGAATTTGCGGGTGGTAAGGATGTCGGCGGCGGAGGAACAGCCGCTTGCGGGGCTGGCGGGCGACCGAAGCCAAAAATATCGGATAGTGTCTGACCGAGGGCGCCGCCGGAGTCGGTCGATGACCACGAGGAGCAGCCAACCAGCGCCGGCAAAATCCCGGTGGCGAGGACCAACAGCAACCAGCGCTGGCGGCGCTGCCGCCGGCCGGTGACGCCGAATGGCCGCCCGCCGATCCCCATGGCCTCTTTATAACTCGCACGCAATGGCGATCTCAAGTGGCCGACGCCGCAAGCTCCAGCACGGTCGATGACCGGCCGGCGCCGCCGACTGCGCCGACCTGGCGCGGCATGCTGTCGGCAAGCGAAAGCGCGCCGATCAAATAAACGGCGGCGGATTCAAATGGCAATATTCGCGGTGCGTCCACGCGAAACTGCTGTTGCCGCATGGACCGGTTGTCCAATAATGTCTCAGATTCATGCGGCACTGCGCGTAGTCGCGACTGTGCGGAGCGAAGCCATAGATCAGGCATTGGTCCAACGCCACGGACCCGGTCGCGCCCGCGCCGCCGGCGACGGTCGTCGCGGCTAGTATCAATGCAAGGCTTACCAGCTGGGCTGAAGACACGTTTTGCCCTTCCTTGCGCTATCATTAGCTCAGGTCGACGACCCCGTCTACGCAGCCGGGAGCCGCGCGAGAGAGGTAAGGCATGAAGGATTCGCAGACAAAGATCGCACTTGTGACCGGCGCGACGGACGGCGTCGGCCGCGTGGTGGCACAAAATCTCGGCGCCGGCCGCGCCCACGTTCTGGTGCACGGCCGCGACCGCGCCCGCGGCGAGCGGGTAGTCGCCGAGATCGAGGCCGCGGGCGGAACCGCGCAGTTCCTCGCCGCGGATTTCTCCGCGCTTGCCGAGGTACGGCGATTGGCCGAAACGGTGCGCCTGAGCGCGCCGCGCCTCGATCTTCTTATCAACAATGCCGGCATCGGCTCGGGCGGGTCCAAGGGGGTTCGGCAGACCAGCGCCGACGGCTACGAACTGCGCTTCGCGGTGAACTATCTCGCCGGATTCCTGCTCACTCGTCTGCTGTTGCCGCTGCTCGAGGCGAGTGCACCCGCGCGCATCGTCAACGTCTCCTCGCTCGGGCAGCAAGCGATCGACTTCGATGACGTGATGCTGACGCACGGCTATAGCGGCACGCGCGCCTACTCTCAGAGCAAGCTCGCGCAAATCATGTTCACGATCGATCTCGCGCGCGAACTTGAGCACACCGGCGTGACCGCCAACGCCCTGCATCCGGCGACCTACATGAACACCACCATGGTGCGCTTGTCGGGCATTACGCCGACCAGCACCGTGGAGGACGGGGCGAAGGCAATTCTCAATCTCGCGACCGCCGCCGAGATCGAAGGGCGCAGCGGACTGTTCTTCAATGGACTGCGGCAAGGCCGTCCCGACGCCCAGGCCAATGACGCTGCAGCGCGGCAGCGATTGCGGGCGCTCAGCCTGAAGCTTACCGGACTAGCCGCCGCGGAAGCGTAGGCGCGGCGGGGTCGTTCGGGCCACGGGCACGAAAGCGGCGCGCCCCTGGGTGGTCTAATCGTCGCCGAACAGCTCGCGGCGTCGCCGCTCTAGCTCCGCCGCGTAGCGCCGTAGCGCATACGCCTCGGTCAAAAGTCCGATGACGCGGCGGTCGTGGTCGGAGGCGACGACCGCGAGAGCCTCCGCCTCGGCACGATCGAAGGCCAGCACCGCTTCCTTGATCGCCATGCCTGGCAGCAGCACGGCGTCAGCGTGGTGAATAAGGTCTTTGATCGGTTTCTCGGGCGAGACCTCCGCGGCGTGGGCGTCGGCGACCTGCACCATGCCGACATAGCAAGCCTTGTCGTCGACGGCGATGACATTCGCGGTCGAGCCGATGGGGAAAGCTTCGCGCAAGGCCGCGATGGTTGTCACCGCAGGCATCGCATGCAAGTCCTTGCGCATCATCTTGGCGACAGTGAGTTCGCGCATCCAGCCGATGTCGGCGGCGCTGCGGATGGTCTCGCCACGCAGATGGAAGCGCCAGGTCGCGAACGAATAACCGAAGGCCTCCCGCGTCACCTGAGCCGAAATGATGACGGCGATGAGAACCGCTGTGGTGAGCCACAGGTCGCCCGTCGTCTCCAGCACGATGAAGGTCATGGTCAGCGGTCCGCCGATGACCGAAGCCGAAAGCGCGCCCATGCCGATGACCGCGTAAGCGTCTGCTGCGAATTCCGCGGCCGGCCAGATGATCGCCACGGCGGCCGACAGGAGGCGGCCGCCGAGCGCCCCTATGAGCAGGGAGGCAAAGAACAGGCCGCCGCGAAACCCGGAGCCGAGCGAAGCGATCGAGGCCGCGATCTTGAGGACGAAAAACAACGCCACGGTCGAGAGCGAAAGATTGAACATCCCGGAAAGATGCAGCGCGCCGTGACCGGACGACATCACCTGCGGCGAGACGACGGCCAGAAGGCCCACGGCAAGGCCGCCGATCGTGGTGCGCAAGGCTGGCCGCACCATGAAGCGAACGAACATCGCCTCGCACAGCGCCACGCTGCGCATGAGGCCGATGCCGAGCACGGCCGAGAGCAACCCTATGGTGCCGGCGATCACCAGGTCTTCGGCTCCAATCGCCATTTTTTCGGGCGCGACGACACCAATCTCGGCCGGCGCCAGCGCGTGTGCGACCAGATAGCCGATGAGGGCTGCGATACCGACCGGCGCCAGGCTGTTCGGCGAATAGCCGCCGATAATGAGCTCGAAACCGTAGAAGGCGCCCGCCAGCGGTGCGCCGAAGGCGCCTGCTATGCCGCCGGCCGCGCCGCAGCCCACCAGAATGCGCAGGTCGGCGCGTCGCAGCCGAAACGCGTTGCCGAGGCGCGATGCGATGCCGCTGGCACACTGCGTGTAACCTGCTTCCAGCCCGACCGAGGCGCCGATCCCGCTCGACCACACCGTCTCCGCCGCGACGATCAGGCTGCCGGTGAGCGACATGCGCCCGCCGTGCAGCGCGTTCGCTTCGATCGGGTCGATCTCGCGCTCTGGCCGCCGGCGGACGATCAGCTCCCTGGCGATGCCGAAGACAAGGCCGCCGACGAGCGGCACCGAGATCGCCACCCAGGGATCGAGGTGAAACATCGCCGACAGCCGGGTGTTCGGATCGAGATGGAAGAAGACGCTGTGCAGCAGGTCGACGCTCGTGCTCATGGCCGCGACGACCAGCCCGGCGGCGGCCCCGACCAGCGCCGCCAGCGCGACCAGACTCGATTCCCGCCGCCGGACGATGGCGCGCAGGCGCCGTGGTATCTCCAGACGGTTGGTCATCTTACCGGTCACGAGAGACACCCTCGGCCAACATGGCGGCATCGCAAAATTGCATATAATGGAACCGCGCAAAGCCCCGCTTGTTCATGCGCCAGGCCCCGAAACGCTCTCTGCCAGAGTGTGACATGTCTCGACACGCGCGGGATATCCTTACGGTTTCCCTGATCACGGCCGTCGCCGTCGCGGCCACGGCCCCTATGGCGCCGACGCTTCTGGCGCAAACTGGCGAGATGCTGGAGGGGCGGGCAGCATTCGGCGATTGGCATGCGGATAGCCCGGGGACGCGCCGGCTGATCAGGCCGCAGGACCTGCCGCCGCCCGATTTCGCCCAGTCAACGCGCAATACCGTGGGCTTCGTGCCTCGCACGGATGCGCAGAAGCCCGTCGTTGGAGGCGGCTTCCAGGTCAGCTTGTTCGCATCGGGCCTGTCGCATCCGCGTCTCATCCGGGTAGCGCCAAACGGCGACGTGTTCGCTGCGGAAAGCGCCGTTGGGAGCATCCGGGTGCTGCGATCGGACGGCGAGCGCGCCGTTTCGACCGCCACATACGTGGAC
>Ga0187782_10002420_pt1 | contig 13751 bp, 8 predicted proteins | sample 0715_SJ02_MP15_2_FD_132454 | JGI IMG/M metagenome (GOLD analysis project Ga0187782, IMG submission 132454) | Tropical peat soil microbial communities from peatlands in Department of Meta, Colombia - 0715_SJ02_MP15_20_MG | ecosystem: Environmental > Terrestrial > Soil > Wetlands > Peat | place...
GCGCTCCCAACTGCGCCACAGGCCCACTGGCGGCCAACTTTCTTATTGTCTTAGCTGGCAGCCCGTTCGTCAATCGACGACGCGGTTGCAAGCCGGTTGGGTCGTCTTCGCTCTCGCAGCGGCGCTGCGTCGTCGATGCTCTCCGTGCGCCTCATCCGCCGCTCCAGCTTGTTAGCCAAAGCACTCGGCAATTCCTACTCGATTGCGAACACGGCGTAAACCGTAGCCTCTTCGTGGATAGTCTGCGGGCGAATCTCGAGAGCCGGAAGTAAATTGACTTGGGCCGCAACAGAAGCACTCACGGTCACCGTCTCCATTGCACCCGGCCGGGGCGCAAAGTAGAGTTTCGCTGTTGGCGTCTCGTTGCTCGCATAGATGAGATCCCCCAATTTCACATGGAGCCCGGTCGCCATCTGCGTTGCAACGGCCCGGGCCTTCACAAGCGCTGCTTCGGCGGCCCTAGCCTGCAGGGCCTTTCGATCTGAGAGCCTCCAATCGATCGCGCCGCTCTTATTCGCTCCAGCCGCAATTGCCATGCGAATAACCTCCGCGGCCTTCTCTGGCGATACGCTCACCTCCCACGACTGGCGCATCGCAAACTGCTTCTTTGCGCGCTGGTCAGCCTTTTCCTTATCGTCGAAGTTTGTGTTTTGCTCGAGGCTTTGTCCGGAGCTCTCGATACTTTTGTCCTCAACTCCGGCCTTGCGCAGAGCCTCCAGAACGGCATGTGAAACATTCCCCCCGTCCGTGTAGGCAGACTGATAGTCCGGCCCATAAACCTCAAATCCAATGGTCACAGCGGCGATGTCCGCCGTCGCAGTTGCTTCGTCTGTCGTGCTGATGGCGATTGTCTTGTTGTCACGATTGATCTTGATGCTCTGCGTTGAGGACGGGATCGCATAGAGGGTGGCGAACGCGAGAAAGGCGAATAACCGCAGTGCGCGTGGCATGGTTCTTCCTCCTTGAACCCTTCAGGGCAAAATTGCAATTGATGTGGCAACTGCTTTATTCGACGGAGAACCCTGCATTTCGTCTCTTGCATCGCGCTAACTGCCCATTATCGGCAGTCGATCCGCCAAATCGACACCTTACAATTCTGTTCAGGAAGACGGATGTGAGACGTTTTCAGAACAGGAAATTCCCAATGGCCTTTTTCTGCCGCTTGATCCCCATTGCCGCGGCTCTTGCCGCGTCGGCTGTGCTCTCAAGCCAGGTTCCAGTCCCAACGCCGGCCATGACTCCGGACATTCCGGCTCAATTCACACCGCCTGAAAACGGCTACGACTTTGTGCAGCGCGAAGTCATGATTCCGATGCGCGACGGAGTCAAGCTATACACCGTAATCGCCATTCCCAAAGGGGTGACCCACGCGCCGATCATTCTGACACGCACTCCCTACAACGCCGCCGACCGCATGCACAAAGCGGATTCGCCCTATCTGGCGAGCCGGATGATGGTTGGCGACGATGTGTGGGTGCAAGCCGGCTTTATTCGCGTCTTTCAGGACGTGCGCGGCAAATACGGCTCCGAGGGCGAGTACATTATGACGCCGCCGCCCACCGGACCGCTCAATCCCTCCGGGCCGAACGATACCAAAGACGCCTGGGACACAATCGATTGGCTGGTAAAAAATGTGCCCCAGTGCAATGGCCGAGTGGGCATGATCGGCTCATCGTACGAGGGATTTACTGTGGTCATGGCGCTGCTCGACCCGCACCCGGCGTTAAAAGTAGCCGCGCCCGAGAGCCCCATGGTCGACGGATGGATGGGCGACGACTGGTTCCACTACGGCGCATTCCGGCAAGTAAATCTCGACTACTTTACCGAACAAACGACGGAGCGCAAGAAGGGGCCGGAGATTCCTCGCCTCAATTACGACGATTACACCAACTTTCTCGACCAAGGCTCGGCGGGAGATTTTGCGCGATACGGCGGGCTCGGGCAGCTTCCCTTCTGGCGCAAAATCGAGGAGCACCCGGCCTACGATGATTTTTGGCAGGAGCAGGCGTTGGACAAACTCATCGCTAAGGTCCCTTTGAAAGTGCCTGTTCTCTGGGAGCAGGGGCTTTGGGACCAGGAGGATATGTGGGGCGCGAATCACTCCTACGCTGCCGTTGAGCCCAAAGACACGAACAACGATAGGAACTTCCTGGTGATGGGCCCGTGGTTCCACAGCCAGATCAACCGCAAGGGTTGGTCGCTGGGGCCTTTGCAGTGGGTCGGCGACACTGCGCTCGAGTATCGGAGCGACATTTTGCTCCCGTTTTTCCGGCAGTATCTGGTTGAAGGTGCGCCCAAAGCCGATACCCCACCTGTATGGGTATACAACACCGGTGAGAACCGTTGGGAGAGATTTTCCAGCTGGCCGCAGAGCTGCGACTCGGGGTGCCCACACAAGTCCAGGCCGATTTATTTCCAAGCCGGCGGCGGATTATCGTTTGAGACGCCGGTAGTTACCCCGGCGGGCAAGAATCCCCCAATAGGGACTGGCGGCGACGAATACACGGAGTATGTCTCCGATCCCGCAAAGCCAGTGCCCTTTTCGCCGCGCCCCTACTTCGGCGGCGACGAGGACGCGTGGCGTACATGGCTGGTCCGCGACCAGCGTTTTGTCGATGGCCGGCCAGACGTGCTGACCTTCGAAACCGCGCCACTCGCTGCACCGCTGCACCTGGCTGGAAGGCCCGAGGTACACCTTTATGCGTCAACCAGCGGAACTGACAGCGACTGGGTGGTGAAGCTGATTGACGTGTATCCGGGCAACGATCCCTACGAAGCAGCGATGGGCGGCTACGAGCTGCCCATTGCCACGGATATCTTCCGCGGTCGCTACCGAACAAGTTTCGAGCATCCCGTTGCCGTCAGGCCCGATGAACCGCTGCTCTATCAGTTCGGCCTGCCCATGGTGAATCACGTCTTTAAGCCGGGACACCGCATCATGGTGCAGGTTCAATCGACTCTCTTCCCGCTTTACGACCGTAACCCACAGACGTTTGTGCCCAACATCTTCGAGGCCAGGCCGCAGGACTATCGAAAAGCCATTCAGCGTGTGTGGCATGCACCCGGCAGCGCGAGTTCCGTTAGCCTGCCGGTGTTGCCGGCCGAGTAGGTCCCGGCTCGGCAGCGTTTGGAACCGCTCTAATTGCGCGGCGACGGAAGAATAGTCTGCGATGGAATCGCACCTTGCAGCTTCGGGATCAGCATCTTCGCAATCCTTGGATCCGGGTCCCGGCTCAGATCCCGGAAAGTGCTGCCCATGAGGCTCTCTGCCGCAATCCCCGTCTCGTCTAAAAGAGCCTGATTTACGCGCAGTATATGACCGTTGCCATCGAGCTGCACCATCGGCAAGGAAACCACATCGAAGGCGTCGAGCTTCGCGGGCGTGGCCAGCGTCTCCAGCGCCCGCAGCCTCTTCTCCGCGCTGCGCACCGACAGAACATAGCGCTTCAGTCGTCCGGGGTAATCAATCAATGCCGAAATCGCCAGATCGACGAGCATTATCTTTCCCGCCGCGGTCTTTAGAGAAAGTCCGAAGTTTTCGATGGAGCGCTCGTTAGCGAGATGTGGAAACAGGGCATGACATCCAGATTGATCTTGAAGATCCAAGACCTCGAAAATGTTCTTGCCGATTGCGTTCGAACTAGGAACGCCAACCAGTCTCTCCGCCGCGCGATTCATGAACTGCACCTGTCCGGTGATCGAAATCATGAAAAGCGCTTCGAACGTACCATCCACGGTCGCCTTCAAGGTACGATTCGCACGGCGCAGATCAGTGTCCACCGGCGAGTTATGCAGGGCAACCTGCAATGTGGCTTTGAGCTCGCGCGCGTTAAATGGTTTGAGCAGATAGCCGTAGGGCGACTCCCTGGTTGCTCTTTCAACGGTTGCGTCGTCGCTGTAGGACGTGAGAAAGACGGCGGCCACTCCATAAGGGTCGCGCAGCATCCGTGCAGTCTGTATTCCGTCAATCGATCCCTGGATGTTTATGTCCATCAGAGCTAAATCGGGCTGAGCGCCTTCAACCATGGTCAACGCCTCATCGGCGCTTGCAGCCTGGCCTACTACTTCGAGCCCGAATTGTTCCAGCTTTTGACGCAGGTCCAACGCGACAATCGATTCGTCTTCCACAATGAGGATTTTGCCCTCCATAATTGCTCCTTTGTGCGCTAAGTGCGGAACGAGCTCAAGCCTCTTCCGGCGCGGTCGATCGCCCATTTGAAGCCTGCACGCTCCATACGGGCGGTGCATCCAATTCTCTTGGGATGCGAAGGGTTATTTCCGTACCCGGTGAAGCTCCAAATTCAATGTCGCCTCCCAGTTGCCTCGCGAGCGCCTGGACTATTGTTATTCCCAGCGATTTGGATTTCTTCGAATCGAAATTGACAGGCAAGCCGGCGCCCCAATCGGCAACGGTGAGCGAGATGTCGTTCGAATCCGAGGCCAGCTGGACCAATATCTCGCCTTTCGTATCTGGGTAGGCGTACTTCAGAGCGTTGGTGACGAGCTCGTTAAGGATTAAGCTGCAAGGAATTGCGCGTTCCAGCGTCAGCGTTGCCGGTGCAAGGTCAAGACGTAGGCTTACCGAATCGCTGCGCTCATACGAAGCCAATAACTGCGGCGCCAGCTTCTGAATGTAATCGGCTAAATCGACTGACGTAATTTCTTTCTGGTTGTAGAGCTGCTCATGAATCAGCGCCATCGACTTCACACGCTGTTCCGTATCCTTTAGCTTCTCTGCGACTTTCCGATCTTCGATGGTTCTCGCTTGCATCGATAGAAGCGAGGCTATGATTTGCAGATTGTTCTTCACCCTGTGGTGAACTTCCTGGAATAACACGGCCTTTTCCGTCAATGCCAACTCCAATTTCTCGACTGTCGCCTGCAGCGATTGCTCCGCACGTTTGAGCGGAGTGACGTCCTGGGCGCAAATCAGTGCCTTTCGGTTGCGTCCCAAAACCAGCGGCGTAGTGGAAAACAGGAGGTGACGCTCCTGCCGTTCGCCATCGACCAACACCGGAATCCGGGCTTCGACAAATTCACACTTCGTACCGCTCTTGAGCGATTTCAATACGGCGTCACGGATGGAACAATGTTCGCAGGCCGCTCCCGCGCCGCACCCGCCCGGATCATCCAACGCATTCAGACAACGGATCACGTCGCCCGCCGATCCGCCTACCAGTTCGTGAACGGGCCGTCCACTCAGCTGTGCCGCCAGGTTATTCACCTTCTCCACGTAGCCCTCGGCATTTAGTACCAGCAGCAGCACAGGAGCGTTGGCGTTGATTGCCGCCAGCTCGGAATGAATTACGCTACGGTCCTCTTCGGCCTGGCGGTGCAGTTGTCGAATCCTCGCCTCGCGAATCTCTCTTTCGACGGCCGGCGCGAGTCTCTCCAATCTGTCCTTAAGTAGATAGTCGTGAGCGCCGGCCCTCATCATCTCGACCGCCACGTCCTCTCCGATCATTCCGGAAACAACGATGAAGGGAATGTCTTTGCCGGTGTTTTGGACAATTTCGAGCGCCGCAGGTGCATTGAACTTCGGCAAGTGGAAGTCCGCGACAATTACATCCCATGGCTGCCTTGCCAACGCCGCATGCATCTGATCGGCTGTTTCTACACGCTCGGCATTCACTTGGTATCCCGCCTTTTTCAGCAAATGCAATACCATGGCGGCGTCGCTCTCGGAATCTTCGATTTGCAGGACCCGAATTTTTGCATTCATAAGACCTCTTCTTTCGGATATGGCGGTTCGTTCAAGACCAGCCAATAGAGACCAAGTTGCTTTACGCATTCCACGAATTGATTGAAATCGACCGGCTTGCGGATGTAGCTGTTGACGCATAGATCGTAGCCGGCAGTAATATCGCGCTGTTCCGCGGAGGTGGTGAGAATCACCACGGGCAATTGCTTGATCGATTGGTCGGCCCGAATCTGGCGGAGCACTTCGATACCAGGCACTTTGGGCAGCTTGAGATCGAGAAGGACCAGGGCCGGCATGGTGGAAGTATTGCGGTCTGCGTATTTCCCTTTGCCAAACAGGTAGTCCAGCGCCTTCTGGCCATCGTCTGCAATGACAAGGTCGTTGGCGATGTGCCCTTTCAACAGTGCGCGCCTCGTCAAGTCGATATCGCTTGGATTGTCTTCCACGAGAAGGATGTCCCGAATGCTCTTCAATTGGCGCCTCCGATCGTAAAGTAAAAAGTTGCTCCTTGGTCCGGCTTGGATTCGGCGCAGATTGAGCCGCCGTGCCGCAGGATGACACGTTGCACCGTCGCAAGGCCGATTCCGGTCCCCGGAAACTCGCTTGCCGAGTGGAGCCGCTGGAAAGCGCCGAACAGTTGGCTGGCGTAGGCCATGTCGAATCCCGCGCCATTGTCGCGCACGAAGAATTGAGACTGCCAGCCGCACGAGGTCCTTTGATCGACGGTTCCAAACTCGACTTTTGCGTCCGCACGTTTGCTGCTGAACTTGGCGGCGTTGTCCAGAAGATTGGTCAGCGCGATGTCCAGAAGCCGTGGATCTCCTTCCGCCGTTAGCCCCGGTTGGATCGAAAACTCCGTGTTCCGTTCGGGATTCGCCTCGCGGATGCGAGTTGTTATGGAGCCGGCCATAGCGCTCAAATCCACCTGCGTCGGCTTCATTTCGGCGCGGGTGACGCGCGAAAGGCGCAGCAGATCGTCGATCAGTTGTCCCATACGCTGGGTCTCCGTGCGGACCCGGTCGAGGTATTCACGAGCTTGTTCGTCGAGCTTGTCACCGTAGTCCTCGAGCAGCGCGGCGCTCCAGCCGTCGATGCCACGCAGCGGAGCGCGTAGATCGTGCGAGACTGAGTAGGTAAACGACTCCAGCTCCTTGTTGGTAGCAGTCAGTTCCCTGGTGCGGTTTTGGACCCGCCTTTCCAGATCGGCGCTGAGGAGGCGGAGTTTTTCCTCGCTATTGCGCAGCTCATCGGTGGTTCGCTCGCCCTCGGCCAGGGACCGGGCCAGCTTGATGTTGCTGAATCCCATGCGGGAGATGAGGTTGGCTAGCCTCACGAAGAAATCCATCCCAGTCCTGATCGCTTCCCGGCTGAAGCGTGGAACTGCATCGAGCGCGGCAAGGTACTCTTGTTGCGGGAAGCCGTATTGTTTGGCCTGATTGAGAAATAGCTGCCGATCCGCCTGCTCGTCATCGAAGAAAAATTGTCCGGAGAAGACGTTGCCGATGTGTCTGTCGCTCACCATGATCGGAGTGGAGATGTCCCAGAGGTTGTTCTTGCATTTGTAGAGCCTGAATTCGCCCTCGGGAACTCCGGCTGTGAGCTCGGTATCGCTTTCCAAACAGTTCCTTGCGGTTTCCGGATGAAGCCGGTGAAACTCCGTGCAGATCTTCTGCCATCCCGCGCCGGCCAGCACCTTGCCTTTCACGTCGAGCACGGCTACGGGGATGTGCGCCAATTGATAAAAGTCTTTCAGCAGCGACTGCACGGCTTCAGGATCCAGAATGTCGCTCAGCTCTAGGCTGGCAATGTCGCCTTCCGGCGAGAGGACGCTGTCCAGCGTTCTCCTGACGCGCCCTTCGCTCTCGCGCAGCGCCTCCATTGCGTGCTCGCGCTCGACGATTTCTGTTTGAAGTTGGGCGTTTGCCGTCTCGAATTGTCCGGTACGCTCCCGCACCAATTCCTCTAGGTGCTGGCGATATTGCGCCAACTCGGCCTCCGATCGCCGCTGCTCCGTAACGTCGATGCCCATCTCCAGGATCATTGGCGTGCCGTCCACGTCGGTGAATGGGAAGTCATGCGCGTCGATCACGCTGCCGTCCGGCCCGTGCACCTCCCAGCGGTGGGGCTCGCCGGTTTCCAGCGCCTTGTAGCTTTCGCAAAAGTCGCATGGCTCCGTTTTCCCAAAGCAAAATTCGAAGCAAGGCCGGCCTTGGGGAGCCCCGAATCTTTCGCAGAAGGCGCGGTTCGACCAGGCGACATGGTGATCCGGTGTCAGCAGGCAAACCATCGGTGGCAGCGCATCGAGCACATCGAGGAATCGCTGGCGCTCGGCTTGCATGGCCTCTGCGGCCTTAAGCTCCATCTCGCTCTCGCGCAGCGCCTCCTCCGCGCGCTTGCGCTCGGTAATGTCGCTGGCAGCCCCGAACCATTCGAGGATTTCGCCATCGGCTCCCAGCACCGGGATCGCTCGCGAAGAGACCCACCCTCGCACGCCGTGGGCACATAGGACTCGATGCTCCAGCTCAAATGTGCTCCTCGTTGCAATTGCCCGGTGGATGGCCTCCATGACTCGTGGCTGATCCTCGGGATGGATGTATTTTGGCAGCCAGTTGCTGTCGGGACCCACTGTGTCGGCAATGAAGCCATTGCCCTTGAGCGCGCGCATCTCGCTCCAGTCCGGGCTCATGCGGTACAGCACTTCGGAGGTGGCGGCAGTGAGACCGCGAAAACGCTCTTCGCTCTCCCGCAGGCTCAATTCCGTCCGCTTCATGTCCGTCACTTCGAGAGCCACCACAAGGATCTTGGGCTCGCTGCCTCCATTCAGCCCGACAAGCGGCACATAGGAAAAAGTGAAGAATCGCTCCTCGACCGGTGCATCGAGCCCACGGCGGCGAGGGATTGGCATTGCCGTGGCGTAATACGGCTTGCGCGTATCGCGAACGCTTCTGAGCAGGGGCAGCACGATCGGCGCCGCATCCGGCCATACCTCGGCCACTGTCTTGCCATTCATGGTCACGCCGGGCTGAAAGGCCTGGTACGCTGGATTCACCAGCTCAAAGGTGAATTCCGGGCCGCCAAGCACGGTGATCGCAGCCGGCGAATGCTCAACGATGTTTTCGAGCAGAGTCGAGTAGATCTTCAACTCCTCCGCCTGGCGCTCGCGGATCTCCTCCTGCTTCTTTCTCTCGCTAATGTCGCGGGAGATCTTCGATGCCCCGACGATCTGACCCGAAGCATCCTTCACCGGAGACGCGGTAACCGAAATGAATATTTTGGTGCCGTCCTTGCGCCTGCGTTCGGTCTCATAGTGGTCCACGCTCTCGCCATTCCGAATCCTGGCCTGAATGGCGAGTTCCCCGTTGGCAATCCTCGGGTCCATAAAAAATGTAATGTGTTGGCCTATCGCCTCGTCCGCGGAGTATCCAAACATCGTCTCCGCCGAGCGGTTCCAGCTCACGATGACCCCATTCCGGTCTGTGGAAATGATTGCATCGTCGGATGAGTCGATGACCGCTGCTAAATGCCTGCGCAAAAACTCCGTCTGGCTTCGAGCGACCGCGTCGGAACGGCGGGCTTTCCGTAAGCTATCGAAGAGCAGGCTGGAAACCACGCCGGTGGCCAGCAATATCGCCAATCCTATCCAATCCTGCCACTCAGCCACGGCAATGCTGTTGACGGGATCGATTGCGAGGTAGAGGCACTCAAGCGTACATAGGCTTGTAGTCAGAAGACCCGGCCCAAACCCACAGTACCAACCGGCAAAAACAATGAATGGAACGTAGGTGATGAAGGGGATGGCGGTTTGCGGGTGCAACGGCATGCGGCAAATCTGCGCCAGAACTGCCAGAACGACGGCACAAGCATACCCAAAATGCGGCCGCGGCAGGGCAAGTGTTTCTCGCTTTTGCCTTCCGCTCCCGGATGCGGCGCCGGCTGTTAACCGGTTCCTTTGCTCCCCGATGATTGACCAGAATCCCATTTCTTCGTCTCGAGAAATTCCGTCTCGCCGTCTTATGACAGACCTGCGCGGCACATGCTATTAGTTTGCTAATTCCCGCCTGCGGACGCTTCGACAGCGGTTCCTCCTAATTTGCGAAGCGTATTTTCGATGTTTTTTGGTTCGTCGGACCCGATAGTGCGGCGGAATTGTATGGCGGATTGGAGATCTTCTCTGACCTCCTTGATAACTGCCTCGTAAGCATCGGGGTGATTCAGCAGGAAATGCGAAAAATCCTGTCTCCAGATTCGAGCCATCTTTGAACGTTCGATGGTCTCGGCCGTCATCTCCGACGGCGTGCCGGACAGTACCGATGCCAGGCCAAGAATGTCGCCTTTCTTCGCCACGGTGTAAGTGACATTTCTGCCGCCAGGAGCGTTGATTGAGAGCTTCACTTTGCCGTCGAGAACCAGGTACACACTCTCCATTTGCAAATCGTCTTCGTGGAATAAGATCTCGCCTGACGAACAGATTATCGGGCAGGCCATCCACATCAGTGTGTTGAAGGTCTCCGGCGCCAGCTTGTTGAAGAATTTGCCCGGCAGGTCGAGAAGGCTGGTAAATTTGCCGCGGTAGTCGGCGACCTCCTCTTCGTCACGGCTAAACTCGCCCGCTTTGATCTCCGCCGCCAAGTGCCGGGCCCACGGCGTATGGGCAATCAGCTCGGCCTGCGTCTGGGCATAAATGGTCCGCAGCACATCCGTGCCGCGGGAATCTGCATAGGTAAGGTCGCGAAGGTCGATCGACAGTCTATTGTGTAAGAGACGTGGAGCCGTTTGCGCCCAGAACCATGCCAATTCATCCGACCATGGCCCTGCAACCCGCCCTTCCAATCTGAGTACTATGCCCTGATCGGCTTTCTGATAGGTGATCATCAACATACTTGGCTCTCCGGGTGAGATGCTACTGGTAAGGCACCCCCCGTGCCATTCCCAAGGGTGAGAAGCGATCAAGTTGTTTCGCGAGGATTTTGCAGGGTTTACGGGTGCGACGCAGGATGAGAATCGGACTCAATGATTGTCGAAGTTGGAGTCCATTTGTCTAAATATCGTCAGGCTTGACGATATTTAGTCACCCGCTGTAATTTGCGCTTCCTTGATTTCAAATGTCGGCAACTGCCTAAATATAATCACCCCGTTGGATCTTTAACTTGATCAACTTAGAGTAAAGTGTTGTGCGCTTGAGGCCGAGCCGCTCGGCCGCGGTACTTACTTGGCCTTTAGCGTCGCGGAGTACTCCGATTATGTGAGCGCGCTCGGCTTCCTCAAGCGTTGAGTTTCCCGGCAGCGAATCGTAGGCTGTGTCCTGTTGCGCCTCCAACTCCGCGAGCGGAACGTACAGAACGGAGCCGCGAGTCAGGATTACGGATCTTTCCAGGAAGTTCTCTAGTTCTCGAATGTTGCCGGGCCATTTCCAGTCGACGAGTGCGTCCATGACTTGATCCGGGATCATTTCAACCGATCTTCCCAATCGCCTACTGTGAAGGTTCACGAAATGACGAACCAGTATGGGGATATCTCCCTGACGTTCTCGCAACGATGGGGCGCAAATCGGAAAGACCTTCAAACGGTAGAACAAATCGCTTCGGAATTCCTTACTGGCCACCATCTGTCTCAAATTACGATTCGTTGCGGCAATGAGGCGGAAATTAAGCCGAGTGGGGTGGCTGCCTCCAATCCGCGTAATCTCACGATCCTGTAAGGCTCGAAGCAGTTTGGGTTGGAGTTCCAGAGGGAGTTCGCCAATTTCGTCCAGAAACAGGGTCCCTTCGTGGGCTAGCTCAACAAGACCGATCTTTCGCGCGATCGCTCCACTGAATGCCCCCTTTTCGTGACCGAAAAGTTCACTCTCCAAAAGGCCGGCGGGAACCGCCGCACAGTTGAGCTTAATGAATGACCTGCCATTGCGCGGGCTTAGACGATGAATCGCACGCGCCAGAAGCTCTTTGCCGGTTCCCGTTTCTCCCTCAATCAGTACGGTCGAGTCTGTGGGTGCAACCGATTCAACCTGACTAAGAACGTGAAGCAACGCCGGACTCTTGCCCACGATGTCATCGTACCGGTGTTCAAGGTCGATCTGGGCTTCGAGGTACTGTTTCTCCTGACGCAAACGGTCGCGCATTTCCGCTATCCGTTGCATGGTCAGGTCCTTCCCAATTGCCATTGCCACTTGATCGGCAATCTGGGCCAGCAGATCCGCATCGTGCTGCGAAAACGCCGCTGTGAGGCAGCTCGAGACAGATAGAGCTCCAATGGACTCTCCGCTTTGGATGAGTGGAACCCAACAGCCGGACTGCATGCCCATCATCGTCAAGTGCCGCACGCTTTCGCAATCGAAAAGACTATCCGATATTCGCTCCAGTAGGATAGGTTGCCGGGTGCGGAAAACAGTTCCGTCCGGTGAGTCTTGAAGCGAAAGGCGTAACTCCCCGCGTTGGCTTCGCTCTTCAACACTGCTGAGAATTTGCGCTTGCAAGTCGCCGCTCTTTGTGTCATAGAGAGCCACCGTCACGCAATCGTGAGGGATAATTGCCCGGACGCTCGCAGAAACTGCATCGAGTAGCTTACTAGCATCGACATTGGCCAAAAGCGCAGTGGTCAATTGAAGCATCACGGATTCCTCGGCCCGCTTGCGGTCGTTAAAGTCCCGAGTGACAACTGCGAATCCGGTCAATGGGCCGCTGGCATCGCGTAGAGCAACTATTGTGACGTCTGCCCAGAACCGCGTGCAGTCCTTGCGGACGCGCCAGGATTGGACCTCAACGCGGCCCTGTTGCTCAGCCTCGCGTAACAAGTCAGCCGCGTAATTCGCACCGCTCTCCTTAACGTGCAATCGCGAGAAGTGCAGGCCCACAATATCATCCGAGGCATAGCCAAAGATGCGCTCCGCGCCTTTATTCCAGCTCAATATATGTCCTTTCGGGTCCATCAAGCAGATGGCATGATCGCGGACGCTTTCCACCATCGCCGAAAGCTGCTGATCTGTGCGGTGCAGCTCTTCCTGAGCTAACCGGAGATCGGATATGTCGCGGACAATACTCAGCATCATGATCCCCGATGCCGTCTTGCGGGGCTTGAGCATGATGTCGACGGGAAACTCCCTGCCGTCGCGGCGCAATGCGCGGAGATTCAACGCCGCCCCCATACGGCGAGTGCGAGGGCAAGCGACGAAGTTCTCGCGATGGGTGATGTGATGCGAGCGAAAACTTGCTGGGATCAGATCTTCAATGGGCTTGCCGCGCAACTCGGACTGCGTGTATCCGAACATCTGCGCCGCGCTGGGATTTGCAGCGTGAATGAGGCCGTTGCAGTCAGTGACGAGCACGCCGTCCGGAGAGACATTGAAGAGATCGTCAACAGCAGACTCAGGGAGCCCATCCCTTTCGAGTGCAGCCTCCAGACGATTTACTGTTGTTCCCTCGAAGTCCCGCATTGCCTGGCCCGGCCTCTTCAAATTGCTGCGTGGAAGTTAAGCACAACTCCTACTCGAGATTTCGATCGGAATATGATCGCGCACGCCCGTTGAATAAGCGATCGACAACGGTCGCGGTCACTCGTCCGTTTAACATCCGGCGACGCAGCAAGCGCGGCGAAAGAGACTTCCGCCGTTTGCATGTGCCTGCTCTTCGGCACTGTGACGCTCGAATGGGCTTGCAGAAACCCGGCAAAAGGGAAGAAGCGCTTCGACAGAGGAAGCAGCGGGGAACGTGGCGAAGTGCGGTTGCGCCCGAACCTCCAAGATTATCTTGGCAGAATCCGGCCTAAGAATCAAAGCATTTGCGCAACAAAACCGGTTCTCCTTCCGAATACGTAACGAGAACGCTCTTATCGGTAGAAATCTAGGTTCAACGAACCTGGCTCAATCGATGCGCAATGCTTTTTCAAAGCCGCGATGTTTCCATGGCAGGCACGATAATTTGGGCAGTTACCTGATTCGTTGTGGCGCTGCCGCTACTCGCTTAACCGCTATCCGCGGAATCTTTTCGCCGGCCGTGACCTCGAATCCCAGGCGGTTCTGCGAGGGCGAAAGCGAGCACGCTGTATACGGATTCAC
>Ga0187782_10002421_pt1 | contig 13751 bp, 14 predicted proteins | sample 0715_SJ02_MP15_2_FD_132454 | JGI IMG/M metagenome (GOLD analysis project Ga0187782, IMG submission 132454) | Tropical peat soil microbial communities from peatlands in Department of Meta, Colombia - 0715_SJ02_MP15_20_MG | ecosystem: Environmental > Terrestrial > Soil > Wetlands > Peat | place...
GCGCCAATCCGCCCTATCTCTCGGCGGAGGCGATGCGCCTGGCGGTCAACGTCCTCGACGGCAAGCCGCCGGCCTCCAAGGACATTCTCCTCGACAACCCGCTGCTGACGAACTTGGCAGTCGACGGAAAGTACCTGCCGGGCACGAAGCTCCAGACGCTCGAGCTCGGCAAGAACGCGTTCCCCGACATGGCGCCCGGCATTTCGCTGCCGATCACTCCCGATTGGGTGGAGATCACGCCGGCGGAGGCCGCAGGGAGCAAGTAGCCGCGCTCGCTCGAAGGCGTTGCCGCGGTCCGCTCATCTCGGGGGCGGACGCGGCGACGCTTCAATGAGCGCCGCGCGCGCGGAGGCGCCGGCCAATGGACTTGCCTATAAAATTATAATAGCTTGAGCGCGCTTCATCACGCCGTCGGCCGCCGCCAAATGCCCGGCGGCGTTTTGAGGCGCGGAATGGTAACGTTACCATCCGGGCGGCCGCTGACAACAAGGCGTCGGGGTCGAAACGACGACTGAAGAGGGAGGACATCGTGAGGGTGAACATCGCTTTCGCCGCGCTGGCGGCAGGGCTCTCGCTGCTGGCGCCGGGCGCCGCTACCGCCGAGGGCAAGGTCTACAAGATCTATCTCTCCAACAATTTCGTCGGCAACGATTGGCGCCAGCAGATGGAGCGCGTCGCGACCGTCTCGGTGAAGAAGGGCCCGCTCGCCGGCCGCGTCGACCTCAAGATCGAGAATGCCGAAGGCACGGTGCAGGCGCAGATCAACTCGCTCAACAACATCATCCGCGAGAAGCCCGACGCCATCCTCGTCGACGGCTCGTCGGCCGACGCGCTCAACCCGACCATCAAGAAGGCCTGCGACGCCGGCATCGTCGTCATCAGCTTCGACCAGGTGGTGACCGAACCCTGCGCCTATGCGCTGGAGTCCGATTGGAACCGCATTCCCGCCGTGCTCGCGGAGTGGATGGTCAAAGAGCTCGGCGGCAAGGGCAAGGTGTTCGTCGACCGCGGGCTCGCCGGCGCGCCGATCTCGGCGCAGCTCGAGAAGGGCTATATGGACGTCTTAAAGAAATATCCGGACATCCAGGTCATCGGCAATTACAACGGCGAATATGCGCTCGGGCCCGAGCAGGCTGGCGTCGCGGCGCTGCTCGCCGCGCATCCGGACGTCGACGGCGTGCTCACGCAAGGCTACGGCACCGGCGCCATCAAGGCGCTGCAAGACGCGGGACGCAAGGTCGTGCCGGTGACGGCGTTCTCCTACAACGTGACCGCTGTCACCTGCGCGCAGACGGCGGGCGCGAAGTGCATCCTCGGCTCGAACCCGGCTTATCTCTCCTCGGAAGCGATCAAGCTCGCCGTCGACATTCTTGACGGCAAGCCGAAGCCGGCCGATCGCCACATCCTCGTCTACGGCGACTTCCTCACGACCGATCCAATCAAGTCGGAGCTCTATTCCAACGCGACGATGGACAAGATCGAGATCGGCAAGAACGCCTTCCCGGATCTGGCGCCCGGCCTCACGCTGCCGATCACGCCGACATGGGTCGACATCACGGCGCAGGAGGCGTCCGGCTCTTAAAAAATCCGAGGCGAAGCCGGGGCTCGCTGCAAAGAGCCTGTCGCGGGCCCCGGCGCCGCGCTAGACTGAAATCAGGAAGCGCCGGGCATGTCTTTAGCGCGATGTCGGATCTCCTCGAAGTCGAACGGGTGAGGAAGCGCTTCGGCGGCATCGTTGCGTTGTCCGACGCCAACCTTTCCGCGCGCGCCGGCGAAGTGCATGCGCTGCTCGGCGAAAACGGCGCGGGAAAGAGCACGCTGATCCAAATCCTCGCCGGCGCCGTTCGCGCCGACGGCGGCGTTGTTCGGCTCGCCGGCCGCGACTATCGCCCGTCCGATCCCGTTGCGGCGCAAGCGGCCGGCGTCTCCGTCGTCTTCCAGGAGCTGTCGCTCGTCCCCGATCTCACCGTCGAGCAGAACATCTGGTTCCGAAGCGAGCCGCTGTCGGCGATCGCGACGGTAAGAGCGCGCGCCATGCGCGGGGCGACGCTGTCCCTGTTCGAGCGCTACGCCTTTCCTGCCCCGCGTCCCGACGCCGAGGTCCGCCGGCTGACGCTGGCCGAACGCCAGATCGTCGAAATCGCCAAGGCGCTGGCGCGCGACCCGAAGCTGTTGATCCTCGACGAGGCGACGTCGGCGCTCGCGCCGCGCGAGACGGAGTGGCTGTTGAATCTCACGCGCGCCTTCGCGGCCTCCGGAAGGCTCGCGATCTTCATCTCGCACCGCTTGAGCGAAGTGCGCGAGGTCGCCGACCGGATGACGATATTTCGCAACGGCGCGACCGTGGCCGCCTACGAGACCAAGGCAGTGCAGGACGACGCTATCATTGCCGCCATGCTCGGGCGACAGATGCAGCGCCTCTATCCCGCCCGCATCGCCACGGCCACGACGAATGTCGCGCTGCGAGCCCGCGGGCTCACCGTCGGCGATCGACTGAAAAGCGTCGACCTCGACCTCAAGGAGGGCGAGGTGCTTGGCGTCGGCGGCTTGCAGGGACATGGCCAGCGGGAGCTGTTCCAGGCGCTGTTCGGCATCGGCAAGTCGCAAGGGGCGATCGAAATCTGGGGCCGGCCGACGGTCCTCAAGGGGCCTCGCCAGGCGTTGAGCGGCCCGAATGGCCTGGCGCTGGTGCCGGAGGACCGACGCAACCACGGGCTGCTTCTCACGAAGAGCGTCCGCGAAAATCTGACGCTCTCGATCATTTCGCGATTTGTCCGCAATGGCCTGATTGATTCGAGGAAGGAACGCGTCCTGGTCGACGAGATGGTTCAGCGGCTCAAGATCAGGGTCGGCTCGCCGGAGCAGATCGCCGGCACGCTGTCGGGCGGCAACCAACAGAAAGTCGTCTTCGGCAAGATGCTGCTCACCGAAGCCAAGATCCTTTTGCTCTACGACCCGACCCGCGGCATCGACGTCGGCGCCAAGGGCGAAATTTTCCAATTGATGCGCGATCTCGCCGCCAAGGGTTTTGCGATCCTGTTCTATTCGAGCGACCTTGCCGAGCTGGTGCATGTCGCCGATCGCGTCGCCGTCTTGCGCAACGGACGGCTTGCCGCGACGCTTGCAGGCGAAAGCCTCGCCGAAGCCGAAATCCTGCGCGCCGCCATGGTTGAAGCGCGGAGCGCCGCGTGACGGCGGCGGCCGAGCCGGAGGCGGCCCGGCAGGCGGATCTGCGGGCGGGCGACTTACGCCTGCGCCTTGTCGACCGCGCGCCGTTCCTCATCGCCTGCGGCATGCTCGCCGTCCTCGTCGCCGTCTATGCGAGCCTGCGCAGCGGCGTGTTTTCGCTCGATGAACTGAACCTCGACACCGCCGCGGCGATGACGCTGCTCTTCGCCGCGACCGGCCAGACGATCGTGCTGTTGCGCGGCGGCATCGACCTGTCGATCGGCGGCGTCGTCAGCCTCGGCACGGTGATCGCCGCAACCCAGTTCGGCGACAGTCCGCTCAGCGTTCTCTTGTGGTCCGTGATCATCGTCGGGATCGGCGCGCTGGTCGGCGTCGTCAACGGCGCTCTGGTGACGATGCTGCGCCTGCAGCCGTTTCTGGTGACGCTCGCCACCTGGTCGATCCTCTCCGGCGCGGCGCTGATGATCCTGCCGACCGACGGCGGCCAGCTTCCCTCAGGCTGGATGGCCTTCGGCGGCGCAATCTGGCTCGGCCTCTCGAGCTCGGTCTGGCTGCTTGTCGCGCTCATCGTCTTCTGGATGTGGTTCAACCGTACGCCGCTCGGCTTCGCCATTCGCGCGACGGGATCGAACGAGCGCTCGGCCTTTCTCTCGGGCGTCTCGCCGCTGTTCATCAACGCCGCGACCTATGGGCTTTCCGGCGTGTTCGCGGCGCTGGCTGCGCTCTACCTGACGACCCAGACCGGCGCGGGATCGCCGACGATCGGCAAGGACTACATCCTTCCCTCCGTCGCCGCGGCGGTGATCGGCGGCATCAGCCTGTTCGGCGGGCGCGGCGGGCTGCTCGGCACCGTGATCGGCGCCTACATCCTCACCATCATCGGCAACCTCGTCTTCGTGCTGCGCATTTCGAGCTATTGGCAGCCGATCGTGTCTGGCGTGATTCTGCTGATCTCGGTGCTCGCGAGCTCGATCGCCGAGAAGTCGGCGCGACGGAGCCTTACGTGAGCTTCAGCCGCCATCGTCCGATTCTTCTCGCCTATCTCGGCATGTTCGTGCTGCTTGCGCTGACGAGCTTCTTTGCCCCGGGCTTCCTCGCGCCGGCGCATCTGCGCACGACGGCGGTGCTGGCGGCGTTCGTCGGCCTCGTCGCGCTCGGCCAGACGTTCGTCATCATCGGCGGCGGCATCGACCTCTCGGTGCCGTGGGTGCTGAACTGCGCAGCCGTGCTGATGACGCTCGCCGCGAGAAGCCAGGACGGGCCGCTTCTTTGGGTCGCGCCGTTGTTGCTCGTCGCCGGCGCGCTCGTCGGCGTCGTCAACGCGGTCGGCGTCTCTCTCTTCGGCGTCCCGCCGATCATCATGACGCTGGCGGTCAACGTCATCCTGCAGGGCGGGGTGCTCGTCTATACCGGCGGCGCGCCGCCGGCGACCGCGCCGCCGCTGATCCAGTTCCTCGCCGTCGGCCGCATCGCCGAATTCCCGGTCATTGTCCTCATCTGGATCGCGCTCGCGATCCTCGCGACGATCGCGCTGTCGAAGACCGCGTTCGGCCGCAGGCTCTATGCGCTGGGCTCCAGTCCGACGGTGGCCGAGTTTTCAGGCGTGCCGACCTTCGAAACGACGCTCATTGCCTACATGATCTCCGGCTTCACCGCCGCGCTCGCCGGCATGTTGCTGACCGGCTACACGGCGCAGGCCTATCTCGGCATGGGCGACCCTTATCTTTTCACCTCGATCGCCGCGGTGGCGATCGGCGGCGCCTCGGTGCTCGGCGGCAGCGGACATTATCTCGGCACGATCGCCGGCGCGCTGGTGCTGACCATCCTGACCGGCCTGTTGCCGGCGCTCAACCTGTCGAACGGCGCGCTGCTCGTCGTCTACGGCCTCGTCATTCTGGTGACGGTGTCGTTGTCGAGCGACGCGGTCTCCGACCTGTTCGCAAGTCTGGCGCGGCGCCTCAGGCGCGAGGAAACGTCCGGCGAAGGAGCTTCGCAATGAACGACATCGAATGCGTGGTCGACGCTCACGCTCTGCTCGGCGAAAGCACCTACTGGGACCCGAAGGCGAACGTGCTGTGGTGGATCGACATCTACGCGAAGGCCGTCCATCGCTACGACCCGGCGACGATGGTCAACGATACATTCGATCTCCCTGACTATCCCGGCTGCCTTGCGGTGCGCGAGCAGGGCGGGCTCGTGATTTCGACGGCGAAGGGCTTTCATTTTTTCGATCCGACGACGGGGCGACTCGACCCCATCGTCGACCCTGAGGCCGACATGCCCGACACGCGCTTCAATGACGGCAAGACCGACCGGCAGGGCCGCTTCTGGTCGGGCTCGATGTTCGAGGCGCCGGGCAAGCCGCCGGCGAAGATCGGCGCGCTCTACCGGCTCGACGCGAACCTGACCGCGCATCGGGTCGTCGGAGGCGTCGGCTGCTCGAACGGCCTCGCCTTCAGCCCCGACAGCCGCACGCTCTATTTCACCGACAGTCACGGTCCCGTGGTCTGGGCGTTCGAGTTCGACGCCGCGAGCGGCGAGGTTGGCAAGCGGCGCGACTTCGTCGATCTTTCGGACATGAAGGGCATCGTCGACGGTTCGACGGTCGACTGTGAGGGCTGCTACTGGCTGACCGTCCCCTTCAAGGGCAAGGTCATGCGCTTCGACCCCGCAGGCAAGCTGATGCGGACGATCGACATGCCGACCGACTTGCCCACCTGCTGCGAATTCGGCGGCGAGGACCTCGACATCCTCTACGTGACCACGGCGACGCTCAGGCGAACGCCGGAAGCGCTGAAAGACCAACCGCTCGCCGGCGGGCTCTTCGCCGTCGACGTCGGCGTCAAGGGCCTGCCGCTCGTCCCGTTTAAAGGTTGAAGCGGCCGCCTATCGCCGCTTAGGTCTTCCGCCGAGCGGTGCCATGCCGTCGCAACATTCGTTGACGAATCGCTTGACGAGCTTAACGCGGCTCTCGTCGACGCGGCACCGAATCACCCGGCCCTCGCGGCTTTGGGTGACGAGACCGACCGACGTCAGCTGACGGAGGTGGTGCGAGAACGTCGACTTCGGAATGCCCAAATGCGACTGGATCTCGCCCACCGGCGCGCCCTTCTCGCCCGCTCTCACGAGGTAGCTGAAGATCTCGAGGCGATGGGGATGCCCGAGCTCCGAGAGATAGGGCGCCGCCTCGCTGTAGGTGAAGCCCAGCTCGCCTGAGAAGGCGGTCATCCGCAGCCCCTCAGCGCCAGTTGGACCTTGGCGCGGCCGGACGTCTGCGCCGCGCGCCGGTCGGCGCGAGGCGTGAGCTGCGCCGGCTGGTCCGCGCTCTGTCCTAAGAGATAAAGCGGCAGCTGCTCGCGCCTAAGGCCGATGTCGGCCAGCAGGCGATCGCTGAGACGGGAGAAGGGATCGTCGCCGATGGCGGGCGAAGAGGCGCTCCGAAGCGCCCAGAGTAGGTTTTGGACCGAGACACGCATCGTTTGCCTCTTGCGTTTCGATAGGACTAGATTTATGGAACTATTCGCGAGCCGTGTCAAGGAAAAAGCGTCATGACCTCCGCTTCGAGCCTAAGAGCGACCGGAAGCTGTCTCTGTGGAGCCGTCAGGTACGCCGTCACCGGGGCTTTGAGGGACGTGATCGTCTGTCACTGCGTCTTTTGCCAACGCGCCTGCACGTCGGTCGGCGCCTTCAGCGCCTGCCGCCCGCAGGATCTCATGATCGTCGCGGGACGAGTGAAATGGTACAACTCGTCCGTCGAGGCGAAGCGTGGTTTTTGCGCGCGCTGCGGCTCGCAGCTCTTCTGGGCGCCGGCCCACGGCCGGCACGTCTCAATCTCGGCCGGCAGTTTCGATCAGCCGACCGGTTTGCGAATCGCTGAGCACATCTATTGCGAACAGATCGGCGACTACGAGCGGCTGGAGGCGGCGTCAGATTGAGGAGGATAGCGACCCCGCGGTCATCGCGAACGCGGCGAAGCAATGACGGCCTCGCGCCTGCTAATCCGCCTTCGTCACTCTGACCGTCGCATCCGCGCGCTCGAACAGTTCCCGCTTCAGGTTCAGCCCCAGCCCCGGCCCGTCGAGCGGCGCGACGAGGCCGTCTTTTACATCCGGAAGCACATCGGTGATCTCCCGATACCAGCCGGTGAAGTAGGCGCGCACCGCCTCCTGGTAGTTGACGTTGGGCAGCGTCGCCGAAAGCGCACAGCTTGCGGCGTAGACGATCGGCCCCGTGCAGTCGTGCAGCGTCACCGGCATCTGCGCGCCCTCGGCGAGGTTGGCGATCTTGCGCGCTTCCGAGAGGCCGCCGCACCAGGCGAGGTCGATCATGATTACGGACGCTGCGCGTTTCTCGATCACCTGCCGAAACGGACCGCGCATGGCGAGCCGCTCGCTGGCGGCGATCGGGATCGAGGTGTGGCGCGCGAGCTCGGCAAGCGCGTCGAGGTCGTTGAAGCGGATCGGCTCCTCTAACCAGGCGGGGCGGTAGGGTTTGAGGGCTTCCGCAATGACGAGCGCCGCAGGCAGCGACCAGAGGCCATGCAGCTCGACCATGATCTCGATGGCGTCGCCGACGGCGTCGCGGATTTTCTGGAAGGGCTCAAGCGCCTTGGCGAGATCGTGCGGCGCGATGCGCGTTCCGTTGGAGGCTTCCGCGGCTACGTCGAACGGCCAGATCTTCATGCCGCGGACGCCCTCCGACAACAGGCTCTTGGCGAGCGCGCCGGCGTCGTAGCGGAAGGCGAGCAGGTCCTCGTAAGGACCCTCGTTCATGTCCCCAGGCTTCAGCGACCAGTCCTCGGTCCGCTCGAACAGGCTGTGGCGCTTGGTCGCCCGTACGTGGCCGTAGCCGGCGCAGGTGTTGTAGATCGGGACGCGCTCGTGCGTGCGCCCGCCCAGCAGCCGCCAGACCGGCTGATCGAGCGCCTTGCCCAGAAGATCCCAGAGCGCGACGTTGACCGCCGAATTGCCGCGCGTCTCGGCGCCGGAATCGATCGCCCCGACATAGACGTTGCGCAGTCGCCAATCGTGCAGCTCGATGTCGCGCGGATCCTTGCCCAAGAGATAAGGCGCGACATTGGCGTGAAGATAGGCGGCGACCGGCGCCGGAGCAAAGAAGGTTTCGCCGACGCCGTTCAGACCGGCGTCCGTCTCGAGCTCGAGCCAGAGAAGATGCGGGAACTCGTCAAGCTGCAACGTTTTCAGCGAAACGATCTTCATGGGCTTTCCGGAGGCTGGCGACACGCGCGAACGAAGCCTGGCCTGAGGCCGCACGCGGGGCCGGCGCTTTCCATATCGTCTTGAAGCGACGCGCGCTTCGCCGACCGCGCGCAGACGGAGGGCAAACCAAGGCCACGCGCACGCAACTTCCTGCGCGGCCACGCGTTTTGCGGGCCTCGCGGGGCCGTCAATTGCCCGCCGATTTCCGTTCGGCGGCGCACGTGGGTAAGTTTTTGCGAGCGCTCAGCGCGACGAGGCGTAGCCTGTGACTTCCATCCCGACGCAAACTTCAACCGCAACCGGAGCCGTCCAAGTCATGCGCGCCTCCCGCTTCCTTCGTTGACCGCCGCAGCGCAAGAGCCTCTGGCCAAACTAAGTTACTTTGCCGGACAATCTCTGACAAGAGGCGGGGCGCTTCAAGCTCCCTGCGGCGGCTGCGGGGCGCTAAGCTCGGCGATGTAGCGCGCGATGATCTCGGGCGTGCGGGCCGGCCGCGGTTGCGGAAATCCAACCGCTTTGACAAGCCTTCCTGGCCGCTCCGAGAGGACGAGCGCGTGGTCGCCTAATCGGGCGGCCGCGACAAGGTCATGGCTGACAAGGAGCGTCGTCGCCGCCTTCGCCTCGAAAATCGGAACAAGGGTGTCCGCAAGGCGTTGGGCAGTCGCGCCGTCGAGCGAGGCGAAGGGCTCGTCCAGAAGGAGCAGCGCGGGCTTAACGGCAAGCGCCCGAGCGATCGCGACGCGGCGCGCAAGGCCGAGCGAGAGGGTTGAGGGGAAGTCGCGCGCATGGTCTTCAAGGCCGAGACGCGCAAGCAGGACAGCCAGCTCAAGACGATCCGCGTTCGGCGCGACCAGCCGGACATTGTCTTCGACGCTTCGCCACGGCAGAAGACGCGGCTCCTGAAAGACGACCGCGAGCCCCGCGCCCCCGGCGGCGATCCGGCCGCGGAAGTCTGTGTCCAATCCCGCCACAAGACGAAGCAGCGTCGTCTTGCCGCAGCCCGACGGGCCGACGACCGCGCCGACCTCGCCCGGCTCCAGGATGAAGGATAGGGACCCAAGCGCCGCCCGCTCGCCGTAAGCCTTCTCCTTGATTGCGACTTCAAGCCGCGCGGGGGCGCCACCGGGCGGCATGGGCTTCCAAGGGCTGGACGAGAAACGTTTCGGCGACGAGCATGAGCGCGGCGAAGGGCAGGGCGTAGGCCAAGAGCCGCGCCACGTCGAACAACTGAAATGCGACGCCGATTTCAAATCCGACGCCGTTGGGCCGGCCAAGCAGCTCGACGACGAGCACGATCTTCCAGATGAGCGACAGCCCCGAGCGCGTCGCCGCCGCGAGGTAGGGCGCTAGCTGGGGCAGCACGATGTGTCGCCAGCGGCGAAGCGCGGGGATGCGAAAGACCGTCGCCATCTCGTCAAGCGACGCGTCGAGCGCGCGCGCGCCCTCGCGCGCCGTGACGACCGCGTTCGGCAGCTTGTTCAGCGCGACGGCGGCGATCGCCGCGCCTTCGTTCAAGCCCGCCCAAATATAGGCGAGCACGATGATGACGAGCGCCGGCAAATTGAGAAGGATGACGAGCCAGGGGTCGGCGAGCGAATCGAACGCGCGCCGTCGGCCCATCGCATAGCCGAGCGCCGTTCCCCCCGCCATGGCGAGCAGGAACGAAGCGGCGACGCGGGCGAGCGTCGCCGCCAGCGCCTTCGGCAACGCGCCGGAGGCGGTCTCGCGCCCGGCAAGGGCGAGTACGTCGAGAGGGCCGGGCAGCAGCCGCGGATTTGCAATATGCGCCGCCGCCCACCACAGGAGCAGCAGAAGTCCGAGCGATGCGAGCCGGGCGATCATAAGGGCCTCGGGCCAGAACGCAGGCCGCGCAGCCTGCGTCTCATTGGGCCGGGTCGAAAAATTCGGCGACGTCGAGCTCCGTCGCGTCGCCGACAAGCTCGCGACCGCCGAGCCTGGCGAGCGTCGCATAGAGCGCCTTGGCGTCGGCGGCTTCCTCAGCCACAGGGCGCTTCGGCGCGCCGTCGAGATAGCGCTTTTTGTAGACCTCCAAAGCCGCGTCGTCCTTGAGATTCAACCGCGCCTTGATCGGCGCCCAGGCGCCGGGGTCGCTCGCCAGAATGGCGCGCGCCTTGGCGAGCGCGGAAAAGAAGCGCTTCAGCGCGTCCTTGTGCTCCTCCGCGAAGGATTCTGAGAAGACATAGCCGGTCATTGCGACCGGCCCCTTGGCGCCGAGCGACTTCTCAACGTCGATCATGTCGATTGCGCGCACGAAGCCGCGCGACTCAAGGTCGGCCGAAAAGTTCCAGAACTCAAGCGCCGCGTCCATCTCGCCTTCCGCGAATTTCTCGGCGATCAGCGGCGGCGCGCCGAAGATCGGCTTCGCCGCGGCGGCGAGATCGATCCCTTGCGCCTTGGCCGCGCCTTGCAGCAGAAGCCAGCTTTTGTCGAGCGGGCCGCCGGCGACGCCGATCGCCCGGCCGCCGAGATCGGCGATCGTGCGAATGGACGCGTCCGCCTTGACCATCACCGCGCCGAGCGCGCTGGAATAGGGCGTGAACATCAGCCTGTCGCCGAGCGAGCGCTCGCGCGCCACCCACAGCCAGTCGGAGACTATCATGTCCGCCGACCGGCCTTCGATCGCGATCTTGCCGGCGTCGGTCGAGGCGAGCTCGGAGACCTCTAGGTCGAGGTCCGCCGCCGTGTCGAGCCCGCGCGCTTTTAAAAGGTCGATCTCCCAAGCGACCGTGCCCGTTTTCTGGAGGGCGATGCGCAGCGTGTCGGCGGAATGGGCGGGGGCCGGCCATCCGGCGACCAGCGCGAGCGCGGCGAGGATCAGGAAGGGTTTCATCACCGCTCCTTGAGGCGCAATCGACCGCGTCAGCCGCCCCTGCGCGTCAGCACGCCGCGCGCCGGATCATAAGCGAGGATCGCCAGGGCGAGAAACCCGATCGTGCAGCCGGACACAACCGCAAGCGAAAGCCAATTGACCTTGAGATAGAAGGCGAAGCGGATGAGTTCGACGGCGTGGGTGAAAGGGTTGAGCGCGCAGACGTCGGCAAGCCACGGGCTGCCCTCGCGCACGCGCCAGAGCGGATAGAGCGCCGACGAGGCGAAAAACATCGGGAAGATGACGAAGTTCATCACGCCGGCGAAGTTTTCGAGCTGTCGGATGAGCGAGGAGAGCAGCATGCCGAGCGCTCCCATCATGAGGCCCGAGAGCGCCAGCGCCGGAAGGACCGTGACATAGCCCCACAGGCTCGGCGGTTCGATCTCCCAAAAGTAGGCGATCACGAGATAGGCCGCGACCTGCAGGATCGAGACCGCGACGCCGGCGACGAGCTTTGCGGTCAGCAAGAACCAGCGCGGCGCGGGACTGACGAGCAGCAGCCGCATCGAGCCCATCTCGCGATCGTAGACCATCGACAGCGACGACTGCATGCCGTTGAAGAGCTGGATCATCGCCATCAGGCCGGGCGTGATGTAGTCCTCATAGAGCACATAGGTTTCGTAGGGAGGGATGATTGAAATGCCGAGCGTCTGCCGGAAGCCGGCGGCGAAAATGAAGAGCCAGACGAGCGGGCGGACCAGCGCCGCGACGAAGCGCTCGCGCTGATGCAGGAAGCGCAAGCCCTCTCGCCAGACGACGCCGACGAGGCAGATGAAGAGCTCCCGCAGTCCGAACGGCCGCGGCTCGGCGGCGACGCTCATCAGGCCTCCGCCTCGCCGTCGGCGCCGGTCAACGCCCGGAACGCGGCGCTGAGCGACGTCGCGCCTGCGCGGGCGACGATCGCCTCGGCGCGATCTTCAGCCAGAACCCTGCCGCGATGGAGGACGATGACGAGATCGTCCGCCTGCGCCTCGTCGATCAAGTGAGTCGTCCAGAGCACGCTCGCCCCGGCGTCCGCGACGAGCGCGCGCACCAGGCCCAAAATGTCCGCGCGGGCGTTAAGATCTAGCCCCGCCGTCGGTTCGTCGAGGATGAGCAGCCGCGGGCGGTGCAGCAGCGCGCGGGCGATCTCAAGGCGCCTCTGCTGGCCGCCCGACAAATGGCGCGCCTTGTCGCTGAGGCGATCGGCGAGGCCGACGCGCGCCAGCAAGTCGCCTTGCCGGCGCCGCGTCTCGCTCCGCGACAGGCCCTGAAGCGCGCCGTGATAGAGGAGGTTTTGCTCGACGCTGAGATCGATGTCGAGCGTGCGGCTCTGGAATACGACGCCGAGCGAGGCCAGAGCCCGGCCGCTGTCTCTGGCGACGTCATGGCCGAAGACCCGCACAGCGCCGGACCGGCAGGCGTAAAGATGCGTGATGATCGAGAAGAGCGTGCTCTTTCCCGCCCCGTTGAGGCCGAGCAGCACCGCGAATTGCCCGGCCGGCGACTTGAAGCTCACTTGATCGAGCGCGAGACGCGCGCCATAGGCGTGGGTGACGTTCTCGACCTCGAGCGCGATCGCGCTCTCGACGCGGCTGCTTAAAGGCTCGGCCGTCACTTCGCGATCGCGACCCCCCAGGGGAAGGAGCCGACCGGAATCGATTTCACGACGCGCAGACCCGAGACGTCGATGACCGAAACGTCGTTGGTCACGCCGTTCGTGACGTAAACGAATTTGCCGTCGGGGGTCAGCGCTTCCTGCCAGACGCGCTGGCCGACCAGCAGATATTTGAGGACCTCGCGTTTCGCCACGTCGATCACCGCGACGCGATTGGCGGGGCCGAGCGCAACGAAGGCGAGTTTGTCGTCGGGCGAGAAGCGGATGCCGACAGGCTGGACATCCTCCTTCGTCAGCCCGGGCACGTCGAAGGCGATCTTCTTCAGGATCGTATGCTTGACAGGGTCGATGACGGCGACGTCTCCGCCGACCTCGGAACTGACCCAAACCTCGGAACCGTCATGCGTGAACTGGGCATAGCGGGGACGTGGGTCGACGAGCACGTTGGCGACGACCTCGCCGGCCTTCCAATCGATGAAATGGGCCATGCCCGTCGTTTCGGACGTGTCGACGACGATTGTTCCGTCGGGGCTGACCGCCATGCCCTCTGGCTCGACGCCAACGGGATACGAGCCGACCGCCTGGCCGGTCTCAAGATCGATGCCGGTGACGAGCGCGTCGTTCTCGTTGGCGATGAACAGCATCTTGCCGTCGGGACTGATGTCGAGCTGCTCGGGGTCGGGCCCTGAGGGAAGCTCGCCCAGCGACTTGCCGCTCTTGGCGTCGACGATTTCGATCGTGTCGTCGTCGCCCAGGCACACGTAAAGCTTCGTCTCGTCCTTCGACAGCACGATGCCGCGCGGCCGCTGCCCGACCTCGTAGGTTCTCACCGTCTCGAGCTTGTCGGTGTCGATGA
>Ga0187782_10002422_pt1 | contig 13749 bp, 10 predicted proteins | sample 0715_SJ02_MP15_2_FD_132454 | JGI IMG/M metagenome (GOLD analysis project Ga0187782, IMG submission 132454) | Tropical peat soil microbial communities from peatlands in Department of Meta, Colombia - 0715_SJ02_MP15_20_MG | ecosystem: Environmental > Terrestrial > Soil > Wetlands > Peat | place...
CAGCCCACATAGCTTGACGAGAGCTTTATGCACGTAGAACGGACACTGCAGCGAACCCCAAACCGTCAGGCCGCGGTCGGCGTCGAACGCAGCGACCATTCCGTTGTTTTCGATATAGAGTTGCTCCTGCGCCCCGGTCGTATATTCGCCTTCGACAACGAAGTCGGCGTGTTCCCAGACGCGATCGACGTCGCCTTTTTCGATTAGATAAGTTTTGAAAATATTGTCGCGGCCCCAAATGATTTCCGAACCGCTTTCACTTTCCTCGATGCTGAAGATTGCCGACAGCAGCTCATATTCGATGGAGACGGCTTCAACAGCCTGCGGAAGCAAATGCCGGTCTGGATGCGCAAGCAAGAGAATCGGCTCTTCAGGATGGTTGACGGCTCCGTCGGCCAGACAGGGTTGATCGTCTTCAATGAGCGCGATGCAGTTTTTCCCGGGAATGTCCTTTGAGGACACAATGACAAATTCGTTCCAGTCGATTCCGGGACCAAACGTGATGTTCGTAATTTTGCCTCGTGGAATCCGGCTGCGAACGGTGGCACCGTAGAGCAGGCCGGGCAAGTTCATGTCATCGACATAGCGCGACTTCCCGGCGACTTTGTCGCGCCCTTCCCTGCGCGGAACCGAGGTCCCGACGATGCGGCCGTTGCTCATTGAAATCCTGCATCCACCCGCTGTTCCAAACGCTTTTCCGGATGCGTTAGTGTACGACAAACCTGCTCTTAGTCGCGTCCGTGCTCTACTCCTCGTGGGTCGCCTTGGAATTCCTCATCCAGGTACACCGGTTCGCCACGCAGATACGTCGCCTTCACGACGCCGCGCAACTTTTCCCCGAGATAAGGCGAAACGGGATGACGATAGTGCAGGAGGTCCTTGCTCACGACGAACTCGCGGTCGGTGTCGAACGCGACAAAATCGGCGTCGTATCCTGCGGCGATTCGTCCCTTTCGCGTGTGGCAGCCCGCAAGCTTTGCGGGACTCTCCGCCATCCAGCGTGCGATCTCGGCAAGTCCAAAACCTCGCGTGCGCGCTTCCGTGTACATCAACGGCAGCCCTACCGACAGGCTCGCGATTCCGCCCCAGGCGGTGCGGAAATTCTCTTCGGCGAGCCGCTTCATCTCCGGCGGGCAAGGAGAGTGGTCCGTCGCTACGAGGTCGATTATTCCCTCGCACAGTCCGGCCCATAATTTCTCGCGATTCTCTGCACCGCGAATCGGCGGTGCGCCCTTGAAGAGCGTGCCTCCATCCGGAATCGTCTCGGCAGCCAGATGCAAGTAGTGTGGGCAGGTCTCTACACTCACCGGCAACCCTTCGTTGCGCGCGACGTGCAGCAGCGAAAGCGCCTTGGCAGTTGCCAGATGCACAATGTGCAAACGGAATCTATATTCCCGGCAAAGGGACAGCAAAAGTTCAATGGCGCAGAGTTCCGCTTCGTCGGGCCTCGATTGCAAATAAGTCTGGTAGCGCGTCCAATCACAATCGCTCAATTGCCCCGTGGCCGCGTCGATGGGGCCCGGAAGCTCCGCGTGCACTAGCAGCGGCAGTCCGGTCCGCGCTACGTACGGAAGCGCAGCCCGCAATTGCTCTTCCGTTACCATAGTGAAGCCGTCGACGCCAGGATGGACCAGGAAGCACTTGAGGCCCGCCACGCCGGCAGCCGCGAGCGCTTCGATATGCTCCTGGTTATCCGCAACCACGCCGCCCCAGGCCATCCAATCCACCCAGCACCGGCCGCGCGCCGCTGCTCGCTTCACCTCTAACGCGCTGACCGTGGTTGTTCCCGGCAGGCAGTTCAGCGGCATGTCCACAAGCAGCGTATAACCGCCCGCAGCCGCGGCGCGCGTCGCGGTTTCGAAGCCCTCCCACTCCGCGCGACCCGGATCGTTGATATGTACGTGGGAATCCACCAAGCCGGGAAGGATGGCCATTTCGCCGAAATCGTGAACTTTAGCACCGGCCGGAACGCGCTCCTGCGCCACCACGTCCCGAATCCGCTTGCCTTCCACCACCACCGCGCCCGGGCGTACCCCTTCCGGCGTGACCACGCGGCGGGAAAGAAAGGCTTGCAAACTCATGGACGGACGCAGGATTCTCCAAAACGTGTCTCGAGTGTGAGCCAAGAGGGTAGCTTTATCCATTCACTTTTTCAACTTATTGCAATCAATAATTCCATCTTCTGAAACTACAGTTTCACAGCGTTCTGGGCTTATACTTGCTGCCGCTTATGAGCAACGTTTTCATGGCGCGCGCGATCGAGTTATCGCTCGAAAGTGTTCACTCGGGCTGCGGTGGACCTTTCGGCGCAGTGATCGTCAGAAACGGCGAGGTGCTCGCGGAGGGCATGAATCAAGTCACTTCGCGCAACGACCCGACCGCGCACGCGGAAGTTCTTGCCATCCGCGAGGCCTGCGCAAAACTCGGACTCTTCGAACTCACGGATTGCGAACTTTACAGCTCCTGCGAGCCTTGCCCCATGTGTCTAGGGGCCATTTATTGGGCGCGCCTTGCGCGCGTTTATTACGCCAACACTGCCGCCGACGCGGCGAAGATTGGTTTCGACGACTCCTTCATATATGCTGAACTGCAATTGCCGCACGCCGAACGCCGCATCCCTGCCATTCCGATGATGCGCGAAGAAGCGCTGGCCGCGTTCCGGGCCTGGGCGGAGAAACCCAATAAGATTCCCTACTGATATGCAGCCCACCGTCACTGTAAAACCCAGCGTGCCGTCTACGACGCAAAGCCCGCAGCAAAGCTTGCTCGATCGCTACTTCAAACTGACTGAGAACCAAACATCAACGCGACAGGAAATGCTCGGCGGCGTGACCACTTTTGTGACCATGGCGTACATCGTCGTGGTCAATGCGCAGATCCTTGCGGAAGCGGGCATGCCCCCGGATGGCGTGGTTTTCGCGACGTGTCTTTCGGCAGCGGTTGCCTCGCTGGTGATGGGCCTGTACGCCAATTACCCCATCGCGCTCGCTCCGGGCATGTCTTTGAACGCGTACTTCACCTATTCGGTGTGCCTGGCGATGCACGTCCCTTGGCGCACGGCCCTCGCGGTGGTGTGCTTCTCCGGGATTCTCTTTCTCATTCTCACGGTCACGCGCGTCCGCGAGCAGATCGTCAACGGCATCCCCGATTGCCTCAAGCATTCCACCGCCGCGGGGATCGGGATGTTCATTGCCTTCGTGGGACTCCGCAACGCAAAAATCGTGGTCGCCAACTCGGCCACCTTCGTGGGACTCGGCAGCTTCGCCAATAAGGAAGTGCAGATGGCCTGCCTGGGGCTGGCCGTGACGCTCGTTCTGATGGCCAGAAGGCTCCACGGCGCCATCCTGCTCGGGATTATTGCCACAACTATTTTGGGGATACTTCGCGGGATTTCGCACTGGCCGCACACGCTTTTCGCCATGCCTCATCCTTCTTCCACTTTTCTGCAACTGGATTTCCGCGGAGCCATACACCTCGGCCTGCTCGAAATTCTCTTCGCTTTCCTGTTTGTCGACCTGTTTGACAACGTCGGCACGCTGGTCGGAGTTTGCGAACAGGGCGGCTTCATCAAAGACGGAAAGATTCCACGCGTGGGACGCGTATTGCTGGCCGATTCCGTGGGCACGATTTTCGGGGCTTTGACCGGCACTTCGACGGTTACCAGCTACATCGAAAGCGCCGCAGGAGTCGCTGCGGGGGCGCGCACGGGCCTCAGCAATGTCGCCGTAGCAGCCCTTTTCTTTCTCGCGATGTTCTGCTCGCCTTTGGCCACCGCGATTCCCTCTTATGCCACGGCTCCGGCCTTGATTCTCGTGGGCGTGCTGATGTCGCAATCGCTCGCTTTCGTGAAGTGGCACGATTTCAGCGACGCGTTGCCCGCTTTCATTACCATGCTGGCCACACCCCTGGCATTCAGCATCGCCACCGGCCTCAGCCTGGGCCTCATCTCGTATACAGTTGTGAAACTCGCCGCCGGAAAATTCCGGGAGATCAACACACTGGTCTGGATTCTCACGGCGCTCTTCATTCTTCGCTACGTTTATCTGGCGGCAGCCTGATTTTCCCGTTCGCACTCCTTCTCCGCTCGCTACGCAGCTACGTGCCTCCCCAATCCAGCAAGGATTTCTTGCCGGGAATGTGTCACACTCTCCTCGACACTCACCGGAGGCTCCTCGCCATGCGTTCTCCTTTCAGAATCTGTACTGTGCTCATCGCTGTGCTTGTTCTTATTGGCGCACTTTCGCTGTACGCGCAACGCCCGCTTCCTGCGCTCAAGATGGTCTCTGCTGATTCCAACGCCCAGACTCCACGTACTCAGTTGCCCGGCCACAACGCGCTGCTGATGGGCGCCGACTGGTATCCCGAACAATGGCCGGAGGAACGTTGGGAAACCGATTTGCGCATGATGGAGGCCGCGCACCTGGACGTGTCCAGGATCGCGGAGTTTGCCTGGAGCCGCATGGAGCCTTCCGAAGGCCATTATGATTTCGCGTGGCTGGAACGCGCCATTCGTCTCGCCGAAAAGCACCACGTCGCTATCGTTCTGGGCACGCCGACCGCAGCGCCTCCCGCGTGGCTCACGCAGAAATATCCGGAAACCCTGCGCGTCGAGCCCGACGGACAGCGCGTCACTCACGGCATGCGCGCGCACGGCTCGGTCACTTCCGCGAAATACCGAGAATTCTGCCGCCGCATCGCGGAAGAAATGGCCAAGCGTTTCGGGCACGACCCGAATGTCGTCGGCTGGCAGATCGACAACGAATACGGCTACGCGTTGATGTCCTATAACGAGGAGGCTCGCCGCCAATTTCAAGATTGGCTGAAAGCAAAATACAAGACTCTCGACGCCCTAAACGAGCATTGGACGACCTTCTACTGGAGTCAGACCTACGACAATTGGGACGAAATCCCCATCCCGATGGGAGAGCACAATCCAGGCCTGCTGCTCGATTGGAAGCATTTCGTCACTTATGCGTGGGCCGGCTACCAGCAGAACCAGATTGACGCCATCCGCGCGCATGCCGACCCGCGCCAGTTCATCACCGGGAACTTCATGGGCTACGGCTTCAACGGCTTCGATCATTACATCGTCACGAAGCCATTGACGTTAGTTGCCTGGGACGACTACGTCGGCACTGGCCATCTTGACCCGGACGCCAACGGCATCAGCCACGATGCCATGCGCGGGCTCAAACGCGAGAACATCTGGGTCATCGAAACGCAACCCGGCGCCGTAAACTGGTCGCACCTGAATAATGCACTGAACAAAGGCGAAACCCGCGCGATGGCCTGGCACGACATCGGCCACGGCGCTGATGAGGTTAGCTACTGGCAATGGCGCAGCGCACTGAACGGGCAGGAGGAGATTCACGGCACCCTGGTGGGTCCTGATGGGAAGGGGGTGCCACTCTTGGAAGAAGTCGCACAGACCGCAAAGGAGTTTGCCGACCTGCAAAACGCGTTTCGCGATACGCGCGTTGTCTCCCAAGTGGCGCTGCTCAGCGATTACGACAGCCGGTGGGCCATCGATTGGCAAAGACACACAGAGAAGTACGATCAGTTCGCGATTTTAAAAAGCTACTACCACGCGCTGCGAAAGCTGTCGCAGTCGATGGATATCGTAAGTCCCGACGCGCCTCTCGACTCGTACAAGCTGGTAGTCGCTCCCGATTTGTATCTCATCCCGAAAGAGCGTGCCGCGCATCTCGCTGCCTATGTCAAAAATGGCGGCCATCTCGTTCTCGGCCCGCGTTCCGGCATGAAGGACGAATTCAACGCGCTCTTGCCCATTCGCCAGCCTGGTTATCTTGCCGAGCCGCTTGGGGGTCAAGTGGAGCAATACTACGCGATGGAAAAGGCAGTGCCTGTGAACGGCTCTCTCGGCAGCGGAGAAGCATCGGTGTGGGCGGAATGGCTCAAAACAAGCGCCCCCGATGCGGAAGTGCTTCTGCGTTACGGCCGCAGCAACGGTTGGCTCGATGGCCAGCCTGCCGTCATCACCCGACCTTACGGACGCGGCCGCATCACGTATATAGGGACCGTTCTCGACGACAAGTTGATGCAGGCCACCGCGGAGTGGATGAGCAAAGCGAGCGATGTGACGCTAGCGTTTGGCGCGGTGCCCGACGGAATCGAGGCGAGCCGCCGCGTGGGCCCCAATGGGGCCATGTATGTGCTGATCAACTGGAGCGCGGAGGGTCAGAGCGTCACGCTGCCTCACGCCATGCAGTCACTCCTGGAGCAAAGGGAAGTCACGCAAATCCAGCTTCCGCAGTACGGCGTGGCCATTTTGTCGGATCCGAGCAAACACTAGCCATCGGAACCCTCGTATCATCTTGGTGATTCTCCGCGGCTTTGCTATCCTCCGTGAGGAACTTTCGACCGAGGAACTATCGATGAGACCACACAAGCTCCGCGCTCTCACTGTGTTCGTGACTATCTGTTTTTCCTTCTCGATGTACGCCGCGCAGAAACAAAAAAAGGTCGCGGAACCTAAAGAACCTCCGAAGCCGTCCTACGAAGTGCCGCAGCCGGGAAAAGAAACTCTCGACTACGCCATGTATGGAAGCATCCGCGCGGAAGCTTTGGGCCATTCCCACGTGATGGAGTACGCCTCTGCACTGATGGACGGAATTGGGCCGCGCTTGACCGGTTCGCCGAACCTCAAGAAGGCCAACGAATGGACCCGGGACCAACTGACCGCGATGGGCTGCGCGAACGCCCACCTCGAAGACTGGGGAGAATTTGGAATGGGTTGGCAGCAACTGAACACCTGGCTGCGCATGACTGCTCCAGACACCGCGGTATTCATCGCGCAAGCTGCCCCGTGGTCCCCGGGTACCAAAGGACCGCTCAGTGCCGCCGCCGTTTGGGCAGACCTCAAAGAGGAAAAAGACTTCGACAAATACAAAGGGAAACTCGCCGGGAAGATTGTTTTGCTCGGAGAGATGCGCGAGGTGAAGCCCGTCGATAAGCCTTTGTTCAGACGCTACGACGATGCGGAGTTGAAAAAGATCGAAGAGTATCCCATTCATGCCGAACGCCCCGGCGAATTCATTCAAAGATACATGCAAAGGATGGAATTCCGCGCGAAACTCATGCAGTTCCTGGTAAGTGAACAGGTGGCAGCGGTAATTCTTCCAAGCCGCGACGGAGAAAACAGCGGCGGCTCTGGGGGGACCATCTTCGACGATAACGGAGCAAATCTCGGCGGCGCGCTGGTCTATCAGCGTGAGCACGCCAATCCGCTACCCGTCGCCGTGACGGCCGTTGAAAATTACGGCCGCGTCTTCCGGTTGTTGCGCGCCAACGTTCCTGTAACGCTGGAGTTAAATATCGAAACGCGCTTTGGTGGCGACCACGAACACGGTTTCGATACCGTGGCGGAAATTCCCGGCACCGATCCGAGTTTAAAAGATGAACTGGTAATGGTCGGTGGGCATCTCGACTCCTGGGCCTCCGGCACCGGCGCCACCGACAATGGCGCGGGAACGGTGGTCGCGATGGAAGTGATGCGCGTACTGAACACCCTGCACGTCAAACCGCGGCGCACCATCCGCGTTGCTCTTTGGACTGGAGAAGAACAGGGCCTTTTCGGCTCGCGCGGCTATACGGCGCAGCACTTCGGCACCATTCCACGGTCCACGGAGCCCGATGAGATGAAGAAGCCCGAGTTCGCCAGGAAAATCGTGGGACCCATTCAAGTGAAGGCGGAGCAGGAAAAAGTCTCTGCGTATTTTAACGTGGACAACGGCAGCGGCCGCATTCGCGGAATTTATTTGCAGCACAACGGCGCCGTTGCCTCGATCTTCAAGCAGTGGATGGAGCCGCTGAAGGATGTCGGCGTGACCACCATCAGCTTGCAAGACACCGGTGGCACGGATCACCTCAGCTTCGATGCCGTGGGCATACCGGGATTCCAATTTATCCAGGATCCGCTGGACTACGACACGCGCACGCATCACTCGAATATGGACGTATACGAACGGCTGCAGGCAGACGACCTGGCGCAAGCCGCCTTCGTCGAAACGATCTTCGTATATAACGCCGCCATGCGCGACCCGATGCTGCCGCGCAAGGCGTTTCCGCATCCCGAACTCGAGCCGGAGCTCCGCGAACCACTGAAGAACGTCATGCCCGGGGCTGAAGCAAAGCAATAAACCAGCAACCGGTTGCAAGCGAGACTGATTGCCAATTACGGATTGCTTCTTCTTAGTGCGCGGATCCGCCCAGCGCGAGGATCCGGGCGTCATGATAGGGCTTCATATGCGCGCCCGGCACCTCATAGATCGTCCAGGTGCCGAAGCGCGCTCTTTGTACCGCGATATCCAGGTATTGCCGCGCGGGACTTCCATCCGGAACGACAACCAACCGCGCGCCGATTATCTCCAGCAGCTCGTGTCCCTGATTGGTGCTCAAGCCTCCGGAGAAAAACGCCGTCCTCACCGTACGATAGTTCGGATAAGGCCACAGCAGGCTGAACAGCCAATGACTCGCGAAGCTGTGCACCGGAGCTTCCGCCATCCAGGGTGAGGCATCTTCCGTCGCCAGCACCAGATCGTTCGGACTGGCATGTTCCCGCAACCACTGCACAGTTGCGACCTCCGCAGCCGGGGCCAGCGCGGTAGGACGCAAGCACGTCCCGTGGAACGTGGTGCACGAGTCGTAGGCGAATTGTTCGTTTTGCGTGTCGATCCCGGATTCCCAGGCCTGCGCCCGGACAATCGCGTGCGGCAACAAAGACCAGATCAACAAAGGCACGGCAACAAATTGCAGCAGTGGTTTGACAACCTGCGGGCGGCGCGCCAGCAGCTCTTGAATTTGCGCGACGAGAAGCAGGCCGATAGCGAAGAACGAGCCATCCAGGAAATGCAGTGCAAAGGGCATGCCCGGCACAAAAAACAGCACCACGGAGGACAGGAACCAGGTCTTTACGATTACCGTTTCGTCGCTGCGATTCTCTGGAAGCCCAAAAAGAAATAAAAGAATTACCAGAATTGCCGGCGCTCCAACCACTCCCATCAGCAGCGCAGGCGTGATGTTAATCGAGTTTGCCCCGGCCACTTCGTGTATCCAGGAACTATGGAGCGTCTGAATCGCGTAGGGAGAAACTCCAACACCCGCTGCCAGACATATCAGCCCGAAGCTCCTCAGGTTCTTGTGCGTGAAGCCGGAGTGCCGCAGCAGCACAATCGAGACGGTGGTCACGGTCACGAAGATCTCGAAGGGATGCAACAACGTCGAAATCAGGCATGTCAGCGTAAGCCAACTCATCCAGCGTTGCTCGGCCGTCTTGATGTAACGCCCCAACAATCCCATCGACAGCACCTGGAAGCCCGTTCCGTACGTCAGGAAAGGCCACGTTACCAGCCCACGGAAAAACCCATCGGAAAGCGTCAGGAGGTGAACGCGCCCGGTGGCCGCGCCATATTGCGCGGAGTTGCCCAGGAGTTGCGAGATAAGCGGCAAAGAGTCGAACGGTACGCAAGCCGCGGCAATCAGCAACGCCCAGAGAGCCTGTCGCCGCGTCTGGCAAAAAGTCTTGTAGAGGAAGGCCAGCGCGTACGCAACGAAGAGGTAACCAATCCAACTGAAAATCTGCAACGCCACAACCGGGCTCACACCCAGCGCTCGTTGCATCAGCGCCACCGGAATAAGTCCCGGCGCGGTGAATTCCGCCGGAGTCGTCCACGGCGCGTTGAAGTTTGGCAGCAGCCAGCCTTTTGCGAATCCGTAGAGCCAGGTCAGATAGATCGCGATATCGGAGTTGCGCTGGATGCCCAGAGGCACATAACCTGCCGGCGGCGCAATCATCGCGTGCAGCACATCCAGATTATTTAAAGTGTACAGGCCCGTGCCGAAGGCACCTGGTATCAGCACGATGAGCACACGCTTCCAACCTGCGGCCCCGTTCTGCTTCACTGCGGCCGCATTCGGAGTAACAACGCTGTCTTCGGGAGCACTCAGCTGTTGGCTCATAAGAGTGGGCGATAACTTGGCGTTATACACGGGAGCGCTTCGAACTACCTGTTGCGGCGAAGCGTCTCGATCCAGTCGGAAAGAATCCGGTCGTTCGGTGGTTCAATGTCGAAGAATTCCACGCCGACCCCAATGCGTGGCTTGACGATGCGCACTACCACCAGCGCATCGAAGATCTGCCCCTTTCGCGAAAGCTGCAGCCGCCCGCGCGTGTTCACCGGGAATGTCCGGCTGGTGCAGATGAAGCAGCCCCCCAACGAAATATCGGACGTCACCCCCGTCAATTGTTTCCCCGATTCCATCTCGATCATTTCAGCATCCGCCGCAAATGGATAGCGAATGGTATAGCGGCGATCACGGATACCGCCGAGGCGTACCGCGTCCCGCGAGCCGTAGCCAGTCATGAGGATTACCTTATTCATGGGTCGACTTTACGACCGCTTTAGTCTGCCTCTTGGCAGCTGAGGTTCTCGTTTAGCTAGTTTGCCGGAATGAGACAGCATTGAGAACCGGCTTCCGTCCAGGTGCGGCGAAAGGGTTACTCACCGTATCGCTATCCTCAAGTTCTATTACTGAGTACGACAATTCCCATGCGCGCGCCGCTTCCGATTTTCTTGTCCATGCTAGTCTGAAAACCGAAGGTATTGTCATTCCTATTTATCCGATGACCGTCGACGGAATACGTCAGAGCGATCGCATCAGCCTGCGCCTGCAGGTGGAAGCTTCATGGCTCGGGCAGGGCGGAGCTGTAATCAAGCAGCCCGCCGAAACGCTGCTGGTGAGCAGGAACGGCGGCGTCATTCGCCTCCAGGAAAAGCTCTTTCCCGGCCAGGAGCTAACCCTGGAACGAAAAACCGACGACGAGCGCATCAAGTCGGCGCCCGCGCGCATCGTCGCGGAAATTGACCGCGAGCCGGAAGGTTTCACCTACGCCGTGGCTATTCTCGAGCCGCGCCTGGATTTCTGGGATATTGACTTCCCGTCTCTTCACAAGTCCGAAGAAGCTCTGGCGCGGCTGCTCATGGAATGTACGTTCTGCCAGCGCCGCGAAGTCGTCTACTTGAACGAGATGGAGCTGAAGTCTTTCGAGATTCGCAAGTGCGTGGCGCGCCTCTGCAAGCATTGCGATGCGCCTTCCATCTGGATCGAAGCGCAATCGGAGACCATTAGCGAGGGATTTCTGCCATCGCGCAGCGCCGTCGAAGAGCGCGTGGTGCCACGACGGAACCGCACTCGCGTGAAAGCCCGCGTTCTAGCCTGCATACGCCGCAGAGGTTTTCAGGAAGAAGTCGCGGTGTGCGAGGATTTGTCCAAGGGTGGAATCGCTTTCCGCAGCCGCAATCAATATCCCGAGGGTACGCGGCTGGAGGTTGCGGTTCCTTACACGCCGGGAGCCGGCGCGATCTTTGTACCGATTCGCATTGTGTTTTCCCAGCCCATCGCCTCCGCCGGACTTTTCCGCCACGGCGCAGCTTACGTTCGCGCCCCAGAGTGAAATTTCATATTCGCACAAGCGTCACGGCTTCCAACGCAGGGCTCCAAGGCTAAGGAAGCATTTTGATCCAGCGGTCCAGATCAAAGCAGATAGCGGGAATCGGGATTCGGAGCCTCATTGAGCGCCGTAACTTATTGATTTTACTAAACGGCAAAAGCGCTAAAACACCGAATTCGCCCAAGTGAGGTACGCGGCGGGTACACGGCACCGGTGCAATTTGAGTTAGCCGTGTTCCCTCAAAAGGAACTCCTCGGCAGCTGTTCGGCCGCCGGCCGGCCGGGCTCTGTCACCCTTGTGGCGTTTCCCAAAAAGATGTACATGTGGGATAGAGCACAAAATGCAAGACGAATCTGTTCAAATTGAAGTCCAATCCAGCGACCAAGCAATTAAGGACCGGCGCAAAGCGTTAGCAGCGCGTGTCAGGGATTATTTTGGGAGCTGTCTGCCCTCGTCCAGGAGGTTGTTGTGCTTCTTGGATGAAACCGATCCACCGGACCTTAGGAGTAAGTACGGTGCGGGCAATCGTGGTTTTTATGGACCGGTTTACGACCGGGATAGCGAAGTTATGGATAAATTGCCGGAGTACGTTGCAAAGCTCATCTTCCCATTTCGCAGAGAAATGGATGACCTAATCTACTTGTACGAAAGCACCTGCGCTGATGATGTAGGGCTAACAATAATTTTGGCGCACGAATTGCAACACGCTATTCAACACGCCAACGTGCGCAAACTTTGGGCCGTGAATGGTCTTGTTTGCAACCTAGATAGAAAGATTATCGATGCCCTGAAGCTGACATGGCCCGCTATTCCGACGGAACGAGAAGCAAGGATTGTCTCGAAGCGCGTGGCCGTGCATTTCTTTGGTGAAAAGCGCGTCTTGCAATACATCGACAGGAAGATCGCCGAACACGTTACGGAAGCTGACGTAGCGGACTGGGGCTATGTTCGCACGCTGGGGTGGTCGGGCACTCTCAACCTTGATGCCGAGACCAAGGAACTTTTTGGCCGCCTGCGAGGATACAAGGCAGAACTTAAAAAGATTCTGCAAGAAAAGAAGGGGGGGAATAACCCAGATTTTCTCGATATCGATTTGAACCATTATTTTTGAAGGATTGAACTCTATAACCGTTGTCGGGCCGCCTGCGTGCTTCACCCACCCTTTAATTCAGAAAATCTTTGCCGGGCATAGTCAACCTGAGATTGATTGCTCGCGCCTCCAAGCAAAATGAGCTGCTCGTAAGAATGAACTGCGTCGGCGATCCGGCCCAGCTTCTCTTCAGCTAGGGCCTTATTCCACCACGCATCGCCAGAGGTTGGTTTGGCCAGAGAAACAGTCAGTCCAGTGCAGGCACAGCGGCCTGTTCGCGCCGCCTGCGACGCAGGTAATGCATGGCAATGTTGAGGTAGACCTCGCCACACGGCGTTTCAATACAAATCACCATGGCCTCGGTGTCCGAGCTTCCCGCGAGGCCTTCCTCGTTCATGTGAATTTCCGGCGGAAACACTTTGAAACGGAATCCCTGGTCGTTCAGCAAGGTCACGGAATTCCCGATCACCATGTTGGCCAGTTCGCAGACGGTCTCACGCACCACCTGTTCGCTCTCCGCAATCGGCGCGCCTGCCATATGGCTGGCAACCTTCATGGCCACATCCGATGCGAGGTCCAGAATCACGCGGCCCTCGATGTCGCCTTTGATCGTAATCAGCGCCGCCACGCCCTTGCGGCGGTAGGTGTTCTCGTCCATCGAAAGGTCGGCGATTTTTGTCGGCGCCTGTAGCGACTCCGCAAAGACCGCATCGGCCGCATTAATGAACGGCTGTATGAGTTCCATCCTCATGAGTGTTGCTCCCCCGCAAGCGCCACAGGCACGCTCACGGCATTCGGATCGTCTCCCAAAACGTAGCGGAGTATTTCGTACAGCACTTCCGGTTTCACCGGCTTCTGCACAAAATGTTTCGCGCCCTTTTGCAGTGCCGCGAGAATGTTTTCCTGATAACCCACCGACGACACCATCACAATGCGCGCTTCGGGATGCTGGCGCACGATGCGCTCGACGGCCTCGATCCCCTCCATCTGCGGCATGGTGATGTCCATCAGGACAATATCGGGTTTGGAGCGCCCGTACTCCGCGATGGCCGTCAAGCCATCGCCCGCCTCGCCGGCGACTTCCCCGCCGAAGAGCTCGATCATCTTGATGAGGTTTTTGCGCGCAAAGACGGAATCGTCCACCACCAGATAGCGCACAGGCTGTTGGTCTTTCCGAAGTAGCGCTGCG
>Ga0187782_10002424_pt1 | contig 13737 bp, 9 predicted proteins | sample 0715_SJ02_MP15_2_FD_132454 | JGI IMG/M metagenome (GOLD analysis project Ga0187782, IMG submission 132454) | Tropical peat soil microbial communities from peatlands in Department of Meta, Colombia - 0715_SJ02_MP15_20_MG | ecosystem: Environmental > Terrestrial > Soil > Wetlands > Peat | place...
CCCCGCGGTGTTGGAGTCACCTAAGACGACAATCCGGTGCCGTCCAATAGGTTTGTCGCGTGAATATTCACGGTCTGAACGCATGCCAACTGAGTTAGTACGTAACCAGAAGCGATAGCGAGGAAGGTTCACATCTAAGATGATCGTGCTAAGGTTAGGTACGAACCACCAACCTATCACTGGATGATAGGCAAGAGACTGCCTGGCCCAAACCAATTTAGGCGCACCACTGAAGCGGTGGAGAACGAAAGTTTAACGCCCAATCGACAAACTGAAGGAAAGTTAGCATTTGGTCACCCTGACGATCAATTTCAATTAGCATTGTCGACAAAAAGCCCCCATCAACTCTGTTGAATACACATCGAGTGAATTGGAATACGAATCGAACTTTGTAAGACGTGGGTCAAATATTTTGCTGTAGGGTTGTGTAGTATTTGAAGCCGTACGTGAGGAGTCTGTGCCTCGTGCAGACGCCTCTTAAGCGCCCTCCTTTGTATTTGATGCATCAAGATGCTCAAAGTTAAATTTTCGTCACTCACTCCGCAGTAGTGCACGCAGTCTGCAGATTAGGTAACCGAAGGATATGAGAGCCTCGTAATGAGAAGTGAGAAACGACATAAGACGGGTTCTGAATCGAATCTCGACGAACTCACTCTAGAATTCATAGGCAAGTATGGCCCTACGAGTGTCCAACGGTTGCATGAAGCGTTAAGGATCAATAATCCATCGTTAACTGAATTAGAAGTAGTGGACATCGTTTGGCGTTTGTCCGATGATGGCAAAGCGCAGTTGGAGGATGCTTGGCCCGTTACCAAACCCTTCACAAGTTTTCTGGGGCTGTGGGAAAGACACCTATCACTCTACGGTTCGTTGGTGTTCGCGTTCGCGGTAAACTTATTGATATATGCAGTGCCGTCTGGTTCTCCTTGGGTGGTCTTTCGATGGGTGCTTGGATCGGTGTTTGTCCTCTTTATCCCGGGGTATGCGACGGTCGAGGCACTGTTTCCTGAGACTGGGGAGCTTAATTCGCTTGAACGTTTCGCGTTGAGCATCGGACTGAGTCTTGCATTGGCACCGTTAATCGGATTGTTTTTGAACTATACGCCGTGGGGAATTAGGTTGGCACCTATCGTGATTTCGCTAACAATCATCAGTCTCGGAATGGTGTTGGTCTCGCTCGTTAGGAGATATTTCCACCAGAGTCTAATCTCCTGACTCCTTCATGCGAGTCCACCGAATCAAATATGGCCAATAATTATCCCAATCAGCGTGATCCTAGTATAGCTGCCAGCTGTACCGATCTTGCATGTCGGAGGCTCGTCTTGGTGATTCCTGATCAGGGTGGTGAAATAATACCGGGGTTTGTCATGTTGAACCATATCTCAAGCCATGCTGTTCGCGTTTCTCCGTTGCCGCTCCAGCCGTATTCGAACGCATTTGTGTTAGTCTGCCATACCCAGAGTTCAAGAATGACTCGGAAGTCGTAGCCGTTAATGGCGGACCAATTTGATACCTCGTAAGTTTCATTATTGATTCTTGTTGTGAGTATGTGGGTGAATCCACCTGTCACAGTAGCGTTGGTTATGCTCCAGGCCAATGGGAACTCCCACGTCTCGTTGTCTATCATGAATCGATCGAATGCTACGATTGCGGGTGCCGATGACGGTGTATCACTTGTGTCGTTCGGGGTTGTTGTAGTTTCGTTTCCTAGCTTCAGTCTTATCTCGACTAGTTGTGCGTTTCCCATGGAGTTGGTTACGCCGACATACCATGAGACGAGTGAGCTTATGCGAAGGTTGGGGTTGTTTTGTGGGTAGTAGTTTGCTGCGAGTCTGTTCGCGCCGACTACGTAGAATTGGAAGAATTGTTCCTGTGGGCGTGGTGTGGTTGCTAGGTAGGCCGCGGTTTCCGCGATGACTATGAATGCGATGAAGATCGCGATTATGGTTCGTTTATTCTGTTTTGATTTGAATTTCATTTCCGTTTGATCCTCATCTGGAGTGTTCTTTTGATGCGGTATCTCTGGTAGAATTCCACGCCGAACACGCAGACGAATGTTCCGACAATTGCTGCAACGACGCCGGTGACGTATGTTATGATCTTGTTAGTGTAGGTTCGTTGGGTTGATGTGGTGGTTAGGTTGTTTGCCTGATTTGTAACAGTGGTCAGGATTTGGTTCACGCTTGAGAATAGGGCATTACGTTGGGTGGTTTGATTGGGGGGCAGGTTCGATGCTTCGCTGTTCAGCGCAAGAGCTTCGTTGAGCATAGCCACCAACGGTGCAGTTTCTTTTGTAGTGGCTCCGGCAGCTTCCGCGTTATTCACAGCTGCTATGGCTCGGCTAACACTTGGTTGGAGTGTGGAGTTGAATTGGGCCTGTGAGTACTGTGGGGCCATCATTATCGCTAGGATTAGGACAGCGCTGGTGAACATTAGCCAAGCGGAGATTCGCGACATCTAGAATTCGAGAAAGTAAAGCTAGCTTCTCGATATAGCCGTAGTGGACGACGCGCTCAGACGGACAATTACAAATCGCAAAGCGTGCTCGCGGTAGATTGTTCTCCAAGTCAGTGGTAGGAAGATAATCAACTGGAAGATGAATTCAGGAGCAATCTTCGACATGGGACGTTGGAATAGTTTCAGCCGTCTCTTTCCATTAAATATGCTAATCATGCTGGTTAATTTGTGCAATTGCAACCCTCGAGTGCCTCAAAGGTCAAGCAGTATGACGAAGTCAGAGTTTGGGCTGGGCTGCTTGCGGGTGAAAGTCGAGGAGAGGCTTGGGTTAGAAGTGGATACACGGCACCGCCCACAGTTGTCAGAGTTGCGCGTGAACTAGACATTGTCAGAAGTGATGGGCTGATATGCCTTATCGGTTCGCAAGGTGTTGGCAAGAGTAGCGCTTTGATGGCTCTGTCTCAACGTATTCCTAACTCAATTCTTCTGAAATGGCGTAGGGAGCAGGAGCTTCATACTAGCTTCTTGGAGAGCACCCGGAGAACTTCCTATGAGTATCTATATCGATATTCATTAAAATTGGATCGTGAACTTGACTTAAGACAAAGCGCTTCAAGAGTTCCGGTTTTGAATGGTTGGGATCGAGACGTTCGCGAACAATTCGTGGATGATATAGTGACGCTCGAGAGAGAGGGGGAACATTACTCGGTCGTTCCGGACTTAGCGTGGGCTGAGTCAAAGTTTGTCAAGTTGACCGTGGACAAGTGGAGGCAGGACATGTGCAATGATATACTTCGCGAAAAATCAGTGATCTTGATCGATACGCCGGATTATCCCAAGACTGATAGGCGTAGATTAACGAAGGATTTGGATTCAATCCAGCGGTTGTGGAATAAGATTACGAGTTCGGGTGGGCCAACGATTGTTTTTGCGGTGCAGAAGGAGATGTCTGAGGGGCATTTCTTTTTGGATAAGGCGCAGAAATTTGAGCTTGAGCCGTTGGCTCCTGAACTGATGGTGGAGGTTTATGCGCGAAGATTTCAGGGGACGGAACCGTTCACTGAGAAAGCGTTGCTGAAGCTTGCTCAGATGAGTCGGGGGATTTTCAGGCGTTTCCTCCGCTATATCCTGTTAACGTTTGATGTTTGGGAAAAGAACGGAGGTCGGCCAGATGTGGTTGACGTGGATTTTGTGGTTCAGGCTGTGCCTGTCGAGAGGCTTGTGGAGGATATGGAGTTGGAGTTGGTTGCTCTGTTCCCGAAGAACGGTTATGGTAGATTGTTGGCTGTGCGGCTGATTATGCTCTTGGAGGAGCGTGGGGAACTGGGGCAGAGTGAGATTGCGGATTTGTTGGACGTGAAAGACGACACGGTAACTAGGTTGTTGGACAAGCTGGAACCGGCGTATTACGTAGCTCGAAGAGCGATAGGACACCGTAAGATCGTAACCTTATGCTCCCCGAAAACTTAGGAGGCGACAAAGAGTATTTATGTACTACATATACACGCTTCGATCGCGCTGGCGCTGAACACGGAGGGGACAAGAAAAGGGCGCGCATACTTCAAGAAAATAAGACGGGGGAGGAGAATCGATTTTTTGGAGTCAAGAAAAAATTAGACATGCAATCCTGCAACAAGCCTGAACGGTCAGACCAGCCGAAATGGTTCTGGTCGTTACGGAATTGTGGGTTGGGAGCGTCCTAGGCGAATTAGGATTCGCGCACCCAAGCTAGGCTTCGTTGCGGAGTGTAGGGTTGAGGGGAACGAGGTTTGGGCGATGTCGATGGCGTACCATTGTCGTTCGTGGCATCGGTGGCACTCAGTCATGTTTTCGCCAACGTACTTCAAGTTTTTACTTCCGCATAATCTGCAGGCGAAGCGTTCAGCCACCCGACGACGACCACTAGCAAGGATCGGTTTCTGTCGGTTGGTGTTGAGTTCACGAAGCCGCTCCACCGCTTCGAGGGGGTCGACTGTTCCCTCCTTGCGTCGGAACTGGAGTTCCGGGGTAGTTCTCAGTTCAATGAAGTCCCAGCAGGTTAGGAAGTTGATGACTCGTGCGAGAGTAACGTCGTCGGCGCCGGCGGCTTCTTTCAAAGCCTCCTTGCTGACCCATCTGCCTTCGGGCAGCGCTGACCATAAGGCGTCGAGGCGCAAAGCTCGCCGGTCTCCACGCAAAGCCGTCCTCCAGCCGTGAAGTAAAGGCGATGTCACCGCACATCGTGCAAACAGGTTACATGGGGCTTTACATTAGATTTGTAACGCCAGAGGTCGCAACACGTTAGCGAAGAGGCGGCAAAACTAAGTTGTTTCGCGTCAATATCCCTTGAGTCCCGCGGCTGAAGCCTAAGGGATTCTCTAGAGTTCGAGGCGTCTTAACGACTCACAAGAATCAAGATATAACAGATGTGAGCTACCGACCCTTTGACTGGTCAATGGTCCCTAAACGGGCAGTGGAACGTGCGGCTGTCTTGACGGTTTTCGTCTTCAGTTTCTTGGTTTGGATTTATGTTGTGGTCATCCAGGTGACGCACCCTGAATGGCTCGCCCGACCTTTTTCTCATGTACCCATCTTTCCTTTCAACTGGCGACTCGACGAGGTGGGCATGGCTGCGTTCGCCGTCGCGGCAATAGGATTTTTCCTGTGGCAGATTCAAATGAATATGAAATCTCGCGGTCGTGAAAAGTCTTAGCACGCAAATCATATCTAACTCATAGCTGGAATAGCTCGCTCCCGCAGCTGCCCCCCGAGAGTTCTACTATGAAAGGCGTGAGGTATGCGAGTTGGGTTACAGGAGTTGCATTGGGGATAGGTCTACTGGTCGTCCTCAACCAGTTGCAGATACCGTACTATCTCTTCTATCCACGGACGACCCAAACGGTTCTAATCTCCTCCATCTACGATTACTATGTCTTCTTGGTTTCAAGTATTAGCGTACCCTGGACCTTCGCTTACTACCGAAAGCGGTCCTCGTTATCTGTTTCGCTGGGAATGCTTTTCGTGTGGGTGGTTTCCTTCGTCCTTGCAATAATCAACGTGCCGTTTGCAGTAACGATTCTTTATGTCACCGTAATCTGCACAGCTGTGCTGAACGTGTTTCGATCGAATACTCGCAGGGCCACGGCCAGAGAGATCCTGCCGTCGGCGCTTACAATTTTCGTTTTAGTGGAGTGGTCCGCGATTTGCTACTGGATTGTTGCCGCGATCAATCCGCACGGAGCTAGTGGAATACTCTCTCAAGAGCTTGAAGCGAACCTGACGTTCTTCCTGTACCCTCTTGCGATTCCGATGATGCTGTTGCTACTCTTCTCATGGATCTGGGTTCCACTTCTCCCGCGTCTCACCAGACCGAAGACTCACATGATCGTTCGATATCGACCCTCGCCTCCCAAACCCGACCTGAGAATGATTGTTGCCGCGCTGGACCTCGTCGCTATCATGGCCATAATTGTCTTCTTCTACTCATACCTCGCAGGGCAGACATGGGTCGCTGGTCAGGACGCCTATTGGAGATACATAGACCCGGTAAACGGACTCGTGGGTCTCAGCTCAACGGAAGCTTTGAGCACTCCCGTTAGTCATGGGGTCTACGTCGTTTTTCTCTACCTCCTCCATTCGGCGACTGGTGTTAGCGTAGTTTCAATTGTGAAGTATGCCCCTCTCGCACTAGCCTTTGGGACTGCATCAGCGGCTCTGTTCGCGACTCTTCGTGGAAGATGGGGCTTTCAACTTGCAGTACTCGCCTCAATTTGCACTCTGCTCTGGCTGCCGACGACTCTCGGGATATACGTTGATCTTCAAGCCAACTGGCTTGCGCTCTTTTTCTGGATGATTTTCCTAGGAGTCTACTTCACGAGCAGTGAAGCCAAAACGACGACCTACGTTATTCTAGCCGTTTTGTCACTCGTCATTCTCCTTGTTCATCCATGGATCTGGGGCGTCTTCGCCGCAACCTTAGTCTTCACCGCCATCATTTCACGGCAGAGCAGTTGGAGCAAGCATTGTGCAAGGGCGCTTCTCTCGGCACTTGCATTTGCTCTCCCGGGGCTTATGGTCGCGTACCTATTCTCGCCTAGCGTCAGAGCCGACTTGGTCGATACGTTTCAATTATACGTCAGTGGCCCAGTTAACCCGGCTGGTTTGTTGACTTTCGGCGACGCCCTGGCGAACACGTTCTACAATCTAGGACCGGTTCTTTCCCCTTCCCTGCTTCTTCTATGCCTCATAGGTGCGTACGCTCTCTCCAAACGCCGCGACATAACCGCGAACTACCTAATCGCGTGGACTGCCGCATGGTGCATCGGCTCAATCCTCATAGCCCCGACTGGCATCAACCCGACAAACCCCGGCCTCAGTGAAACCGGTCTCTGGCGAATGTTGTACATTTCACCGCTCCCATTCTTCCTTGCACTAGGCATCGAGAAATGCATCACACTTTCAATGCGACCGATTTCTACTCCGAATCCTATGGACAACCTTTCTCAAGTGATGTCTGTTTTTTCAATCCTACCATCCCTAGCCGTGGGTGTCGCTCTCTTCCTATTCCCGGATGCTAACGTTCGATTGCTATTGGTTGCCGCTGCGTTGATTGCAGCGCTAGTGATTGTAGTTAGGCTTCCGAACTATCGATGTTTGGAAGTTCTAATCGTCTCGGTTCTAGTTCTGGTTCTGTTTAACGCCGCGTTTCGAACTCTATTTCCGCTAGTGCTTGATCCGCACAACATATTCAGCGCGGTAGGGAGATAACTGGCAATTCATCGCTGAGAGGAACATCGCCACTCAACCGACAGGATACGAAGCTCAGCAAAAACAAAATAATCGCAAAGTAATAGCCATAAGCCGATATGACGCAGCCGACGCGCGTGTTTGTCTGGGCCCCATGAAATTTACGACGTATAGCATATATATGGCAAAACGCAAAGATGAGGTCACGATCAAAATGAAAGGCCTTCGGCTTGTAGCATGTGCGCTCGTGATGTTCCTAGCGTTGGGAGTTGCGTCCGTCTACGCTAACACTGGTGAAGCTAACCTTGGGTTGCCAATTCTCGGAACGACTGGCGCCCCGGCTTTAGCCGCTCCTAGCCTTTTCAGCGGCATCATCAGCGTCCTCTACGCCGACGGAACCCCAGTTGTCTTGGAGTCAAACCGCGTAGCTCTCGACATTTGCAGCGCTACTAGCTGCGTTACGGTTACCGCTACGCTGAAGCAAACGGCGCCCGGAACGTACTCGTACTCGTTCACGCCACCGTCACTGACAGGCACAGTCACGATCTACGTTAAAGCCTACGCTCTAGCAGATGACAATGGAAAAATTTTCCCGCAAGTTGACACGTCAATCGGTTCATACGCCTACACACCATCAACCACGAGTTCGAGCGTACCACCAGCGACTAGTCTACCTCCAGCGGGAACCCCCGTAGCCCCATCCCTGTCCAGCCAAGCAGTCAACACACAACCAACCCAGACGACAACACAGGCATCACCAATCGAACCCTTGCTAATCATACTAAGTGCACTAGCCGTCGCCGGATCCCTGTTAGTAGTTTCAAAACGACACTGAAGACACTCCGCCGCGAACGTTTCGAAGACCTTCTGCGTTCCTGATCATTTCTAATGTAGCCGGCTCAACGGACACTGGTAGCCTCAATCTGTTACCGTAAACGTGCACTGGAACGATTCTTCTGGGCTCTATTCGACCCTAGGATTGACATCTGCGCGAGAGGGCAGGAGGTAAATTCGAACACCAATGTATCAGAATATGGCTTGTCCCGCGCTGGGTTCGTGGTCTGATTTTCTATAGGAAACTTATGTCCAGAATCAACTGCTCATTTTATATATGCACACCGGAAAGTCGAACGTTTGGCTCCGAAACTCGAATCAGAAGGCAAAATCGGAGTTAATTCGCTTGGAAGGTCAGCATGCATGAATAGGTTTAGGGCACTCCTTCTAATTTCGTTGTTTATCGTTGGGATAATCGCTGTTGGTGTTCCGGTTCAGGCCACTTTCACTTTGGGTGACTTGACGAGCACATCCCCTTATCGCATTAACGACTTCGATCCGCATGTGCCGGGTGTTATTGGGTACGTGTGGCCTGGTGCTGGTCAATGTGCGTGGGACGGGTATCCGAATCAAGCTAGTGATAACTGTTCGCCGGGGTATCAGGCGCCTTACCCGAGCGGCAACCCGCCAGGAGCGCCGAGTAATTCTTGGTATCAACTTGAGGGTAACGCCTACGCGCCCTTCGGCGCTGTCCTCACCGGATCTACGGGCGACCTGATCTTCGCGCTAAATGCAACAGCATGTGCCGATCAGGGTTTTGAGCCGATTGACGGCATCTGTACCGGGCCTCATGGTAATTTTGCGGGTCGATGGGAGGGTGTTGATATCCTAATCCCGCCAGGTTTCGCGGTGCCCGGCGACCCTCAGATCATCTCGACTATAACAAATGATTACTCAGCAATCGCCGTGTCACGAATCAGCCCCAACGACCGATACGCACCCGGTTGACTTTGGTCAGAATCCTAGCTGATGCAGGGATGAGTGCTGCAAGTCCGTCCGCAACCACGAAATATTATGATCATCAGGGGATTGACTTTACACGCGTCGGCGAATGGTACTATGTCCGCATCAATGGTGTGCTCGCGCCTGCAGATGCGGGAAGGTACTTCTTCAAAATCCTACTTGAAGGCGGAACGCCGTCAATATGCGGTGAAGAGGGCACTGGCACCGGAGTTGGTGGTCTCCCGAGTCTTCCGGATGTTCCCGCAGATTGCTCCGAATTTATCCCTACTGAGAATTGGCCTGTTATGCTTGTGAAAGGAGAAATTGACCCGGCTATCATGACGGGGACGATTCGGTACGCGGGCTACAATGCGACATTATATGGTCAACCCGTTCAGGAGGCGGGAAGGGTTTGGGCAAAGATGACGATGCGCCTTGACCCCTACACAGGGCAGCAGAGGCCCGACCTCCCAACAATAGACGCGATTGGATACTTCAACGCCACCGCCACAGGCCACTACGAGGTTGAGGGCTTAGCTCCAGGCATATTCGACCTGTATGCTTCCGCGGCAGGATTCCCACAAACCCTGTGTCAAAGTGCGGTAACGATCCTTAGAGGCCAATCCCTGCACTTCGACTGTTACCTGCAGCCGGGACCGGTAATTCACGGTAACCTCTTCACGAAGCACCAGTTCGGCGACGAGCCATGGCCATATGGCGATACTGGAATTACATGTCCGGCGGGATCGACGGACTGCACATCTGGTCAGGATGTTACAGGTGAATACGCTAAGATCGAGCTCTACGATGGTCCAACTCTCAACCACATACCAGATCCCAGTGCCAACCTTGTTTCATGGTCACCTCTCCCATGCATCGCGGGAGGCCAAGAATTTTACACCGGATTTTACACGGCAGGAAATTGCAACGATCCTCGACTTGGCAGTAAAATCGCGTTTCCATGGCACGAGTATACACCAAGTAACGGTTACGGAGTACCCAACCCGACGAGCGCCGTTACGAGCGGCTACTATCAGGTGTCAGCCGGCGGCATTGTTGCGGGCAGTGGCGTTTACTACAATAATTTGATGCAAGATCCTCAGGGCGTAGGCCCACCCCAACACTGGTTTGTAAATGGCGGCACTACGACGCCGTTCCACTTCGAATTCGGTGTCAAGGGCGAGTATGGTGCGCCGCGAGACCTTGACGGCATGGTGCCGCAGGTTTATGCCACTTGGGTAAACGGTCTGACGCCGGGCAGGTACTATGTGCGGGCATGGGTTTTCCGCTATGTCCAATCCGCTCTCGATGGAGCGACCTTCCAAGAGTACTACTTTGATGTTACACCGAACGAGTGGGCTGGCGACGTTACGCTTCCAATTGATTTGCGCCTCTCAAGTTGGGTTAACAAGACCGTCTACTTCCATGACACTTCTACGTCTACGATCACAACGGACCCGATCGACACTGGTGCAGGCGTCATGTCCGGCGTCTTGGTTGACTCAAACGGCAACGTCTGGTCCTACAATCAGACGCTTTTGGGTTACGAAGGTTCGTACACAGGCGGTGACAGGTCTGGGTGGGGTGCGGGAGCGTTTCACTTCAGCGGTGCTGTGCCTGGTAGTACTTCTCATGTTAGGAATGACTTGGATAAGGCGAGGATAAACGCGCACGCGGTCGAAACCGGGCGGGCGAATATTCAGTTCTGGGGTTGGAATGATACTTGGGGTGGAGAGAATTACGGGATTCCAAGCGGAACATACACGCCTCATGTCTACGTTCTCGGTTACATAGAGCATGGTCCACCCGATCAGGTATCCGTAACGTTGAGCGGTAACCCGACCGACATCAGCGATCACATGTACCGTGGTATCGGCTTGAACATCACGGCGTACAGCATCGACTGGGAACGGCCAACGGTTAGCAGAAATTGGGTGTGGGGCAATCCGGTTGGTTACACTGATACGCCAGGTGGGCTACCAACCAGTAAAGGAAGCAGCCCCGACTTTACCGGAGACCCGCGATATGTTGGTCCTCTCGGCGTGGTGTGTACTTTCACGACGACGGGCTGTGTCTACATGGTGGGTCAGGAGATTGATATCGGCCTTTATGCGAACGGCACGCTCATCGACTTCATCGGCGATGAGCCTTCTGATCTTCAGGACACGGTTTTGACTAGCTGCCTCTTCCAGAGCAATTGGAACGCTAGTGTTCAGATGTGTGGGGGCGGATGGAGTCCGGAATACTTGGACCAAGGCGTTTTAGTGCCCTATCAGTCTAACGCTAACGACGCATACTTCGGCCAAGAGCTTAGTGGCCTTGGTTATGTTGGTGGGTACACGGGCGGTATATCCTACTTCTCGACAAGGTCAGTTTTGTTTGCTCCGGCGCATTGGAGCCCGACAACCCTATCGGATGGAGGAACGTACGAGCAGGCTGTAACAGGTTACTTACCGCTATATCCATCTGCGATCCCCTCGGGCCAATACAACCTGAAAGCTTACACCTACGGCTACATCCAAGACCAAGTCTACACGGTGTACGCTCAAGCAGGCCAGGTGGCGGATATGAGGATCAACCTGGTCATAGGTGTTAACGTGACCTTGAACATTCTCTTCAAGAAGGAGAGCATCATAACCCCGACCGACATGAACATGTCCGCGAGGGTTAGACTCTTCGACGATTCGGGTAACTTGGTTGCGGAATGGATGTCGAGCGAAGGAACCTACACGACCGGGAATGGTTTCGCTAGCGCGGCGGACGGAACGGACCAATACCCGTTCGGTCCACTCCACCCACAAATTCCAGTGCCTGAACCCCTGAACGCGTACAATTACGTTCCAGGCGGTGTCACTATGCTGCATGTTCTGATGGCGGGATTACCACAGGTGCCGGCGGCGGGAACTGATGACGGCCCGATCTCACAATTCGTCCCGCAGCAAGCATACATGAACGACCCGTTATTCGCTACTACGATCTGCGGCTTCCAGGTTAACTGTTACACTGCCCCAGGCACGGGTCTCGGTGTGGGCGTGCCGGGTTACTTCTCGAACACGGGCATCGCAGGCGCCTCGGACTATACGGGTGGTTGGACGGCTGAAGTAGACTTCGTCCCATGGTACGCCAACAACACGATTACAATGGAACTTGCAAGCGCCGGTGAACAATTAGGAGTATTACCGGTCGGATGTACTCTTGTTACACCATGCACCGTCTTCCCGCAGTACTATCCGCCGGTCAATGGTCTCCTGATGGGTGAGTCCTACCATATCATACCCGGCACTACAGCCACCAGTGGTATCAGCCTCACTGAGGATACGGCGCTGAAGCCTGAACTGGTCGGCCACACCCTCGCCGCAAACCACATCGGCCCGTATTCGCAGGAAGGCGTCTGGCAGATCGCCGGCGCGCATAACAGCGGCGAAGCTTCGGGCATCTTCGAAGTGGACCTGAACGGCTTCGTCAGTGGCAACGCACTCGCGTTCACATATGCGAATGAGTTCCGCACTCTAAGCTGGGGTGCCGTTAACGTAGTCGCCGCAAGCTCAACCAACTCCAGCGGCATGAACTTCTACACGTACGACGGAGTCTACCAAGCGTACCTACCCCCAGGCCAATACAGTTTCACCATCAGCAGCCCAGGTTACGCTCCCCAAACCTGGTCAGTCTCAATCACACCAGGCGAGACGGGTACAGGCCAGAACGCGTACCTAGAACAAAGCCAGATCCCAGTCCCCGAATTCAGCGGAATAGCAGTCGTGACGTTCTCAGCCTTAGCGGCTTCAGTCTACCTACTCAAACGACGACGCAAATAAGCGCACGAGCGCGAAAGCGCTCGCCTCCTCTCTATCTCTAGTACGGTCTTAGACCATATGCGAGATTCGAGATCTTACCGCGCTCTGCCGTGTTCTCGAACTCGGAGTATCCGGAGTTCTTCCTACGCGCGGTGTTGCAAAATGCAGAAAGAAGTTGCACTCAGACCTACCTGACGTGCGTAGCCTGAACCTCACATAGCTAGGGGATGTCGGTGAAAGCCACCGATTTCTTGGAGGTCTAATTTCCGATACGCTCTACTTCTTTTCCGCGGAGCTTCGTCGCGTCTTGGCGACGTATGCTGCGGCCGCGATTATTATGATCGCACCGATCACGGCTGCTAACGTTGTCGTGTCCGGGCCGCTGCTGGCAGTGGGTTGGAGAGTTTGAATGGAGGTTTGGTTTAGGGTTTGAACCATTTGCTGGGTTACGGTGGAGTAGATCACGATCGTGACCGGGCTGGGTGCCGTTGTTGTGAGGTTCGCTGTGATCTGAACGGTGACAGTTGATTCGGAGAGGTTGTGGACGACGAGTTCGTATGCTCCGGGGGCAGGTATCGTTGTGCTGAGGGTGTAGGATGTTCCACCGATTTGACTGGAGACTGGACTTGGGGGCGTGCAAGTTCCTCCGGCCACAACTTGGTGCTGCCACGCTGTGAATGCGGTTGAGGTCATCACATAGACATTGACTGTGCTGTTCGCTGAAACGGAGCCGGTGAGAACCTCGCCTGCCGTTCCGTTGAACGCCTGCTCAAAATATTCGCCACATACTCCATGCGTCCCAAGAATCGTCACCGGTCCTCCCACATAGACAGGGATCGCCTGTCCAGACGTTGTGGTCATCACCTGCGTCCCAACTGTTAACGTGCTGATTTCGTTGCTGGTTACAAGGGTTGTGAGGGTTGTAGTCGTATACTGTTGGCTCTGAACGGTTTGGGTAGCTACTAGAAGAGACACTAGCAATAGA
>Ga0187782_10002425_pt1 | contig 13733 bp, 9 predicted proteins | sample 0715_SJ02_MP15_2_FD_132454 | JGI IMG/M metagenome (GOLD analysis project Ga0187782, IMG submission 132454) | Tropical peat soil microbial communities from peatlands in Department of Meta, Colombia - 0715_SJ02_MP15_20_MG | ecosystem: Environmental > Terrestrial > Soil > Wetlands > Peat | place...
ACGCGCAGAGCCCGGAGTATCTGCAGCTTCGCGACAACATCCGGCGCTACCACATCGGCGGCGTGCTGCTGACGGTGGCTTCCGAGGGCGGAGCGGTCTTCCGCAACCAGCCCTACGAAGCCGCCATGTTCACCAACCAACTGCAGCGCGACTCAACCCTGCCGCTGATCTTCGCCGCCGACTTCGAGCGCGGACTCGCCATGCGCTTCCACGGAACCACCGGCTTCCCGGCCGCCATGGCATTTGCAGCCGCGGGCAATCCGCGATATGCCGCCGATATGGCACGGGTGGTCGCCGAAGAAGCCCGCGCCATCGGCGTGCAGTGGAATTTTTTTCCCGTCGCCGACGTGAACTCGGCGCCGGGCAATCCCATCATCAACACCCGCGCTTTCGGCGAAGATCCGCAGGAGGTGATCCCCTACCTGCTCGCCTATCTGAAAGCCGCGCGCGAGAACGGCATGCTCACCACCGCCAAACATTTCCCCGGCCATGGCGACGTGGAGAGCGATTCGCACCTGGGGACGGCGCGCGTCTCGGCCGACCGCGCCCATCTCGACCGCATCGAGCTGCCTCCGTTCCGCGCCGCCATTGAGGGCGGCGTAGACGCGGTGATGGTGGCGCACATCACCGTGCCGGCGCTCGAGCCCGATCCCAACCGCGTGGCCACGGTTTCCCACGCAGTCATCGACGGCGTGCTCAAGCAGCAGCTCGGCTTCCAGGGGCTGGTCGTAACCGACGCGATGGACATGAACGCGATCACTCGCTTGTTTCCCGCCGGCCGTGCCGCGGTTGAAGCGGTGAAGGCAGGCAATGACGTGATTCTGATTCCGGCCGACCTCAACGCCGCATACAACGGGCTGCTCAGCGCCGTGCGCAGCGGCGAGATTCCGCAGGCTCAGATCGACGCCTCCGTGCTGCGCATACTCCATGCCAAAGCGGCAGTAGGTTTGAACAAGGCGCGGCTGGTGGATATCAACGTGCTTGCCGATGTGATTGCCCGTCCCGCCGACCTGGCGCTGGCACAGCAGGTGGCCGATGAAGCCGTTGCGCTGGCCCGCGACAATGGCCACACGCTCCCGCTGCTAGGCAACGGAACACCAACGTCTCAGCCTGCGTATCAAATACCGGGCCCCCCTGGCTCTCGTGTGCTCGCCGTGGTTTTTTCCGACGATGTGCGCACCGACGCCGGGCGGGTGCTGGAGCGGGAGTTGCGGGCGCGCATTCCCGGCGTGAACATGTTCTACATCGATCCTCGCATCGCCAGCGGCATGTCCGAGCAGGTGCTGGAGGCGGCGGACCACGCGCAGACTGTGATAGCGGCCGCCATTGCAGCTCCCACGGCAGGCAAGGTGCTGCGCGTGAACGGCGTGCTTACCGGCTCGGTATCACTCGACGACGCTACCGCCGCGCTACTGCACGGCTTGCTGGAGCGTGCCGCTTCCAAGACGGTGCTCGTTGCCTTGGGAAATCCCTATCTGGCTGCGCAGTTCCCCGAAGTGCAGAACTATCTGTGTACTTTTTCCAATGCGCCGGTTTCGGAGATGAGCGCGGTGAAAGCCTTGTTCGGCGAGATCCCTATTCACGGGCGGTTGCCGGTCACGATTCCCGGCGTAGCGGCGCGCGGCGGCGGAATCAGTCATCCGGCGCTGGCACAGGGAGGACATCCATGAAACTCTCTTTATCGTCCCATTGGCTTTCGTTGATAGCGCTGGCGGGCGTGCTGCTCGCCTGCCTTTGCGGCTGCAAGGTCCAGAAGCAAGGCGAAGGCGCAAACAAGAAAGTGGACATCGAGACCCCGGTGGGCAGCCTGCACGTGAACACTGACGTCGATCCCCGGGACACCGGGCTGGCCGTTTATCCGGGCGCCGTGCGCGCCGCAGAAGATGCAGGCAGCAAGCACGCCGCCAATCTGTCGCTGGGTAATTCTCTGTTCGGCGTGAAGGTAGTGGCCATCAAGTATCACTCTGACGATCCACCGGACAAGCTGCTCGACTTCTATCGCAAGCAACTGAAGGCATTTGGCGATGTGTCAGAGTGCGGCGGAAGCGTCACCTTCGTTCGCGGCAGCGTGGTTTGCAAGACCGGAGGTACGCCCGGTGAGACCAACCTGGTGACCGGCACCGAAGAGCGTCACCACGCAGTCTCAGTCAAGCCGGACGGTAAGGGCTCGACATTCGAGCTGGTGTACATCCAGACCCGCGGAGAAAAGGAAACGCTGTAGTCAGAATGCAGCCGCATGGATTCCGTGCAGGACCTCCCGTTGCACGTCTCCCTGCCGCTCCTGTAACCTGAAATACAGTGGATCATCCCTGTCATCGTTGCCATGCCAGCGTGGAAGATGGTGTAGCCTTCTGCCCGCACTGCTCCGCTCCGCAGATCCGCGTCTCCGCCCTGACGGAGCCTGCGGTTTTTTCCGCCGGTGCGCCGAATGATGAGGCACCCGCACAGCCTCTCGCACCAGCTCCGGCACCGGTCGGGGGCATCGACTGGCGACAAGGGGCGCGCTCTTCAGCGCTGGCCGGGGTCCTGCTCGCATTGGCAATTTTCTTCGTGCCGGTGATGGTTGCCGGTATGGGATTGGTTCTTCACCTGGGGCAGGCGGCCATCGGGTTCCTGGTCTTGCTGGCGAGCTGGTGTTGCATGGTGGTTGCCGGGGCGCTTTCCGTCCGTTTCTACCGAAGCCGTATGCCGGAAGCAGGCATCAGCCACGGTATGGGTGCGCGCCTGGGCGCGGTGAGCGGATTGCTCGGCTTTTTCTTCTACAGCGTCCCGCAGGCTTTTCGTCTGGCCTTTTTCCCGCTTGGCGGTTCGGTCCGGCTGGCGATGCAGAAGGCGATTGAGCAATCGGCCGCGCAGAGCCCCGACCCCAAGGCCCAGGAGATCATGCGTAACCTTATGTCTCCTGGGGCTTTAGCTGCATTTCTTACGGTCCTGGTGGTGCTCTTCCTTCTTATATTCCTGGTTTGTTCTGGCCTGGGGGGAGCGATTGGCGCTTCGATCTGGGGAAGCAAGCAGTCCTCATAAGCCGCCTGGCTTATTGCCGCCCCTCGCGTGCAGCGCGTAGAATGCAGCTTCTTTCAGGAAGAAACTTCGGCCTGATCTGAGTAGGTCTGCCAATGAACGTGCAGGCGCAACCTGAATCGTCGTCCGGTCACGACCGCGGCTTGCTGATGTCCGCTTCGGAAATCCAGCGCACGCTGGTGCGCCTGGCCCATGAGCTGGTGGAAAAAAACAACGGGGTGGACGGACTGGCCCTGATCGGCATCCGCCGCCGCGGCGTGCCGCTCGCGCAGCGCATCGCCAAGGTCATCAACCAGATCGAGCACACCCAGATTCCGGTCGGCAGCCTGGACATCACCCTTTACCGCGACGACCTCTCCACGGTTGGCCCCAAGCCGCTGGTGCAGAAGAGCGACCTGGAGTTTTCCGCGGCGGGGAAGAATGTAGTGCTGGTGGACGACGTGCTCTACACCGGACGCACCATCCGCGCCGCTCTCGACGCCCTGTTCGACCACGGACGCCCGGCGCGCGTGCAGCTCCTGGTGCTCATCGATCGCGGCCACCGCGAGCTTCCCATCGAGGCCGCCTTCATCGGACGCAAGGTGCAGACCACCGCTCAGCAGATCGTCGAGGTCAAGCTGAAGGAAGTGGACAACCTCGAAAAGGTGCAGTTGGTAGAGAGAGGCGAGCGCGTCCCGACGCGATGAAGAAAAGCCGGTCTTTGCTCGGTATCGAGCGGCTAGACGCGGAAGAGATCAGCCGTCTGCTGCGCCTGGCGCGGCGCATGCACGGCGCGCGGCCTCGTCCCTTGCTGCGCAACCGGCGCATCGCGCTGCTGTTCTACGAGCCTTCCACGCGCACCCGCGTGTCCTTCGAGTTTGCCGCCAAGGCGCTGGGGGCCATCACCACGCTGGTGCAGACCACCGCATCGAGCATCGAAAAGGGCGAGTCGCTGGTGGATACCGGCCTGACGCTGCGCGCCACCGGCGCCGATGCCATCGTAATCCGGCATCCCTCCTCCGGCGCGCCGCACCTGCTGGCCCGCCACCTCGATATTCCCGTGATCAACGCCGGCGACGGCATGCATGAGCACCCTACGCAGGCCCTGCTCGACGCCTACACCATCCTGCGTCACAAGAAGCAGTTGCGAGGGTTGAGGGTCGCCATCGTCGGCGACATTCAGCACAGCCGCGTTGCACGCTCCAACGTTTACCTGCTCAGCAAGAGTCGCGCCCAGGTGGTATTGTGCGGGCCGGCAGAGTTGCTGCCGGAAGTCGCGGTCGGGCTCGGTCCCGGAGTGCGGGTGACGAGGCACGTGGAAGAAGCGCTGCGCGGCGCCGACGTGGTCATGGTCCTGCGCGTTCAGAAAGAGCGCCTGGCAGGGCTTCCGCTCCCTATGGACGACTACATCGCCGGATACCAGGTCACTCCCGAGCGCATGCTGCTGGCCCGGCGCGACGCCATTCTCATGCATCCAGGGCCGATGATCCGGGGTGTGGAATTGGCGGGCGACCTGGCCGACGCGCCGGCTTCGGTCATCACCGAACAGGTGGCCAACGGAGTTTCCGTCCGTATGGCTGTGCTGCTGACAGCCCTGGGAGCCGCGCGATGAGATGGCAAACTTCTTTACCGCGGATTTACACAGACGAACGCGGATTAAAGCACCCCGAAATAACCGAGAAAAGCATTGGCATCTTCTTCGACGTCTACAACGAACTCGGGCACGGATTCCTTGAGTCAGTTTACGAACAGGCGTTTTCGATAGCGCTGGGCGAGCGTGGAATGTTTTTCCAGCGCCAGGTGGCTGTCCCGGTTTGGTTCCACGGTCAACAGATCGGCGATTTCCGCGCAGATATTGTGATTGAAAGGAAAGTCATTGTTGAGCTGAAGACTGGCCGCGCAATCGACCCCGGATGGGAAAAGCAGCTACTCAACTACCTCCGCGCTACTGAGATTGAAGTCGGCCTGCTGTTCAACTTTGGCCCCGAACCCCAATTTAGAAGGTTCGTTTTTGACAACGAAAGAAAACAAATCCGCGTTATTCCGCGTTGATCCGCGGAAAAGAAGTTGTTTTCGTGAAAAGTAAAGCAAGCTCGCGCTCAACGTCGCTTCTCATCAAGGGCGGCCGCGTGATCGATCCTGCCAGCAAGATCGACGCCGACATGGATGTCCTTCTGCGCGAGGGCCGGGTGGCCGAGATCGCGCCACGCAACAAGCTGCGCGGCGCCGCCGACGAGAGCTTCAATGCGCGCGGGCTGATCGTCGCTCCCGGCTTCATCGACCTGCACGTGCACCTGCGCGAGCCCGGCCAGCCCTACAAGGAGACCATCGCCACCGGTACCGCGGCGGCCGCAGCCGGCGGGTTCGCATCGATCTGCTGCATGCCGAACACCTCGCCGGTCGCGGATACGCCGGAGATCATCGCCTGGATCGCAGATCCGGCGCGCGGCGCCGTGGTCAACGTCTTTCCCATTGCAGCGGCGACCGTAGCCAGCCAAGGCGAGCGCCTCACCGACTTCCGCGCCCTGCAACGCGCCGGGGCGGTAGCGGTGACCGACGACGGCCGTCCCATTCTGCGCGATGACATCATGCAACAGGCACTGGCAACGGCAGCCCAACTCGGCATCCCCGTGGTGCAGCACGCCGAGGATACCCGGCTGACCGCCGGCTGCTCGGTCAACCAGGGCGCGGTCTCCTTCCGCATGGGCCTGCGCGGCATGAGCGCCGAATCGGAAGCGGCCATTGTGGAGCACGACACGGTGCTGGCCAAGAACGCGAACGCACATCTGCACGTCGCGCATGTCTCCACCGCGGCGGCGCTCAAGCCCATCCGCCGCGGCAAGCGTAACCACGTGAACGTCACCTGCGAGGTCACGCCGCACCACTTCACGCTGATCGACGAGAACATCGGCGACTATGACACCCGTTTCAAGATGAACCCGCCGCTGCGCTCCGCCGCCGACCGGGAAGCGCTGATGGTGGCGCTGGCCGACGGCACCATTGACGCCATCGCCAGCGACCACGCGCCGCACGCGCGCTACGAAAAGGAAGTGGAGTTCGACCGCGCTCCCTTCGGCGTCACCGGACTGGAGACGGCGCTGGCGCTCGCGCTCACCCGGTTACACCGCGAAAAGCACATGCCGCTGGCGCGTATCGTGGAGCTGTTCACTGCCGGACCGGCGCGGGCGCTGAATCTGCGCGGCCGCGGCACTCTTGCTCGCGGCGCGCCCGCTGATGTGACGATTTTTGATCCTGCCCGGCGCTGGACCTTCGACGCCTCGAAGTCCCTCTCCAAGTCGCGCAACACGCCCTTCGACGGCTGGCAACTCACCGGCAAGGCCGTTGCCACGATCGTGGGTGGCCGGTTCGCCTACCGCGCGGACTAACCGCCTGTCGCGCAAGGAGTCCGGCGACTCCTCGCGCGACATCCGGCCGTTGGCCTGGGTTATTGGATCGTCAAGCTGACGGCCACATTGTTGTTCGACGAGGCCGGGTTGGTGGCGATGCTCACCATCGTGTTCCCGGTGATCGTGACGTTCACCGTGCCGCTCGATGATGCTCCCGTACTCGAGTCGCCGAGGTAATGCGCGCTGATCGAGTGCGTGCCCACGCTCAGCGAGTTGATGCCGCTGAACGTGGCCACGCCGTTCGCAGCGGTGGTTGTCGTCACCACAGTTCCGCCATCGAGGAGCTGCACAGTGCCATTACCCGCGGCCACCCCGGTTGAGGTCAAGGTGATTGCGACATTGAAAGTGAGGCCTGTCCCTGACGCGACCTTGGTGGCCGGTGCCGTGATCTTGGTGGTTGTCGCCGGGGGAGCCACAACGCCCCCGCCACTGCTGCTGCCGCCGCAACCCATGGCGAAGCTCAGCAGGCAGACCAGCCAGAGGCACATCGACGAGCGATAGCGCCGCCGTCCCGGCAAGAACATCAGGAACATGGCTGCCAGCCCGGTTCCCGCGCTCAGCTTCCACCAACCATTCTTGCCGGCTGGTGGCGGTCCCTGAAGACTTGCGTACACACCTGTGCTGGCAGGCCGCATCTCCGCTGTCGCGGGGGCCGTCGAGGGCGCTGTTACACTCAGCGTCAACTGTCCCATCGCCGCCGCGTTACTGGTCACGTTGATATTCAGCGGGCTCGGGGAGCAGGTAACTCCCGGCGGCAAAGGCGCCGGACAAGTGACCGCCACCGTTCCGGTAAACCCTCCGCTTGGGGTCAGCGTGATCGTCGCATTGCCTGAACTTCCTGCGGTCACCGTGACCGCACTCGCAGCCGCGGCGAAGCTCGGCACGACGATGACAACCGCCTGAATCGTCAGGGTGTGTACGAAGGCGCCCGACGTGGCCGTCAGCAGAATGTTGTTGTTCCCGGCGGTGGCCGTGGCCGAAGCATTGATGTTGAGGGTAACTGCCGCGCTGCTGCCGCCCGAAAGGTTGACGGCGGACGGCGACGGGCAGGTGACACCCGACGGCGCCGTGCAGTTAAAGGTGACCATGCCGCTGAAGCCATTCTTGGAAGAGACTTGGATCGTATCCATCGCCGAGCTGCCCTGGTTGACGGGGACAATCGTGGCCGTGGGTACGATGGAGAAATCCGACAGCGGGTTGCTGAGGCTCAAGGTAGTGGCTGACGGCCCGTAGTTTGAGTCGCCGGAGTATTGAATGGTTATGGCGTTTGCGCCCTGGAAGAGCGTCTGGCTATTCAAGGTAACCGAGAAGGTAGAAACGTCGCTGGGGGGGGCCTTAGGGGTGATCGCCAGCTGACCAAGAATGAATCCCGATGACGCGAACAGGACAGAACCCGTCGGAGCTGCGTGCCCGCTCTGACCGGTTACGGTACCGTTGACCGTGAGGGTGGTAGTGGGCGAGATGCTCCCGGTGGTCCCGGTTACAGCGGTGGTGGATGCGAGGAGAGAGGGGCTCGCAACGGTCACATTGGTAGTAAGGGAGGCGAGGTTGTAATTTACATCGCCGGCATAGTTGAACGTGACGTTGTTGTACGTCTGCGGCAGAACACTCGAGGGTACGGTGATAGTAGCCACGCCCTCGGCGAAGAGGTCCGACGGATCAATCGCCGGACTCAGCATGGTTGAAGTAAGAGTGCCGCCGGGCAAGCCGCTTAAGGTGACGGTTCCGGTCGGCGCTGTCACGGGATTGGAGAACAACCCCACCTGGAAGGTACTTTCGGGGATGCTGTTCGACGTGTTTTCAACCTGGACCGTAAACACCGTCGGCTGGCCGAGCTCGCTGTAGGAAGCTATAAGCGTCGGCGTGGCCTTGGCAATGGTGAAGGCAATCGGGCCGGCGTTGGAGGCGTTGTAGCTGGAGTCTCCGGAATACGCGGCGGTGACCGAGTGGGCGCCGACGCTCCACGGAGCGTTATATTCGGCATCGCCCTCGGTGTTCACCACCGCCGTGTTGATGGCGCTGCCGCTGTCGGAGAAGGTGACGGTGCCGGTAGGAGCAGTAAATCTGGGGCAGTTTTGGGGAGTGTTTATGCAGGTAGTGAAGTCAACGCTGGGAAACGGCTCGGCGGCCAGCATCAGTTGCGTGCCATAAGGAAAGTTCGTGGCCCCTGGACCAACGACGATAAAGCCTGCAACGTTCACGACATTGAAGAAGGTAGTACTGGCTTCGGGGTTGACCGTGATCTTGACCTTCCCGGACGCGCTGGAGCCGTTGGTGCCGTCGCCGCCATAATTAACCCAGACGTTATACGTCCCTCCGGGAAGGGCATTGAAGCTGCTGCTGAAGGCCCCGTTGCTGACGGGAATTGTTACCTGCCCCTGGTTCACGGGTTCGGTGCTATCGGTCATGATGGCCACGTTGCCTCCGGGCGTGCCGCCGCCGGACGCAGTGACGGTGCCGGAAAAGGTGACAGGCGAACCATGGTTGATGTTGGTCCCTGCCGTCGGCGAAGTGAGGCTGACCGTCGTGCTGTTGAAGTGAATATTGCCCCAGTTGGTAACCATTTGGTTGGCGTCGATGGTGCCGAGGCCGGTGGCCAGGTTGTAGCCGGCTGCGGCATTGTAGTCGGGCGTGGTGCCGGTGCCGAGCTGGCCCTCCGTGATAGGTCCGGGGAGGACGATGGGGGTGGCGACAGCAATGCAGTCAGGGGTAAGCGCCGGCGAAATCTCGCAGGGCACGGAGTTGGTACCCTGCAAGATGTCGTGGAAGGCGGCCGGGAACTGCGCCTTCAGCGGGTAGAGCACGAAACCCGCCTGGCCCTGGGGGCCATATTTCTGGTTGATGAGCGCCATGACGCCGGCGAAAGCGGGGGTAGATGCCGAAGTGCCGCCGACGCCGGTGATCTGGATGAGATTGCCGGGGGAAGCTGGTTGACAGTCGCCGTCGGCGGCGCAGATCGGATAGTAACTGAGATTCCCCCCATTCGCGGCGAACAGGGAAAGGTCGGGAAGGTCGCGGACACCGTCCGCAGGCACGCCGGTACCGGTTTGCCACGAGGGTTTCGGGTACCCGGCGGTGCAGGTAGCCCAACCGCCGCTCGCCGAAGTTCCGGTGCCGGCCTCGCAGCTACTGGCTCCGCCGCTTCCGCCGCCGATGGTGGTCGAACCGAAGAGGTCATAGTAATTGAGGATGTTGAGGCCGTATTGACTGTTATTCCAGGGCTGTTCGGGAATAGGAGCGTTAGCGGGCACCAGCGAGGCCTGGGGGGTGGGGGTGGGAGTGGTGTTCCAGTAGGTTGCTATTTGATTAGCGAGTTCGACCGGATTGTTGTAATCGCTGTAAAAGAAATCCGTGCCGCCGACGGCAATGTTGTATGGCGTGGAGGCAAAGCCGTTCACGCCCAGTCCATTGACCGCAAATGCCTCCGTATTGTCGTTATCGCAAGGCGCAAACGGTCCCGCCCCAGCTGAACCGCTGTCTCCGCTGGACACAAAGGCGCTGATGCCCTGAGCGGCAGCCTGCTCCCAGAGCGTGTTGAAGAAGGTGTTCCCGCTGCCCAGGCCGGCTTCGCACTCCCCAAAACTCAGGCTGATGACGGGCGCGATATTGCCAGAGACAGCGTGCTCCATAGCGAGGACGAGGCCGGACTCCAGCGCCGTATCGGCGCCGATGACCAGATCGATGGTTGCTGCCGGGGCCACGGCGCCGGCCCACTCAACGTCAAGATAGGCTTCGATGGAATCGTTGTTCGGGCCGTCCGGATTGTTGATGCCGTCGATGCCGGGATCGTTTCCATCGATGATGACCTGAGGCGGATTGGGGTTGGGGCTGAGGTTGAAAAGCGTGCGAAACTGATTCACGAGAGTGATGTTGATGTTGGAGTCGTTGACGATTGCGATGGTCTGGTTGGAGCCGTTGGTGCCGGCGTTGTAGAGCGGCTGCAGATCATATTGAATGGCGTAGTCAGCAGGAGAGAGAACGTAAGTGATTCCCACCGCGTTGTTGCCGTATGTCCACTGCGGCTGGGCCGTGTGCGTCAGGGTGTTGTAGGTGGCCTTGCCCAGGACTTTGACGTTATTCTTTATCCGGAAATTATTCAGCGAGACAAAGCCGCCGACCACCGGCGCCAGCGCCGCCGGTATCTGGGGGTCGTTGGCGTTGGCGGTGTGCGTTTCTCCATTGACCACGTATTTATGGATCTGGGTATGAAAAGCCTCGCGCATCTGGGCAACATTGCCGGAGAATTCAATGACCTGTTTGCCGGGCTGGACCTTGGTCACCTGGAATCCGTGGGAGCCCAGCCATGACTGCACGGTGGCGATGTCCTGGTCGGCGGGGCCGAACTGCTCGCCAAACTGCTCGGGCGTGAGCCACTTGTGGTAGTTGGAGGAACCCGGGCGGTGCACGTCGCTGATGAACTGCCGAAGCGTGGATTCCTGCGCCGGGCTGCGCTTCAACACCAGGTGCACGCGCTCCAGGGGCATGTCATCGGGGGCAGCGCCGCCGTCGTACCGCGCCTGCGCCAGCGGGTGCACGGTTCCGGGTATCTTTACCAACTGCCGTTCGTCGACCGCCTGTGTGATCCGCGGCTGGACGGCGCTGGACTGCGCTATGGCTGCTACTGCGGTGAGAACAACGAAAACAGTGACGAGAATCCCTTTGCGCTGGATCATGACAAACCATCCCTGGAGCAGAGTTGAGGATAGAATGGCAGATTTTCCCCCGTCCGTGGCCCGGATACAACCGGAAAAGCTGCTTTGTTCTGTTTTCAGAACATAACCCGGCGAGGATGGCGATGTTGCAATCATTTTGTAAAACGAATTGTAAATTGCGAAAAGCGGACGAGGTTTCCCTATGGACCAAGGTAGCGGGGATGGCGTAGAAGTCCTGCTGTTTGACGTCTTTGGCACGGTGGTGGACTGGCGGACCAGCCTGCAACGGTGGTTCCAGCGCTTCGGCCGGGCGAACAACTTCCAGGCCGACTGGCCCGCCCTGGTGGATAACTGGCGTGCTGCCTACGAACCCTCGATGGCACGGGTACGGCAGGGCGAGCGGCCCTATGTGACGCTCGATGCCTTGCACGCTGAATCGCTGGACGCGCTGCTGGCAAACTACGGCCTCACCGGCTTGCTGGAGAGCGACCGTCGGGAGATGGCCCGGGCCTGGCGCTGGCTCGATCCCTGGCCGGACACCGTCGCCGGGCTCACGCGGCTGAAGAAGAATTATCTGATCGGGACGTTATCCAACGGCGGGCTGGGATTGCTGGCGGACATGGCGAAATTCGCGGGCTTGCCGTGGGACGTCGTTCTCTCCGCGGATCTGTTCCGAAGCTACAAGCCCGATCCCAAAGTTTATCTGGGCGCAGCCGAACTGCTGGCGCGTCCAACGAGTGCGCTGATGCTGGTCGCCGCCCACAACTATGATCTTGCCTCGGCTCGCTCGCACGGCTATCGCACGGCATTCATCGCGCGGCCCACGGAATATGGTCCGCAACAAAAGAAAGACTTCGGTCCTGAAGACGCGTGGGACTTTAGCGTCAGCAGTCTGGAAGAGCTGGCCGGGAAGCTGGGCGCGTGAGCAGTCGTCGCGGGCCCAAAGGAAATCGCGTGAAGCTCACCATGTCGGGCAAGTTTCTGCCGTACAAGGTGGGGTAGTCCGCCCTCCGAGGGATGGCTGAGTAAGCTGTCCCAGAGAAATGTTTCTCCTGGTTTCCTAGGTTCGCCGCAAACCAGATGAGTCGGGGTGTGTCAATGTATGTTAGCGTCTGTGCCCCGCAGGGTCCTCCGGCAATAGCCCAGCGATTTATCGCTGGGTCCAGGGGAGAAAAATCGCGAAGTCCCGGAGGGACGACTGACCAGGGGGCGCTTTGGGACACACCTATGCCGCTAATTTCCTGCACTGCGTTTTCAGCACCAAGGGAAGACGGAAAACGTTGACTCCCGAGATGCAATCGAGGCTGGAACCCTACCTCGCTGGAATCGCTCGTGCGAACGGGTTCAAAATCCTGGCTGCCCGCGCTGTGCACGACCACGCGCATATATTGCTGTCATTGCCTCCAAGCGTGGCCCTCGCGAAGGCCATGCAACTCGTCAAGGGCGCATCTTCAAAATGGATCCATGACACCTTCCCGGAGACGCAGGGATTCGGCTGGCAGGAGGGCTACGGAGCCTTCAGCATCGGAGTTTCCGGTCTGCAGACCACCATCGCGTACATCGAAAGGCAGGAGGAACATCATCGCGAACGCGACTTTGAAACCGAGTTCATCGCGTTTCTTAAGAAGCATGGGATTGAATACGATGAACGATACGTGTTCGGATAGTCTCCAGCCGTCCCTCCGGGACTCGTACGACGTCCCAAACTCAACCCAGCGATAAATCGCTGGGCTATTCCCGGTTGTCCCTGCCGGAACCAGCGGGCAATTGCGCCCGCGGCACGCTGGTAATCGTCCCCGGGATGTTGGTTAGAGCGACCTTAATCTACGGTGGTGCGTTCGAGATTTTCGTTTTCGTCTGCCATCATGCGATGATCCCCATCCGCTTGCCCACCTTCCGCAGCACTGCCAGGGCCTGATCGAGTTCGTCGCGGGTGTGCGTGGCGGTCATGATGGTGCGCACGCGCGCCTTGCCTTCGGGCACGGTCGGAAAGGCGATGCCGGTGCCTAGCACCCCTTCTTTGAACAACTCGCGCGAGAACTCCATGGTGCGGGCGCCGTCGCCAATGATGATGGGGGTAATCGGCGTCTCGCTGGCGGGCGTGTTCACCCCGCCAATGTTGAATCCCAGCCCGCCCAGTTCCTTCTTCCAGTAGCGCGTGTTCTCCCACAGCTTCTCGATGCGCTCCGGCTCCTCCTCGAGCACTTCGAAGGCGGCGATGCAGGTTGCCGCGACCGATGGCGGATGCGAAGTCGAAAACAGGAACGGCCGCGCACGGTGATAGAGAAAATCGATCAGATCGTGCGAGCCGCAGACGTAGCCGCCCAGCGCGCCGATGGCCTTCGACAGCGTGCCCACCTGGATGTCCACGCGCCCGTGCATTTTGTAATGGTCGATGGTGCCGCGGCCGTTGTGGCCCAGCACGCCCGAGGAGTGGGCGTCGTCCACCATCATGATGGCGCCGTATCTCTCGGCCAGATCGCAAAGCGCGGGCAGCGGCGCGATGTCGCCATCCATGGAGAAGACGCCGTCGGTGATCAGCAGCTTGTGTCCGGGCTTGTCCGCGACTTCCTTCAACAGTTCCTCGGCGTGCGCTGTGTCCTTGTGGCGGAAGACCTTGATGGTCGCGCGCGACAACCGCGCGCCGTCGATGATGGAGGCGTGGTTCAGCTCG
>Ga0187782_10002426_pt1 | contig 13731 bp, 9 predicted proteins | sample 0715_SJ02_MP15_2_FD_132454 | JGI IMG/M metagenome (GOLD analysis project Ga0187782, IMG submission 132454) | Tropical peat soil microbial communities from peatlands in Department of Meta, Colombia - 0715_SJ02_MP15_20_MG | ecosystem: Environmental > Terrestrial > Soil > Wetlands > Peat | place...
TACATCAAATTCGTCGACGCCTTCCCCATGACCGTAACCGGCAAGGTGCAGAAATTCGTCATGCGCGACGAGATGATCAAGGAATTTGGCCTGCACATACAGAAGACGGCATAAGCGGCGCGCACAGCGCGATCCTGCTCGCGCCGTGGGCGAAGATGCGGCGGATTCGACCCGCCCGGACCAATCGCTCCATGACGCACCAGGATAGAAAAACGATGACCATTGCCTCAGTGGCGCGACGGATGCGCGAGTCGCTGGCGAGTTCGGCCGGTACGATCGTGTTCGGTATGGAGGACGGCACAGTTTCCATCTTCGGTCTCATTTTTGGAGTCGCTGCCACGACCTCGAACAAGGCGACCGTACTTATTGCCGGCGCGTCCGGCGCCACAGCGGCGGCAGTTTCGATGATGGCCGGCGCTTATCTCGACGTGGAGACGACCAGAGACGAGATAAAGGCGAAGAGCGCGTCTCTGCAATCCGATTTGGCGCTCGGCACAGGCGCGGTCGCGGCGGCTCTTCAAGGGCGGCTGGCGGCGGCCGGTCTTACGCAACGGCAGTCCACCGCCCTGGCGGACGCGGTACAGCAAGACCGCGAGGCCGTGAGCGGCCTGCTGCTCGTGATGCATGGGACGCCCGATGTGCCGCTCAACCCCTGGGAGCAGGCCATCTGGATGCTGCTTGCGGATTTTGCCGCGGCGGCCGTGCCGATCCTCCCGTTTGTCTTTCTTCCAGTAGCACAGGCAAGGCTGGTTTCCGCCGCCGTGACCATTGGGCTCCTGATCGCGCTCGGCGTCGGACGCGCGCGCATCGCCAACCGCAGCATGATGCGCACCGTCACGGAAACCGTCTCGATCGGAATTACCGCCGCGCTGGCGGGCGTCGCGATAAGCGAAATCATCGACCATTGGTTCACCGGGTGATCGCCAGCGCATCATCGACCGGCCGCGCTTTCGATGGAGGAAAGACGGTGCAGCGGTAATGGTGCGAGCAGGTCCGCCCACATTGGCCGGCTGCTGCGCGCTTGGCCCCAAGCCGGTATCTTGTATTTTACCCTAAAGCCGCGCGTTCCGAACAAAACGGAAACGCCGAAATCAACGCGCCTCCACTGCGCGGCCGGAACGCGTTATTATTTAACTGCTGTGATGATCGCCCAGTAAGGAGTGGATCGTGGCCCCGCGTGCGTATTGGAAAGGCTATTTGCGGCTTTCGCTCGTTTCGTGCCCGATCGCACTCTATCCGGCGACTTCCGAGCGCGAGAAGATCAGTTTCCATCAGCTCAACCGCGAAACCGGCAATCGCATCCGCTACCGCAAAGTCGACGCCGAGACGGGCGAGGAAGTGGCGTCCGATCAGATCGTCAAGGGATACGAGGTGGCCAAGGGCGAATACATCGAGGTGAGCGACGAGGAGATCGAGTCGATCGCGCTGGAAAGCACCAAGACGATTGAAATCGATGAATTCGTCCCGCGCGACGAGATCGACGAACTCTACAGCATCCGCCCCTATTACATCGCGCCGGACGGCAAGGTCGGGCAGGATGCTTTCGTCGTCATCCGCAACGTCATCGAACAGATGAAGATGGTCGCCGTCGGCCGCGTGGTGCTGACCAGCCGGGAACACATCATCGCCATGGTGCCGCGCGGCAAGGGCCTGATGGGCACGCTGTTGCGCTTTCCCTACGAGGTGCGCGACGCCGGGGAATATTTCGACGACATCCCGAACGTGAAGCTCACCAAGGACATGATGGATTTGGCACGGCACATCGTCGAGACCAAAAGCGGGCATTTCAAGCCGCAGGAGTTCGAGGATCACTACGAGCATGCCCTGCGCGAGCTGATCGAGAAGAAAGCCAAGGGCGAAAAGATCGAGGCGGTGAAGGAAAAGCCGACCGGCACCGTGATCAATCTCATGGAGGCGCTGCGCCGCTCGGTGCAGGCGGAAGGCGGTGGCCAGGCGGCTGCGCGCGCCGCCGGACGGAAGGGTCGCAAGAAGGTCGAGGGGCAGAAGGAAATGCTGCTGCCGATTGCCGGCAAAAAACCTGCCCGCGAGGAGGCCGGCAGAGCCACGCGCGCACACCCGAGGCAGCGCAAGGTCAGTTAGCATAAATCATTCGCCCGCGCGGACTGCCCGGCGCGACACATCTTTTGCGGCCAGCCCGGTCATCGGCCTCGCCCGCCGCCCACGAGTGGGCCAATTTTCACCTCCGTGCGTTGATGATCAACAAACGGCACGTGGAGGCGCGCTGCTGCCGGCCACGGCGGCGCGAACTGCCTGCGTGTGTTAGCCGCAATGCTGCCGTATTCGGGCCATTGGCTTGGCACCGATGAGCGGCTGGCGGGATGGGGTCCTGGCCGCAGCGCTTGCGGCCGACTTGACCGGCACGGCGGGATGTTTCTGCGCTGCGGCGCAGGAGCGGCAACGGGCTGCTGCCGTTTGCGGCGGCGATGAGATTGGCCGAGGCAGTCTTGGCCACATCATCGACGGCCGCACTTTCACGCTCGCCGACGGCCGCGAGGTGCGTCTTGCCGCGGTCGAGGTGCCGCCATTCCCCGAGCGATCGGATGCCCGGCCCGAGGCAACCGCCGCGAAGGATGCCCTCGTGGCGCTGCTTTCGGCAACCGGCATCGCTTTGCGGCAGGCCGAGCTCCCAAAACCGGACCGCTATGGGCGGACCGTGGCCTATGTGTTGGCGCAGCGCGACGGAGGCGAATGGTCCGTGCAGGCCGATTTGGTTGCGGGCGGCTTCGCCCGCGTCGGCGCGCTGGTCGGGGCGCGCGCCTGTGCCGCGGAACTCCAGCGCTTGGAGAACGTCGCCCGCAAACGCAAACTTGGCCTGTGGGCCGATTCATATTATGACCAGCTCAACGCCGACAACCCGGCCGACGTACTGGCTGCGCGAGGCCGCTTCGCGCTGGTCGAGGGCAGAGTGGTGTCGGTGCGTGAAAGCGGGGCCACGATCTACGTGAATTTCGGGCGGCGGTGGACCGAGGATTTCACTGTTACGATCCTGAAGCGAAATGCGCGTAGCTTCACGGCGGCGGGCCTGGAGCCGAAGGGGCTCGCGGGCCGCCGCATCCGGGTGCGCGGATGGGTCGAGGAGCGTGGCGGACCGTTGATCGAAGCGGCGCGGCCAGAGCAGATCGAATTCGCTGATCGCCAATGACAGGCGGATGAAGTCGTGACCACATCGGGACCGACGAGGACTTCAGGCCTCCGGCTTGTGCGTGCCGCTATCGCGGCGGCCATGCTGGCGCTCGCCGCCTGCACGGCTTCGCCGCCGACGACCGCACCACAGGCGTCCCTTCCGACGCCGCCAAAGCCGGCGGAGGCGGAAATGTCGCCGGCGGCCCTGCGCGAGCACCAGCGTATCCTGGCGGCCTACGGGGGCGTGTACAACGATCCTCGGTTGCAGATCATGATCGAGCAGACTGTGGAGCGGCTCGTTGCCGCGTCGGAGCGGCCAGACCTGCACTACAAACTCACCATGCTCAATTCGCAGTCGATCAATGCGTTTGCGCTGCCCAACGGGCACCTTTACGTGACCCGCGGTCTGGTCGCGCTCGCCAACGACGAATCCGAGCTGGCCTCCGTGCTGGCTCACGAGATGGGCCACGTCGTCGCCCGGCACGCCGCCATCCGTGAAGAAAAGGCGCGTGTGGCCGACATCAAGAGCCGCCTCTACACCGACGTGGTCAGCGACCCGGAAGAGGGCGCGCTGGCGCTGGCGAAATCCAAGCTCGCGCTGGCGAGCTTTTCGCGCGCGCAGGAGTTCGAAGCCGACGCCATCGGCATCGGCATCGCCTCGCGGGCCGGCTACGATCCCTACGGCGCCGTGCGCTTCCTGACCTCGATGGAGCACAATTCCGAGTTCAAGCCCCAGCAGAGCGGGGCCATCGATCCGCGCGCGCCCGATTTCCTCTCGTCGCATCCGGCGACTCCGGAGCGGATCAGCAACGCGCTCGCCAACGCTCGCCAATACACCGCACCGCCCGCAGGCAGTGGCGCGCGCGACAAGGAAAGCTATCTCTCGAACGTCGACGGCATCGTGTTCGGCGAGGACCCGAGTGAAGGCTTCGTGCGCGGCCGGCGGTTCCTGCACCCGCGGCTCGGCTTTACTTTCACCGCCCCCGAGGGCTTTACGCTCGACAACACCGCGCAGGCCGTGCTCGGCGTCAGACGCGGCGGCGGCCAGGCGCTGCGTCTCGACGTCGTGCGGGTCCCCTCGGAGCAGACGCTCGCCGGATACCTCACCTCCGGCTGGATCGAGAATATCGATCCAAGCACGGTCGAGGACGTTACCATCAATGGCTTCCCGGGCGCGACCGCGGCGGCCAAAGGCGACCAGTGGGACTTCCGCCTCTACGCCGTCCGCTTCGGCAGCGACGTCTATCGCTTCATTTACGCGAGCAAACACCGCACGGCCGAGACCGATCACCTGTTCCGCGAATCGATCGGCACGTTCCGCCGGATGAGCCTCGCTGAGATCGAGGACGCCAAGCCGTTGCGGCTGCAGGTGGTCACGGTCGGCCCGGCAGATACGGTAGAGAAGCTGGCGGGCCGCATGGCCGTTGCCGATCGCCAAGTCGAGCGATTCCGTGTGCTCAACGGACTCGAACCCGGCGAAAGGCTGAAGTCGGGCAGCGAGGTAAAGATCGTCGTCGAGTAGCGGGACCGGGGTGGCTGCCGCCTTCCGGCGTCGCCGGGCGCGGGGAACGCCGAAAGTGGGCGCAGACTTAAAAATTGATCGCGCGTTTGGCGACGGCGAGCGCTGCTTCCTTGATCGCCTCGCTCAGCGTCGGATGAGCATGGCAGGTACGCGCGATGTCCTCAGCCGAGGCAGCGAACTCCATCGCCATGGCAGCTTCTGCAATCATCGTTTCGGCGTCCGGGCCGAGGATGTGCACGCCGAGCACGCGGTCGGTCTTGGCATCGGCAAGGATCTTGACGAATCCGTCGGTCGCCAAGTTGGCCCGCGCGCGGCTGTTGGCGGTAAAGGGAAACTTGCCGACCTGATAGGCGACGCCGGCCTGCTTGAGTTCCTCTTCGGTTTTGCCGACGGAGGCGATTTGCGGATAGGTGTAAACGACGTTGGGGATCACATCGTAATTCACGTGCCCGGCCTGGCCGGCAATGATCTCAGCGACGGCGACGCCTTCATCCTCCGCCTTGTGCGCGAGCATCGGGCCGGCGATGACATCGCCGATGGCATAGACGCCGGCGACAGTGGTGCGAAAATGCGGATCGACGATCACGCGGCCGCGATTGTCCCGCTTGGCACCGAGCGCATCGATGCCGAGACCGTCGGTGTAGGGAACGCGACCGATCGCCACCAGCACGATGTCCGCCTCCAGGATCTGCGCCGCGCCGCCTGCCGCGGGCTCGACCGTCACCTTCAGCGGCTTGCCGGCGGCATCGATCGCCGCGACTTTCGAGGAAAGCATGAATTCGATGCCCTGTTTCTGCTGCAGACGGTGGAACTGCCGCACGACCTCGGCGTCGATGCCGGGAAGGATGTGATCGAGGAATTCGACGATCGTCACCTGCGCGCCGAGCCGACGCCACACGGAGCCGAGTTCGAGGCCGATGATGCCGGCGCCGACGACGAGCAGCTTCCCTGGGATTTTATCGAGTTCGAGCGCCCCAGTGGACGAGACGATGCGCTTCTCGTCGATGTCGATGCCATTGAGCCGGGCGACATCGGAGCCGGTGGCAATGACGATGTTCTTGGTGTCCAGGGTCTGCGTCTTGCCGTCGGCGTCTTTCACATCGACCGTGCCCGGCCCGGCGATTGTTGCCGTGCCGTGGAACGTTTCGATCTTGTTCTTCTTGAACAAAAACTCGACGCCTTTGACGTTGCTTTCGATGTTTTGTTCCTTGTATTTGAGCAACGCGGCAAGATCGACGCTCGGCTTGCCGACCTCGATGCCCATCTGCGCGAAGCGGCGGCCGGCCTCTTCATAGAGTTCCGAGGCGTGCAGCATCGCCTTCGAGGGAATACAACCGACATTGAGACAGGTGCCGCCGAACGTGGCACGCTTCTCGACAACGGCGGTTCTCAACCCGAGTTGCGCCGCGCGGATGGCGCAGACATAACCGCCGGGACCGCTACCGATGACGATGAGATCGTAGGGCATATGTGTGCTCGTTCGAAACCCGCATCACGTTGACTTATATTCGCGGCCATTCTCTTACCGGATTGCCGAACCCGAAGAAGCTGCAGGCCGAACCCGCGGCCCGGTATCGAGGATACCGCCCGGCGATCGCCCTCAGTTCGATCCATCCAGTAATCGGCGGGCGATGACCTGCGCCTGGATTTCGGCGGCCCCTTCGAAAATATTGAGAATGCGCGCATCGCAGAGCAGCCGCGAGACGGGAAATTCGAGGGCAAATCCATTGCCGCCGTGGATTTGCACGGCGTTGTCGGCCGCCGCCCACGCGACGCGGGCGGCCAGCAGCTTCGCCATGCCGGCCTCGAGGTCGCAGCGGCGCCCGGAATCCTTCTGGCGCGCCGCGTAATAGGTAAGCTGGCGTGCGAGCATAATCTCGGCAGCCATCATGGCGAGCTTGTCGGAGACGCGGGGGAACTTGGCGATCGGCTCGCCGAATTGCACGCGTGTCGTGGCATAGCCCAGCCCCTGCTCCAGCGCGGCCTGCGCGACACCGATCGCGCGCGCCGCGGTCTGGACGCGCGCCGACTCGAAGGTCGCCATGAGCTGCTTGAAACCCATTCCCTCGACGCCGCCGAGGAGATTTTCCGCCTTGACCACAAAGCCGTCGAAGGCGATCTCGTATTCCTTCATGCCGCGATAGCCGAGCACTTCGATCTCGGTGCCCGACATGCCGGGGGCGGGAAAAGGATCGGCGTCGCTGCCGCGCGGTTTTTCCGCAAGCAGCATCGAGAGGCCGCGATAGCCTTTCTCAGCCGGGTTGGTACGCACCAGCAGCGTCATCAGATCGGCGCGCACCGGATGCGTGATCCAAGTCTTGTTGCCGTAGACTTTGTACTTGTCGCCCTGGCGCACCGCGCGCGTCTTGAGCGAGGCGAGATCGGAACCGGTATTCGGTTCGGTGAACACCGCGGTGGGCAACACCTCCCCGGAAGCGATTTTCGGCAGCCATTTGCGCTTCTGCGCCTCGGTACCGCTGCCGAGAATGAGTTCGGCCGCGATCTCTGAACGGGTGCCCAGGCTGCCGACGCCGATATAGCCGCGCGAGAGCTCCTCGGAGACCACGCACATCGACTCCTTGCCGAGCCCCATGCCGCCGTAGTCTTCCGGGACGGTCAGGCTGAACACGCCGAGCTCGGACATTTGCGCGATGACGTCGAGCGGGATGTATTCGTTGCGCAGGTGCCACCCTTGTGCATGAGCCGAGACCTTGCCGTCGGCGAACTTGCGCATCTCCTCGCGGATCGCATCGAGCGTTTCGTCGAGGCCGCAGGCGCCGACGGTGGCGTCCTGCGAACCGCGCATCAGTTCGACGAGGCGGGCGCGGCGCGCCGCGGTATTGCCGGTGGCGATGAGATGCTCGACCGCGGGCGTCAACCGCGCCGCCACCGCCGCCGCGCTCAGTCCGAGATCGGCGAGCCGTACGATCTCGCCCTGACTCATCGGAATGCCGCCGACGATTTGCGCCAGAAACTCACCGGCACCGATGCGCACCAGAAGCTCTTCCGTTTCGCCAAAATTTTCGCTCTCGGCGAGCCGTTCCACATAGGCGGCAAGTTGGCGCAATGCCTCCACATAGGTCGCGAACCAAGCAAGGCCGTGCGTGGCGCGCTGCTCGCGATCGAGGATGCGTGCAACCGGGCGGCCCTCGACCGTCACCCGGTCGGCCACCGCGCGCCGCGCATCGGCCAGCAATGCTCCGGCAGCGTCAACCGCGTTGCCGAGCGTATCGATCAGCTCGCGGCCGGCGGACAGCGTAGAGGCGGCAAGCGGCATAGGCGGCTCCCCATAAGGTCATCGGCGACCCTAACGGCAGTCGCGAGATTACGCGTGCAGTGCACAAAAGCCAATGCGGAGCACGCCGCATCCGCCCGTCGCGGCGCGCAATTGAACGTTCTCGAGACGAGCGTGAGCGCCCCGACCGGCAACGACTACCGACCGCGACCGGCGTGCCAGCCGACGGAGGCCTCAGGCACGGAGTCGGTGGAGGCAAAGTACGGCTTGATGTCGAGGAGCGGCGTATTGTCGAGGCAGTCCATGCCGATGACCGAGAGCCGGTTGCCCTCGATACGCAGCAGCCTTGCCACCGATACGGCAATCGGATTGGGGCGCACCGGCGAGCGCAGCGCAAAGGTGCCGCGCCGCTCGGCATAATGGCGCGGCGCCTGCAAGACGAGGTCCCGTCGCGCCTGGTCCATCCAGTAGAGCACGACCACATGGCTCACAGTCTCGAGCCCGCTGAGACCTTCGATCCAGCGGACATCGAGTTCGATCGTGCAGCAAACCCCATTCGACTCGCGCGGGTTCTTCGGACAGTCCTCGCGCCGCCGCCAGGGCGTGCGGATGCGCCCGATAAAATAAAGCTCTGCGTCGAAACGCGCCGGCAATTCGACCGCCACCTCCCCTTCGCGCAAGCCGCCCGATGTCGCCTTTGCATCCGTTCCGGTCATGGTTGGCAGGTTCGCACGCCTCCCTCCTTGCCGCCATGCCTCTTGCGGCTCCACCCCGGGTCGGGGGGCGGCGGGATCGCTCCCACGCGGCGCTTGCCAGATTAACCGCATAAAGATATGTTTATATCGTGGCGAGTACCGAAATGATGGGCTCCATGGACCAGGCCCTGCTGACCTTTCAGGCGCTGACTTCGACCCTGAAGAGCGCGGGCGAGGCGACGCGGCTGCGCCTGCTGATGCTTATTGCCGAGTCCGAACTGACCGTGTCCGACCTGACGGAAATCATGCGTCAATCCCAGCCCCGCCTGTCCCGGCATCTGCGGCTATTGGCCGAGGCCGGACTGGTAGAGCGCCATCGCGAAGGGTCATGGGCGTTCTTTCGTCTGAGCGAGCGCGGCAGCGTTGCCGAAATCGCCCGCAGCCTGATCGCGCGGCTTAATCCGGCCGATCCGATCATAGCGCGCGACCGCGAGCGCCTTGGCGCCGTGCGCGCCGCGCGGGCCGCCGCCGCGCAAAGCTACTTTCGCCGCCACGCCGCCGAATGGGACCGCATCCGCAAGCTGCATGTGGCCGACGCTGCCGTCGAGGCGGCGATCCGCGCCGCGCTCACCGAGCGTGGCGACCGCGGCGGCCGGCCGATCCGCGCCCTACTCGATCTCGGCACCGGTACCGGCCGCATGCTCGAACTCTTCGCCGACGACATCGAGCGCGGGCTGGGTCTCGATCTGTCGCTCGAGATGCTGGCGGTCGCCCGCGCGCGTCTCGACCGCGCTGGGCTTAAGCACTGCAGCGTGCGCCACGGCGACATCTACGACCTCGCCTTGCCGCGTGACTCCTTCGACGTCGTCATCATCCACCAGGTGCTGCATTTCCTCGATGACAGCGCCCGCGCCATTCGCGAGGCGGCGCGCGTGCTGCGGCCCGGCGGCCGTCTTCTGGTCGTGGATTTTGCGCCGCATGAATTGGAGTTTCTGCGCGACGAGCACGCCCACCGGCGGCTCGGCTTCGCGCCTGAGACGGTGACGCAATGGCTCGAAGCCGCCGGCCTCGACGTCATCCGCCAGCAAACGTTGCCGCCGGGTCCGGAGGGCAAGATCGCGGTTTCGCTTTGGCTCGCCCGCGACCCGCGCATGATTCTCGCCGCACCACCGGCACGCGAGGTCGCCTGAATGGACCCGATCCGGACCAGCCGTTCCGCCAAAGCGGGCGCGGCGAAGGCGATCCGCGTGTCGTTCGAATTCTTCCCGCCAAAGACCGCGGAGATGGAGCAGACGCTGTGGGACGCGATCCGCCGGCTGGCGCCGCTGCGGCCGAATTTCGTCTCGGTCACCTACGGCGCCGGCGGCTCGACGCGCGAGCGCACGCACGCCACCGTCAAGCGCATCCTGGCCGAAACCATGCTGACGCCGGCCGCGCACCTGACCTGCGTCGCGGCCACCCGCGCCGAGGTGGATGCGGTGGTTGCCGCCTATGCGCAAGCGGGCGTCCGCCACATCGTGGCCTTGCGCGGCGACCCGCCCGGGGGCATCGGCGAGCCCTACTCGCCGCATCCCGGCGGGTATCGTAACGGCGCCGATCTCGTCGCCGGCATCAGACGCATCGCCGACCTCGAGGTGTCAGTCTCCGCCTACCCGGAGAAGCACCCAGACAGCCCGACCGTCGCCGCCGACATCGACATGCTCAAGGCCAAGGCCGACGCCGGCGCCACGCGCGCGATCACTCAGTTCTTCTTCGAGAACAGTCTCTACTTCCGTTATCTCGATCGGGTCCGCGCCAGCGGCATCGCCATGCCGATCGTACCCGGCATCTTGCCGGTGCAGAACTTCAAGCAGGCGAAGAATTTCGCGGCGCGCGCCGGCGCCTCGGTGCCCGATTGGCTCGCCGCGCGCTTCGACGGGCTCGATGACGATCCCGCGACCCGCAAGCTGATCGCCGCAGCGGTCGCCGCCGAGCAGGTGCTCGATCTCGTCGATCACGGCGTCACCGATTTTCACTTCTACACGATGAACCGCGCCGACCTCGTCTACGCCATCTGCCATCTGCTGGGGCTGAGGCCGGGCAACGGCGCTGCTGTGCCGCACCCCGCCGGCGAGAGGGTGGGATGAAAGCCGCACAGCGCGCTGACCGCGCCATGACCCATCCCGCATCTTCGCCCGCCGAAGCGGCGCTGCGGCGCCTCGCCGCCGAGCGCATTCTCGTGCTCGACGGCGCCATGGGGACCATGATCCAGGCGCTCGGGCTCGACGAGCGGGGTTTTCGTGGTGCGCGCTTCGACGCCTGGAATCGCGAGGTGCGCGGCAACAACGATCTGCTCAATCTCACCCGGCCGGACGCGATACGCGCCATCCATCTGGCTTACTTCCGCGCCGGCGCCGACATCGTGTCGACCAACACGTTCTCCTCGACGCGCGTCGCCCAAGCCGACTACGGCATGGCGGAGATCGCCTACGAACTCAATGCCGAAGGCGCGCGGCTCGCCCGGGAGGCGGCGCGCGCAGCCCAGAATGAGGATGGCCGCACCCGCTTCGTCGCCGGCGCCCTCGGGCCGACCAATCGCACCGCTTCGATTTCGCCCGACGTCGCCAATCCGGGTTTCCGCGCCATAACCTTCGACGAGTTGCGCATCGCTTACGCCGAACAAGCGCGCGGGCTCTTGGACGGCGGCGTCGACATGCTCCTCATCGAGACCATCTTCGACACGCTCAACGCCAAAGCCGCGATCTTCGCCATCGTCGAACTGATGGAGGAGCGCGGCATCCGTTTGCCGCTGATGATCTCCGGCACGATCACCGACCGCTCCGGACGACTCCTTTCCGGGCAGACACCGGAAGCATTCTGGAACTCGATCGCGCACGCCGTTCCGCTTTCGGTCGGGCTCAATTGCGCGCTCGGCGCGCAGCAGTTGCGCGCGCACATCGCCGAGTTGGCGCGCGTCGCCGACTCGCTCATTTGCGCCTATCCCAACGCTGGGCTGCCCAACGAATTCGGCCACTACGACGAAAGCCCGGAAACAATGGCCGGCCAGATCGCTGAATTTGCGACCGCGGGACTGGTCAACATCGTCGGCGGCTGCTGCGGCACCACGCCCGAGCACATCCGCGCCATCGCGGCCGCCGTCGCCGGCAAGAAGCCGCGCAAGGTTCCACACATCGCGCCGCTCCTTCGCCTCTCCGGTCTCGAGGCCTTCGCGCTGACGCCGCAGATTCCCTTCGTCAATGTCGGCGAACGCACCAACGTCACCGGGTCGACGCGCTTTCGCAAGCTCATCACCGCCGGCGACTATGCGGCGGCCCTTGCGGTAGCGCGTGACCAGGTCGAAAGCGGCGCCCAGATCATCGATGTCAACATGGACGAGGGCTTGCTCGATTCAGAGCACGCCATGGTGACCTTTCTCAATCTCGTCGCCGCCGAGCCGGATATCGCGCGCGTTCCGGTGATGGTCGATTCCTCGAAATTCTCGGTGATCGAGGCCGGCTTGAAGTGCGTCCAGGGCAAGGCGGTGGTGAATTCGATCTCGCTGAAAGAAGGCGAGGACGCCTTCATTGCACAAGCCCGGCTAGTGCGCCGCTACGGGGCCGCGGTGGTGGTCATGGCATTCGACGAAGCCGGCCAGGCCGATACCGTGGAGCGCAAGACCGCGATCTGCGCGCGCGCCTACGACATCCTGGTCAATCGCGTCGGCTTCCCGCCGCAGGACATCATCTTCGATCCGAATGTCTTTGCGGTGGCGACCGGCATCGAGGAGCACAACGGCTACGGCGTGGCCTTCATCGAAGCGGCGCGCTGGATCAAGCGGCAACTGCCGGGCGCCCACGTTTCCGGCGGCGTTTCCAACCTGTCCTTCGCGTTCCGCGGCAACGAGCGCGTGCGCGAGGCGATGCATTCGGTGTTTCTCTACCACGCCATCGCCGCCGGGATGGACCTGGGCATCGTCAATGCGGGGCAGATCGCGGTTTACGACGATCTCGAACCCGATCTGCGCGCGGCGTGCGAGGACGTGGTGCTCGACCGCCGCGCCGACGCCGGCGAACGGCTTCTCGCGCTCGCCGAGCGCCACCGCGGCGGCGGCAAAGAAAAAAGGGAGACCGATCTTTCCTGGCGCCAATGGCCGGTGGAAAAACGCCTGTCACACGCGCTCGTTCATGGCGTCACCGATTTCATCGAAGCCGATGTCGAAGAGGCGCGTCGCCAAGCGCCGCGTCCACTCGCGGTGATCGAAGGCCCGCTGATGGACGGCATGAACATCGTCGGCGATCTGTTCGGTTCCGGTCGGATGTTTTTGCCCCAGGTCGTGAAGTCGGCGCGGGTGATGAAGCAGGCGGTCGCCTACCTGCTGCCGTTCATGGAGCAGGAACGGGACGGCCGCAATCATTCGGCGTCGAACGGCAAGATCGTGCTCGCCACCGTCAAGGGCGACGTGCACGACATCGGCAAGAACATCGTCGGCGTCGTGCTGTCCTGTAACAACTACGACGTGGTCGATCTTGGCGTGATGGTCCCGGCGGAGAGAATCTTGCAGGCGGCGATCACCGAACGGGCGGACATCGTCGGGCTCTCCGGCCTCATCACGCCTTCGCTCGACGAAATGTGTCACGTAGCGGCCGAGATGGAGCGGCAGGGATTCGACATTCCGCTCCTGATCGGCGGCGCCACGACAAGCCGCGTGCATACCGCGGTGAAGATCCATCCCAACTATCGGCGCGGGCAGGCGATCTACGTCAACGACGCAAGCCGCGCGGTCGGCGTCGTCTCGGCGCTGCTGTCGCCTGCGGCGCGGACGCGCACCACCGTCGAAGTCCGCGCCGAATACGCCCGCCTCGCCGCCGCGCACGCCCGCGGCAAAGAGGCAAAACATCGCCTGTCGCTCGCGGATGCGCGCGCCAATTCTCTCCAACTCGATTGGTCGGGCGCCTACGTACCGCCGGTTCCGCACATGCGTGGCGTGCGGCAGTTCACCGATGTCGCGATCTCCGAGCTCATCGAGTTCATCGACTGGACGCCGTTCTTCGCCACCTGGGAGCTCAGCGGCAAATTCCCGGCGATCCTCGACGATGCCAAAGTGGGCAAGGCCGCGCGCAGCTTGTTCGCCGACGCCAAGCAGATGCTGGCGCGCA
>Ga0187782_10002427_pt1 | contig 13728 bp, 18 predicted proteins | sample 0715_SJ02_MP15_2_FD_132454 | JGI IMG/M metagenome (GOLD analysis project Ga0187782, IMG submission 132454) | Tropical peat soil microbial communities from peatlands in Department of Meta, Colombia - 0715_SJ02_MP15_20_MG | ecosystem: Environmental > Terrestrial > Soil > Wetlands > Peat | place...
AGGGCAAGACCGAACCAAACCGCGGCAGGCGCGCGTCCGGTCAGGACTCTGGGGGATGTAAAGCCTTCAAGGCGACGCAAACGTTCTCCGTCGGGTTTACTCTCTCGATTTAGATGGGCCCTTCCGCCGGTCAGTTGCCCGGATTTTGTCCCCACCGGCTCATGGTCCTTCCGCCGTATTGTAATCCACGGACGCATTTGATATTGTGGCGCTCCGCTAGCGGGTGAGGTAGTTCAGTCGCAGGTTCACCCGTTATCTGTTCCCGCCTGATTCTTCGCTGCCGCTTGGGGGTCGCTTCACTTCATGCCGCGGACGGGATCGGAGCCATCGGCGACACCTTCGCCTCGCCCGACTATCGCAGCCACCTCGCGACGGTGTTCACTCGCCGTGCGCTGGAGACGGCGCTGGAACGGACGCGCACCAAGTAGCTGGCGAGTACGGTCGCGGCGGATGTCCGTGTGAGCGACTCGTGCAAGCGTCCGAGGGCGGGCGCCCTCATGCCAGCCGGCAGTTGGCCGGCATTACATACTCCCGCACGGCAGTGCGTTTGCTGCACGCGGCCACCGACCGCTCTGTTATGCTTTCCGCTTGCAACCCTCATAACGGAGAAAGCCATTATGAAAGGTGACGCCAAGATCATCGCCTTGCTCAACGAAGTGCTGAAGGCCGAGCTGACGGCCATCAACCAGTATTTTCTGCACGCCGAGATGTGCGAGCACTGGGGCTACCATCGTCTGGCGGACGAGACCAAGAAGGAATCCATCGGCGAGATGAAGCATGCCGAGGTCCTGATGGAGCGCATCCTGCTGCTCGAAGGCACGCCTAATATGAGCGCCTATTTCAAAATCAATATCGGTCAAAACGTCAAGCAGCAGTTCCAGAACGATCTGAAGCTGGAGCTGGATGCCGTGAAGCGCCTGAACGCCGGCATCCACACCTGCGTGGCCGCGAAGGACAATGGCTCGCGCGAGCTGCTCCAGAAAATCCTGGTCGAGGAAGAAGAACACATCGATCATCTCGAAGCGCAACTGCACGCGATCGAGGAGATCGGTATCGAGGCCTACCTGGCCGAGCAGTTGCACGAAGGTGAAGAGAAGTAAGCGGACAGCAGAACAACCCAGCAAGTGCGGCCTTCCCGGCAGGTTTGTGGAATCCGGACCACGTAGCCCCATCCTGGCGCCCCCCAGACGGCCGGAGTGGCGCAGGCTGCCCGGGCCTCCGTCAATCGTCCTCCCGTGTTCCTTTGTTGTCTGTAACTTCGCGTTCAATATGCTAAGAAAAGCTAAGGTTTTCACCGCCCGCCAGCCATTGCCAACCGTAACGGTTGACCTGGCCTTTGTCAGTTCGCTCCAACCGCCCAACCTTCTCCTACACAGGAAAGGTCCTCCTCCGGCCCGTTTAGTCAGCCCCTCAGCTCCACCACTTGGCCACACGCCAGCGCAACCTTCGCGTGGTCGAGCTCAAGACTGGCCTTCATCGATAATCGCCTAGGTCGCCGAAGATGATGGCGTCTTCCTCCTCTGCCGTTAGCGGCTGCCCGTCAATGACTTTGGCGTACGCTCGCTGTGAGGTGGTCTGCCGCTGTGGCGACGGCTGCTCCGGCTGCTCCGCTTCGCCCAGCTGGAACAGACCCAGCGAACCGGCGGCACTGCGCCAGCCCTGTTCGGCATGATGCACGGCCGCCGCCAGACAGTCGGCCAAGTCCTTGCTGCCGCGGATCGCGTGGTCAACCTTCTGCGGCGTGCGCTCCAGCTGCGCCAGCTCCTGGCTCAACAGGGGACACTCGTAGCACAGCAGGCGCTCGTCGTACAACGCCTGCTTCAGCTCCTCGTAGGCGGTAGCGTTTTCGTCGTCCACGCTAAACAGCTCAGCCGTGAATCCAGCGTCGTTCAAGGCTTTGATCGATTCCTGGGACTGATACTGGTCGTAGGTGATCTTCCCGAACTGCATCCCCACATCGCGGAGCTGGTGGAAGATGGCGCGGATGCTGGGAAAATCCACCTTCCCGTTGGGCGGGGCCACGATGCGCAGCACCAGGTCGACGCGGTGCACCGGCATGCGCTCCCTGACCGGCTTGGCGTTCTTGTCCAGCCGCTCGACCGCGCGGGTGGCAATGACGTGCGACACGACCAAGCCGCACTTGTCGCGCTGCCCTTTGGCCAAGTCCACGTGCGCGTAGTACAGCCCGGGAAACAGAATCTCTTCTTCGTCGGGGATGGTGTGCCGCCCGTCCTTCCACATTTTGCGGCCAATCGAGTCGAGGCGCTGCCGCCGCACATAGTGCAGGAATTCGGGTACAATCCGCTCGGTCTCGGCGGCGATGCCCTGCAGGGTCACGTCGAGCGGCCGTCCCTGCTCGTCCACCTGGCTGAACGGATGCCGCAGCCCGGCCGCCTTGCCCAGCTCGAACATCTGATGGATCATCTCCCTGCGCGGGATGAACGGCGTGATCAACAGCACGCTGTATCCAGCCAGGTCGCGCACGTTCTTGTCAGGATCTTTTAGGAAGTCCTTGTGAAAATCCATCGGGACTTCGATCACCGTGCCGGTGACGTCCCTCTCCGTCCCGTTGAGAACCCGAGTGCGACGAGTGATGTCGCCCACTTCGACCTTGAAGGTTTGCTCCATAAAAAAGTGCCGCGGTTTCGCATCCCACAAAGCGCGGTGACGAACGAAAATGGTGGGGTCCTTTTTGGCCTCGGCTTCCTTGCGCTCGGTGAAATCGTTCGGAAAGCGCGCCGAGCTCGCAAACCACAAGTGCCCGGGGATTTTGCCGCGGTCGTTAAATCGGGAGCGGATGCGGGCCCTCAATTTGTTCGTGATGACCTCGGCTTGGTCGTACATGCCGGTCTCCCCAGGCACCGTGCGCTTCGACTTGTCGACGATGGGCATGAAGTTCGTTTCGTCGAAGGCGCCTGAGAATACACCCTCGCCGAGAATGGCTTGCTCGGTGCTGGCTACCGGGTAGCAAATGATATTTTTCGAAGGGGAAAAAATCTCGCTGCGCAGGTTCTTGCGGTAAGGACAGACGCGTTTGAAATAGGGCGAGTTGTGCACGAGATGGAAGAGGTCGTTGAACAGCACCTTGCGCGCCTGGCGCCTGTCGACGCTCACGTTGAGGAAGGCCAGACTCGACCCTGGGATCAAGCCTAAAGTCTCGGCCGGATTTCGCAGGCACGACAGTCTGTACATCTCGTACGCCATCCCGATGGCGATTTCCCAGCTTTTCCCGATGCCGATCGCACCGCCCAGGCATATTTCGACGTAGTTGCCGTCAAAGATTTCAATCAGGTCATCGAGAATCGCGGTGTAGATTCGGCCCTGCAAGATCCGGCCCAAGTACATTGGATCGGCGATGAACTTTTCGATGGAGAAGGGCTGGCGGTCGTAGCCACAGGAGCGGAAGAAATCGTCGTTGACTCGCCGGCGGGCAGGGCTCACGTCGTCGAGGTAAATCCGGCGGGCGGCAGTGCTCATGCGCTCGAGACAATCATTTTTGCGCTCGAGGAGGCAATTGCGGCGGTTTTTAATTTTTGTTTTCGCGTTCGGGTCCATTGGTGTCGTCGGCGTGCTGGCGGTCGACCTCGGAAAGCCGCTCGTCGAGTTCACAAGTGCGGCCCAGTAGCGCTCGGTCAGCCGAGCTCAGACGATCGATTTTCTGCTGGAGTTCCGTGTCTTCGCTCGTCGGCTCACCATCCACTTTGCTACTGGTTTCGTCGGCCGAAGATTGCTGGCAATATTCGAGAACACGCCGTGCTGCTTCCATTTTGACTTTCCAGTCCGGTTGGGGACCGCTGTAGACAACCTTGCCGTCCTTCGTGAGGAATGCCTGTCGCTCGGTAGCAGACAAAGCTGCGGCATACGTTTCTAGGCTGGCTTCGGCCATCGCCTGGTACTTTTCATCCAGCAGGCGTTGGACATGTTTATTTTTCATATTCCTCGATCCTTGGACTGCGAGTTGTGCGGCGTCACCCTTGTATCTGGCCATCCGCGCGGCCAAGGTCTGGTTGCCCTTGGCTCGCCCGAACAGGGCGTCGGCAAACAATCGCTGTCTGGCGGTGGGACCGCGTGCCATGTAGCTGCCCAAAATAGAAAATGGGCGCCTCCGTGGGGAGTACGCCCATCAACGCCCGCATTTCGCGGGCGTTCGCAGAATTGCACGACCACATCTCCACAGTCAATTTACAAATCTGGTTCTGGGGCGGGGACCGGCCAGCGGGCTGAGGCCGGCCCCATGGCATCGGCAGCCCAGCATCACCGATACAGGTCTGCTTGCATCCTTGCGCGGATGTCTGACACAGAGAATCGCGCGACCGCGTCCAAGATCGAGTCCCGCGCCGGAAAACTTGCCGACCCCTGCCAGCGCTGGCTGATCATCTTCACTCCCTCGCGGTGAAAAAGTGAGCGGTACTTGATCTCCGCGTCCGCGCCAACCATGAAGCGGTCGCATCCATTCTGCAGGCACAGGTCCAGCCAGTACTCGGAGTCGGCGGGATAGCACCGGCGCTGCTCAGTTGCACCGCGGACGATTTCCTTCTCCCAGTCCATGATTCGTCGCACCTGTTGCTCTATCCCGGGAAACCAGGTGGCCGACTCTGGGACGTCGACCTCGTCGATCGGAACGCCCCTCCTGTGCACTGGAATCTCGACCCTCTGGATGGCTCCGGAGGCCGAACGAAGGGCGCACTGGTTAGCACGATTGTGGTCGTCCAGGCGGCAGTCGCTCAACACGAAAACGACATCTGCATTCAGCACGCGCTCAAAAAGAAACACTTGAGGAAAGAGTGCGAGCGAAAAAACAGTAGCCGTCCGGGGCGCCATGAATCAGGGTATGCCGTCGGTGCCGTGGGTCAAGCTGTAATTCGTCAGGTGCTCTTCTATGCAACGACGAACGATGGCCTGCCGTCTCGATAGGATTCCTCAGAGCTCTTGGTCGGGTGATCCACCTTGTAACCCACCAGCTGCGCCAGCTCCACCTCCAACTTGGGGAACTCGTAGCACAACAGCCTCTCGTCGTACAAAGCCTGCTTCAGCACGTCATAGGCCGTCGTGTCGTGGTCGACGCTGAATGTATCGGCCTTGAAACCGGCATCCTTGAGCGACTTGATCGACTCCTGCGATTGGAACTGGTCGAAGGTCACCAGGCCGAACTGCAATCCCGACCTTATTACTAAGCTGGTGGATGAGGGCGCGGATTTTGGGGATATCGAACGCTGGACGCCGGAACCCCGATGCGCAGGGCCAAGTCGACACGTGTGACTGGCAGCTTTTTCGTCGCCGTTTCCAGCGTCTTCTCGTCCATGCGCGCCACGGGTTCGCTGTCGACGCACTGACCCACAACGATACCGGCTGGCGTCGCGGGCGCAGATTGCCGCAACCCACTCATCTGTCTTTTAATATGTTAAAGTATATCATATCTATTAAACGACATAATTAAACATATTATTTGCTGGCAAATTATAGATTTGCTATATTATATCAATGATGGGTAAAAATATAACAAAGCATGTCAAACCGCTGCGCCTGAAAGGCCTTCCGGAGGACATGCGCCGGGAGCTGAAGGAGGCGCGCGCGAAGCGCGGCTGGAGCCAGAGGGAGTTGGGGAGCCGTATCGGGCTGCCCCAGATGCACATCTCCGGCATCGAGTCCGGCAAGATCGTGCCGCGCTATGACACCCTCCTCGAACTCGTCCGCATTCTCGACCGCGACCTCCTCATGGTTCCCCGTGCTCTCGTTCCCGCGGTGAAGTCGCTCGTTTACGATCATCTGCGGCAGGACCAGCAGGGCGAAGGCGAGGAACGGCCCCTCTACGCCGACGGCGACGAGGAGAACACCCCGGAGGGGCGGAAAAATGAAGTTTGAGGCGAAGAAGATTAACGCGCTCGCCGTGCGCCTGCACGGACGCCAGATCGGCGTCATCAACCGGCTGCCCGGCGACCGCCAGATCTTTGCGTTCGAACAGGACTACATCGACGATCCGCACCGCCCGACCCTCAGCTTGTCCTTCAAGGGCCGCACCGGCGGGCTCGTCACCGCCGTGCGCCCGGTCGCCCGCCGCGTCCCGCCCTTCTTCTCGAACCTGCTCCCCGAAGGACATCTGCGCGCCTACTTGGCCAAGCTCGCCGACGTCAACCCCGAGCGCGAATTCTTCCTGCTCGCCGCGCTGGGCGCCGACCTTCCGGGCGCGCTTGTCGTCAGCCCGCTTAACGGCGATGAACAGGAAGACGATGCTCATCACGATGATGCCGGTGGCGATGATCGTCCCCCCGAGACCGCGCTGCGGTTTTCTCTTGCCGGTGTGCAGCTGAAGTTTTCCGCCGTCATGGAAGCGTCCGGCCGCCTGACCGTCCCCGCCGGCGGCATGGGCGGGTCCTGGATCGTCAAGCTTCCTTCCGCCCGCTTTGCCGCCGTCCCTGAAAACGAGTTCGCCATGCTCGAACTGGCGCGCCGCGTGGGCATCGCCGTGCCGCCCAACCGCCTCGTCGATATGGCGGACATCAAGCGGCTGCCGGAAGAGGCGCGCGCGCCGGGCGCCAAGGCTCTCGCCGTGCAGCGCTTCGACCGCATGCCCGGTGGCGAGCCCGTACACATGGAGGATTTCGCGCAAGTCTTCGGGCAGTTCCCCAATGACAAGTACCGCTATCGCAGCTATGCCAACATCGCATCCGTCCTCTGGGCGGAAGCAGGCGCGGAAGCCACAAACGAGTTTGTCCGCCGGCTCGTCTTCTCCGTGCTGATCGGCAATGCCGACATGCATCTCAAGAACTGGTCCCTCCTCTATCCTGACAGGCGGACACCCGTCCTATCGCCGGCTTACGACTTTGTGGCAACGCTCCCCTATATTCCCGGCGACACGCTCGCCTTGAGTTTCGGCGGCAGCCGCAGCCTTGCCGAAATCACACCCGACCAGATGCGGCGTTTTGCCGATGCAGCAAGAATTCCGGCAAGTCCGCTCTGGCAGATCGCGGTCGGGACGGCCGAGCGCACCGCCGCCGCGTGGAAAAGGCTCGAACAGGCGTACCTCCTTACCGAAGTCATGCGCGACTCCATCGGCAAACAGATTCTTGGTGTCGCCGCCACGATTAAGTGACGGGGCATCGCAACGGCCGCCCCTACCCCTGTGCCCCCAGGGCTCGCACATCTCGGCGCGGAAGAAAATACTGGTTGATGGCCGTCAGCTCGGCCTTCAGCACTTCGTTGCGGTCGTGCAACACAAGAACGACATCTGCATTCAGCACACGCTCAAAGAGAAACACCTGAGGAAAGAGTGCGAGCGAAAAAACCGTCGCCGTCCTGGGCGCCATGAATCAGGGTATGCCGTCGGTGCCGTGGGTCAAGCTGTAATTGGTCAGGCGCTCTTCTATGCAACGGCGAACGATGGCATGCCGTTTCGATAGATTTCCTCTGTCGACAGGCCCAGCGTCAGAGCCAGCCGGGACGGAGAGGCCGATCGACAGGAGAAGCAAGATGGAGCTGCTTGAACAGATCAGACGGGAGCGTCGCTTCGGGTGGGCACGATTCGAGGAGTGGCGAGGAAATTCGGGCGATCCCGGCGGAGCGCAGACGTCCGAATTCCCGCCCGCTTGCGACCAAACTCCCGCAGCGGCGGGTCAAACCACGAATTTTTCGGAGGCCGAGGCGGGATGCAGCTTCCTGAGCAACAGGAGCAGATCGTCCTCATTCGATCCCCACTGGGTGAGGGTGCCCTCTTCGTAGTAGCCCCAGGCGGCATAGTCGGGTGCAAAACGGTACAACCCAGTGCAAAAACTGACCAGTTGAACGCAGCGTGGTGAACACGATCTCGGGTCGCGCTGCGTCCCCAATGCGCATGAACTGTTCTACTGGGCCGCCTCGAATCCAGCCGTACAACTGCAGGAAGCATTCAAGCTTTTCCATCGCACGAAGCTCACGCAGTGGCCGCGGCCGAGCACCAGCGCAACCTTTCCAATTGTCCAGTCGCGAGATCTGAGTTGCGACACTCAGCAGGAGGCCCTCCTGGGGTCCTGATCCGTGAAGATCCCAGGTCGCAGGAGGACCGAATGGAGCGGGCTTGTCAGAAGCAGTGCGAAGACCGCGACTTTCGCGCGCCGAGGCGCATGGTGGTACAGCACGGCGGTGCGCTCGTAGAACCCGTGTGTTTGCCACGATCCGAAACCCGGTGGCCGCGATCTTGCGCGCCAGGGTTAAGCGCGCCGTCGCCGGTTGAATGCCCTTGGCCAGCAGTCCGCCAGGGCGCCTTGCGCGGGGGCGCTGCCTGCAATGCTTGATTGTGACCAGCTAACAATCTAGAATGGAGCTAGATTGTTAGCAGAAAGTGAGTAATTCGATGAGGACGGTTGGGATTTTTTGGGCGAAGCAGCGACTTTCGGAGTTGGTCGAACAAGTGGGCCGTGGCGAGCCGGTCGGCATTACCTGCCGCGGCATACTCAAGGCGGTGTTGATGCCCGCACCGGGCAAACCACAACGGCCGCTCAAAGAGGTCTTTGCCTCGCTCCGAGGCAGTGTTAGTCAGCCGAGGGGGTTGAAGTTGAAGGAGTTAATTGAGGAAGGAAGACGGTTGTGAAGGAATTCGTCTTGGACGCCTCGGTGGCCTTGGGTTGGCTGGTAGACGATCCCTCCTCGTCCTATGCACGTCACGTCCAAGAACTGATGGTCGACGGAGCCCGGGCCGTAGTACCGGTTCATTGGCACCTGGAAATTGCTAATGCGATCCTGAGTGCGGCGCGCCGGAAGATTTTGCGCCGCGACATGGCTGAAGTTTTGAGCGATATCACGGCTCTTCTCGCCTTCGTCGAGACCGACGACCTCCCGGATGACATCGGCACGGTGGTTAACGCCGGCCAACACAATCAACTCACGGGTTACGACGCCGCTTACATCACGCTAGCCGCCCGGCGCCATCTGCCGCTCGCCACAGAAGACAGCGCAATGATGTCTGCATCGCGCCGATTGAAGATTGCCATCATGCGCTGAGCTTTGCGGGCGCGCCAGCACGCATTGATCCCCAGCCGCCTGCATTCGCAGGACGGATGGTCGCAGGCCCTCCTGGCAATTTGACCGTCCCGACGGCTCCGAGTGGTTCCCTTTGCTTCGAGGGACCGCATCGAGGCGCTGAAGCCGGAGCGGCAAGCCGGGCTGCCTATCGGCAGAATGCCGAGTCCGCTAAGTGGGACTTCTTAACCGCCGCGAATAGCTTCAATGAGAGCGTCAGGCTCGGGACGCGTAGTGCAATCGGGGTCAGCCGAGGCATATTTCACCACCCCGTCCCGCCCGATCACAAGTCTCGTTGGACCGCCCTGACGGAGATAACTCACCCGCAGGTCATGTCAGCTGTAACGATTCACCGGCGTGCCACCGGATTGCGAGTGGACCCTTCGGTGGCACGCGGAGCACAGGGTGATGAGATTGTGCTCAGAATCGTCACCCGCTTGGCTCCGCAGTTGTACGTGATGGACTTCGAGTCCGCGCAGCGAGCCGCAGGCTTGGCAGCGCCAGCCATCCCGTTCGAGGATTTCCTCGTGCAGTCTGCGATAAGCATCCGCGTCCAGCCGAATGCGGCGGCGTTTTGCCGAGGATGCTCTCACGCGGCCTCCGTGACCTGCTGCAGGAATTCCTGCTTCTGCGCAGTCGGCAGAAGTCGGAAGAGCCGGAGCATGGACAACAGCAGAACCTTGGGGTTCCCGCCCTCCAAATGCGCCCCCGCCAGGAAATCGGCGCAGATCATCTCCAGACAGTACCCCCGCGACTTGTCCGATCCGAGCATGAGAGCGGCGGTATCGATCGCCTGTTCGATCACCGGCGCCTGGCTCCTGTAGACCTTGAAATAGATCAGCTCGCTCGGTTCTGAGTCCCGTCCCGTCAGTTCCTTTTCCACCTCCCGCGTGAACTCCTCCCTCGGCATGGAGCGGGCCTTGTGCACCCAGGGTGCACAATCGAAGTGCTGGCCTTCCGCCCGCGCCAGCTTCGCCAATTCCCTTCCCTTCGTCCAGCCGATGTTCTTTAGATCTTTCCTGACTTGTGGCGGCAGGTGTTCGTGGATGGACATCAGGTAGTACGCTTTGCGGCGGGATTCCGGGAAACGACGCTCCAGAAACTCGTCGCAGGACTTGAGATTTTCCAAGCGCCAGTAGTGGCCTGCCCGCACCTCGCACAAGTACCTGCCCAGTTCTACGAATCTCGTGTCGCGCTCAGTCTCTTTCCGCTGCTCCCAAGCGAGGATTTCGTCGATCTTGGCAAGCACGAAGCGGGCCCGGCGGCGGTTGAGTTTGGGCGGCATGGGCGGATCTCTAGTAATCAAGCTGGTCAAGCCAACCAAGGTCGCCTCCCGGGCGGCGGATCAGTTGCGCATCAATCAAGTCCTGTTTCTGCAAGCAGAGCCCCAGATGGGAGCAGCTCAGGCAGCCATTCTGGGGAAAGCGGATGCCGCTGCGGGCAGGAAACTGGGCGGCCTCGATCTGCCGAATGGTGCTTGCGACCATCGCGCCAAAGCTGTCACGCTGCTCCTGGGTGATGGTGGCGCGCAGATACTGGACCTCGACCAGCCGCTTGCGCACGAAGACCACGAATCCGACGTTGGGTTCTCCCGTAATCCAGGAATAACAGACCAGTTGCGGATCCAAAGCCAGCAACCCAGCCGGCTGGTCGGGGTAGCGCGCCCCGGTGGTCTTCCAGTCAATCACCGAGCGCTCGCCGTCCAGGTGGCCGATGGCATCGACGTAGGCGACGAACTCGTTACTGTTACCGATCGGGCGGCTGAACTTGATCTGCAGATTGCGACGGGGATTCCGGATCCGCACTCGGTCATCCTGCACAAACCGCGCCAGCAAGTGGATACCTTGCTCGAGCATCTGATCCCAGGTTTCGCTCTTCGGGTACTCCAGAGGAGAGTTCTTGTACTGCGACCAAGCCTCGAAGAGCGCGCAACCCGGATCTTCGCGGCGGAACAGCGCAGCCAGGGCTTGCTCGAAGGCACGTCCGAACAGCAACCCGGCCCGAGTTTCTTTCTCCTGCCAGCCGTCAAGGTAGCGATAGCGGTACCGCAACGGACAGGCCAGATACTGCGCGAGTTGGGTGTAGCTGTAGGTCACGAGGCCAGCTCCGAGCCCAGCGTGGGAGGCGCCGGCGAAGAAATCGATTCCCAGGCGCCTGCCGGCGCGAAGGCGTCCAGGTTCACCAGCGTGCGACCGTTCACTACCGTGTGGGAGAGCTTGACTACCCCGCGGAGTCCGATGAGGCCCTTTTCTTCCACCTCATCGCGGCTGAGCAACTCCGAGTCGTAGCCGAAGTCACGCAGAAACCAGCTGAACTTCCACAACGCCTTCGGCGTGCAATAGAGTCGTCCGGGAAAGGTGCGCCCGGCCAAAGGTTTGGGCTCGAGCACCGAGAAACGAACCGTATAGAACGGCTTCCGGCGCTCCCGCGAGTACCGGACCTGATCGACGCGAACCAGGAACACGCCATCGGGAACTTCGGCGTTGGCTTGTGCCGTTGAAGCCAGGTCTTGGAACCGCCGTTTCATGCGGCACCTGGCTCTCGCTTCTGGCCATAGCTGTTGAGTTTGCACAGCAAGCCCTCGCGGTCCTTGGTGGCCAACTCCGATAGGTGAGTGATGAACAACTGGATCTGCCCGCGATTCGCCTGTCGCAAATCTTGGGTGCCGCAGAACTCGGCTGCATACTGCTTGACGAGGGAAGCATCCAGCCGGTGCTGGCGGATCAACAGGCAGAGCTGGTCACGGAGCTTCGGCTGACCGTTACCGTTGGCACGCTGGGGTGGAAGCTTCCGCACATTCGCCTCTGGCTGGCTGCGAGCGGGCAGTGAACCAATCTCTTCGACCGAGCAGATCCCGATTCCATACGCTTTACGCAAAGCACGATTGACCGCGCGCGTCTCGGCCACGCGCATCTCGGCTCCGCGGACGAGGGGAGAAACGTTGGACGGATCCGCGTCGCCATAGCCGACGAACCCCTTACAGTTTCGTGTCGTGAACACTGTTGCTTCGAATGCCCACCGCCCCTGTTTGGGATCACAGAACTCATGCACTGGCTGGACGCGGATGCCCGCGCATCGCTTTCGGCGTGCCAGCCTGACCAGGCCAGCGTGCGTGACGTACCAGCGGTTATCCAAATAGAGGAGGTCCCCGCTTTCGATGGAGAGGTCATATGTTTCAATGAGCTCCCGAAGTCCACGCAAAGCTCTCCTAGAAATGCCGGGCCAGACGGTGCGAGCGAGCGCAATGTTCGAACGGAACGCCCTGGTTTCCTGCATAATACCTCCAATTCCAACGAACTAATTATACCACGTATTAAATAAGCCGTGTCATTTAATGTTCGTAATGTGTAAAAAAGCTACGTGCAGACTGAGGAGAGTTTTTTTAAAGGATTGGGGGCCCGCATCAGGCAATTGCGCCAGAAGGTGGGGTATAGCCAGGAAGACATGATTTCGCATGGCTTCTCAGTTCGGTATTGGCAGAAGATCGAGGCAGGGAAACCTATTACGTTGAGGACCCTATTTCGCATATGTCGATTGTTCTCCACGCAAATGGACGAAGTAGTGCGTGGACTAGATATCACCGATGAGGGCCAACGCCCCGTTGCAAAAAAGGGCTCTCGACGGACGAAGAGGTCTTAAGTTTCTTCATTTCAGTCGTGGCTGGCTCCTTTCATCGTCATTTCCGCTCTTCCGGCCGCGCTCGCCGGGATCGCCTGGTTCCTGTTCGTCACCCGCACGACGCTCAGCGTCCCGGCACTAACCGATTCGATCATGTGTATGGGCGTGGCGACGGCGAACAGCATCCTTGTGGTGAGCTTCGCTACGGAACAGATGCAGGGGGGCAAGGATCCCATGGCTGCTGCGTTGGAGGCTGGCTTCACGCGCTTCCGTCCCGTGCTGATGACGGCCCTGGCGATGATGATCGGCATGGTCCCGATAGCGCTAGGACTGGGCGAGGGCAGGGAGCAGAACGCCGCGCTGGGCCGGGCCGTCATTGGCGGATTGCTCTTCGCCACGGTGTCGACGCTGTTCTTTGTCCCTACCTTCTTCAGCGTGCTGCACAGATTGCGCCATCGCACAGCGATTTCGGAACTGGAGCACTTGGACGTTTGATCGCTACATGGATGTGGAGGCGGCTTATGCAGATCGAGCAAATACCCGAGCGGCAGGTTGCGGTCGAAGTGGCGCCACAGTCGGACGCCAAGGCCATCTTTCCAGCTTGCAAGCTGTCGGCATCGGCATCCGCGAGTGCGACCGCATGAAGATGATCATTGACAATCTCCGTTGCTTCGTGCCGCCCTTCTTTCGCTGGACTTCGGTGGCCCTCAGGACCCATGCAAGAACCTCGGGCCGTTCCGTTCTTACGAGTAAGGAGATTTGACCGAGGAAAACGATATGACCTTCCGATACATCCGTCTGCGTCTGTCCTGGTGGGCGGCGATACCAGTTTCGATTCTGATCGGCGCGGGGCTCGCCTTGGCCGCCGCTGCACCGCCACAGCCGCAATCACCCCAGGAGACTCGCTCCACTGACAACGCTCGCGAGCAAAGCACCAGTCTGAATGATCAGACCGATCTGGCGATGACCGTCTACAACTCAAATGTTGCGCTGGTGCGCGATTTGCGACAGGTGAATCTGCCCAGCGGCACTTTTCGCCTGAAGTTGATGGACATCGCCGCCACGGTTAACCCGGCAACCGTGCACTTCCGCTCGATCAACGAACCAGAAAAGCTGGGC
>Ga0187782_10002428_pt1 | contig 13728 bp, 11 predicted proteins | sample 0715_SJ02_MP15_2_FD_132454 | JGI IMG/M metagenome (GOLD analysis project Ga0187782, IMG submission 132454) | Tropical peat soil microbial communities from peatlands in Department of Meta, Colombia - 0715_SJ02_MP15_20_MG | ecosystem: Environmental > Terrestrial > Soil > Wetlands > Peat | place...
AACGCCCGCGCGTGGGAAAAGAATTTTGTTAGGCTTTCTCCCGGTCGCCGCCCTGCTGGGCATACTTTCGCTCCTTGCTGTCGGACCGCACCAGATTGCGGTATACCCCCGATACACGCTCGGTCTTGAGGCCGCCATGGCCCGTAGAGCGAACCTCCCCGCTGACATGCCTAACTTGCGCGGAGCCCTGTATCTGGCCGTCCCCGGCGCTGTCCATCTCGACCTCGCGGTTCTGGCTTTGTCAATACTTTTCTTCCCTCTCGCCGCCTGGATTCTCCATCGGTCAGACAACCGTTCCACTGCCCTGAAGTTTTCCCTCTCTCTGATCGCCGCCCTCCTGCTGAGTTACCACGGACTGGTATACGATCTGTGTACCCTCGTTCTTGCCGCTATGCTGCTCGCCGACTGGCTCACCACCGGAACCGCTGCCCACCCCATATCAAGATGGCTGATGACTCCTGCTCTGGCCCTGCTGCTGTTCTCGCCCCTGCAAGCCGTCTTGCTGATGCGCTTCAGGCATCTGGGCTGGCTGTCCTGGGCGCTGATCGCACTGTCCATCGGGCTAGCGGCGGAACTCCACGCTCGCCCCAGGCCGGCGGCGCTACCCTAGCCCCTCGCCTTGACCACCAGAACCTGCATTAAGCTGGGGCCCGCGCCTCCTCTTGCGGCCCCGCAGCAACAACACCGCCAGCATCGGCAGATACATCCCGACCACTGTCCATCGCCCAACCTGCATGAGATTGGGCGGACCGTGATACCAGCGCCAGATTCCGGCGGCCCAGCTGAGACCGGCGGTGTAAATGATTTCCCGGCGTGTTTTAGGAATAAGCCACAACAGGAACTGATCGTAGAACCAGCGCTGCGGCATGCACGCGGCGCTCAGCAGCAGCCACGCATCGCGGTCTCCATAACGCAAGAGGCCGAGCGCCAGCAGCGGCCCAGGCAACACCATCACAGGAAAGAAGTGCGGATACTCTCCAACATTCGCCAGCCAAAGAGAAAGCCACCGTGGCAACACCAGGAAACTCAGCAGGATGACCGGCAAGCACGCAATGACTCCCCGCCGGCTTATGTTGATCAAGGCCACCGGAAGGCCCGCCTGCGGTTTCGCCAGCGTAACCGGCAAGAGCACCGGAAAGAATGCGCTCGCCATAATCAACGTGGGCCATTGCGCCGCCAGCATTCCTGCCCAATAGGGATAAGCCAGGAAGATCAGCAGACGATGGTACCCGCCACGCGTCACTCCAAAGGCAAGCAGCGCAGAACTGATTCCATAAAATACGCCTGCCGCAATCTCCGGTCGGATTCGCACGAAGGGCAGCCCAAATAGCGCTGCGGGCAGAGGATAAAGCTGCGCTGCGTTCGCATACGGATTCCGCCCCGCCAGCAGCGCCTCAGCGGCCCGGATGGCCCAGACAAAGTCAGCGGCGCCCTGTCCCAGCCGCGCCATTAGGTACCAGCAAAATAGTCCGCTAGCCGCTCCCAGGACAAAGGAAACCGTCAATCGTGTGCGCAGCGTAGGCATGATGGCGACTCAGTTGTAACACGGCGGACAGCCGGAAAGGCGCAGTCTTTGGCTAATCCCCGCCCCGAAGGCCGCTGATTCGACCGCACTTCCGTACGGTAGGCCTATGCTGTCCCTCCCGGCAAAGCCCGAACTCGTTACCCGCGGTACTCCAGGGAGTGCAAGAATTTGTCACTTTTTCGCAAGATGCAGGGTATGATTACCCTATCGAGTGGTGGCGCGGGTCGAATCGAGGTTCCATCCTGGCGCCCACAACCATCCCGACTCAACAAAAGACGGCAGGAGAAGCAACTATGTTTATCGAGCAGGCGCGCACATTATGGTCCGAAGAAAGCGGACAGGATATCGCCGAATATGCGGTCATGCTGGCCGTCATTCTGGTGATTGTGGTAGGAACCATTCAGCTGATCGGGTCCAGCGCCAACAATGTCTTTTCCGGAGTGGCCAGTTCACTGCAGTAACCGCCTTAGGAAGAGCTTGGCTGTAAAGATGAGCGTGGCTTTGGACCTGCGGAGTAAGCAACAGATATGAACCGTACTCGTTTCCTGATGATCGGGGCGCTGGCGCTCGCCTTGGGGTTTATGGCGGCGGTGTACGTCTACAAGAACCTGCAAGCCCAAGGCGGGAAGCCCGATTCCGGCGTGGAAGCGATCGTGGCCGCCGATGACCTGCAGGTGGGCGCGCGCGTCGAGGCACATGACATCAAGATCATCCGCATTCCCAGCGGCGACATACCACCCGGCGCGCCTCACAAGACTTCGGAAGTGATTGGGCACGGCGTGATCGTCCCAATTTCCAAGGGAGAATTTATTCTGCCCAACCGGCTGGCGGGCGAGAATGCCGGTTCGGGATTGCCGGCGCTCATTCCGCCGGGAATGCGCGCAGTGTCTGTGCGGGTAAATGAGGTCGTTTCCGTGGCCGGATTTGTCACTCCCGGAACGCGCGTGGACGTGCTGCTGACCGGCACTCCCGGCGGCGGCGAACAACAGACCACGACCGTGCTGCAGAATGTCGCCGTGCTGGCGTCGGGCCACACGCTCGAGCGCTCGGCCAGCGGCGATCCGCAGAACACCGCAGTGATCACGCTGCTGGTAACGCCGGACGACGCCGAGCGCCTCGCGCTGGCCAGCAAGGAAGGACAAATTCAGCTGGCCTTGCGCAATCCCCTCGACACCAAACAAGACGAGGTGGCCGCGGCCAGCGCCAGAGCTCTTTACAAGAATGGACCCGCGCCTGCGCCCGTGCACTCGGCTTCCGTGCATCACGCGCCGCCGGTGGTGAAGGCCGCAACGCCTCCGCCGGCTTCCAACGGGGTCAGCGTCGAAGTGTATCAAGGCGACAAACCCAAGCAAGATGTCAAATTCCCGGAAGAGGGTTCCGATACCAAGTGATGAGGAGCTTGCTTCTGCCAACCGCCCGGCGCGCTGTCCAGTTTCCTGCCAGGGAGTTCAGCCTGAAAATGAACGTTCGCACACGTTTGCTCTGTATCGGATTTGCCGTCGTTTTTTCCACCTTTGCGTCTTCAGAAAATGCGCCGCAGCAGGAATCCGGGGCCCAGGCGCAGAACCCGCCGGCCGCTACGCAGTCGACGACTCTTCCTCCGGCAGCGCAGCAGAACATCTCCCAGACCCAGGGTTCGGCGCCCTTGCGGGTCATGGTCGGCAAATCGCTGCTCATCAACACCACCGAGCGCCTCAAACGGATCTCCGTAACCGATCCGAATATCGCTTACGCCACCGTCATCACCCCGACCCAGATTCTGGTGCATGGCCGCGGTCCCGGCGAAGTCTCGCTGCTGATCTGGGATGAACTGGAGCGCTCCCGCAGTTTCGACCTGCGTGTGGATGTAGACGTGAGCGCCTGCGCCGAAGAAGAGAAACGCGTGTTCCCGGACGAAGCCATTACGGTGACTCCCTCGCGCGCCGCGATCGTGCTTTCCGGTCATGTCACCACCCAGGATGTCGCCACCAAGGCGGGCGAATTGGCCAAGGCTTATTCCCCCAACATCGTCAATGTGCTCACCTTCGGGCCAGTGGGCGCCCAGGAAATTTTGCTGCAAGTGAAATTCGCCGAAGTCGACCGCACCGCCATGAGCCAGATGGGAGTGAACTTTGTTTCCACCGGGGCGACCAACACGCTCGGCACGCTGACCACGGGCCAGTTTGGCGGCTTCGGCCCGCAGACTCTGACCCCGGGAACTCAGAACTCCACCACCGGTTCGACCTCCACCAGCACGACGGGCTCGACCATCAACAATGTCCTCAACCTGTTCCTGTTCCGTCCCGACATTAATTTCGGAGCGGTGATCGAAGCCTTGCAGACCAAAAACCTGCTGCAGATTCTGGCCGAACCCAATCTGATTGCCGTCAACGGCAAAGAAGCCAGTTTCCTGGCCGGGGGTCAGTTCCCTTTTCCCATTGTGCAGCCGGGCAACGGATTTACCGCGGTCACCATTTCCTTCAAGGAATTCGGCGTAGGGTTGAAGTTCACACCGCTGATCATGCCCAACGGGAACATCCACCTCACCGTCGCCCCCGAAGTCAGCACGCTCGACTATGCCGACGCTCTGACCATTTCCGGCTTCACCGTACCCGCTCTAAGCACGCGCAGCGCCAAGACGGAGTTCGAACTGCAGGATGGGCAGAGCTTCGTGATCGCCGGGCTCATGGATAACCGCGTGACCGATGTTTACAACAAAATCCCCGGACTCGGCGACATTCCGATTCTTGGGCAGTTTTTCCGCAGCAAGAGCGTGCAAAAAAGTAATTCGGAACTGATGGTGCTGTGCACCGTGCACCGGATTTCTCCGGGCACCGAAGCACCTGCTGGTCCAAAGCTGGCGCAACCCTATCTGGATCAGAGCAAGTTTGATCAATCGCTGAAACAGAAGTAGACCTGATTAGAAATAGATAGCGATTCAGAAGTAAACAAAGATGCCCGAGCTTTCCGTAGTCATTGTGGCCGCCGATAACGAGCAGCGCGCGCTGCTCCAGGTGCTGGTGGACGGCACCAGCGTGGCCAAAACCGTGCACACCTGCGCCAGCTTTCCGGTGGGCGCGGCCGATCCGGTCACCCGCCGCGTGCGCGCCGCCAATCCCGACGTCACTCTGGTCGATATTCCCGCCGAAAATTCTGCCATGGCCTTGCGCGCGATTGAACTGCTGCATCAGGAAATGCCCGACTCGGCGATTTTTGCCATCGGCAATCTGAATCAGCCCCAGGTGATCGTCAACGCGATGCGCGCCGGGGCGCGGGAGTTTATTGAACGCCCAACCACCACCACCGACCTGCTGGAAGCCTTTGTCCGCCTGACCACGGCGCAGCGCCGCGGACGGCAGGAGGGCCTGCGCGGCAAAGTCTTTTCCGTAATCAATGCCAAAGGTGGAAACGGCGCCACCACGGTAGCCGTGAATCTTGCGCTGGCTTTGCAATCCGCCTACGGGCAAACCGCGCTGGTCGATCTGGCTCCCCTGGGCCACGCCGCGCTGCACATGAATCTGAAGCCGGTGTTCAATGTGGCCGATGCCACCCGCAACCTGCATCGCATGGACGCTTCCCTGCTGGAAAGTTTCATGACCCGCCATGGCGGCGGACTGCACTTGCTGGCCGGAACCAGCGTGCCCGCATCGGTCGATCCCTCGACCGCCGAGTTTGTGCGCCTGTTCGACATGCTGGTCACGCATTATCGCTACGTTGTGGTCGATGCTTCTTCGCGTTTTGACGCCGCCACGCGCCTGATCGCCAGCTTGTCGGAAACCGTTTTGCTGGTCGCCTGCACCGATGTCGCCTCGCTGTGGAGCGCGGCCCGCGTCCAGCAATATCTGGGCGAGAGCGGCAGCCGCGAGCGCATGCGGCTGGTGTTGAATCGTTTTCGCAAAGTGCCGGGATTTAGCGAAGCCGACGCGGAAGCGGCGGTCGGGGCAAAATTGTTGTGGCGGGTGCCCAATCAGTATTTCGCCATTTCCACCGCCATCGATCGCGGCACGCCCGTCATGGATCAGCGCAATTCCGAGATGGCGCGCTGCTTCGCCGGCCTGGCCCAGGAATTGACCCGTAACGATGCCGACGTAAAACGCGACGCATGGAAGCTGTTCCGGTCGGTTTAGGGATTCGTTCCGCTATTATGGGTGTGGATCGTTCAATATGCTTTTGTCATCCTGAGCGGCGTTCTTTGCCGCGAAGGACCTATGCAACTTGCCGGAGCCATCGGCGCTGCTAGTAGGTTACGACGCGTGAAAGGGCATGGCTTTAGCCATGCCGTTAAAGGGCCCTGTAGACGCGGCTTTAGCCGCTGAGGGTCGCAAGGGCATTATGGGCAACCTTCAAACCTTCGGCATTCCGGTGTTCCAGCAGGTCAAGGCCGACTTGCACCGGAAAATTCTCGACCGCCTCGACCTGGAAAAACTGGGCAAGACCTCGGGCGATTCTGCGCGCGACGAAGTCCTGGTTGTCATTCGCAGCGTGGTCAATGGCGAAGCCGTCCCCCTCAGCTTTGCCGAGCGCGAACGCCTGTCGCGCGAAATTCTCGACGAAATCTTCGGCCTGGGGCCGCTCGAGCAACTGCTGAAGGATCCCAACATTTCCGACATTCTGGTCAACCGCTTTGACCGGGTCTACATCGAAAAGGCGGGCAAGCTCGAACTCACCACGCTCTCCTTCAAAGACAACACCCACCTGATGCAGATCATCGAGCGCATCGTGTCGCGCGTGGGACGCCGGGTGGACGAATCGTCACCCATGGTGGATGCGCGTTTGAGCGACGGATCGCGCGTCAACGCCATCATTCCGCCGCTGGCTCTCGACGGGCCGTGCCTTTCCATCCGCCGTTTTGGCCGCGAACCCATCACCGCCCGCCAGATGCTGGAAAATCACACCCTCACCGAAGCCATGCTCGAATTCCTCTCCGCCATGGTCAAGGGCCGGCTCAATCTTTTGGTCTCGGGCGGAACCGGCGCCGGCAAGACCACGCTGCTGAACGTGCTTTCCGGCTACATTCCCAACTCCGACCGCATCGTAACCATCGAAGACGCCGCCGAGTTGCAGTTGAAGCAGGAGCACGTGGTGCGCCTGGAAACGCGCCCGCCCAACATCGAAAACAAAGGCGCGGTCCGGCAGCGGCAGTTGGTCATCAACAGTTTGCGTATGCGTCCCGACCGCATCGTGGTGGGCGAGGTGCGCGGCGAGGAAGCTTTCGACATGCTTCAGGCCATGAATACCGGCCACGAAGGATCGTTGACCACCGTGCACGCCAATTCTCCGCGCGACGCCATGGCCCGCGTCGAAAACATGGTTTCCATGGCGAACCTCAACATTCCCGAGCGCGCCGTGCGTCAGCAGATCGCCTCCGCCGTCCACGCCGTGATTCAGATCGCGCGTCTTTCCGACGGCACCCGCAAGGTCGTAAACATTTCCGAAATCACGGGCATGGATGACAACGATTCCATCGTTATGCAGGATATCTTTGTGTTTGACCGCAGTGGCATTGATGAAAGCGGAAAAGTGCGGGGAATGTTTCGCGCCACCGGCATTCGTCCGCTCTTTGCCGACCGCCTGGCGACGGCGGGAGCGCGGCTGCGTCCCTCTCTGTTTGAATCCAAGGCTGAGGTCTGAGTTATGCCGGCAACCTTAATGGCGCTTCTGGTTTTCGTGGTAGTCGGCGTGGCGGTCTTTGCCCTGCTCCAGTTGATCGACCAGCGCAACGCACGCGCACGGCTCCTCCGCGAACGTCTGGCCAACGAACGAAAAACCCCCGAGAACTCGGCGGAAGACGAACTGGCGCTGCTGCGTGACGAAAAAGTCAGCGACATTCCCGCGCTCGATACTTTGTTGCGCCGTTCGGCGCGGGTTTCCGATCTGCAGAAGAAACTGGCGCAGGCAGGCATCAGCATGCGCGCGGGCAACTTTTTGGGCATATCAGCCCTGAGCGGAGTTGGCGCGGCCATCCTGGCCTACATGTTCAGCCACCGCGTCGAGCCTGCATGGATCGGCCTGCTCGTGGGATTCATGCTTCCCTATTCCTACATGGCCATCCAGCGCAACAAGCGTTTCGAAAAGTTCGAGGAGCTGTTTCCCGAGGCCATCGATACCCTGGCGCGCGCGGTGCGCGCCGGCCACGCCTTCACCACTGCCCTCGAGATGATCACCAACGAAGTCGCCGAGCCCATTGCCGGCGAGTTCCGCCAGCTCTACGAAGAACAGAAATTCGGCATGCCGATTCGCGACGCGCTCATGAATCTCACCGACCGCGTCCCCCTGGTGGACGTGAAATTTTTCGTTACGGCTGTCATGCTGCAGCGCGAGACCGGCGGCAATCTGGCCGAGATTCTCGACAATCTCTCCTACGTGATTCGTGAACGATTCAAGGTGCAGCGCCAGGTGCGCGTCTACACCGCCCAAGGTCGCCTCACCATGGCCTTGCTGATGGGCATGCCGCCGATTATTGTCATCGTCATGCTGGTGCTGAACCCGGGATTTATTCACCCCCTGTTTGCCGACCCCATCGGCCACACGCTGCTGGTGCTGGGCATCACGCTGCAGACGATTGGATATTTTGTGATCCGCAGAATCATCCGGATCCAGGTGTAGAGAAATCAGGTGTAGTAAACAGAGTCTAAAGAACATGGATGCCCCACGTCTCGCCGGTTTTGCGAGACGTGGGAACACGGAAATTTAACGAATGCCTCTGCTGCTGCTCATCGTCGTCTTTGTCACCGTCGTGCTGGCGGTGTTTGCCTTTGGCGCCGCTGCTGTCACTCCAAGTTCGGTGCTGGGAGCGCGTCTGCGCGCCCTGGGCGCGCAACCGCAGCCGCGCTCCGAAACCAAAACCACCGTTCGCGAGCGCATCGAGCAAACCCTCGATCCCATCAGCAAGGCCATTCCGCTTTCTCCCGCCGACGTTTCCCGCACCCGCCGCTGGCTGATCCAGGCCGGATTTCGCGACGTCGCTGACGTCAACTATTACTTCGGCGCGCGCGTTCTGCTGGCGCTGGCCGCCTTCGCCGCCGTCTTGATCTTCTCCGGCTTCGGCAACATTTTTCTGCTGGTGGGCATTCCCGGGCTGGGCTTCTTTCTCCCCCGCTTCATCCTGAAGCGCATGATCAAAGAACGGCAGAATCGCATTCGGCTCGGCCTGCCGGATGCTCTCGATCTCACCGTCATCTGCGTCGAAGCCGGACTCGCGCTCGATCAGGCTCTGATGCGCGTCGGCCAGGATCTTCACCATGCCCATTCCGACCTCAGCGACGAATTCCACCTGGTCAACCTCGAGATGCGCGCCGGCAAGCCCCGCGCCGAGGCCTTGCGCAACCTGGTCGAACGCACCGGAGTTGACGACATCCGCGCCCTCGTTTGTACACTAATTCAAACCGATCGCTTCGGCACCAGCGTGGCCCAGGCCCTCCGCGTGCATTCCGACTCCCTCCGCACGGAACGCCGTCAACGCGCCGAAGAGCAAGCTGCGAAAACCACGATCAAGATGGTTCCCCCGCTGGTGATCTTTGTTCTGCCGTCGATTATCTTCGTCACCATCGGCCCGGCCGTTATTGAACTCATCCGGCAACTGGGTCCGGTTGCGGGCGGCAAGTAGCGAGCGATGAGTAGCGAGCCATGAGTAGTGAGCCATGAACAGTGAGCATGCAGGTTCCTGGTTGTGCTCATCGCTCATTGCTCACTGCTCATTGCCACAGCGAGAGCTTCATGGGCGTTTTTCCATCGCAAGCAAAAGGACAGGCTTTCAACCGAACACGCGCGGCTTATCTCGCCACTGCACTTGCCGTGGCCGACACGCACTGGACTCGCTTGCGCGGACTGCTCGGCCTCACCGCCGATGACTTCCGTAACGGCAGCGGCCTATGGATTGTGCCCTGCCACGGCGTTCATACTTTGGGCATGAAGTTTCCCATCGACGTCATCTATCTGGACGGTTCGATGACGGTGATCGACGTGCAGCCTGAGGTGCGGCCATGGCGTTTCACGCCCATCCGCCGGCAGGCGGCGTCCGTGCTGGAACTCCCGTGCCATAAAACCGCTGAGACGAAAACCGCAATCGGCGATAGAATTGAGGTAACGCTCACGCCTTCCCCCGCCCATTAACAGCTGTGACGGAAACACTTCAACTCGAGAATGTAGCCCCGGAAGCGCAACCAGTAGCGCCGCACGCCGCTCCGCACGAAGAGCCGCGCCTGTTGATCCCCTGGTCTTCGCGCTGGCGCGAGTTCACCGGCTCGCTCGGACCCGCGCTGAGGCGCTCGGAGGCGCGGCTGGCCGGAGAGGCTCCGTTTGGCCTGGTTCCCCTGCGCATCATCATTCCATCCTATGTGTTGGAGGCGCTGCTGATCTTCGTGCTCATCGCAGCGCCGGCCAAGATCGCCGAATTGCGTCCTCACGTTGTGCCCAAGCCCTCGCCGCACGAAGTCATCTATTACAGCGGAGCAGAACTTCCCCGCACTGAGGATTTGGGCGGCGCGGAAGCGGGAACTTCGGGACGCGCCGGTGGCTCCCAGGCGCATCATGATACCCAAACCATCAAGATCGCCCGCGGTGCATCGCTGGTGCCCAAGGTCGTGGATGCGCCGAATCTAAAGCTGAAGCCGTCGTCCGACCCCGTGGCCAATCTGCTGGCCATCAGGCCCGATCCTGGCCCGCCGCCAACGGAAGGGATGCGCTCCACGCGATCTACGCCCAGCCTGACCATGAACGTGGTCCCTCCCGCGGCGACCGTGGCTCGCGACTACACGCGCAACGGCGTACAACTCGAGGCAGTGATTCCGCCCGCGCCATCGTTGCAGCGCAATCAGCCGCTGACCGCGCCCAGCCTGAGCACAACCTTGATCCCTCCGCCTCCGAATGTGGAGAACGATCATCGGCTCATCGCGCCGGCTCTGGGACCGGCCGTGATTCCGCCGTCGCCGCAGGTTTCTCCGGATCGGGCGCGGACCACGCCCTCACTCAACGCCACGGTGGTCGCACCCGCGCCAGAGATTGCGCACACTTCTTCGCGAGACAACCGCACCCTGGCGGCGAATGTGATTCCGCCCGCGCCGGGCGCGGTGAGCCCGGATGCTTCGCCCTCGCGTGTGCAGATGGCCGATCCGCGGGTAGTGCCCCCGCCGGTTTCGGCGCCCGAGCGCAGCAGTTCCCGCACCGCAAAGCTGAACCTGCCCGCGCCCGCGGTGGTGGCGCCGCCGCCCTCGACCGATATTTCCGATGCGCGGCGCGGCGCGGGCAGCGTTGCGAACTCGCCGACCACGGTGGTGCCTCCGCCCCCACAACAGCCGGCTGGCGGATCGCTGCTCAGCAACTGGATCGGGCGAATATTCGGCCCCAGCGAAGTAGTCCCTCCGCCGCCGAATATTAATTCCTCCAGCGCCGCTGCAAGAACTACCCATACAGGAGCGGTTGCTTCTCTTCCAACCAGCGTCGTTCCGCCTCCCACCGCCGTCAGTAGCAGCGTATCGGGAGGAAGCGCGCGCGGAAATCGCATCGGCCTGGGCAACCTGCAGGGCAACGTCGTTGCACCTCCACCTTCGGTGGGAACCAACGGCGCAACCGGAACGGCGACGCGCGGTTCGGCTCCATATCTTGGCAATGCCAGTGTGGTGGCGCCTCCACCTTCGCTGCCCGCGGCCGGTGGCGGCAGCGGCAGAACCGCAGGCGGTGCCGGAGCGCCCGGCGGTGTGTTGACGGCGAATAACGTCATTCCGCCTCCGCCGTCGGTTGGCGGAGGACCGAATTCCGCCGGTTCCGGCCTGGGCCGCAGGGGAAACGGACTCGGTGGCGCGCTCGATCATGAATCCGTCGTAGCGCCTCCGGCCGCGGGAGGAAGCGGGAATAACTCCGGCGCAGTGATTTCCACCCAGCCCGGCTCCAATGTTGGATTGCCTGCCGACGGCGGACGCGGCTCGCTCGCTCTTTCTCCCACCGGTGGAGACAAGCCCGGGTTGGGCGGCTCCGGCGCCGGCACGAGCATTGGCCAAGGAAACGGTCCGGGCAGTGGCCTCGCCAAAGAAACCAGTGGCACGGGTTCGGGCGCAGCTAGAAGCGGTCCCGGCAAGGGCGCCAACGCCGACGCCCATGGCGGCATCTCCGCAACAAATGGACCGGGAGGCGCGGGGAATTCGCCTGCCGGTAATCCGCCGGTTCGCGGTGTGGACGTGAGCGGGGGCAGCAGCATCGTTACCCTGCCTGGCTTTGGCGACGATCCCGCCTCCAACGATCCCGCCGCGGCAGGAAAGCCAGGAGCCAAAAAACGCAAAGACGACCTCAACGTAACCGTCGTCGCCACCGCCACTTCCGGAGGCGCTTTCGAGCCCTACAAGAACCTTCTGCGCGGCGAGAAATATACCACCTACATCGATACGTCCTTGGGCACAGCCGTCATGGAATTTGCCGACGAGTCGGCCACAAGTCATCCCTTCGGCGGAACATTAACCGCACCCGCACCCATTGAGACCGATCTCGCCGAGGGCCTTCCCCACGCTCGCATGGTAGTTTCCTGCAAGCTTGACACCTCTGGAAAGTTGACGAACTTGCGTGTGCTGGAAGCCGGCCCGCCAGGAATGACCGCGAAACTACTGGCCTCACTCCGCACCTGGAAGTTCGAGCCCGCCATGCGCAATAAGCAGCCGGTAGAAGTCACCGCGATCCTGGGTTTCGGCATCGACACCAACGACCGCTTCTAGCAGCCCTAGGCGAGAGTGTGATTCGTATCAGGGCACGCCTTCATGCGTGCCGCTAGGCCGTTGAAAGCAAGCTTGCGCTTCAGCGCCTGAGGTACTCTCTCATCAGCAAGAGCCTCTGCAAAGTTGGTTGATCATCCATTTGCTATTGCGCCTGGTGACGCACTACGCTCTTGGATGCACTCGCTACATGACAGTCGCTGAACAGCGGCATGGTGGGATTTCCGGCGAGGGGCGCTGCGCCCATGTACTCCCCTGACACTTGGACGACCTCTCCCACGTGATACAGGGAAACGACCTCCGCTCCTTCTTCGGGCATCATCGCACACATTAGGAAATACCCTTGCTGGTACTCATCCTCGACAATCGCGTATGGCCGGTCTTCACGGCCCGCATTCCCGAACCTGGCGATTCTGCCCTGAGCATAAACCACATTTCCCACTGCAATATCGTTCGCGGTAGCGATTAACTCGACGCTGTAGGTCCGATCCGAAAAGAGCACCCCGGTGGATTCTTCGCCCCTTTTACCCGCCGCCCCAGCGCTCGGGGTGGACCCGCCCTCTGTCGGCACTTCCTCGCTAGCTAGACGCACACTAGAGAAGCGGAAGAGAAACTCCGGGCCGGTCATCGACCCTTCGAGGCTCAAGCTGGTTTCTTTGACGCAGTCCAGCAAGTCGGGAATGAAAATACCGGAGAAGATAACGAGGTCGCCCACTTTCATCTGGGACAAACCCTTAAAAAGCGGAGACGCCGGAGCTATCAGGGTGCCGTCGGATGCGTCGGAAAAACTGTTATTCCAAGTTTTCACGTGGATCGAATCGGCAAGCGACAACTCAAGCACACCCTTGCCCTCGCCGTTCGACGACAACTGCTCGATATCACCAACCCAATTCGAAATCGCCATTCCGGTCAGGCTCTTGCAAATGGAATCACGCCGGAGGGAACGTGTCCCCCCCTTTGCCATATCGTTGGGAGCAGCTCGAAACGCGGATTGGCCTTGCTGAACAGCTGCCAAGAACGCCTGCTCTTCTGCTGGTATTTGAATGCGCGAGGGTTCGGCGACGACTCGCTGCGGTACAGGGGCAGCAGCCCTGTAGGTCGGGCCCTCTGCATCCGGCGATGCATTGCCTTGGGCGCTAGCGCCTGAAGGTAAGTGGTCCGCCTCCGAAGGCCTGTTTTTCCGGAGTAAAGCGCCAAGAACCATTAACCCGGCTAAGCAGAGCGCAATGCCAAATATCAGGCGGATGGGATCAACGCGGCGCGGAGGAGTTGTCCCGGCACCGCACTTCGTGCAAAACAGCCTCCCAGCTTCTATGGGAGTTCCGCAGCGATTGCAGAGCATTGCATTCGCTCCGTAGTTGATTCCTCCCGAAGCCTAAAAGCTCTGCGCGGCAGCTGTCAACTGAGAGACGCTTGCTCCCGTTCTACTTCGAACTCCGCTTCGCACTCTTCTTCGACGGCGGGATCACACCCTTTTCCGGCGCTTCCCTCTCGATCTTGTCGGACAGCTTATGCAACGGCTTGTCG
>Ga0187782_10002429_pt1 | contig 13727 bp, 13 predicted proteins | sample 0715_SJ02_MP15_2_FD_132454 | JGI IMG/M metagenome (GOLD analysis project Ga0187782, IMG submission 132454) | Tropical peat soil microbial communities from peatlands in Department of Meta, Colombia - 0715_SJ02_MP15_20_MG | ecosystem: Environmental > Terrestrial > Soil > Wetlands > Peat | place...
AATGATGTTGACAGGGGACGGATTCTCCCCTGGTCTGGGGCGAAAGGAATAGCGAGCAGACTCGGGGGAAGGTTTATGGTTCCCGGGCAACGGGGCGTGGTATAATTTGGCTCTTCCGGGGCGACTCATGGATGATGAACGAAAGACCAAGAGACGGCTTGTCAAAGAGTTGAACCTTCTCCGTGAAAAGGTAGCGCGCCTCAAGGAATCCGAGCACAAATTTAGAAAGCTGGAGAGGGCTTCCCAGAGGGGGAAAGAGGTCCTCACTGCCATCCTGGAAAACGCTCCGTACGGAGTGGGTCTCTGCAAGGGCGCCTTCGGGCGCATTCTTTACCAGAACCCCGAGTTTACAAAGATCACCGGTTACACCATCGAGGACCTGCGCACCGTAAGGATCTGGCTGCCAAAGGCCTATCCCGACAAAGAGTATAGGCGCGACGTTGTTCGGCGGTGGAAGGGTCTCAGGATATCGGGAAGGGCCAATGCCGTACTGAAAGTAACATGCAAGGATGGATCCGTGAAAGACATCGAGCTGAGAACCGTGACACTTCCCGACGGCAGAACGGTGAACACCTTCTCTGATATCACCAGGCAGGAACGGGCCGAAGCAGCGCTAAGAAAGGTGCAGGAGGAGCTGGAATCCAGGGTTGAGCAACGGACCCTGGAGCTTCTTGAGGTGAACAGACAGCTAAGGGAAGAGATAGCAACAAGAGAAAAGGTGGAGCAGGAGCTGAAGGAGTCCCGGGGACAACTACGCAGCCTCTCGGAACATCTCCAGTCAGCCCGCGAGGAAGAGAGGAAACGTATTGCTCGCGAGGTACATGACGAGTTGGGACAGGCCCTGTCCGTTCTCAAAATAGATGTGAAGTGCCTGGGTGATGCCGTGGGCGACAGCAACCAGGCCCTGCAAAAGCAGATCGACGAGATAGCGGAGGGTCTCGACGTGACCGTTCAAACGGTCCGCAAAATCTTGACAGAACTCAGGCCGACCATACTCTACCACTTCGGACTGCCTGCGGCAATCGAGTGGCAGGCGAAGGAGTTTGAAAAGAAGACCGGCATCGCGTGCCTAGTGGCCCTTGAACCGGAGGAAATGGAGCTGGATCATGATTTCAGCATTGCGGTCTTCAGGATGTTTCAGGAAACGCTGACCAACATAGTGCGCCACGCAGATGCCCATCGGGTAGCTGTCAGCCTGGTGAGGGAAAATGGCACCCTGACGCTTCGCGTGAAGGACAACGGCAAGGGTATCACCGAAGAGGACATCTCTAATCCGAGGTCCTTTGGAATCATGGGAATGGTTGAGAGGGCTCGGTTCTGGGGCGGAACCGTGGACTTCGAGGGCTCACCCGGCAGGGGAACCGTCGTCACCGTGAACATCCCGGTCAAGTGATTGCGAAAGAGAGGCCCATGATACGAGTGCTCATAGCCGATGATCACACCCTCTTCCGGGAGGGACTGAAAAAGATTATCGCAGGGACATCAGACATCGCCGTCGCCGGTGAAGCGAGCAATGGAAACGATGTCCTCGCAAGGCTGAAGGAGGACTCGTTTGACGTCCTTGTCCTCGACATTAGCATGCCGGGCAAAGACGGTCTGGAGGTGTTGAAAGAGGTAAGAACGAGATACCATCGGCTGCCCGTCCTCATGCTGAGCATGTTCCCTGAAGAGCAATACGCGACGAGGGTCCTGAAAGCGGGGGCATCGGGATATCTTACGAAGGAGAGTGCTCCAGACGTTCTGATCACCGCGGTGCGGAAGGCCTCCCGAGGTGAGAGGTACGTGAGTCCCACGCTCGCGGAAAAGCTGGCTTCGGGCCTCGCCGACGACCTCCGAAAGCTGCCCCACGAACGTCTCTCGGACCGGGAATATCAGATCATGCGTCTCATTGCCTCGGGCAAGAGAATGAAGGAGATCGCACGCCAGTTGTCCCTGGGCCCTACGACGATCAGTACCTATCGTGCCAGGATTCTCGAAAAAATGGGCATGGCGAGCAACGCCGAGCTGACGCTATACGCCTCGCAGAACAATCTCCTTCACTGACCGGCACCAGCTTGTCAGGATTCGATTGAGCCATTCCTGTAGATGAAATTCTACAGAAGAATCGACTTTTCATTATATGCAGACTGGTTTTGTCTGTGTGAGAATATTGGTTTATGGAGTCGGACGATGTACGGTACCGTATTCTTTCCGCAAAAAAAGGAGAGGTGCAATGAAGAGGAGGAGTGCGTCATTCAAGTTGTTGGGGGTTGTTCTTTCGGCGGCCTTGCTCATCGGGGCCATGGGGACCTTTCATCAAACATTCGCAGCACCGGCGAAACACGTCAAGATAGGCTCGGTCATGCCGATTACCGGCCCGCTCGCCGTCCTCGGCCTTGCATTCAACCGCGGCTGGCAGCTGTACCTGGATAAGATCAACAGCCAGGGAGGATTGAAAATCGGCGACGAAACGTATGTCTTCGACCTCATATCCGAAGACAGTAAGCTCTCTGCCGAAGGCGCAAGCACCGCCGCGAAGAAGCTCATCAACCAGGACAAAGTTGACTACGTCATCGGCGGAATCATGGAATTCGAGCTGGAGGCGATATATCAAGTGACGTCGGCACGGAAGGTGCCCTTCATCATCGCAAACATCAACGTCCCGGGCCATCAGGCGGACGTGAGCCCGAAGAAGCCGTTTCTCGTACGGTTGTTTTACTCTCATGACGATACGCACTCGATAGACCTGGACTATCTCATCAAGACGTACCCGAAGGCTAAGAAGATGGTCATCGTGGCCCCTGACGTCGACTACGACCGTATGATCGAGCACCTCACCACCCAGGCTAAGCAGGTCGGCGTGGATGTCGCAGGGGTTGCGAAGTGGGCTTTCGGAACCACCGACTTCATTCCTACCTACACGAAAGCCCTCGCCATGAACCCCGAGGTCATCTGGGCCATGGTGAGCGGCCAGGCTACGTACCAGCTCATGGCAGCCCGCCAGTTAGGCTTCAAAGGACTCTTCATATCGAATGTTCCCCTCGGTCCTGAGGTTTTTCAGCATGTCGTCAACGATCCCACCGCTCTCACCGATGTGATCACCAACGGGGTCGATCTGTCTAAACCCAACGAGGCGATCAAGGACGTAATGGATAGATGGCAGGCCAAGTTCAAGGACCCATTTGTGTCCGACTGTCTCGCGGCGTGGGATCAGACATGGATCCTCACCCAAGCCATGGAGAAAGCGAAGAGCACTGCCGGCGACAGGGTAATGGCAACCCTGGAAACGATGACCGCACCGGGCAGTCTGAAGACGTGTTTCGGCCCGGGCCAGATGGGAGGCTTAAAGAGGTTCGGTGTCAACAGGGTGCTCACCAGGCCTTTGCCTCTCACCCGGATCATGAACGGCAAGACGGAGTTTATCGGCTTCATGACGGTAAAATAGCCGATCGCGGAAAAGGCGGTGGGAGGGCCGTTTTGCGTTTCCCATCAACCAGCGGGCGATCGCCAAAGCGTAAGGAACTGCGTTGAACTTCCAGGTACAAATGTGGCTGCAGGCCGTGGTAAACGGCGTCGCCCTCGGGTGGCTTTACATTATCATGGCCCTCGGCCTCACGTGGATATTGAGCATCATGGGGATTCTGCAGCTCGCCCACGGCGAGGTGTACATGATCGGCGCCTATGTTGTCTACTATCTGTGCAGCTCCCTCGGGCTCAATGTCTACTTGTCCATTCTGATTTCCATGGTGGTCATGGCCGCCTTCGGGATCTTTCTTGAGAGGTTCCTCTTCAGGGCGCGGGCTGATCGGGACCCGGTTCTCACCCCGATCGTGGTTTCGACGGGTTTGAGTCTCATTATGACGAGCGGGGCAGTGGCAGGTTTCGGTCTCTACGAAAAAAGCGTTCCCCGGCTCCTGTACGGTTCAATCCGGATCTTCGGCGGGGCAGTGCCCAAGGATAGGCTCCTCGCCATAGCCTTCTCGGCAGCTGCCCTGCTTCTTTTGTTCTTCTTCCTCAAGCGTTCCAGATGGGGTCAAGCGATCATGGCCAGCGCCCAGAACCGGGAAGGAGCCTTGCTGCGAGGCATCAACCCGAACCAGATGGCTATGATATCGATGGCCATAGGGTGTGCTTTGGCAGCCCTTGCAGGGGCACTGGCGGGATCGATACTCATGCTTCAGCCGTACATGGGCTCCCAGCCCATGCTCAAAGGTTTGGTGATCATTGTGCTAGGGGGCCTGGGCAGCCTCGCCGGAGCTTTTGTCGGGGGAATGCTGCTCGGCCTCATAGACGGCGTCATACCGGTCATTTTCGGGCCGGCGGCAGCCGCAGTTGCGCCTCTCATCGTCGTCATCCTGATCCTCCTCATACGACCCACGGGAATGTTCGGCCATGAGTAAAAAGGGTAGGCGCAATGGCTTTGCCCTGGGAGCGGCGGCTGTCCTGGCTCTCTTGATGCCGGCGATCCTGGCGCACAACGAATACCTTATATCGGTTCTCATCCTGATACTCCTTAATGTTCTCATGGTGAGCAGCCTGCGGACCATCGCCCTCCTTCGGGAGATATCCCTCGGCCACGTGGGCTTCGGCCTTATTGGCAGCTACGGCTCTGCCCTGTTCATGATGAAGGGCGGCTTATCCTTCTGGCCGGCTCTGCTGGCGAGTGGTCTTCTGTCAGCGGCAGTTGCGCTGGCCCTCGGCTATCCCTTCCTCCGGGTCAAGGGCATATACTTCTCGATCCTCACCCTCCTCACCGCGGAGACCTTCAGGCTCGTGGCTTTCTACTGGCGCGGCCTCACCGGCGGCACCATGGGTCTGGTGGGCATACCAGCGCCTGGGCCCATCGCCCTTCCCGTGGTCGGGATCGTATCATTTGACGAGACGGGCGCCTACTACTACTTGACCCTCGTCACCTTTGCGGTTTGCATGGCAGCGCTCTACCTCACCGAACGCTCCCACCTCGGGTTCACCTGGAGGGCCATCAAGAATGGGGAGGAAATATCTCAGTCAGTGGGGATCAACGTAATCGGGTACAAGGTCGTCAATTTCGCGATCGCGTCATTCTTCGCGGGCATCGCCGGGTCTCTCTTCGCCCACTACCAACGTAGTCTTAGCGCCGATTTTACCTCACGGTTCGGCGTGGTCACCTCCATCTACCTTGTAGTCTATATGGTAGTCGGCGGCCAGGGAAGCTTTCTAGGACCTGCCATTGGCACCATCGTGCTGACGGTGATCTCGGAGTGGGCCCGTCCGATGAAGGAATATCAACCCATGATTATCGGCGCTATCGCAATCCTGGTAGTGCTTTTCATGCCGGGAGGCCTCGTTGGTCTTTCGAACCTTGTGAAAAGGAAGGGTAGGGGTCCGGGCGGCGCAAGGGGAACATAATTGGAAATCCTTCAGATACGCGGCTTGACGATGTTCTTTGGGGGCCTTGCAGCGGTCAGTGGGCTCGACCTGAGCGTCGGCAAGGGAGAGATCCTCGGGCTGATCGGACCCAACGGCGCGGGAAAGACTACGGTGCTCAACATGATAGCCGGGACTCTCAGACCGAGAGCCGGTCGAATCGCGCTGGAAGGCGAGGACATTACCAGATGGCCCGCCTATAGGAGGACGCGCAAAGGCATCGCGCGCGTCTTCCAGAGAAATGCCCTATTCCATGACATGACGGTATTGGAGAACGTTCTGGCCGGCTCCCATCTTCACGGGACCCACGGGCTATTCGAGATATTCTACAAGAGGGCGTCGATCCTAAGACAGGCGACGCTGCTGCAAGACCGGGCCATGGACATCCTGCGGTTCGTTGGATTGGACAAACGGATTGGCCAAGTCGCCCTCAGCCTGCCGCACGGCGGGCAGCGGCTCCTCTGTCTCGCTGTAGCTCTGGCTGCTGACCCGAGGCTGCTGTTGCTCGATGAGCCCTTCACCGGGATGAATGTGGAGGAAGTGAGAAACATCATATCCCTCGTGAAGGTGTTGAGAGATGAAAGGGGAATCACGACAATCGTGGTAGAGCACAATATGAGAGCGGTGTTAGATCTGTGTGATAGAGCAGTCGTGCTCAACTACGGGAACAAGATGATTGAAGGAAGGCCTCGAGACGTTATCGAGGATGCGGCCGTCATAGAGGCCTATCTCGGAGTGGACGATGCTCTTTGAGATAACAAGCTTGAAGGTCAGCTACGGAGGCGCTGAGATCCTCAAAGGCATCTCCCTAAAGGTGGAGCAGGGCGAGATAGTGACCCTCATCGGAAGCAACGGCGCCGGCAAGACCACGATGCTGCGAACCGTGTCGGGATTGAAAAGACCCGATACAGGAGAGATCAGGTTCGCAGGGAAGAGGATCGACGGTCTACCCTCCCAGGATATCGTCAAGCGAGGCATCATTCACGTGCCCCAGGGGAGGGGCCTTTTCCCCTACATGTCGGTCGCGGAGAATCTGAAACTGGGTGCCTTCCTGCGGTCCGATGAGGAGGCAATAAGTGCCGAAATGGCCCAGGTCTTGGAGCGATTCCCCAGGCTTAACGAGCGGAAAAGGCAAATGGCAGGTACGTTGAGCGGCGGAGAGCAGCAACTTCTTGCAATCGCATGCTCTCTGATGGGTCGACCGAAATTGCTGCTCCTCGACGAGCCGTCTTCGGGACTTTCGCCCATTGCGGTAAAGGAAATAGGAAAGGCCATTGCCCACATCAATGAGAGCGGCACGAGTATCCTCTTGGTAGAGCAGAATGCCCGGCTGGCCCTGAAGTTGGCGCACAGAGGCTACGTCCTCGAAACGGGCTCGATCGTGCTCGAGGGCCTTGCCAGAGATCTCATGGGGAGCGAGCACATAAAGAGGGCGTATCTGGGGCAGTAGAAAGAATTCAAAGGAGGAGCAGAGAAAATGGCAGGAATAGAAACGGGCTCAACCCGCGCCGGAACAGCCAAGGCAGACCTCGTAATAAAGAATGCGAAGGTCATTACCGTGGATAGCAACTTCTCCATCGAGGACGCGATTGCGGTAAGGAGGGGAAGGATTCTCGACGTCGGCACGGATGCACAGATAGAGCCCTTCATAGGACGGGAAACGAAAGTCTTGAGCCTCGGGGGCAAGTGCATCCTCCCCGGGATCAACGACAGCCATGGCCATGCCGTATGGTTGGCGGCAACGAATCCGCCTTTGGCGCTCAATCTGCGGTATCCGGCGGTAAGCTCTATCAGGGAGGCTGCCGCCCTCCTGGGAGAGGAGGTAAAGAGATCCAGACCCGGTGACTGGATATGGGGCTTCGGCTGGGATTACGGCTCCTTGGAGGAATGCAAGGCCGACCCCGCAAGGGTGCCCAACAGGCGCGACCTCGATCCGGTCTCCCCCGACAATCCCGTGCTCTTCGTCGACTTCTCCTGCCACGCGGTGTGGGCGAACTCCAAGGCAATGGAATTGTCGGAAGTGACAAAGAAAACTCCCGACCCCGGCGGCGGCGTGGTCGAACGGGAACCAGGCACACGGGAGCCCGCAGGGTTGTTCAAGGAACTTCCTGCAGAGGCGCTGATCATGAAGGCAGCGCCCCGCATGACAGGGGAGGAGACGAAAAAGGCGATCATGCAGGTAATGGAGGTGCTCGGTAGAGAAGGGATCACGAGCGCTATCGAGTCAGCCCTCGGTCCTGGGGGCAACAGCATGTTCAGGGGTCTCCTCGGAGAGCGGGTCATGGACGCTTACACGGAGCTGTGCAGAGAAGGTCTGCTCACCGCAAGGTTCTCAATCCTGCTCCTTTTCGGCGACTACGGCGCAGTGAGCATGGATGATTTCAGGCGCGGTCTTGACGCCTTCCAGATGCCCCGAAACATCGATGAAAAATGGCTGAGGTTCCCTGGAGTCAAGGTCTTCGCCGACGGCATTCCCCCCAACAAGACAGGCTGGCTGAGCGAAGAGTATGAAAAAGAGTCAGGCGGCGGCTACGGATCCCTCGTCCTCGGCGGACGGGATGACGAAGAGAAGATACAAGCGCTCAAAGAGATGATCTTTGCTTCCCACGAAAAGGGATTCCAGGTAGGGGTGCATGCCACAGGAGACAGGGCTATTAGGGTCACCATAGACGGCTTCATCGAGGCACTAAGAAGACGGCCCTCCATAAACCCGCGTCACTATGTGGTGCACGGGGAGATGATCAGCCAATCCGACCTGGAGCGGGCGGCGGAGCACCGGATCGGCATTAATATGCAGCCTGCGATCCTCCCGATTATCGCGGAAGCGCAAGACCATCTCATAGGCGAGAGAAGGTCAACGTGGGATTGGCCTTTCAGGGCTGCCGTGGAGAGCGGTGTGCGCCTGACCTTCAGTTCCGATATGCCCGTGACTTACCCGAATTGGCGAGAGGGTGTTCAGGCTGCGGTCTTACGGGAAGCTGTCAGGACCGGCAAGGTCTACGGACCGGAGCAGCGTCTTTCGCGCGAAGAAGCCATCAGGGCTTACACCATCAACGGCGCCTGGCAGGATCTCATGGATGATGTAAAGGGATCCATCGAGCGGGGAAAGTTTGCCGACTTCTGCATACTCGGCGAGGATATCCTGACAATCGACGCTCACGACATCGGAAAGATCCCCGTTCTCATGACCATCGTTGACGGCAGAGTCGTTTATGACGCCTCAGGGGGTGCTTTTGAAAGAGCGTAAGGAAGGAGGGGACATACGCGAGACAGACGATCCTTTGTGCTCCCTCATTGGGAAAGAGGCCCTTCACCCGTTGTTGGGACCCGGCCGTGAATTTACAACTGACAAAGTTCTATCAGCACGTTTTCTGTTGTCTCCGGATAAAAAAACGCGACACGGCCGTGCGCCCCTGGCCTTGGGCAGCCCTCTATCAGTTTTGCTCCCTTGCTCTCGAAATCCCGGATACTCGACTCGAGATCATCCACCTCGAAGCAGAAGTGGTTGATTGCTCCCTCGACGCTCTCGACGAGCCGTATCATAGGATCATCCTTCTTAGCCACCCGGGTGAAATCGATGATCTCGATGCTCGTCTCCCCCACGGCGAGGAAGCCAGCCTTAATCCCAATCTCTTTATCCTCCTTGATCTCGGTGCACTGAAATCCGAATCCTTGAAACTTTTGGATAGCCCTTTCAAGGTTATTTACGAGGACGCCGATGTGCTCGATCTTCTTTATCATGGAATTGCGCTCTCCTTTTCCTCAATATCGCTTCTTTCCCCGGTCCGTTCAGATCATTCGATCCCTACCCTCCCAGTACTTCTTCTTTACGGTTTTCTTGTCCGCTTTTCCATAAATCGTTTTCGGCAGCGCGTCGTAAAATTCGACTCTCTTGGGCCTCTGATACGCCGCGAGCTTGTCTCTGCAAAAGGCGAGCAATTCCGACTCGCTGACTTCTTTTCCACGCACCTTTACCACGATGGCCAACACCATCTCGCCCCATTTCTCGTCGGGAATCCCTATGACCATGGCTTCTGAAACAGCCGGATGTTGGGAGAGAACATTCTCGATCTCCACGGAGAATACGCTCATTCCTCCGGTAATTATCACGTCGTTTTTTCTGTCGACCAAGTAGACGTACTCCTCTGAGTCCATGTAGCCGAGATCTCCCGTATGGACCCATCCATCCACGATGGTTTTTCTTGTCTCTTCCTCCTTGCGCCAGTACCCCCTCATCATATGGGGACCCCTCGCAATTACCTCTCCGACGGTCCCTGCTTTCACTTCCCTGTTGTTTTCATCGACAATCTTCATCTGACACACCATTACCGGTCTCCCGCAAGATTTCAGCCTGTCAGTCTGGCCACGTCGTATTGCTTCGACGTGGTCTTTTTTTGAGAGGATGGTCCCCTGGGTGGCAATCTCCATTTGAGCGAATCCCTGCATGAATATGGGACCCATTTCCGAGACCGCCTCCTGCAAGCGGCGCGGGGAGATTGGCGCCGCGCCGTAGAGAATAGTCTTGAGACTGGAAAGATCGTAATCCTTTCTTTTCGGATGGTCGAGAATAGTATAGATCATGGTGGGCACCATGAACGTCCAGCTGATCTTTTCCTCTTGAACGAGGCGAAAGAATTCCTCGGGATTGAACCCGCTGGTCACCACTATCCTCCCTCCCATGAGGAGCGCAGGGAGAAGGTTGAAGCCGGTGGCGTGGGGGAGAGGAGCTGAAAGGATTACCACTTCGTCTTCCCGCACGTGGTTTTCCACCAACTGGCTGTATGCGATGCTCAAGTAGGACTTATGGGTATGCATCACCCCCTTGGCGAGGCCCGTAGTGCCGCCCGTATACATAATGGCAATCAGATCATCGGGAGCTACGTCAATACTTGGGTTCGAAGAGGGCGAGCTGTCCAGCAATCGGTAAAAACCCGTGACGCCCTGGGGGAGAATCTTCTCGTCCTCCGTGATGCATATCACGTGTTTCACAAAATCGAATTCTTTCAATAACGATCCGGCCCTATTGTAGAAAACCTCGTCCAGGACAATGGTGCTCGCCTCGGAATCTCTTATCCGATAGTCGATATCTCTCATGCTTACCATGACATCCAGAGGCACCTTCACCAGACCGATCTTCGCCGCAGCAAAATCGGTGTATATATACTCGATGCAGTTGGCGGTCATGATGACGATCCGCTCGCCTTTCTTCAAGCCCAGCGAGAGAAGACCGTTGGCAAGCTTATTGACCGATGCTTCGACCTGCTCGTGCTTGTATTGCCGGCCCCCGACAGTGAACGCTACCTGATGCCTGTATCTTCTGAATACCCTATCCAGAATCGTGCCCGCGTTAACTTCCAGCATCTCAACCTCTCCTTATGTCGCATGGCTCCAGACCCTTTTCCAAACGACGCCTTTCCGACGGAAGGAAGGGCCTCCGAACTAAAAGCCGGCGCCGGGTAAGCTCTCGAATCCTTGCGGCAATGCTTAGCCGGATGTCATGCTCAGCACCTGTCCCCCGTCTACCGCAATTATCTGACCCGTTATGTGTTTTGCCTGGTCAGAAACGAGAAAAAGGGACGCATAGGCGACATCCCAGGGCTCACCCATCTTTCCAAGGGGAATGCTCTTATTTCTGTGCTCCCGCATTGCGGCGATGTCTCCGCCATAGATTCCTGCGAGGTCTTGGTAGATCATGGGGGTATCGATCATCCCCGGCATGATCGCATTCACCCTGATCCCTTTGCCTGCCAATTGCACAGCCAAGCAGCGGGTCAGGCTGTTCACCGCTGCTTTGGAGACCGAGTAGAGCCATATGGGCGAGAAAGAGTACTGAACGGCGCCGAGGGCGGATATGTTGAGAATCGCACCCTTCCCCCGGCTCACCATATAGGGAACAACGGCCCTGCATGTCTGGAACATGCTTTTTACGTTCACGTTCATCACCCGGTCCCAATCTTCTTCGTCCACCTCGAGTAACCCGCCCAACTTCCCGAGGACGCCCACATTGTTGTGCAGAATGTCGATTCCGCCGTATGTCTTCGCGCATTGTTCGGCCATGTCTCTGCAATCTTCGAACTGCGTGACGTCTGCCTGGAAAGCAGAGCATATGCCGCCCTCGTTCGTTATGGCGAGCCTTGTCTCTTCCGCTGCGTCGCGGTTGAGATCGATTGCCATTACGGACGCCCCTTCACGGGCGTAGACAATGGCAGAGGCCCTGCCGTTCCCTATTGGGGGCCGATCCGGAGGGCCGGCAACGGAGCCGGCCCCGGTAACGATCACTGTTTTTCCCCTCAGTTGGTCTCCCATGGGTGCTCCCCGAAAGCCGCTCACTTGAGAAAATAAGGCACCAACTGTCCGTTCTTCATCTTCACGTGAACGTTGTCCACGGGAAGAATCGGCATGATCTCAAGATTAGGGCCGACTTTTGCCATGAAGTTGGGGTAGTTCGCGATGCCTGCCACGATCCCTGGTTCGGAGGGAAAGAAAAGGCGTCCGCGCACGGTGTCGACCTTCACGTCTTTGATTGCCTTGTAAAGAGCATTCGGTCTGAAGTCGCTCGTCCCCTTGAGGGCTGCCAGCACGATCTGCATGTCGGAGTAGCCCGCCCCTGCGAACACGCCGGGCAATTCATTGTATTTCTGTTTATAAGCCTCAACGAACTCCTTGTTGCCGGGAGTATTCGCATTGTAGAGGTACGCGGTGCCGAACACCGTTCCTACGGCTGCTTGGCCAAGGTGCTGGAGCATGCCCGGGGTGGCCGTTACCCCTCCGTCCTCCGGCTGCACGAGGGGCATCTTGAGGTGGAGCTCCTTATACTGCGGAAAGGCCGCGAAACAGTCGCCCGGTGTGCCCCAGTAGGCAATGAAATCAGCCTGCTTCAGGGCGGTAAAGTACGGGATCATGTTGCTCGTTCCTTCCGGGTAGAAGTTTTCCTGGATCATCTTCCCTCCCCTTTCCTCGAATCCCCGCTTGAAGGCCTCGAGGAACTGACGAGGGCCGACGAAATCAGCCACGAGAGCGACGGCCGTCTTATAGCCGAGCACGTCGTGGGCATAGACGCCCGGACCATAAGCTGCTTCCATGGCGATGCCTTGGGGAGCGAATGCTCCCTTCTGCGTGGCTATGCCGTTTTCGTTCACCATAATCCCCATCCAAGGCACGCCCGCTTTCTCCGCGTACGAGGTGAGGGCCAGTTGGCCTCCGCTTAGGATAGGCCCGATTATCAGCGAGACTTTGTCGGTCTCTATCAGCTTCCTCCCCTTGTCCATCGCGAGACTGGCGTCGCCCCCCGAATCTTCCATGAGGAGCTCGATCTTCTTTCCCGCGATCATCCCGCCGGCTTTCTCAACTGCGAGGTGCATGCCCTTCTGGACATCGACTCCACCTGGCCCGACCGGTCCGGTGAGCTCCATGACCACCCCGATCTTGATGGTCGGAGGGCCTTTCTCCTCCGCAAACGCGCCGCTCGCCGATGCCGCTGTGAGCGCTGCACACAACAAAACTGCACAAAACAGGCTGAACCACCTCATAGTGCACCCCCTTGCATGATATGATGATGACATAACGTAATAATGATTGGATAAGCGGGCATAAGATCCATGCTGTCCGCCTTCCCCGATCCTCCTTAAGTAGGGCGGCTGGAGCGCCGCCGACGCGACCCAAAGAAGCCTAGGCCGCATAACCGGACCAATCGGCTAAGGATCATAGATGCGCCAGTACGTCTTCCGTGGTCGGCGTCAGAACGAAGTTGGGAAAGATATCGCCCATGATCACCTCGTGAGCCCTTGCGTTGGGCGAGATGGAGGCATCATTCGGCACAATGGTCGAGTAGCCCATTTCCACTGCCTGTAGGGTCGTGGCGAGCACTGCAATGTCCGTTGCCACGCCTGACAAGACAAGAGTTTCAACGCCATACTCCCTTAGCAACTGTCCAAGGTTGGAGCTGGAGAAGGCGCCAAGGGGCCAGTTGCTTATTACTGACTCGCCAGACTGAGGCGCGAGCTGGGGAATGACCTCTATCTTTGTGGTACCCGCGGGATTTGATCTCACCGACGCTATGCGACCCCAGAATGCGCCGTAAGCCGGAAGGGGAGCTGCCTTCGGCACGACGGCGAGGACAAAGATTATCGGCAGCTTCTTCTTGCGGAAGCCCTCGATCAATGCCTGCTGGCGGGGAACTATCCCGGCTTTATTTATCGCTTCAACCACCGGGCGGAATTCAGGGTTGCCCTCCTTGCCTATGACGTCGCTCTGCATATGTATGATGACCAAAGCCGGCTTGCCTTTCATTTCCCAGCTGCCCATTCTGCTCTCCTCTCATGTTTGATCGACTCTGAGTATCT
>Ga0187782_10002430_pt1 | contig 13724 bp, 9 predicted proteins | sample 0715_SJ02_MP15_2_FD_132454 | JGI IMG/M metagenome (GOLD analysis project Ga0187782, IMG submission 132454) | Tropical peat soil microbial communities from peatlands in Department of Meta, Colombia - 0715_SJ02_MP15_20_MG | ecosystem: Environmental > Terrestrial > Soil > Wetlands > Peat | place...
ACATTCCTCCCGATGCCGCCGCGCTCGAGGGATTCTCGGATCTGCTCGCCGCTTACTATCGCGAGGACAATATCGAGCAGCTCTACGCGCGCATCCAGCCGCTCTACCGGCGGCCCGCTGCGGAAACGGAGAGCCTGGTCGCCGATCTGATGCTGCTCGAGAGCGGCTACACCCGCCAGATCCTGAAGCCTTCGGCTGACCGCACCTTCACGGTGTACATCGAGCCTTTGGTGGGAGCTCGCAGCAACTTCCGGATTTACCGCGGCCGTTATGAGCTCGTGATTGATCCCACGCGGACATCCGCCAGGGACGAAATCCGCCATGCACTGCTGCATTTCCTGCTCGACAATCTGGCGCTGGCGCACCATCCACCCGTTGCCGGGCGCAAAGCGATTCTGGATGCTGCTTCGCGAGCGCCGCGCTTGCCCACCCAGTTCCGGGACGACATCGAGGCGCTGGCCGACGAGTGCTTGGTGAAGGCTGTGGAGCTGCGCATCCAGCACCTGTCCGCTGTCCAGGCACAGACTGCACTCAGCGCGGCCGAGGCCGACGGCTTTGTCCTGATCCGCCCCATGTACAACGCGTTGGACGCCTATGAGAAGGGCGAGGAGAATTTGAACGCGTATTACGCCACGCTGATTCAGAAGATCGACCTGAATGCCGAGGCTAAGCGGCTGGCCCGCATGCAGTTTGCCCCGGCGGATAGCCAGCTTCCGCGGCCGGTGGAGGCGCAGCAGGTGGTCGCGCCATCGCGAGAAGTGACCGAACTGGAGCAATGGCTCGTGGAAGGCGAAAGCCAGCTCGCGGAAAAGGACACTCGAAGCGCGCGCGGCACCTTCCAGCGCATTCTGGAAAAATATCCAAACGTGCCGCGAGCTCAATACGGGCTTGCGGTGGCCGTTATCGTGGATGGCGAGGTGGACCGCGGCCGTGCGCTCCTCGAACAGGTCGTCGGCGAGCTTTCAAATCCCGCCGAAGCAACACAGGGAACCGGGCTCGGCGAAATAACTCCTGCAGGCACGGAAAAGAGTTACAGGCCGGATCCCAGCACCCTGGCGTGGGCCCATGTATGGCTGGGCCGGATATACGAACACCGGGGGCGGAGGGAGCAGTCCGGGTTAGAATATCGTGCTGCCTTGGCCGTGACCGGCGCGCCGGAGGGTGCACGCGCCGCCGCAGAGAAGGGTTTGGTGGAGACGGGATCGAAGGGCAAGTCCCCCTGATGCGGTAGCGAAGGCATCCATCAGAAATGGCGGAGATTTCCCTTCAGGGAGAATCGAATGAAGAACAGAATGAACCTGATACGCGGAGACTGGACCGCTGCAGTCGCCCTCGGTATGGGCTTCCTGATATTCGGTGCGCCGCCCGTCAGAGGGCAGGCGACGCAATCGAGTCAATCGACCCAACAGCCTGCAGCCGGCGGAAAGCCCGCGACCGCCGAACAGCCTCCGGTGAATAAGGAAGAGGAGGACGCATACAAGGCCGCAGCGGCGCTGACGAACCAGCAGGGCCCGGAGATTGTTTCGCAGTCAGAGGCGTTTCTGGCCAAGTATCCGACGAGTCGTTACCGCTCCATCGTTTACTTCCGTCTCGTCAACGCCTATTTAGGCATGGGCCAGGCGGCGAATGCAGTGACGACTGGTGAGAAGGCTATCGTGGAGAATCCTGAGAATATGGACGTATTGGCACTGGAAAGCACGGTACTTCCCCGCGTCACGAGCCCGAATGCACTGGACTTCGAGCAGAAGCTTGGAGAGGCGGAGCGGTTCGCGAAGCGTTCCATCGAGTTGGTGAACGCCATGCAGAAGCCGGAGGGCAACACCGACGAGCAGTTCGCAACCTGGAAAAACGAGCGGCTGGGTATGGCCCACTATGGGTTGGGCCTTGTAGCCTATATGCGCGGAAACACGGCCGTTTGCGTCGAGGAACTCGACCAGTCTTCCAAAATCGATCCAGCCCCCGAGCCGCTATTGTTCTTCCTCCTCGGCACTGGGGAAATGAAACTGCAGAAATTCCCCGATGCGCAGGCCGCTTTCGAGCGCTGTGCCAAGGATCCTTGGCAATGGCAGGACCGCTGCAAGAGCAGCGTGGAGCAAGCCAAAAAGGCCGGTGCCGCACCTGCCAGGCCCTGAGGTTTTGATCCCTCCCATGCTGGCCAGCGAACGCGCGGAGCTGGAAGTCCGGCTCGGCTACACCTTCCGAGATCCGGCCTGGCTCGAGTTGGCCATGACCCACAGCTCCCGCCACGGCGAGACCCGGGATTCCGGCGCTCTAAGATCGAACGAGCAACTCGAGCTGCTCGGGGATTCCGTGCTCGGGCTGGTGATTACAGACAAGCTCACCGAGGTCTTTTCGAGTTGGAGTCTGGGCCGGCTGAATCGAGCCAAGGCTCACCTCGTCAGAGCGGGAATGCTCTCTTCGGTCGCTCGGCGCCTGGAACTCGGCCGGTTCTTGCAGCTCGGGCAGGGAGAAGATCGCACCGGAGGCCGCGAGAAGCCGAAGCTGCTTGCCGATGCCTACGAAGCTGTAGTCGCTGCCCTCTACCGCGACGGCGGTTCCGCGGCTGCAGCGGAGTTTGTTCTGCGCACGCTGTGGGAGCCGGCGCTCGCGGACGGCTTGGGATCGCTTGGCGAACCGGATGCGAAGACGGCGCTGCAGGAGCGGTTGCGCGAGCTGCACCTGGATGCCGGCGAATACCGGCTGGTGAGTGCTTCCGGGCCGGAACACCAGCGAATTTTTCACGTAGAATTCCGGATGGGGGGCAAGCCGCTGGCGTCCGCTGAAGGCCGCTCCAAGAAGCAGGCCGAGCTGGAAGCGGCGCGGCTCGCGCTCGAATCACTCGAGAAGATTCCCGCAGAAGGGAACTGAGGAAGCCGGTGGGTGAGCAGGCAGTAGTTCAAGATCCCGTGAAGGCAGCCGAGCAGGCCGCCGCGCCACGCCCTTCGGTTTTTCTGGAATACGCGGAGTCGCTCCTCGTTACGGTAATCCTTGCGCTGTATTTCACGAGCTTCATTCTTCAGGCCTATCGGATCCCCACGCCCTCGATGGAACCAACTCTGCTCGTGGGTGATCACCTGCTGGTCAACAAATTCATTTTCGGCGGTCACGGCGAGTGGTTCGAGCTTGTCTTGCCCTACCGCTCGATCTACCGTGGCGACATCATCGTCTTCAGGTTCCCGTTTGCCGACCACACGAACTATGTCAAGCGAGTGATCGGTCTGCCCGGCGACCGATTGCGGATCGTCGATCAGCTCGTCTACGTGAACGGGAAATTGCTGACGGAGCCATATGCCTACCACCCGCAGGGCGCCTCGGATCCTTATGGCGACAATTTCCCGCCAGTGCCCGGGCCAAACGCATACATACCGGCGGGCAAAGTTGAGAAGGAGTGGCGCGCCGAGATGTTTCAGTTCATTCACAATGGAGAGCTTACTGTACCGCCGCACAAATTCTTTGCCATGGGCGACAATCGCGAGTGGAGCTGGGACAGCCGCTACTGGGGCTTCGTGGACGAGGATTCGATCATGGGCCGTCCCATGTTCATCTATTGGTCCGTAAATTCGGAGGCTGATGAAGCGCCGGACCAGTCCCTCTCCGGCGGGGCCGCCAGCATCTTGGACCTGCTGTTGCACTTTCCCTCCCGTACCCGTTGGAGCCGGATGTTCCACCTAGTGCACTGAGCGTTTTTCCGTCTCACGCATCATCGGGACCGCGTAGAATCTCTGCGCTCGCCGGAATTCCGGAGTGGAATTGGCAGACAATGGCTCGCACCGGGCTTCGATTGCGGCGTCTGGCATACGTCCTTGCCGCCGTGCTGGCGGCGCAGGGCGGAGTCTCGCTGCTGCTTCTCTTGCCGCGGGTGCACGCCTCGCTGCGCGCGAGGCTGGAGCGCGTGCTGGGCCGGCCCATTGCGGTCGGTCACTTCGGGCTGAGCGTCTGGAGCGGTTTGGCCCTCGAAGCCCATTACATCACCGTGGGCGAAGCCCCGCGATTCGGCAGCGAATTTATTCTGCGCGCGGACCGACTGTCCGCCGCTCCCCGGTGGCGGGCGCTGTTTCGCGGGCGGCTGGAGTTCGCGCGATACAGTTTCGATCGCCCCAGCCTGAATCTGGTGCGCACCTCGGACGCGCATTGGAACTTCGAGGCTTGGATCGCACCTTCGCGCCGCCCGGCAAACGCCGGCAATTTCTCCGCCGCTGAGCCGATGGATTCGATTTCGGTCAGCAATGGCAGAATCAATTTCAAGCGGGACGCGGACAAGTTACCGTTTGCTCTTTCCGCCGTGAATGGACGGATTTCTTCCACGCCCGAGGGTCGGTGGAATCTCAATTTCGAGGCGCAGCCCCTGCGCGCGGGCGTGACCCTCCAGGACGCGGGAACACTTCGCTTTGCAGGAATGTTGCCCGTCGCCGCAGTCACTGCTGCCCCTGCCGGGGCTCCCCTCCTGCCCCTTGATTTCTCGTTGGAATGGAGCAGAGTATCGCTCTCCGATGCCTTGCGCCTCATTGCCGGCAACGACTATGGCGTGCGCGGCGCGCTTGAAGTGTCGCTGCGCGGAAGCTATAGCCAACCCGTGCCTGCCACATGCTCTGGCCCCGGCCAGTCTGAGGACGCGGCGAAGACTGCTGTGCCATCGCCGGCCTGGAAATTTGTCGGCACCATCCGCATTGCTGACGTTCACCGCTGGGATATGCCCCTTCAGTCTGGGGCGCCGGCACTAAATTTGAGATTCGACCTGGCAGGATCCGCGGACCGTCGCGAATGGCTGCTACGCGAGATTGCGCTGGAAGCCCGGCGATCGAAGCTCAGGGGAGCAGGGGAATTCCGGCTGGGCGAAGATGCGCGCGCGTCGCTGCGCTTGGTTTCCGCCGGGATCCACTGGGACGATTTGTTGGCCTGGTATCGTGCGTTTCATCCGGGCGTGCGTCCGGGAATTTCACTGGACGGTTACTTGGGTGCGGACGTTGCACTTCAGGGCTGGCCGGTCCGCATCGTGCATGCTGCAATCGCCACCAGTGGTGCGCGGCTGAATATCCCCGGTGAAGCCCGCCCAGTTGAAATCAGGCGGGCCGTGCTGGAAGCGGATGCTATCGGGGCGCGCCTGCTGGAAACCCAACTGGCCGGCGGCGCGGGCGACACTGGAATCCGGCTGAATGGGCGTGCTGCCTGGACCTCCGGCATTCCCTTCGAGCTGAGGCTGACCGGCGGGACGGCGCGCCTCGCCGAATTTTCCGCCGCCTTAGCCGCCCTTGGCCTTTCTCCCGCGGCGAACCCGCTGCACGCAAATGGCAGCGCATCCGCGAAGCTCGATTGGACGGGCACGATACGTCCGTGGCGTGCTGCCACAACCGGAAATGTGATCCTCGAGAATGTCGGCCTTTCCGGCGGCTTGCTGCGCAGCACAATCAACGTCGGGAGAGCACGGCTCGATTTCCTCCCCGGCCGTCGGCGATTGGAGATCGCGGCGGTTAAAGCGTTTGAGGCCACGTGGGCCGGAACGCTCCGCGCTGCCACGCTGGCCGGACCTTGGGATTTTTCGCTGTCTGCGGATCGCTTGAATCCCGCGCAGGTGATCCGGGGATTTGCCAATCAGCCGCCGGACGATTCGAGCCTGCTCTCGCGGATTCTTCCCGCTCAGGCTGCAGCCACTTTGGCCCTGGAATCGCCCCGCTGGCCGGATTGGCTGCGTGGTGAAGGCTCCCTGACCGCGAACCTGTTGGAACTTGGCCGCCTCGAATTCGCGCGTCTGACCGGCCGCCTTTCCATCGGCGAACGAGAAATCACTCTCGAAGACGTCGTCGCCAGCGCCTATGGAGGTCGCGTCCGCGGCGATGCGCGCGCCGACTTCGGTGAGCAGCCACACTACACCGTAAGGGCCGGTTTTGACGGCTTAAGTGTGGCCTCCCTGGCAGCCGAGGCTGTTTCCACCCGCGAGTGCTGCACCGGCACAGCCACCGGCCGTCTGGCCGTCAATGCAACTGGATGGACTCGCGACGCGCTCCTGGCTAGCCTGTCCGGCGCGGGACACGCCGAGGTGCGCTCCGGCGCCCTGCTCACTCTTGATCTTCCCGCAAGCATTAGTCAGGGTGCGCTACTTTCCGGCCATACTGCCATTCCGTCCTCCTCGGCCGACTTCACCTTTTCGGGTGGGCGCGTTCTACTCGATCACCTTGCCCTCGACTTGCCCGGTCGCGAACTGGACGGCGGTGGAAGCGTGAGCTATCGAGGCGAACTGGATCTGGTAATGGGGTCTGGGGTTGGACGCGTGGATGGCGAGACTCCCCCCGCCTCCGTCCGGGCAATTCGGATCACTGGAACGCTCATTGCGCCCCAAGTCGCGCCTCCGCGCAAACGATGAATCCGGCGGGCTACTTCATCGCCGCCAGCACGAGCCACGCTTCAGGCACGCTTGCGGCGGGCGCGCGGGCGCGCAGCCTCGCCGGACGCCGCGACTGGGTCGCCCACAGTCGGGGAGTCCGGCAATCCCGCAGCGGCAGGCGCGTCCATCTCCACCGGCAGCGCGAAAAGTTCGCTCAGACATTTTTGTTTCAAGGCCCGGATTCGGTCGCGGACCTGTGCGGCGCGCTCGAACTCGAATTTCGCCGCTGCCTCACGCATCTGCGTCTCGAGTTGGGTGATTGCCTGTTGGAGCGCGGCCTCGTCCGCAATCGTGTCCAGCTCGGGCGCATCGATGGGCACCGTCACGTAATCGGCCTCGACCACCGAGGCGAGGTGCATGTCCACGCCTTTCACGATGCTTTGCGGTGTAATCCCATGCTCGATGTTATAGGCCGTCTGTTTCGCTCGCCGGCGGTTGGTTTCGTCGATGGCCTGTTGCATCGACCCCGTCATTCTGTCGGCGTAGAGAATCGCTTTTCCGCTCACGTGCCGCGCGGCCCGGCCCACGGTTTGAATCAATGCCGTAGCGCTGCGCAGGTAGCCTTCTTTGTCCGCGTCCAGAATGGCCACCAGCGAGACCTCCGGCAAGTCCAGCCCTTCGCGTAGCAGGTTGATTCCGATCAGGACATCAAATTCGCCGCGTCGCAGGTCACGCAGGATGCGCACCCGCTCCAGCGTTTCCACCTCGGAATGCAGATAGCGGCAGCGCACGCTGATTTCCGTGAAGTACTGCGCCAGGTCTTCCGCCATGCGTTTGGTCAGTGTGGTCACCAGCACCCGTTCGTGGCGCTCGGTTCGCTTGCGGATTTCTTCCAGCAGGTCGTCCACCTGGCCGCGAACCGGACGCACTTCCACTTCCGGGTCCAGCAGGCCGGTCGGCCGGATCAATTGCTCGGCCACCACCCCGCCCGATTTCGTCAGCTCATAGGCTGCGGGAGTCGCGGAAACATAAATGATTTGGTTCGTGCGATGGTCAAACTCCTCGAAGGTAAGTGGACGGTTGTCCAGCGCCGACGGCATGCGGAATCCGTGCTCAACGAGCGTCTGTTTTCGCGAGCGGTCGCCGTGGTACATCCCGTGGAGCTGCGGTACGGTTTGATGCGACTCGTCGATGAAAAGCAGATAGTCCTGCGGAATGTAGTCGAGCAGCGTCGGGGGCGCCTCCCCGGGCAGCCGGCCGGACATGTGGCGGGAATAGTTCTCCACGCCATGGCAGTAGCCGATCGTGCGCATCATCTCCACATCGAACATCGTGCGCTGTGCCACCCGCTGCGCCTCGATGAATTTTCCCTGCTTCTCGAGTTCCGCCTTCCACCATTCCAGCTCCTCCAGAATGGTCTCGATGGCGCGGTCCTTCTGTGCCTGTGGCAGCACGTAGTGGGTCTTCGGGAAAATCGTGACCCGCGCCAGGTCTTCCGTCCCGGGACGAACCCTGCCGGTCAGCGGATCGATCTGACGCAGCGTATCCACGTGGTCGCCCCAAAGCTCGATCCGGTACGCGAAATCGTCGTAAGCCGGCAGGATGTCGATCGTGTCGCCCCGCGCCCGGAATGAGCCCCGGCGCATCTCCTCCGTGCGCTCGTACTGGATTTCCACCAGTTTGCGCAGGATTTCCTCGCGTGCGATGTTCTGGCCTTTCTCAAGCGTCAGCAGCATCCCGTAATACGCGTCCGGCGAGCCGATGCCGTAGATGCAGGAAACGGAGGCGACGATCACCACGTCCCGCCGCTCGAAGAGCGAACGTGTGGCGCTCATCCTGAGTTTGTCCAATTCGTCGTTGATCGTGGCTTCTTTCTCGATGTACGTGTCGGAGGCCGGTACGTACGCCTCCGGCTGGTAGTAGTCGTAGTAGCTGACGAAATATTCCACCGCGTTGTACGGGAAAAAGTGACGGAACTCGTGGTAGAGCTGCGCCGCCAGCGTTTTATTGTGGGCCAGAACCAGCGTGGGCCGCTGGGTTTGCTCGATGATTTTCGCCATCGTAAATGTCTTGCCCGAGCCGGTGACCCCCAGCAGCACCTGATGCCGCTCTCCGGCCTCCAGCCCGTGCGAAAGCGTGGCGATGGCTTCCGGCTGGTCGCCCCGTGCTTCGTATTCACTCACCAGTTTGAATGCCATGGCTACAGTGCACTCCAACGTGCCGCGCGCATCATGAGATTATACCTTGGCCACCAGTTGCACATCGCGATGCAGCAACAGAACACACAGGATCGTAGTGGGTTCAGTGAGCAATCCTCTTATATTCACTGATTAGTTGACACGAGTTCTAACCGAGGCCAGAATTCCCCCAATCCCATGAGTTCTTTGCCGTCAATCTCAGGCCAGAGCCCCTCCCCCGCGTCGCGGACCAGCTGCGAGTCCTATATTCAGCCGACTCTGGGCCATGGTCTGCGAATTTGGTGGGCACTGTACTGGCGAACTTCCGCGATCGGCATCCTCCTTGTTCTCGCGGTCGGAGACGTAGCCGAAATCCTGGCCAGGAATAGCCTGCTCACTTCCCAGGCGAAAAACGCGATTGTCACGGCGAGCGCCTATTTTTTCACCTTCGCAGTCGCATTTTTCGTCATGCACTATGTGGTGCGCAAGCGATTCCGAGCCTTTCGCATTGTTCTCTCTCCGGCCAACGCTGCCGGCTCCGGCCCAGAATTGGAGCCGACCCGGCAGCGCACCACCCGGATTTGGTGGACCTATACGTGGCGATCATTGATCTATCTCGTTCTCGTTGGCATCGCGGCGAGCATCCCCATGAATGCTTTCCTCTTTGCGGTCGGCGCGATCTCAGTCAAATGGGTGTCCATCGCACGCTATTTTGTGAGTATGGTGCTGAACGGGGCCGTGGGACTTTTGGTGATCTACTCCAACATTCTCGATGAGGACATCGCCGGTTTTCGCGTTGGACTTGCGCCGCCTGAAATGCCGCGGCCTGCTGATTCGAACATGCCCGCACCTGCGTAGCCGATCAGTCAGCGCTCTTCATCCAGCAGCAGCAGATGTGTTTCGTTTTTCGCGCGTCCGGCATAGCGGAATGGTATTCCCCCGTTTTCGTGGCGGATGTTGAGGTCCATCCACTCCTCGCTCGACTGCGTCGCGCTCACCGTTCGGCCCGTGTGCAGCGACACGTACACCAGGCTCTCGCCGTGGCTCGTCCACTCGCCCGATGCCCGCAGCCCTTTCTTCCGGAACGCCTCGGGTGTTGGATCCTTTTGTCCCGGTTTCTGACCCAGAGAAAATCGCATGAGCACCACCGCGCATTGCTCGCCGTCCGGCTTCTCCGCGTCACAGGGTTCATCGCGCAGATACGTGGAATTGGATTTGAGTTCGGTTCCATTTAGCGGCGCCTCCGGCACTGTCTGGGTGCGCTCCCACGATTGTCCCGGCGCGGCGCCAGTGAGCGGAGCGCCCAGCCCCGCGCCCAGTTGCTCGAGCCAGGAGCGCGCCGCTTCCAGCGCCCGCGCGTCCTGTACCAACTCGTCGAGCCCCTTCATATACTCCACCTCGCCGTCCGGGCCGAACTGGAATTCGATGGAACGGCCCTCGAGATTTTTGTAGGGGGCCAGCAGTTGCGCCGAGGAGGGATCGTAGGCGTCGCCCAGGACCTCCGCGGTGACCCGCTCGTATGTTGCCCGCAGCCGCAGCGGCTGCCGATCGGCCCCGGACGCGTGTGGCGTCCCCGCTGCCCTCGCGACTGGAATCGGCGTTAGCGCTTCCAAGCGCAACGTCATCCCCGCGGAAACGCCGAGTTCAATTGCTCCCTCGGGGTTTTGCACCGCGCCGCCCATCAGACTTTTCGTCTGCGAGCGAATGGACACCTCGTAGCGCACGCTGTCGCCGGGTGCGTAGTGCGGCGTGAACACCACCGGCGCGTGGCTGGCGGCGGGCATTGTGGCGCTCGGCTTCGTTTGTGCTGGAGCAGACCACGCCGGCAACATCGCCCAGAGAGCGACACTAGCGATCGTTGCCCGCTTCACAATCCTTCTCCACACAAGGTTCGATCTCCACCTGTACGGAGAGAGTTGCCCGCGAACGCCGCCTCTGGGTCGTTCCCTCCATGGGCGGCAATTCTTGATCGGATACCCTGTGTGCCGATCGTGTCGCTGCCAGCACTCGCCCATCGTCGAGCGCGAGGGTGCTCAGCGATTCCCCTACAAATGTTTCCGTTCTGTTCTTACCGCGCGGCGGACCTTCTCCCGTCTCTTTTTCTGGACGGCGGGCGGAAGTGCCGGCCGGATGTTCGAACACTCGTCCCGAGATTTCCTGCACTACATGCAGCCGCACCGCTGTGGGCTCTCCTGCAGCGGCTTCGAGCCACTCGTCTTTCTCTCTCGCCTGCACGGCAGTCCATTCCGCCATGTGGACTCGCCGAGGTTCCTGCCACGATTCGCCCGGCCGGACCGGGCGCGCTGGCAGCGTGGCTTGCGGGCGCAGCGCGTGGTTCAGCCAGGGAGTTAGGAGCGGCCGCCCGGATTCTTCGAGTTTCGGCGCCCCGTCTGGCGGGATTCCCCTGGCCAAACCATTCGGCCCCACCTGAAAATCGAGCGTGCGGCTGTGGGCCCAGTCGGAAACCATCCGGTCCAGCGAGGCGGCCAGCTTCACGGCCTGCGCATCTTTGGCGCCAGACGGGTGGCTGTGCGTTACCGTGCCGAACTTCTGGAGCTGCTCCCGAATCTGCGCCGTTCCGTCTGGCGCCACGCTTGCCACGCGCTCGGAGATGATCCAGCCGAGCTTCACTTCAGCGGAATGTTGCACAGTCATTTCCGGCGCGCCTGCCTGTGCAGTCTCGAGGCCTTCGAGTTCGCTGCGCACCGTTAGCCGCACGCGATAGCGCCATTCATCGGCTGGATGGAAGGTGTGTCGCAGCGGTTTAGCCTGATCGGCGGGCAGGGTGGGCACGGGGCTCCCCTGCAGCGCCCACAGCGAACCAAGCATCAGCACGCATCGATAAAAGGTCGGCATCACCAGATGGCTAGTATGACATGGAGAAGACGAGACCCGAATATCGCAGCCTTGGCAGCTTGGACCGGATTCTATTCGCCCATAATCGGCTCGGATCTCCGGCATTCAATTCGAAGACGCGCCGCGCCTTTCCGTGAAAAAGTGCCTGGCACCGTGCGCAGAAGCCTGGGGAACCCATCGCAAATCGCCCTCCCATCCGGCACAACGCCGGGTGATGGTGGTCACTGAACAGCCCACAGGGGAGGCATAGCTTCATTTTGGGATGGGCGTTTTTCGGCACGCCCCCGGCGTGACGTCATAAGGGGGCGAGGGAGGTTGAGATGGCCCTAACAGCTACACTGGCGGAAACGACCAAAGAGAAGGTCCCCGCCAAGCAGTTGGTTTCTCTGTCGAGAATCATGGTTGCGACAGATTTTTCTGTCTTCTCGGATCAGGCGCTCGACTGTGCGCTGTCACTGGCGCGGCGCTTCAACTCAAAGATCTACTTAACTCACGTGATCACACTCGGGGGACACGGCGTGATGGAGGCCGAAGTGGGGGCACTTTCGCGCGAACAGCTCTGGGACCTCGCCAAGCAAAGCGCTGGAAAAATTGAGGCTTCCGGACGCCTGTCCGGCATACCTTGTGAAGTGGTGATCGAGCTGGGGGCCCTCTGGCCCACTCTGGAAAACTTGATCAAGAAGTACGACATCGACCTGCTCGTCCTGGGGACCCACGGAATGACCGGTGTGGTGAAGGTTGTGGCCGGTTCCTCGGCGGAACAGATTTTCCGGCAGGCGCGAATCCCAGTCTTTTCGGTGGGACCGGCAGTATCAGGACCACCCTCCGTCGCGGCGGGGTTCAAGAATATTCTGTGTGCGACTGATTTTGGACCCGCAGCGGAAAAGGAAGTCGCGTTCGCTTTTGCCCTCGCCCAGGAACAGCAGGCAAGGCTGGTGTTGCTGCATGTGACACCAAAAGGAGCAAAAGTTTCCGGACGCGAAGCGGAGCGGGAGAAAGATCCCATCATGCGGAAATTGACAGGGCTGGTGCCCACAGGAGTGGACATCGCCTTCAAGCCGGAGTTCCGTCTGGTGCCCGGTGAGCCCGTCGAGGAGATACTGCGGGCCGCTGCGGATGCAAAAGCGGATTTAATCGTCATTGGGGCGAAAAAGCGGGAGACCCTCGCTGGTCATATTCCCCATACGAAGGCATATCGGGTGGTTTGCGGGGCACATTGCCCGGTTCTTACGATCAAATCCTAAGCCTTCGGGCGGATAGACACACCGACCGGATGTCAGTGGTTCCGCGGGGGCGGGCAAGGGCCCGGGCGGCGCGGCCCCTGCCAAGGAAAAGCGTAGAAGTTCGCGCCTAGCTTCCTGCAATCCCCGGCGCTGGGGAAGACGCACGGCCCTGCGCGACACGCGCGATCCAGGAATGGGCGAGGCAGGTGTGCTCGTGTGTCCTTCGATCATCTTTGCGGACGCAATATCGGGGGTATTGATGGTTCGCACGCGCGACATGCTCAAGAAAGGATGGAAATCGAGAACACTGGCGGCTCACACGACCCCGCGCCGCAGCTTATCCAGGGGATAAAACGTCCCACGCCAGTAAATGCCCCTCTGTCGCATGGTGAGAAAGGCCGAGCGCGCCGACATGAAACACAACAGAAGCGCCCCGAACGGATGCATCAGACCGTACAGTGGCGAGAGGCGCCACAGCCGCGCATTCCGGGCTTGCAGCAGGACGGCGCACGTCGCTGATACTCCTGCAAATACTTCGGCCCACCCGCGCGCGAGGAGCAAGGCCAGGAACAGAACAACGGAAAGCAGCAGAATGAAGCCAATCTGCGCCGCCGCGATGTGCCATCGGAACTGTGCCGCAGCGAATAGATTCTTTTCCGTGCCCCGCACGATATTGCCCACCCCGGAGTGCCAGCGCAGCCGCAGCAGGCCGTCCGGCAAGGCCACTCCAGACGTAAATCCCGCGGCCTTTACCAGTCTTCCGAGCGCCATGTCGTCCACCACTTCCAGGGCCAGCCGTCGGTGCGTCCCGATGGCCTCATACACGCTCCGTCGCAGCAGTTGGAACGCCCCGACCCCGGCATACGCTCCTGATTTCTGATTCGGCACGTTCCAGGCACGGGCGACGATGAATACGCCGAGCAGGAAGTAGCTCAGAAAAGTCTTCTCCCAGAACCCGGACATATCCATCCGCGGGAAAATGCTTAGGTGGTCCAAGCCGCGTTTCAGCGCCAACGAGACGGCGCGGCGCAGCAACTGAGGATGGAAGTGGACGTCCGCGTCCGTGAACACCAGCCATTCCCCGCGCGAATGTTCGTATGCGGTTTGCAAGCCGTGGGGTTTGCCCAGCCATCCCGGCGGCAGCTCGTC
>Ga0187782_10002432_pt1 | contig 13722 bp, 12 predicted proteins | sample 0715_SJ02_MP15_2_FD_132454 | JGI IMG/M metagenome (GOLD analysis project Ga0187782, IMG submission 132454) | Tropical peat soil microbial communities from peatlands in Department of Meta, Colombia - 0715_SJ02_MP15_20_MG | ecosystem: Environmental > Terrestrial > Soil > Wetlands > Peat | place...
GGCGACACCGCGTACCCTTGGTCGGTGATTCTTTGCACGCCGGTTCCATCGCTCTCCATGGTGTAAATCTGCGGCAGGTCGGTGCGCCCGCTTACCCAGGCAATTTGGGCCCCGGTCTTTGGATTCCACACCGGGGAAACGTCCGGCATCTTGGAGGTGGTAAGCCGCTTCAGATTGCCGCCGGACTGGTCGGCCACATAGATTTCAGGATCGCCGGAGCGCGAAGAAGAGAAAGCCAGGCGGCCGCCGTCCGGCGACCACGCCGGCGACGGATTCGCTCCGCCGAATCGGGGAAACGAAACCAGCCGGCCCAGATCCATGGAGTACATTAAAATCTGCCACCCGGATTTGGTCAGAGAACTGAATGCCAGGCGAGAACCGTCCGGCGAAATCCGCGGGGAGAGCGAAATCGAATTCAGGTGCGTGATCTGATGCTGATTCTCCCCGTCATAATCCATTCCCCACATTTCCTTATGTCCGCTGCGGGTGCTGACAAAGTAGATCTGAGTTTCAGCAATGCCCGGAATACCCCCGCCCAGCCGGAAGATGATTTCATCGGCAAATTTATGTGCGGTCACGCGGGCCGCATCCGGAGTGGCCGCGTCGGTGTATTGCTTACCCAGAATCTGGGGCGATGTGACGTTCTTCACGTCATACAGCCAGCCTTGCACCGTCATTCCGCTCCCACTGGCCCCCAGATTACCGAACGCCAGCATGGCCGCATTGACCGGCTGCGCACTCCAGGCTTCATATTTCACTTCCGCCGGATTCCCTGGAATATCGAGAGGATAGAAACTCTTGGAAACCAGGTTGAAAATGCCGGCATTGTCCAAATCGTTCCATAAAGTTGCGTTGAAAACCCGCAGCAGGTCGGCGTTCTTCGGGTCCTGATTGGAGGCCTTGAAATCCGGGACCGCAAGGCTGATCCTCTCCACTCCCAAACCTGTTCCGGTTTTGATCCAGTCCTGGGCGGACGCCCCTGTGAACGCGACCAACGTGACAAAGAGAATCAGGTAGCGCAAGCTCTTGACTGGAGGACTTGCACCTAGAAGCCCGTTATTCCCGCAAATTAAACTCAAAGTAAGTACTCTCCTGACGTTGCTGCGCTATCGCTTGTAATCGAACCAAAACTCCACTGAAACTTTGTTTCCAGAGTAGTCCGATGGCAGCGGACCGAACGTGTCAATCCGCTCCAAAGCTCGTACCGCGGACTGATCGAGCGACGGCACGCCACTGGATTGCTCAATCGAGACATTCGATGGATGTCCATCACGCATGATATCGAACGTCAAATAGACACGCTGCGCTTCGCTGATTCGCGGATCAACTTCATACTTGAGCCAATTTTCCGATACCTTCTGCTGTACCACGTGCACGTACCAGGCGTAACGTGAGCCGAAATCGCCCCCTCCGCCAGTGAATCCAAATCCTCCCTTTGCTCCGTTCGAGTTGAAAACGCCATACGGTCCGCTGACGGGTCCGCCTTCGCCAAAGGGAACTACGTTATTCGCCTCCTCTACCGGTTCAGGCTGCGGCTCGGGCTTCCGCTTAGTGGCGCTGGTTTTCGGTTTCGGCTTCTGCTTCGCGTTCTTGTCAGGGATGGGGATCGCTTCTGGCTCTTCCTCTTTGGGCTTTGGAAGCGATTGACTCAAACCTTTCGATTCGTTGGCGACAATATTCTGCGTCGGTTGCGGATTGGCCGGGAGTGGGATGGTGCTCACCAGCGTTACCCCCATCGCATCTCCCCCTCCGCCCGCACCCCAATTTCCCCCGCTTCGCCCAGGACCGAACACTGCATAAAGCAGGATTGCCCCCGTGATCCCGACGTGAAGCGCCACCGACCACGCCAGATTTCTTCCCCAGCGATCATGCTCAAAGAAAATTTCAGCGTTGGCTTCCATGGCTCGCCAAAGGCTGGGTCACAATGCTGACATTGGTTATCCCGGATTGCTTCACTGCATCCATTACTGTGGCAAAGGCCCCGAAGGGCACGTCCTCATCGGCCCGGATGAAGATTGATTGGTTGCGAGGGTCGCGAATCCTCTGCCGCAGCTGGGCCGCAATCTGGTTGATGTTGATGGGATTGTTTCCCAGGAAAACTCGCTGCTGCTTGTCGATGCTGAGGACCAGGCGCTCTTCCGTAATCTCCTTTACCGTGCGGGTCTTGGGAACGTTGACTTCGATTCCCGATTGCAGCACCGGCGCCGTCACCATGAAGATGATCAGCAGCACAAGCACGACGTCCACAAGTGGCGTGATATTGATGTCCGCCAGAGAGGTTTGCGTACGCCCGTTGGCAGCCGTGAAGGCCATTACCGCCGCACCTCCGGCTCCAGCGCACGATACGTACCTTGCGCCTGTGCTTGCCCCCGCTCGACCGCGTTGAGCATTTCCAGCGCGAAATCATCCCCACGCGCGGCAAAGGTCCGAATCGAGCTGCCAATCAGGTTGTAAGCAATCACCGCGGGAATGGCTGCCGCCAACCCGGCAGCGGTCGTGATCAGCGCTTCAGAAATACCGGGCGCAACCGCGCGCAGCGTTGCAGCACCGGACGTCCCCAGTCCATGAAAAGCGTCAATGATTCCCCAGACAGTGCCGAAGAGCCCAACGAAGGGTGTCACCGCCCCGGTTATGGCAAGCCAGGGCAGGTTGCGTTCAAAGCGCGTCAACTCCTCGGAAGACGCGATCTGCATGGCGCGCTGAATCGATGTCGGGTTCTTCACGGCCCCGCTCGAAACCGCGCCTTGCCGACGGTATTCCTCAAATCCGCCCTCAAAAACTGCCACCAAAGGACTCGGGCGAAACTGATCCGCCACAGCTGCCATGTCAGTGAGGCGCTGTGCCTTGCGAAAAGCCCGCAAAAAACGGCCACTCTGCACACGTGCCCGACTCAACAAGCTCCACTTCGAGAGAATAATTGCCCACGAAATCACGCTGAACACCAGCAGAATCAGGAGAACAACCTTGGCAACCGCTCCGGTTTCTCCCACGAGGTCAACGATCTCGCCGCCGACCAGCAAGCTCAGCAATAAAGGAACGTGCATTTGGTTAGGGAAGTACCCGTCGCTCAATTATAGACGAACACCTCCGCCTTTCCTCGACTAACGCACCTTACGCAGCAACAGGTTTTTAAGGTACTGCCAAAGGTTCTTTTCACCACAGAGAACCCCGTGATCCTCTGTGTCCCCTGTGGTTTATTTTCACCGCGCACAGGGCCGCGTTCCATGCGCCCCAACAGTCCGCGCTGTTAACCCGCATTTTTTTTCAGAACCCTGCCGAAGTCGTCAATTCGTGGCGCGCTCATTCATGCTATGCTGCGCTCAGCTTCTTCATCTCAGGATTCTCGGTGCTCGCCGAACTGCGGCTCGAAAATTATGCCGTCATCGACAACGTCGCGGTGGAGTTTGCTCCCGGCTTGAATCTGCTGACCGGCGAAACTGGCGCCGGCAAGTCCATCCTGATTGACGCGCTCGCCCTTCTGCTGGGCGAGAAAGCTTCCACTGACATAATTCGAACCGGGGCTGACCGGGCCGTCATTTCCGCGGTGTTCGAGCTCGAATCGGCGAAAATTGTGCCGCGAGTCCTGGAAGAGAATGGAATCGACAGCGAAGATAATTCACTCATCCTGCGCCGCGAGATCGCAGCCTCCGGCAAAGGCAGAGTCTTCGTCAACAACCAGCCGGCTACGGTCGCGGTACTTCGGCAGCTCGCCCCGTGTCTGGCCACCATCCATGCCCAGAATGAATCATTGGCTTCCTTTGACGCCGGGGCGCGACTCGAATTGCTCGATTCCTACGCTGATACGCAACTTGAAACCGTAAGCGACAGATTTATGCGCTGGCAGGAGATTCGCAAGCGGATAGAAGAACTCCAGCGTGATGAACAGGACCGTTTGCGCTTGCTCGATCTGTGGACATTCCAGAAGCGAGAGATCGAACAGGCCAAGCTGCAGCCCGGAGAAGACGAAAGACTCGAAGCTGAGAAGCGGGTGTTGGCCAACGCGGAAAAGATCTATGGCGCCGCCATGAATGCCTTCGATCTGCTCTACGAAGGCCCGGCTTCAACTTCTTCTTCGTTGCGGGCCGCGCAAAAGAACATTGAAGATCTCACCCGCTACGAGCCCAAATTTCAAGAGGCGCTGTCCGCCATCGATTCGGCTCGTATCAGCGTGGAGGATGTCGGCGCGACCCTGCGCGACTACGCAGGCGGAATTCAGGCATCGCCCGAGCACCTGGCCGAAGTCGAGGATCGTTTGGCGCTCCTGGATCGGCTCAAGCGCAAGTACGGCCCAGCCCTGGACGATGTAATTCGCCTCGGGGAAGAAGTCAGCCGCAAGCTTTCCGAGATGGAGAATAAAGACGAAGTGCTCGCTCAGCTGCGGCGCAAACTTGCTCAAGCCGGGCAGGAATATCTTGCAACCGCGCGAGCTCTTTCGAAGAAGCGCTTCGAGGCCGCACGCAAGTTGGAGAAGCTGGTCGAAGCTGAGATCAACGATTTGGCCATGAAAGCAAGTTTCCGCGTCGAGCTCAGCGGAACCGACGAGGAAGGGAATTGGACGGCCGCGGGTTTCGATCGGGTGGTTTATCTCATCTCGACCAATCCTGGCGAACCCATGCGGCCTCTGGAACAGATTGCCTCTGGCGGCGAGTTAGCTCGCGTCATGCTCGCGTTAAAAGCGTGCGTGGAAACCGGGGCACGGAAGCTAATTGTGGCGCGAGCAGCTGCGCAGCGGACGCTGGTCTTCGACGAAATCGATACCGGTATAGCTGGACGTGCCGCGGAAGCTGTCGGCAAGAAGCTGAAAGCGCTTTCACGCAACAATCAGGTCCTCTGTGTCACTCACCTGCCGCAGATCGCCACCTTTGCCGATCACCATTATTTGATCGAAAAGCGAATCTCAGGCCAACGATCCAAAACCACCGTCCGCCTGATCACTGGCGAAGAGCGTACCGAAGAAGTAGCCCGCATGTTAAGCGGCGCCAAGTTGACCGAAACCTCTCGCAAGCACGCCGAGCAGATGCTCAAGGCGAACGCGTAAGAGTGGTGATGAAAGCGGTAAGATGTGTCTGATGTGAGGATAAACATCCGAAAAGCGAAGGCTCGGTTCTCCGAGCTAATCGAGCGGGCGTGCCAAGGCGAGGAGATCGTCATCGCTCGTGGTTCGAAACCGCTCGTGCGCCTGGTTCCGGCCACCAGTCCGAAACGGAATCGCAGGCCTGGCCGGCTGAAGGGTAAAATCTCTTACTCGCAAGATGCCTTCGATCCTCTAACCGACGAAGAGTTGAAAGACCTCGGCTTCGATTGAACCTCGCATCCGCAAAGGCCGTATCTACAGCCGATCAGATTAGGCGCGGTTCAAACCCGCTCAGGTCCAGTCTTCTTCTTGGCGTGGCACTTGGAAACAATCGCAGTGCGAAGGCGAGTGCGAAGATCTTCGGGCAGTTCGTAGAGTTGAGAATTGCGGTAGATCTCGATGGTTTTCTTGGTGGTGTCGCAGACTACGTAGCAGTTATGGCACCAGGCCAGATGGTCTTCCAGTTCAGCCTTTGTACGGTCATCGATCACGCCGTCTAAGTAATTCGTGAGCTCTTGCAGAAATTCAGTACATTTCACTGGTTGCCATCTCCGCCATCGTGTTTCGGTCTCCCGTCTGCGCTTTCGCGTCTTTGAAAGTAACGGCTCAGCCGATCTCGCAACTGCAGCCGGGCACGCAGTAACCTGGACTTCACTGCCGGAATGCTCAGCTCCAACGCTTCGGCCGTTTCCTCTGTCGAAAGACCTTCCACGTCGCGCAAAACAAACACCGTGCGAAAACTCGGCGGCAAGCCCTGAATGGTGCGGCTCAAAATGTCCCGCAACTCCGCCTGGCTGTATTGCTGCTCAGGGTTCGGGGTCCAATCCGCGACTTCGCGCGGCAGCGAATCCTCTTCTGTCTTGACATCCTCATCAAGTGACACCATGCGCTCGGGGCGGCGGCGCCGCAACTTCATCAGCGCCTCGTTCACCGCGATGCGCACCAGCCACGTGTAGAACTTCGATTGTCCCTGGAACTGGTTCAGGTTCCCGTACGCCTTGAGGAACGCGTCCTGCACCACATCTTCCGCATCTTCCCGGTTTTGCGTGATGTGCTGCGCAATGCGGAACACGTTCCGGTCGTAACGCCGGACTAATTCTTCAAAGGCCCCAACGTCTCCGGCCTTAGCCGCCTGAACCAGCGCCAGCTCGTCGCTGACTGGAGGTTCGCTTACCCTGTTTTGGATGGTGCTCATTTCTGGTCCGATGCAACAATTTTCAGGCGCTTGGCAACCGGCGAACTGCTATTTTACTGGGTTACGGCCCTTCCGAGTATTTTCTTTTGACGTCATGTGGACGCTTGGGTTTGCAGCTGGATTCCGCAGCAGTTACGGATCTTCTGTGGAGCAGGTACTTCGGTCACCAACCAGCCCAACGAATTGGCCCTATAATCAGAAATTTGGAGAGCAAAAGCAACGAAACCGGGTCCTGACCCGAAGATCATTCAACTATGGCGGAAGAAAGCCGGATCGCGATCATCGTTCAACAGGCAGTGGCGCAAGTTTTAGAGAGCCATCTGCCGCAATTGCAACGTGATCTCACTGCTCTGGTTCTAAAGGAGCTCCACGGACAAGATGGTAACACTTCTCCATCCGGAGGCGCAGCCGGAGATCTGCTTAAAGCAGTTTCCTTGATTCACGGCGGTACCACGCAGAAGGAAATTCTTCGCGCCTTACTGGAAAGCACAAGCCATTACTGCGGACGAGCTGCCCTCTTCGTGATGAAGGGGGGCGCGGCAAATGGATGGCAGGGCCGCGGCTTTGACAACAACGATGACGTCAAAGACTTTGCTCTGGACGTCGGCGCTCCCGCCGCCTCGCAAGTTCTGCAGGCTCGGACCGCCATTGATTCTCACGTTGCGGACATGGATCCCAGGTTCATCTCCCGTTTCGGTGCACCTTCGCAGGACCAGATCCTCCTGCTCCCGCTTCATTTGAAGGACAAGATTGCCGCTTTGGTGTATGCGGATGGAGGCATGGACGGTGCCGGAGCTGTCGCCAATGCAGCCCTGGAGCTGCTGGTTGCAGCCACCAGCGCCTGGCTGGAAGTCGCGTCGCTGCGCAAGCAGGCCGCCAAAGAGGGAGCTGTGGAGTCCGTCGCGGATTCGTCTCCGTCTCCAGTACAAACAGTCCCTGCTTATTCCGATCCCTTCGCCGGACACGCTCCCAAGCACGCTATGGCTGCCGCTGTGGATGCCGCACCGGTGGTCCCTGCTTCAGCCGGAACGGCGGCTGCGCCGGCTCCGGCGATTGATGCCTTCGCGCAAATGTCGCCCGAGGACGCTGAGATTCACCGCAAGGCCCAACGTTTCGCGCGCTTGCTGACCGACGAGATCAAGCTCTACAACCAGGCGAAGGTCGCCGAAGGTCGCAAGCACAAGGACCTTTACGATCGGCTGAAGGAAGATATTGAAAAAAGCCGCGTGACGTACGTGAAGCGCTACGGCAACACCGCAGCCGCAAGCGGCGATTATTTTAATAACGAACTAGTCCGTAGCCTGGCCGGAGAGGATGTCTTGCTGATGGGCCCAAATTTCCGCCGGTAACCCTAATCGAAAACAAGTTTGCCGTTCAGCTCTGATTAAAATAGAAGATAATTAAGACAGTGGTTTTTCGTCCGTATCTGATCTGTGGTATAGCAGCCGTGTTACTGAGTAGCTGCCTCGCGCGCGCTCAGACAACGTCTGCCCAGCCTTCGACAGCAAAGCCGCATTCGGCTACAACCAGGAAAACTCCGGCAAGCACGTCCTCCACTCGTCGCCGCAAACGTTCTTCTCCGCGCCTGCGCCGTATGCATCAGGCATTTGTAGCCTCGGCCACTCTCAAGCCCATGGCGCGCCAACTCATCCAGGATCGCACTCCTGCCGCCTACAGCGGAGTTCAGGCTTATGCGGTGCGCCATTCCCGTGAAGATGCCGGGGCGCTGGCGTGGCTGGTCATTGGTTATGCCCGCATTCTCGATCACAATTATGCCCAAGCCATCGAGCCGCTCAATCGCGCCAAGCCGCACGCCGGCGATATCGGGGATTACGTGAATTATTACCTGGCCACGGCTTATCAGCAGACCGGGCGCCTGGCCGAAGCCATTGCGACTCTCAGCGCGTTTGATAAAACCTATCCCGAATCGCTGTTGATCCGCGATGCCCACGTAGTCTATGCCGATGCCCTGATCGCCGATGGCAAGGCCAGTGATGCCATTGAACTGCTCGAGCATGATCGCTTGCCGGTAAGGGCCGATCTCGAGATGGTTCTGGGGCGAGCCTACGAAGCCGACAAGCAGCCGTCCAAAACACTGGCCATCTTCCGCAATCTCTACTACACGATGCCGCTGAGTTGGGAAGCCAATCAGGTGCAAAGTGATCTGGATAAGTTGACAGCAGCTGCTCAAGCTCAGCCAGTCAGCATTGATGTCAAAAGCACGCGCGCCGATCTGCTGATGAAAGGCAAACAATTCAGCGAGGCGGCGAACGAATATCGCGAACTGATCAACGAGGTCAGCCCAGACCAGCGCCCCAATATGCAGATCGCATTGGCCGAGGCGTTGCGGCATGCTGGACAAAATAAGGATGCCAGGAAGCTTCTCGAATCGGTCCCTGAATCTACTCCCGAAATCAGCGCCGAGCGCCTATTCAATTTTGGAGAAATTGCCCGTAGCACCAACGATGACGATGAGTTCTTGCGAATTGTCGACCAGCTGCGGCAACGATATCCCACCAGTCCGGGGCTTGAGCAATCGCTGCTTTCGGCGGGGAACATTTATCTGCTTCGCCGCGACTTTGACAAAGCTATCGATTGCTATCGCGAGCTGCAACAGCGCTTTCCCAACGGCGGGCGCGCTTCTTATGCCCACTGGAAGGCCGCCTGGCTGACCCTTCGCCAACGCAGAAATGAACAGGCAAAGCAAGACTTTGAAGATCAGATAGCTTGGTACCCTGCGTCTTCTGAAGTTCCGGCTGCGCTTTATTGGCGTGCTCGCCTGGCCGAAGAAGATAACGACAGCGGGACGGCTTACGCCTATTACCAAATGCTGGCTTTGCGTTATCGCAATTATTATTACGGCGAATTGGCGCGCCTGCGGCTTTCCAAGCTGAAGGATGAGACCCAAACAGATCTTCCGCATTACGCAGTGCTCGATCGCGTGCCTCCACTCAGTAATCTCGACAACATCACTCCGGACGCGGTTCCGACCGACAATCTGCGCGTGCAAAAAGCGGAGTTGCTCGCCAATGGCGCGTTAACCGATTTTGCCGTGCGTGAGCTGCGGGCCGCGGCTGAGGAGGAAAAAGGCAACTGGGCCCCGGCTGAAATTGCACGCCTGTACGAGGACGTCGGTCGCTATGATCTGACCATTGAAACTCTGAAACACGCCGCTCCGAATTATTTTGCCCTCGACCTCCCCAGCTTGCCGCGCTCGTATTGGGAGGCATTATTTCCGAAAGCCTATTGGTCGGACTTGAAAAAATATGCGTCAGCCAACGCCCTGGATCCTTACCTGGTGGCGTCCCTCATTCGCCAGGAATCAGAGTTCAACCCCAATGCCGTTTCTCATGCCAACGCAGTTGGACTGATGCAGTTATTGCCAAAGGTTGGCAAAGGCATGGCCAAGCAGGAGAAAATCCGCCATTTCAGCACCCAGCAACTGTTTACCCCCGCCACCAACCTACGCCTGGGAACGCGATATTTCCGCAGCATGGTGGATGAGTTCGGCAGTTTTGAATATGCCTTGGCTGCATACAATGCCGGCAGCGAGCGCGTGCAGGACTGGATGGGGCAAGGCAAGTACCGCGATCCGCAGGAATTCGTTGAGTCGATCCCTTTCACTGAAACCCGGGAATACGTGCAGAACATCCTTCGTAACGCCGGCGTTTACCGGCAACTGTACGGAAGACCATGAGTCTCTGCGCTATGCCTACGTCGCAGGATCACCTGGCGAACTTAATCCTTGCCTGAATACCTGCGGCTGGTTGGCGACGATTTCGATTCGCGGGTACGCGGCTGTGTCTACTTATCGACCTGTTGAGCAGCTCAGACGAAAGAATTAATGACTGCTCTCCGATAACAGCTCAGCCAGATACTGCTTCCATACCGTCGGCAAACTGTGCGTCCCATGCCCACGGGTCTGGTCGGTAATCGGCAGCAGAACGAAGCGGCCTTTCTTTACCTTCTTGATTTGCTCCTCTGCGATCCCTAGTTCAGGAGGATTAATCACATCATCAGCTGAATTGACAAACATCACAGGCGCCTTGATCTGGTCGAGCTTCGCTGACGGGTCGTAATTTCGCGAGGCATCGAAGGCGTACAAGGTGTCATTGGCATCCATCACCCGCATGCGGGACTTCACATACTGCTCCAGAAACGCGTCCGCTTGATCGCGAGCCGGATATTGCTTCTGCAGCTGCAACGGGCTGCTCGCCATGATCAAGAAAAGATCTGCTACTGTCTTCATCGCCGGGGGCTGTTGCTGATATTCGCCGTTCATCCACGCCAGATCATCACGAATCGCGTCCATGATCATTTTGCGCCACATGCGATTCCGGCCAGCGATCTGCACGGGCAAACAAGCCAGGGGCATAGCCGCGTCCATGAAATCCGGATACGTCTCCAGCCAAATCCAGGAATGCATGCAGCCCATGGACGTGCCCATCAGCAGCCGCAAGTGGTCCACTTTCAGCCCCTCAGTGAGCAGCATGTGCTGTGCTTCGACCATGTCGTCGTAATCATAATGCGGAAATTTTGCATGCAGGCCGTCACTCGGCTTGCTGGAGTGCCCGGAGCCAATTCCATCGGGAAGAATAATGAAGTAGCGGCTGGCATCGAGCAGCTGGCCGGGACCGAAAAGCACGCCGCCAAACTGCGGGCCCGTGAAGGCTTGCCCCGAGCCCGTCGTGCCGTGAAGAATCATCACTGCATTAATCACATGACCAGCAGCGTCCCGGGCGGGATTTCCATACGCCGCGTAATGCAGTTTCAGCTCGGGCAGACTTTCTCCGGAACGAAAGCGGAAATTGTGTGTGACAAAATCGCCTTCCGCCGGCTTGGGCAGCTCCTGTGTCTGCGCGGCCACGGCGAAGAAAATGCCCAGGGTTGCAGCAAAAAATTGCAAGCGTATGGACCGTTTCATGGCTCCAGAGCTTACTCGATGGTTTCATGCCGGACAAGCCTCCTGACCGGCACTACAAGACATCAATGTTTATTTGAAAATGACAACCTCGCCGCCTCGGCTTAAAATTACATTGCTATGAAGCTGGTCGGGGTCATCTCGCTCATGGTTGCGGTTGCGTTTCCCGCGTTGGCGGGAAATAACAATAAGAATGATGACATCGGTCCGGTCGCGACCCTCAACTTTATCGTGTTGAAGGACGACAACGGCAGGCCGGTGCGCAATGCGGCCGTTGTCATGCACGTCGTGAACGGAAAAGGCAAGCAGGAGAAAGGTGATCTCGAGCTAAAAACTGATTTGGACGGCAAGGCCAGCTACGAAGGCATTCCCTACGGAAAATTAAGAGTGCAGGTACTGGCCACGGGGTTCCAGACCTTCGGCGCCGATTATGACATCAATCGGCCTACGCTCAACATCAGCATAAAGTTGAAACGCCCGGTGAGTCAGTACTCGATTTACGAGACCCGGCCGAACGAAAGCAAAGACACCCCGACCAAGCCGCAATAACGCCTTATGTCACCCTTATGAACTATCTGCTAAAAACCGAGCCCTCCGAATATTCTTTTGCTGATCTTCAGCGCGATAGCACGACCATTTGGGATGGCGTATCCAATCCCGTCGCATTGAAACACTTGCGCGAAATGAAGACGGGTGAGCACCTGGTTATCTATGAAACCGGCGATCTCAAAAGCGCGGTAGGCACTGCGACTGTGGTTTCGGTTGACACTGCGGACCCCAAAAACCCACAGGTGAAAATCAAAGCTGGCAAACCGCTGGCCAAACCGGTGAGCTTGGCGGATGTGAAGGCCAACAGAGTTTTCGCCGACTCGCCCCTGGTGCGTCAAGGGCGCCTGAGTGTCGTTCCGCTTACCGACCAACAATATGCATTCTTAACGAATGCATGATCTCAGCTCAGCTGGCCCTCGACTCCCACCCTCCGCAACGTCTCCCCAACAACACCTTTTCAATTGGAGGCTGTGGTCGCCACCTCCGAATGGGCATTATGGCGGCGTAGTTACTGGCTTCTGATGATAGACTCTTACGCGAATTTATCTCTCCCAGGAGGAAGCATGACAAAGAAAATTCGCTGTTGCACGGCTGCTTTGTTTGTAGTGTTCTGTTATGGCATAACTCTGGCCCAGGAGCCGGTCCTCGATATCGATCCGAAGATACATCCAAACCTGGCAGCCGCGCAGCGGCACGTCGTCGAGGCCAACAAAGAAATCGCGACTGCCCAGAAAGACAACCGATACGACATGAAAGGCCACGCAGAAAAGGCGCGTGAACTTCTGGCGCAGGTGAATCGCGAATTGAAAGCCGCCGCGGAAGCCGCAAACGCCGCTCGGAAGTAGTGGTAATCGGGGCGTTTGCCCTCAACCTAACAGCGATCAATCGACCGCCGCGTTATTCATTAGCGGTGCTGGCGCGGGGGCACGCCCAAAACAGCACGCCCGTCTCAACCTCCTGGGCCCCCGATCCTCGGTCTCGCTAAGTCGTGGGCCTGATTTGATTGTCAATTTCCAACTAGCCTCGTTGTGCTTCTGTGATCTCTGTGTCCTCTGTGATCCAACAGTTCTTAAACCGGAGAGGCCTCGCTTCTCCAACAAACCGCTTCTTCAAACTGATCCATTAGCTCTTGTCCATCAAGCTTGCCGTCTATATTCTCTGAACTAGCCAAGGATCGTGGATTGAACCCACTCAAGAATTTCTTTCGAACGCCACTCCGTCAGTTCTGCCTGGTTTGCTTGCTGCTGCTGTTTGGCGCATTCATGGCGGCACAAACCAGTTCCAGCCAACATCAAGCCCAAGCGCCCAGTCAGGGGAGCACACCAGCTTCGCCACAAGCTTCGCCGAAAACCGAGGGCTCTGCGGAGGGCACAGAAGAAACGAAAATCTCGCCCAAAGAAGCGGAGCAGCTTTTCCGCGATGTCGACGAAATCTTAAAATTCGCCAGCAAAGACACAGATTTGCCAATCAAACACGAAGTCAAGCGCAAGCTGACCACGCGCGACGAAGTTGTCACCTACCTCGAAAAAAATATGGCTGAGGATAAAGACGCGCAACGCTTGCGCCGCTCGGAGCTGGTCTTGAAAAAATTCGGCTTGCTTCCTCCTGATTTCAATCTGCAAGACTTCCTGGTGAAACTGCTTCGCGAGCAAGTGGCTGGTTACTACGATCCAAAAACCAAAACCGTGAATCTGCTCGATTGGATTGGGCCGGAGCAGCAACGCCCGGTAATGGCGCACGAACTCACACACGCGCTGCAGGATCAGTCCTTCGGGCTCGACAAATGGATGAAGCGCGGCGACGTCGATTTGGATGAGAAAAAAAATCCCACCCCCGAGGACATGGAAAAAGATGAAGTGAGCGAGGCGCGTCAGGCCGTGGTGGAAGGCCAGGCCATGGTCGTTCTGGTGGACTATATGCTTGAACCCACCGGCCAGACGCTGCTGAGTTCTCCGCAATTGGCGAACGCACTTAAAGAAGGAA
>Ga0187782_10002434_pt1 | contig 13717 bp, 10 predicted proteins | sample 0715_SJ02_MP15_2_FD_132454 | JGI IMG/M metagenome (GOLD analysis project Ga0187782, IMG submission 132454) | Tropical peat soil microbial communities from peatlands in Department of Meta, Colombia - 0715_SJ02_MP15_20_MG | ecosystem: Environmental > Terrestrial > Soil > Wetlands > Peat | place...
GCTGCCAAATGTTTCGCTCGAAGGGTTATACAGCTCGGCGGTCTTCAGCCCATAGTTGCCTCGCTGACGCCCGCCGGCGACGAGAACGTTGCCGTTGCTGAGCAGGGTGGCACTGTGATTGGCGCGCTCCGTCTCCATGCTGCCGGTAAACGACCAGCTTTGAGCCTGCAGGTTATGAGCTACACCGCAGAGCAGCAACAGGACTACCCACAAACTGGAGTTTGCTGTTTTCATCGAGATTCCTTCCTGGTACGGAACGCGCCTTAGACAGTGTCATAAAAATCGCGCGTTTGTGTCTCGTTCATGTCAAGAATGTGTAAACTCTACCTCTTCCTACATGGGTTCCCGATAAAGCGGGAGAGACGGTGCATTCCCCAGTTTCAGGAACTTTAATAATCGGGAAATGTCCCGTCTGGTCCCCATATTTCTTGAAGCTGACATTTTGGTCACAAGTACTTTGGTACTCTTCCCATCTGTGCGTTTCTACACAGAATAGATTCTGATTATCTCGTGGCGGCGTCAAGGAAGCTCCCCCTGCTGGCGCCGAAATTGTTTTCGCAGACTGCGCATTTGGGAGCCGGAGAATGGCAAAGCTGTATCTCAAGTTTGAGGACCGCACCATACGAGAAGTCCTTATTTCCGGGGGCACAATCACAATTGGCCGCCAGCCGGACAACACCTTACAAATAGATAATCCCGCAGTGTCCGGGCACCACGCCAGGGTGTACTCGGAAGGCGATCACTATGTGCTCGAGGACACCGAGAGCTTTAACGGTACGTACGTCAACAACCAGCGCATCCGCAAGCTAGTACTTAGGGATGGCGACAAAGCCCTCATCGGCAAGCATACGATCGAATTTCGTGATCAGAGAGGCGCACAGCCACAAGCTGTCGATTGGTCCGGTGCCGGGCAAGCGCAAGTAGTGAAGGCCAAGGCGCCGCAACTCGCCCGCACTGCTGTCCTGGACACAGCAAAAGCGAAAGAAATGCTTGCTGCTCAAATGGCCGCGGCGGCTTCCGCCGGCGGCCCAGGAGTGGTCCAGAGGATGGGCATTGCTGAAAGCCGGCCGGCAGCCGCTGCCGTGCCCGGGGCATGTCAGACGATTGGCATCCTGACGATCGTTGAAGGCCGCACCGACCAGCAGAGCTACGTTCTGACAAGTACGCTGACGGTAATCGGAAGATCGAAGATGGCCGGCATTCGGCTCAAAAAGTGGTTCGCTCCACGCGTCGCAGCTTCGATTTACCGCGCCGAGGATGGCTACTTCATCTTTGCTTCTGGAAACCGGGCCAAGGTTAGAGTAAACGATACCGTGATCGGCAGCGGCCGACAGCAACTCAATGCAGGTGACGTAATAGCAATGGCCGGCATCAAGGCAGTTTTTAATTTTTGCTAGGCTGTCCCGACGTGGTCCCCGGGCCGGTAACTTTCGTAATCGCCGCTTCGTCCTTCCCAATTGCTGGCCCTCAAACTCGGCTCCTAGAATCGAGGCAGCACCAGTCCGCCCAAAAATCGCCCGATGCCTGACACTGCAAAACGTCCTGACCCAGCCGAGGTGACCCGGCGCATCGACCGCGCGGAAAAACTTCTGCAAAAGGGCAAGGCCGCTGAGGCGTTGGAAGAGTATCTCCAGGCGCTGCCACTTGATCCGGAGAACGATACGGTCCGGCAACTGGCCGCAGATTTGTGCTTATCGCAAAACCGGGCGCACGACGCCGTACGGTTGCTCGGAGAACTGTTCGAGCGCCAGGTGCACGCCGGCGACGCCACGCGCGCCAGCCTCACCTACAAGAAGCTGGCGCGGCATTGCACTCCCACCTGGCAGCAGAAATTCCGCTTCGGCCAGTTGCTGGAAGGCAACAATAAGAAGCTGGCGGTGGGAACCTACGAATCCGCGCTCAACTGTCTCGCCAAGCAGGGCAATAAAAAAGACGCATTGCCGGTGCTGGAGCGCGTGGCCACGCTCGAGCCCACGCAGCAAAATTGGGTGCGCTATGCCGAGTCGTGCTCCGAACTGGGAGAAACCAAAGCGGCCGCAGCCGCGTTTATGCGCACGGCAACGCTCTCCGTCGAGGCAGGCAGTGATCCCGCGCCCTGGTACGAGCGGGCCTACCAGGAAGACTCTTCTGACGATTCGATCACGCTGGCCTATGGCAGAAGCCTGTTGGCGCAAGGCCAGGCGGGGGCGGCAATTTTTATTCTTGAGCCGCAGGTGAAGGCGGGAAAGGAATCGGCTCCGTTGCGCGAGATTTACGCCGACGCTTTGCTCGCAGCAGGACGCTTCGCCGAAGCCGAACCCATCGTCTGGCAACTCTTCGAACAAAACCCTAACCGCCTCACGCAAGTAACGACGCTGATCGGGCAGTTGCTGGATGCCAGGCAGGAGGACGCCGCAGTGTCGCTGGCGCGCCGGCTGGGGCAGTTTCACGCCAAGCGCGGAGAGCGCCGCCAGTTCCTCAGCGTGATGCAGGAAATCACCGCCTCACGGAAGCCCGTGCCCAAAATGCTCGAGTTCCTCAGCGAGCTGTTCAACGCCTCCAACCGCGAAGGAGATTACTGCCAGACCCTGCTGAAGCTTTTCGATGTCTATTGCAGCACGGGAGACTTCACCAAGGCGGCGGAATGTCTTGACCGCGCGGCGGAAGTGGATCCTTATGAGTCTGGCCATTTGAAACGGCTGGACCTTTTGCAAGGCAAAGTCGATTCCCAGAAATTGCAAGCGATCAATTCTCGATTCTCTCCCGTTGGCAAAGCATCTCCCGAACCGGTGCACGAAGTGGAATCCATGCTGGGCGCTTCGACATTGCAAGACCTGATGCTGCAAGCCGAGATCCTGGTGCAGTACGGAATGCGCAACAAGGCTGTCGAGAGGCTGCAGAGAATTCAGGAACTTTTTCCGCGGGAAGAAGAGCGCAATCAAGATTTGCAGCAGCTGTATCTGGCCGCCGGCATGACGCCCAGTTACTCCGGCCCGGCTTCGGCCCCGGCTGCGGCCCCGTCTCCACCTGCGGCAACTCCATCCGCGCCGGTTGCGACCCCCGCTGCGGCAGACCCGGCAGCAGAAATGCGCAGCGTGACCCGCGTGGCCGAGATCACGCGCAAGTTGTATCACCAGAGTACCGCGCAGGCCGTGCTCACCACTGCGGTCAACGAAATCGGCGTGCACTGGGAGGTATCGCGCTGCGTCGCGATGATGCGCACTCGCGGCTCTGCGCCCACAGCGGAGCAGGAATATTGCGACCAGGGAGTAAACCAGGTCAGTCCTGCGGCCGTCAAAGACCTGATGTGCGCTCTGCACGACATGGCCGGCGACGAACCCATCCATGTCGCCGACCTGCCGAACGCCCCGCAGTTGCAGAGTGTACGCAAGGCCGCAGCCGAGCTCGGCGCGAGCACAGCCCTGGCATTCCCTCTGACGAATGGAGAAGATTCCGTCGGCTTGCTGGTTCTGCTGCACAATAAACCGCGCGTCTGGCCAAACACCGACATGCTGGTGTTGAAGACGCTGGCCGATCAGATGGTGATTGCGCTCAACAACGCCGGCCTGCGCCGCCTGGTGAAGAATCTTTCCGTGACGGACGAGAAGTCACGCCTGCTCAAGCGCAGCTCTTATCTTGACTTACTGCTGGCCGAGAGCAAGCGCGCGGCGCAAAACGCATCGCCGCTCTCGGTGCTCCTGATGCAATTCGGACGCAGCGCCGCGCTGCTCAAGGAATACGGCGAGGCTGCGGTTGAAGCCGTGATGGAAAAAATTGGCCAGCAGTGCGCCTCCAACATCCGCACCAACGATCTCGCCTTTCGCTATGACACCACTACCATTGCCATCATTCTGGCGGATACGGCGGAAAAAGAGGGAATGATGGCCAGTGAAAAACTACGGAAGACGATTGCCAGCATACGTTTGCCTGCCAGAGAAGGAGCCGGTCAGGGCCAGTCGCTGGAATTTTCGGCAGGACTCGCCGAGGCGGTGGTGCGCCAGAGCTATGATGCGGAAGACATCGTCACCGAAGTGATCAACCGCGCCGAACATGCCCTGGCGACTTCGCTGGCGCAGGGATCAGGCAAAGTCGTGGCATTGAAAGCAGCCTTAGCCGCGGGCGCAGTGGCGTAACCCTGCAGGCATTCCAGGCCCGAGTAGCGGGGGATGTTCTTCCTACCTATATCCCATAAAATTCTTAAAAAAACACATCCGAAACTTATTTCCGGGTCGTAACTCTAATAGTGACGGAGGCGCAAATGTCCACAGTTTCGATGCGCATGATCACCTTGATTTTTGCGGTAGTGGCAGGCTCACTCGCTTGCCGGGCGGGCGCGCAACAGCCCGTACCACCTCCTGCGATCGACCAGCCCAAGGCAACGGCTCCGGCACACGAGACGGCGGTTTTCGCCGGCGGATGTTTTTGGGGAGTTCAGGCCGTGTTTCAGCACGTCAAAGGGGTGGTCACCGCAACCTCCGGTTACGCGGGCGGCACAATAAAAAATCCCGATTACGAGACTGTCAGCACCGGGCGGACCGGCCATGCCGAGTCGGTCGAGATTGTCTACGATCCCTCGCGGGTCACCTACGGCGAGTTGCTGCGGATTTTCTTTTCCGTGGCTCATAATCCCACCGAATTAAACCGGCAGGGACCGGATGAGGGGACACAATATCGCTCGGCCATTTTCTACAGCAACGACGAACAGAAACGCCTCGCAGACGCCTATATTGCGCAGCTCGATCAGGCCAAAGTCTTTCCCCATAAGATCGTGACGCAGGTGACGGCCCTGCAGGCGTTTTACCGGGCGGAGTCCTATCATCAGAACTACGCCGAATTGCACCCGGAAAACCCCTATATCCGCTACAACGATTGGCCCAAAGTAGCGAACTTAAAACAGGAGTTTCCGGAAATGTATAAGGGTAAGTAGGTCTGGCGACGATACTGTGATGCGGCTCGGGCCGCTGAGATGCCCTCGGAGGTGAAACCATGACGATCGAATCGAGCCTGACACGCCGCGCATTCTTTTGCGGCTGCGCCGCCGCGGTCGGCGGGGCTCTCCTATGGCATGGGCGCCGGCCCCGCATGGTTGCCGCGATCAAAAACGAACCCGGAGAAGTCACGATCGTGCAGTTCTCCGACGATGGCAAGCGCATCGCCAAGGCCAAAGTTCCCAAGGTCGTCAAGACCGAGAAGGAATGGCGCAAACAGCTTCCCCAAGGAGTTTTCGAGATCACCCGCCACGCCGATACCGAAATCGCGTACACGGGAAAATACTGGAACCTGCACGACAAGGGCATCTACCGCTGCATTTGCTGCGGCAACGCACTTTTCAGCTCCGAGACCAAGTTCGATTCCGGCACCGGCTGGCCCAGCTTTTGGGCGCCGCTGGCGATGGAGAATATTCGCGAAAGCAGCGACTCCACGCTGGGCATGGAGCGCACCGCGGTTTCCTGCAGGGAATGCGATGCCCATCTTGGCCACGTTTTCAGTGATGGCCCGCAGCCGACCGGTTTGCGTTACTGCATGAATTCAGCTTCGCTGCGCTTCATCAAGGCCGCCTGAAAAACCTGCGCCAGGGTTGATGTCATTCCGAACCCGGCTGCCAGCTCGGATCGATGTCACTTCGCAGCGGGCGCCGGGCCGCATCAGACGGGCACTGGTCTTGCATGGTCTTATGCGGATACGGCAACTGCGAACTGATTCTGAGCAACAGCGTCACCGAATTCTGCTGCGCCCGTTCCAGCCGCACCCAGGAGTGGTCGCCGCATCCGGCCACGCGTACTTCCTCGGCTCTCAGTTTCACAGCGTAGTTGGCAATGATTCTGGCGCATTCGTCCGTAGTCTGCAACCCGTCAAAAAAGACGTCTTTTGACCGCGGTTGTCGCCCCAGGGCTTGCAGGCTTTTTTCCATCGTGCTCGGGCGCACCAGGCATGGTTCGGTGTGATATCCCAGCATCTGCTCGATGGCATACAGCACGGGGTAATTGATGTCCTCGCTGAAAGCCATAAGCAAAGTTCCTGTCGCTTCAACCAGTTCCGCCGGCATCATGCGGAAGTTTTCCAGCAACTTTGCCGGAATCGCGGGAAAGCGGCGGGAGGCGGCCGTCATCAGTCCAGTCCGCAGCACCGGACAGGACCATTGCCGGGCCAGCGCCGCGGTGACTTGCTCCTCAGTAGCAAAGCCCAGTTCTTGCAGCCATAATCCGATTTTCTTCCTGCCCGGGTTCGGGTCGCCCCCTGGGTTCTGTTCCGTGCTGTTGCCGGAGCGAGCGGCCGCTTCCTGCGCCTGCAATGCGATTCGCAGTTGCTCCACCGTAAGTTGCTGCCGCGAGAGCAACAGCAGCCCCAGCGGGACGCGATGTCCGGCTCTGGAGCGCCGCTCCGCCAGCCTTGTTCGCAGAATTTCGCTCAGGGCAGTTTCCAGACATCCACTGGCACAGTAATAGTCGCTGTGCAGGCGCACAACGTCCTGCCGCGGCCGGCGTTTCAGTCTCCACTTGCGTCTGCCGCTGACTTCACCGCAGTATCGGCACTTCAGCGCGAGCCTTCCCCAAAAACCGCTCCCGCGGGAATTCCAGAAACGTAAAGCGACTGCCACCTTCCCCATCATTCCACCCTTTCACCGTGCGGGCTCGCCGGCATTGAGCGCGGACACGTCGGTGACGCGCAATCCGTAGTTGCCGTCAATCACCACCAGGTCCCCGCGCGCCACCAGCCTGCCTTCCAGCAAGAGGTCGACTGGTTCCTGCACCTTTCGATTCAGTTCGACCACCGATCCCGGACTCAGATCCAGCACATCGCGCAGCAGCAGCGTCTTTGCGCCGAAGCGCAAGGTCATCGCCAGCTGCACATCCATGAGCAGATTGAGCGCGCCAGGCTCCGGCGCCAGCTCACCCGGCGGAATGGGGGCTGCCGAGCTCTTGGCGGAGTCAGCCGTGACCTGCGGTGCGGCGGCTTGCGGCAGTTCGGCTTTTTCCGCCCTCAATTCGGCCACCAGAGCCGCGCTCAAGCCGAATTCCAGTGTGAATTTTGCCAAACCCTCCTCGGGTTCTATCCAGAAGGTTGCCGCCGCAGGCCAGGAAGGCGCAGCTGCCGCCGCTTCTGCCCGGAGTTGCAACTCACCCCAACGTGCTTTTGCGCTGGTCGAGACGATGCCGGCGACCTGCCGCAAAAGCTCAACGACAGCCTCGCGCTGATCCGCAGAAAGTTGTTCCACAGGAGTTTGGGCCGCAGCGGGAGAAGCTTCGCCAGAGGGAGCTTGGGCGGGAGGATTTTCCCCAGATTGCCCGGGGGCTTGCGTCTCCGTGACCGCCTCGCCCGTAAAAATCTGCGCCAGCCGGATGGCGCTTGCCGCCGTCAGGCGCAGAGTCATTTCCCCGCGCAGGCCTGCGGAGCAGGCCACCACAGTCCACAGATCGTTATCCGCGGCCGGCAAAAGCCCCACCGGGGCTCCGGTCAGCACGGCGCAGGCTATGGTCCGGCCCGTGATTTGCCCGAGCACCTGCGCAAGGCTTTCGCTCCAAATGCGTAAGAACTCTGCCGGCCCGGACAGGGGAACAGCAGCGGAAGCTTCTGTCATCGCCTCGCCTCCACCGCTTCCGAGCTTTGCGACTCGCTCGACGGTTCAGCTCCCCGACCGAGCACCTGCGCGGACCGAACCTCGCCCACGCGCACCGGCAACGCGCGAAACATCTCAACTCCGGCCACCAGCAGCGAGGCGGGCACGTTGGCGCTGCCGTGCAGGGCAAGCAACTTCCCCGGCGCGAGCTTCGATAACTCGCTCACGTCGGCGCGCAAATCGCGCGCTCCCAGCTCGACCGTGAAAGGACACCCCAGCAAGCGCGCCTTGAGCCGCTCCCGCCACTCGCTGCGCCGGTGCGGGCGGTGTTCGGTCCAATCCGCAGAAATCTTGCGCAGCAGCGCATGGGAAACCGACACCGGCACAGCCAGATTAAGGCCGCCGCGCACTTCCAGCATGGTGATTTCGAAGCTCAGAGAAAGCGTCTTTTCGTCTGGAGAAAGCAGGCGCTGCGCCTCCGCCGGTTCGATCCGCTTCTCAAACAAGACTTCCAGATTCACCGCCTGCCAGGCCATGGCCAGATCGCGGCACACGATGCGGGTCACACTCTCAACAATCTGCTCCTCAATCTCGGTGATCTCGCGTGTGTCGGCGATGCCCTTGCCTTCTCCGCCCAGCAGCAGATCGACGATGGGCAGCGCCACCTTCAAATCCAGTTGCAGCACGCCTTTTACGCCCATCGGCTCCAGATTGCACTCCGCCAGGTAGGTGATCTCGGGAATGCGTTGCAGAAACTCCCGATAAGGCAGATATTCCGCCGAAACCAGCGTGGCGGCGAAGACCACGCGCAGGTAGGCTCCCAGCGAATTCGTTAAACTGCGCGCGAAGCCTTCGTGCAGCCGCATGATCGCCTGCAACTGCTCGCGGCCAATCTGCCCCGCCTGGCGCGGATCCCAAAGTTCCACCTTGGGTTCTCTGGGCTGACTGGCCCCCGCCATGCCGGCCCGGGCGGCCTGCACCATGGCATCGATTTGTTCCTGACTGAGCTCGTTCTGCATCGCAATCTTTTGCCGTAGGGTTTCTGTCGGCGCTCCAGACTCGCCGCCGATGGATACTAACCACCCGCCCGCGCCGCCTTGCCCGCGGTCATCATCTCCTCCAGCCGCGCCCGCAACCGAACTACGGCCAGCGAATGAATCTGCGATACTCGGGACTCTCCGATACCCAGCACCGCTCCCACTTCTTTCATGGTGAGCTCCTCAAAGTAATAAAGCGCCAGCACCTGCTGCTCTTTTTCCGGCAGACCGGCGACCGCACGGGCCAGCAATTCCTTCATCTCTGACCGCATGCAGCGGAAAAACGGCGTGTCGTCGGCCGCGCTGGGCAGGTAATCGCACAGATCCTCTTCCTTACCATCCCATGCGGACTCCATGTGCAGGCTGCCCACTTCCAGCCCGTCGAGTTCGGTCAGCAACTGCTGAAACTCGCGCAGTTCCAGGTTGAGTTCCTTTGCCATCTCCACCTCTGTGGGAGCGCGGCTCAGCGCCAGACTCAGCTTGCGTTGTGCTTCCTCCGCGCGCCGCGCTTTTCGCCGCAACTCGCGCGGACCCCAATCCATTTCCCGGAGGCTGTCCAGAATCGCCCCCCGAATGCGAAACTTGGCATACGAGCCGAACTGCACGTGCTTCGACCGGTCAAACTTGTTGAGCGCATCGATCAGACCGATCACCCCGGCATGAATCATGTCTTCCAGCGGCACATGCCGGGGCAACCGTTCATGAATGCGCCGCGCCAGATAACGCACCTGCGGTAACTGTTCCAGCAGGATGCGATCGCGCTCTTCCCGGTCCTGCCAATTGGTGTAAGCCTGTGCTGTGTTCTTGGTCATGAATTTCGTTCTCGATTCTGTTGTGGGCCGAAAAAGGAAGAACCACGGGGGACACGGGGTCGCACGGATAATCTCGGGCGTTCTTTTTCGAGGAATTCGCGGATTTGCAAGTCTCGACGATTCACCGCAACACTCCCACGGACTGAACCTCCACCACGGGCGGCACTTCCAGCGGCGAAAGCACCACCACCTTGGGCAGGAATGGCTCCAGCAACCGCTTCAGGTGATAGCGCGCCGGCGTCGAGCACAGCAGCACCGGACTCGCCACGGCCACCTGATCTCCCGCCAGCCGACGCAACCCGTCGAGAATGCGCCGCGCAAACGGCGGCTGCAAAGCGCCGGGTGCTGCGGCGCCGCCGCCGAAGGCCCGCCCCAACTCTTCTTCCAGCGCACGGTCGAGCGTGACCACGCGCAAGCCGCCGCTCTCCGAAAGCAACGGCCGCACCAGGGCCCGTCCCAGCGCCTGGCGCGCGGCTTCCACTAGCAGCACCGGATTTTTATTCGCGGGCGCAAGATCGAGCAGCGTCTCCAAAATGGTTGGCAGATCGCGAATCGAAACCTGCTCCCGCAAAAGCTGTTGCAGAATTTTTTGCACTTCGCCCAGGCTCAAAATCTTCGGCACCAATTCCTCCACCAGCTTGGGATGGCTCTCCGCCAGGCGATCCAGCAGCCGCTTGGTCTCCTGCCGCGTCAGCAACTCGTGCGCATGTTGCTTCACGACCTCGGCGAGGTGTGTGGCCAGCACGGAGGTTTGATCGACGACGGCATAGCCGGAAGCGAGCGCCTGATTCTGGAGCGCCGGCGGAATCCACACGGCGGCAACTCCGAATGCCGGCTCCTTGGTGGCCACTCCCGCCAGCGGCCGTGGAGACCCTTCCGAGCTGATCGCCAGCATGCTGTCCTGGTGCATCTCCCAGCGCGCGATCTCCACGCCGCGCAGCGCGATCACATATTCCTTGGGCTTGAGCCGCACATTGTCGGTGATGTGCACTGCGGGAACGATGAATCCCAGATGCTGCGCCAGGTTCTGCCGCAAGGCGCGCACCCGCGCCAGCAGTTGCCCGCCCTGATTTTTGTCGACCAGCGCCACCAGCCCGTAGCCCACTTCCAGACTCAGTTCGTCGAGCTTGAGCAACTCCTCGACCGATTCCTGCGCCGTTTTCTTCTCGCCGGGCGCGGCGGCTGCCGCCCCAGGCGCCGGCTCGGGGGTAAATTTCGGCGCGCGCCAGGCGAGAAACCCGGCTAACGCCGCCAGCAGGAAAAATGAAAACTTCGGCAGCCCGGGAATCGCCGCCAGGGCCAGCATCACCCCGGCGGCAATCAGCAACGGACGCCGTCTCGCCAGAACCTGCCGCCCCACATCTACGGAGAGCGTGGCGTCCGACGAAGCCCGCGTCACCACGATGCCGCCCGCCATCGACACCAGCAGCGAGGGAATCATGGTCACCAGGCCATCGCCCACGGTCAGAACGGTGTAGGTCTTCAGGGCTTCGCGAAAAGGAATGTCGAGCTGGAACACTCCGATGAGAAATCCGGCGATGATGTTGATGGCGGTAATCAGGATGGTGGCGATGGCATCGCGCTGATTGAATCGCGCCGCGCCATCCATGGCCCCGTAAAACTCGGCATCGCGCGCGATCTGCTCGCGGCGGGCGCGCGCCTGCGCCTCGTTGATCAAGCCGGCGTTCAGATCGGCGTCGATCGCCATTTGCTTGCCGGGCATGGCATCGAGGGTGAAGCGCGCCGTTACTTCAGCGGTGCGCACGGCGCCGTGCGACACCACCAGATACTGGATGGCAATCAACGCCACAAACAGCACAAAGCCGACTACATAATTTCCTCCCACCACAAACTGGCCGAAGGCTTCGATCACGTGCCCGGCCGCCGATGCGCCTTCGTTGCCGTGCAGCAGAATCCGCCGGCTCGAAGCCAGGTTCAGCGACAAGCGAAACAGCGTCAGCAGCAGCAGCAAACTGGGAAATACCGAAAACTGCGAAGGACGGAGAATCTGGATCGCCGAGAGCAGCACCAGAACACTTACCGTCAAACTCATGGCCAGCAGCAGGTCGAGCAGCAGGCTGGGCAGCGGCACCAGCATCACAAAGATCAGCCCCACTGCCGCGACCGGCATGATCCACTCCCCGGCCGGGTTTTTCGGCCGCATCACAGGAGCGGGAACCGGAATGGCAGCTGCGTTGGCCATAAATTATGCCGTTCTTGCGTTAGTGGGACTTGTGCTGTCCGGTTGCGCGGCGCGCGCCTGCGCCCGCCAGATGGCCGCCAGAATTTCCGCCACCACGGTATAGAGTTTGGGCGGAATCGCTTGTCCAATTTCGACGGCGCGATACAGCGCATGCGCCAGCGGAGGATTTTCCACCAGCGGAATTCCGTGCCAGCGGGCGATCTCCTTGATTTGCGCCGCCAGCAGGTTCCGCCCCTTGGCGACCACCACGGGCGCCTCCATTTCCATGCGGTATTCGAGCGCCACCGCGAATTCCATGGGATTGGTAATCACCACCGCGGCGCGCTCCACGTCTTTCAACATGCGGCGGCGGCGGGTCTGGCGCTGCAACCGCCGGATGCGCTGCTTGACCGTGGGATTGCCTTCCATTTCTTTGAATTCATCCTTCTGATCCTGCCGGCTCATCTTCAGCTCGTTTTCATGCCGCTGGCGCTCCAGCAGGTAATCCGCCGCCGCCCAGGCCAGCAACACTAGCGCCCCCTTCCACGCCACCTCATACATGTGGCCCGTGGCGAACACCGCCAGCGCCGTGCGGCTCGCCCGTAAAAGCCCGGGGAACAGCACCCAGTCCCGCGCCAGCATGCCCACGGCAAGGTAGACGATGATGGCGGTCGGCAGCAGCGACTTCAGCGCCCGGCTCAATGCCGGCAGCGAAAACAGTTGCTCGACGTGCGTTGCCGGATCGAGCCGCTTCCAGTTCGGCGCCAGCGCCGACGGAGCCAACACTAATCCGCCCTGCGCCAGCCCGCTGGCCGTCGCCGTGAGCCAACCCAGCCCCGCCACCAGGCCCACGCCGCGAAGCGCCGGCAAGATGTCGCGCCAGTTCGGTGCCATCTCATCCGGACGCCCCGCCGCCAGGTTCAGTCCCCGCCGCAACAGGCCGCGCCACTCGCCCGCGAAGCCGGGCATCTGCCAGGCGCAGACCAGCACCGCCGTCATCGCTCCCAGTCCGGCAATCAGATCGCGGCTGCGCGCGACCTGTCCCTGCTCGCGCGCCTTCTGCCGCCGCCGCGGCGAGGCGCGTTCGGTTTTGCTCTGGTCGGCCATGCGAGTTTCGAGTTGCGAGTACCGAGTCGCGAGTGCTGCATTGCCACGTCACGGAAAGCTTCGAGTTGTGAGCGTCGAGTCGCCCAGTTCTGCCTGTGAATTTTGCGATCTCCGCTCTGGCAACTCGGTACTCGGTACTCGCGACTCACTTTGCCAAATGCATCAGCCTCTCCCCCAACTCGATCCCGCGCTCGAACTGCGCGGCAAACACGCGCGGCCAGTAGGCGATGGCCGCAACCATCACCGCCAGACCCGTGAGATTCTTCACCGCAATGCCGATGAACAACACCGGCAACTGCGGCGACGCCTTGCCCAGAAATCCCAGCGCGACGTCCGCTACCATGGTGGCCGCCAGCGAGGGCGCGGCAATCTGCACCCCGGCGAGAAAAATCCCCCCGGCGGCGTGCAGCACGCCGCCGATGGCTGCCGGCGTCAGCCCCGCGCCGCCCGGGGGCAGGTAGGCAAAGCTGCGCACCAGCGAGCGCAGCAGCCAATGGTGCACATCGAGTTGCAAAAAAATCAGCAACGCCGCCATCTGATGGAACTGCGACAAGACCGGCGTATCCGCCTGCGTCTGCGGATCGAACACGTTGGCGATGGAATAGCCGATCTGCACGCCCAGAACCTGGCCCGCCACCAACGCTGCCTCGAAAAGAAAGTTCGCCACCAGCCCCAACAGCAAACCGATCATTGCTTCGCCCACCGCCACCTGCGCCCACTGCCAGGGACCCACCGCGAGGGCGACCGGTCCATGCAGCGGGTGCAACAAAACGGTCAGCAACAGAGTCAACGAGGCCTTCACCGGCATGGGAACCGCGTCGCTGCCCAGAAACGGGCAAAACACCATGAGCCCGGAAATCCGCGCCCCGGTGAACACCGCAGCGGCCAGCAGCGCATCGAGTTGGAGATCAGTGATCAATGTGGACCTGACGTTTGGCTCTCGGTGCCTCGCTTTTGGCTCTTGGGTCTTGGCTCTTGGCTCTTGGCTAAAGAATCCTTCGCTCCAGTGCTCGGCCGGATACTCGCTACTCGCAACTCGGTA
>Ga0187782_10002435_pt1 | contig 13716 bp, 14 predicted proteins | sample 0715_SJ02_MP15_2_FD_132454 | JGI IMG/M metagenome (GOLD analysis project Ga0187782, IMG submission 132454) | Tropical peat soil microbial communities from peatlands in Department of Meta, Colombia - 0715_SJ02_MP15_20_MG | ecosystem: Environmental > Terrestrial > Soil > Wetlands > Peat | place...
ACTTTGAGACTTCGACCCGCCGCAGTTCCGCTCGCGCCCGCGGATATCATACAGTTTCACGAGATTTCCCGCTCTTTCCCGGCCCCGCGTCTCACACGCGCAAGCTCCGGGCCAGCGACCGCCCTGCCCCGCCCAACGGGCTGCGACAATTTGTGCCGCACTGCACCAAAATGGCAGGCCGAAATCGCGCCCCAGCCTTCGCCGCCAAACCGCAACATTCCTCAAATCCAATCAATATCAGCAATTAATGCCTTGACCGCAGCCACGCCCGCTCCGCGAACGCAGCACAAAAAAAATCCGCGCGCGAAACCTCGCGCGCGGACGCAGAAAAAAATCCGAAAGGACGGCTAGAACTGGGGGCGCGGGGTGTTTTTAGCGCGCGGCGGGAGGATCGGATAGTCGATCTTGGGCTGATCGCCGGTCAGCGTCGTCAAGAACGCCACGATGTCCTCGGCCTCCTCCTCGCTCAGCTTCTGGCCCAGCTGATCCACGGCCATCAGCTCGACGGCCTCCTCGAGAGTCCAGACCTCCCCGCTGTGAAAATAGGGCGCGCGCAAGGCGACATTGCGCAACGGCGCGACGCGGAACACGAAGTCGTCGCCGCTCTGCTTGGTGACCGCGCTGCGACCCTTGTCAGCGGGCGGGCGGATCGATTCCGACGGCGCCTGCGCGACGCCGAACGGCGCATAGTCGCCGCCGCCGAGATTGACGCCGCTGTGGCATCCGGCGCACCCCTTGTCCAAGAAAAGCTTCAGGCCTTTCGCCTCCTGCGCGCCGAGCGCGGTGGCGTCGCCCTTCAAATATTTGTCGAAGCGCGCGTTCGGCGTCACGAGCGTCGTCTCGTAGGCCTCGATCGCCCGCGCCATATTGTCGAAGCTCACCGGATCGTTCTCGCCCGGAAACGCCTTGCGGAACTCCTCGACATAGGCGGGAATGCTCTTCAGCGTCGCCTCGACGGCGGCGGGGGTGTTGTTCATCTCGACGCTCGCCTGCACCGGCCCTTTGGCCTGGGCCTTCAGGTCCTCGGCGCGGCCGTCCCAGAACTGCGCGACGTTGAAGACCGCATTGAGCACGCTTGGCGCGCGGCGGGGACCCTTTTGCCAGCCATGGCCGACCGAGGTGGGGCCGGCGTCGACGCCGCCGAGCGCCGGATTGTGACAGGTTGCGCAGCTGATGAGCTGGCTCTTCGACAGGCGCGGCTCGAAGAAAAGCTTATGGCCGAGCTCGACCTTCGCCGGGGTCACCTCATTGTTCTTGACGATCTTGTCGACCGCCGACGCGTCGATCGGCGAAAATTCCTTCAGCGCTTCTTCCCGCAGGTCCGCTGCGGCCGCTAGGGCCGGAAACAGCAGGGCGGCGCCGAGCGCAAGCAGCCTCGATCTCAACATCTCGTCTCCCCTTAAGTTCTAGGGCGCCTTGTGCGCCGCCGAAGGCGCGCGTCGGCTCGGTCGCCTACCACAGGACCCTCGAAACAAGAAACTTGAACGGGGCCGACAATGAAAAAATATTCTCCCGAGAAATCAACTCGTTCGGATCATGTCATCATGCCAGTGCGCCAACCGGCCGGCCGGCGAAAATCCGCTGGCTCCTGTGTATCCCGCATCGCGCCGTCGCGCTGCTGCAAGTCTCCTCATGGCGCTGCACCATAAGATGTCGCGCCTGTGCTGGCGCCCTCCCGAGAAATATCTCCAGATGATGACGCGAATGCTTGTTGCCAGGCTCGCGAAGTCGAGGCACGATGTGCGAGCCAGGCGTATGAAGCGTTCACAAAAACAACGAACCGCCAACGCCCGCCGGCCCGCCGAGAGGGGAGAAGTCGATGAGAAGCATGCGATCGAGAACGCTGCTGCTTGCGCTATTCGCGTGGGCGGGCGGCGCCGCCGCGACGTCCGCCGCCGAGCCTTTGGGCCTGCCTCCCGTTCCAATCCCCGCCGACAACCCGCAGACGCCGGAGAAAATCGCCCTCGGCGACAAGCTGTTTCATGACAAACAATTCTCCGCCGACGGCACGATCGCCTGCAGCACCTGCCACGACAACGCCAAGGCCTTCACCGACAGTCCGCTCAAGACCTCGCGCGGCATCGGCGGCCAATTCGGCACGCGCAACGCGCCGACCGTGCTCAACGCCGCCTATTTCCACACGCTGTTCTGGGACGGGCGCGCCTCCTCGCTCGAGGATCAGTCGGGCAATCCGCCGCTGAACCCGATCGAGATGGGACTTAAGTCCTATGATCCGTTCCTGAAATATCTGCGCGAGGACAAGGCCTACGCCGAAGCCTTCAAGAAGGTGTTCGGCGTCGAGGGCGCGGGCCTCACGATCGATCACGTGAAGAAGGCCATCGCGAGCTACGAGCGCACGCTCATCTCCGGCGACTCGCCCTTCGACCGCTGGTATTTCGGGCGCGAGGCGAATGCGATCAGCGACGCCGCCAAGCGCGGCTTCGAAGTCTATGTGGGCCAGGGCCGCTGCGTGTCCTGCCACGTCATCGAGCAGAACCAGGCGCTCTTCACCGACAATCGCTTCCACAACATCGGCGTCGGGATCAACAAGATCCAGCCGGAAGTTCCGCACTTCGCCGACGCGTTCCAGAAAGCGAAAGCCGCGGGCGCCGACGTGGACAAGACGGTGCTGACCGATCCCAAGGTCTCCGAGCTCGGGCGCTTCGCGGTCACGACGCATTTCGACGAGATCGGCGCATTCAAGACCTCGACGCTGCGCAACATCGCCGTGACCGGCCCCTACATGCACGACGGGTCGCTCCGGACGCTGAAGGACGTCGTCAAGCATTACAACGACGGCGGCAAGAGCCCGGGCGATGCTTCCGTCAATCCCTATCTCTCGGGCGGCATTCGCCCGCTCAATCTCTCCGACCAGCAGCAGGAGGATCTCATCGCCTTCCTGGAGACGCTGACGAGCCCCGCCTACGTCAACGCCAAGACGAAAGCCAACGACCAGACGCCATGAACAGCCGCGCTCCACGCAGCTCATGCACAAGGACACCCGAGAAATGACCAGACTGATAACCAGGCGCAGCGTCATGGCCGCGGGGGCGGCCGCCGCCGCCGGAACCATCGCCACGCTTCCCATCAGCATGGTGCGGCTCGCCTTCGGCGGCGAGCGCGACGACTTCGCCTTCACCTACATCTCCGACTCGCACATCCAGCAGATCAAGGGCGCAAGCTTCGTGCGCAACTGGGACATGGGCCTCAAGCGCGCGGTCGCCGAAGCCAATCTGATGAAGCCCGAGTCCGACTTCGTCATGTTCGGCGGCGATCTCGCGCAGCTTGGCAAGCGCGAGGAGCTCGACCACGGGGCCGAGATCCTGTCGGTGCTCAGGCCGAAGCTGCATTGCGTCATGGGCGAGCACGACTACTATCTCGACCTCGGCGATTACTGGAGCAAGCTCTACGGTCCGCAGCATTACAGCTTCAACCATAAGGGCGTGCATTTCGTCGTGCTGAACTCGATCCTCACGACCGACGAGTGGACCTTCCGGCGCTGGCCGACCGCCGAACGGCGCATGGCGGAGATGGCCGGGCTCGACAATCCGAACGGCTCGCCCTTCATGGTCGGCGAGGCTCAGCGCGTGTGGCTGCGCGAAGATCTCTCCAAGGTCGAACACGAGACGCCAATCGTCGTGTTCTCGCACTCGCCGCTGCAGAAGATCTACAAGGGCTGGAACTTCTGGACCGACGACGCCGATCAGGTCCAGGATCTCCTGCGTCCGTTCAAATCCGTGAACGTGATCTACGGTCACGTGCACCAGATCCAGTACAATCAGATCGGCAACATCGCCTTCAACTCGGTGATGGCGACCGCCTGGCCCTGGCCTTATCCCGAAACTTATGCGCAGGCGGAAAGCCACCTGCCGGTGCTGACCGTGCCGATGAACCGCGCCGATCCCTTCTTCGAGCGCGACGCCACCGGCTGGCAGCTCATCAATGTGCATTCGGGGCGGGTCGCCGCGCGTTTTCAGCTTTGGGACAACCCCGAGCGCACGGTCGCCTTCGATCCGGCGGAAGGAAAACCCGTCGATCTCGCCTATCGGGACGCGTCGCGTCGCACCTCCCCGCAATCCCACTATTGAGAATGAGAACGGAGCTGACGATGCGTTCCATATCCGCCGCCCTGCTGCTCAGCCTCATGCTCGGCGCCCCCTGTGCGCGCGCCGACGAGTTCACCAAGGATGATATTGCGCGCTACGAGAAGGAGTTCGACAATGTCCGCGCCGAAGGGCGCAAGCTATGGACCGACGGCGCGCTGGGAACGAATGGCGTCGCCTGCGGGCAATGCCATCCCAACGCCGCGAACACGCATCCGGAAACCTACCCCAAGTTCCAAAAGCAGCTCGGCAAGGTCGCGCAGCTCTGGGAAATGGTGAACTGGTGCCTCCGCAATCCGCTGGAGGGAAAGCCGCTCGCCTCCGACGACCCCAAGATGACGGCGATCCTGTCCTACATCGCCTATGAGCGCCGCGGCGTGAAGCTGCGTCCGGGCGAGCACTAAAAAAGCTGTCAGGCCGGCAGCGCGGAGGGCAGGCGGGCCTCGCCCGTCGCCAGCCCGCGCCGCAGGATCAGCACGAAGAGCAGAGCGATCGCCGGCGCCCCGAGCGGCAGGGCGATCGCCGCAGCCAGCGGCCGCGCGGCGAGCGGAGTCGCGAAGGCGAGCGCGAGCGCGGTCTTCTCATAAGGCGAGAAGCCTTTTTCGCGGCCCATGCCGGCGAGCAGGACCAGCGCCGGAGCGAGCGCCATCATGTCGTAATCCAGGCAATAGGGCGTGGTGAGCAGCGTCGAGACGATCGTCGCGGCGAACTTGGCGCGCCGGTCGGCGCCCGAGCGCCAGAGCCAGACGAGCGCGATGAGGGCGATGGCCGTGACGGCGCCCTGCACGCCCCAGGCGAGGGAGACGTCGCCGCCGAGCAGCCGCACGGCCGCGAAGGGGCTCTGAATTTTCTCGAAGCCCGCCGCGCCCTGCTCGACGACGAATTTTTGCGTGAAGGCGAGTCCGTCGAAAAAGGCGCGCCAGCTCGAGAGGCCGAAGGCCGCGATGCTCAGGGCGGTCATGACCGCGAGCGTCGCGGCGGCGGCTGCGATCGCGCGCCAGCGGCGATCGAGCAGGAGCGCGAGCGGCAGCGCGAAGGCGAATTGCGGCTTGTAGGCAAGCAGCGCGAAGGCGACGCCGGCCACCGGCTCTTGTCGGCGCTCCAGCGCAAGGAAGCCGGCGGCGAGCAGCGCCGCGGTCAGAAAGCCGTTCTGCCCGTGGCCGAGATTGACCATGACCGCGGGGAAGGCGAGCGCGCCGAGCAGCGTCTTGCGCAAGTCGAGCTTTTGGGCGCGCGCGAGCGCGGCGATCGTCGCGAGATAGGCCGCGAGCGTCAGCCCCTGCCAGAGCGCAAGCGCCGGCAGATAGGGGAGCTTGGCGAGCGGCGCCGCGACCGCGAGGAAATAGGGCGGATAGTGCCAGCCATAGACCGCGGCGTCCGCGCCGAATTCGGCGCGCTGGCGGGCGACATGGCGCTTAAGGTCGAACACCGCCTCCGGCGCGCCCGCATTCGCCTCCTTGCCCGCGACCCAGACCTGCGAGAAATCCGTGCCGAGCTGGTTGTGCGCGCCCATCATCCGATTTTGCGTCGAGGTGACCATCGCGACGAGGAAGACGAGCGAGGCGACGAGCAGCATGAGGCCGTAGACGCGCTGGCGCTCCTCGGTGAGCCAGTCGCCGGATTTCATCTGGTCGAGGATCTTGCGCATGTGTCGGTTTCCGTCGCGGCTTTGAGCCGGAAAGGCTTAGCGGGAACGAGTTAAGGACGCGGGAACGTGGGGAGTTAATTCTCCGCCTCGCGCGCGTTTGTTCGCTTTATGTTCTTGACGTGCGAGGCGCGCGAAGCTAGGTTGCAGGTCTGCCAACTGCAATTTTTGGGAGATTTGAATGGATCGCCAGAAAACGCCGCGGGAAAGCTTCGAGAAACGCACGCGGTCGCGGCCCATGGCGCACGCCATCGAAATCAATGATGACGGTCTCGTCCTCGGCGCAGGCGCGATCCTCGCGCATATGACGCGCGATGCGTTCGGCTCGCCCGTTCTTGCGCTAGACGCGGACTTTGAGCGCCTGCAGGCTCTGCTGGCCGCAGCGCATGGACTGCCGACGCCTCCTGATCTCGAGCGCCATCTCGAAGACGCATGCGCCTATTGGCGACGCGGCGACAGGGCGCTGGCCAACATCCGCCTCGCGCTCGCGCAAATTCCCCGGCTCGAAGAGCGCGCCGACGCCTATCGGCTTTTCCTCGCGGAAGGACTGCTCGACGACGGCCTGCCGCCTCGCGACCTGATGAAGGCGCTGGGTTTCGAGCCGCCGCGGCGCAGGCTCGAAAAATACGACCCGCGCCAGCCCCGCGTGCCGGCCGGCAGCGGCCGCACCAGCGGGAGGTGGACATCGGGGGAGCCCGGCGCCGCAGCGACTACGCCCGCTCCGACGCCGCCTGCGTCGACCCTGCTCCCGCCCGCGCTCGGCTTCGTCACCGCAAGCGGCCCGCGGACCCTGTATGAGGCGCTCTTCGGAGCCGGTCCAGCCGCCCGCGGATTTCTTGCGGCGCTCGGGCGCTTCGCCGCGCGCCTCGACGGCCCCGCCCTCGTTCTCGGCGCGATTTTCATCCCGAGCCCCAACAGAGTCGTCTCCGAGGGCGCGGTCGCCGGTGCGCCGGATCTTTCCTACGCCTGGAATAGGGACGAAGGCTCGCTGCGCCTCTATCGGGACGACGGCGCGGGTCGACGCATCGTTGCCGCCGCACGTCTCGGGCGAGGCGGAATTTTCTACCAATATGGAACGGATTGGCCGATCGGGCGCGTCGTGGACGGAAGCCTCGTCTTCGACGCGGACTCGCTGCCCGACGCAGAAGGGCGCGTTCGCGCCGGCGCCGACTCCGACGAGCCGAGGCTCTGCCCGGACCCGAAGCCGGACACCCCGCATGGCGCCTCCGATCGCGCCTGGGCCTATCAGGAGCAGATCAGCCGCTTGAACAATCCGCAGCGGCCCTTGCTGCGGCCCATGGGAGTGCAGCTCACAGATCCGGCGACGGGCGAGATCGTCTATTTCGACGACTGCCGGGAAAGCGACGGGACCATGATCGAGGCGAAAGGTCTCGGCTACGCTTGGCGGCTGCACGCTACGCCGGAAATCCAGAAGGGTCTGGAGAAGGAGCTTGCGGATCAAGCGAAGCTGCAGGTCGACGCCGCGGGATCACGTGACATCGAATGGTATTTTGCGGAGCAGGAGGTTGCGGATACGGCAAGAAAGCTGTTCGAAGGATTTGAAGAGCTCAAGAAAATCCGAACTTACTACGTTCCGGCTGAGCAAAAATGAGGAGAACCCCTATGCCATCGACAAGCTTTGTCCCAATAGAGGTCAAGACGACAAAGAGCAAAGATTATTTGTGCAGGTGCGTCTGGGAAAAGCGCGGAGAAACGCCTGAAGAGCTCGCTGCGCGCTTCTTGCGCATGATCGACTCCTTTGGGCGTATCGATCCTGTTTTCAGCCTGTGGGCGTGCGGATGGCGTTCCGCCATCGACCTCGAAAAAGTCCGTGACCGCTTTGCCGAGGTGGAGATCGCGGAGGGGATTGCCCGAAGCGACCTGGGCAAACCCCTGCCTGTCCACGGCTACTATTTCGGAGCCTGGACCCGCGGCACGCCCAAGGATCGAACCTTCATGGTCAGCTGTCGCGCCGGCGCAACGACCGCCACCCTGTTTCCCAACAACGTCATCCTGGATACGCGCTCCGGCCCGGAAGGACCTTCCCGCCAAGTCGTCACTTATGCGATCTTTCGCGCGGCGCTGATTGCGATGGTGGACGCCTGGGAGCCCCTGAACGCCGGCGCCTATTCGCGGCAGCTCATCTCCATGGGACGCGACTCCCATTTCCCCAAGGCCTGGATCCAATATCTCTGCCCCTGGCTCGCGCAGAAGATCACGCCGCCGTCGACTGCGCTCGTCGAACGGCTTCCCGATGGCGGCCTGCTCATGTCGGCGACGACAAAGACTTTCGACGGGAACAACGCGAAGCATATGGCCGTCGCCGCCGACATGGCCGCCGCCATGGCGCCGCTCGACCGGCTGCCATGGCCGTCGCAGCGCTGATCGTTTGCGCTCAGGACGCTACAGACGGCCAAGCAGAGGCGGCCCTGGTCGCGAACTGGAGCGCGCAGCTCAAAATTTCTATTTCGACGGTTGCGGGGAGAGCGCCGGGACCATGATCGAAGCTAAGCAGCCCTGACGGAGTCGAAAAGCTCAAAAAGATCCGCACTTACTACGTTCCAGCCGAGCAACAATGAGGAGAAACCCTATGTCATCGACAAGTTTTGTTCCAATAGAGGTCAAGACGACAAAGAGCAAAGAATTTTTAGTCAGGTGCGTATGGGAAAGGCGTGGAGAAACGCCCGAAGAGCTCGCCACGCGTTTCTTGCGCATGATCGATTCCCTCGAGCGCATCGATCCTATATTCAGCCTGTGGATGTGCGGACAGGATCTGGACAGCGACTTGGAGAAAGTGCGCAATCGCTACGCGGAGGAGATCACAGAGGGGATCGCTAGAGACGATTTGGGACAGCCCGAACCTGTCTACGGATACCAATTCGCAGCTTGGACTCGGAGCCAGCCGAAGGATCGCACCTTCAGCGTGAGGTGCCGCGTGGGAGCAACGGTCTCGACGCTGTTTCCAAATAACGTTCACTTACAAACGCGCTCAGACCCAGAAGGACCGAGCCCCGAAGTCGTCGCCTATTCGATCTTTCGCGCGGCGCTGCTTGCGATGGTGGATGCCTGGGAGCCCTTGGACGGCGGCGCCTATTCACAGCAGCTCATCTCCAAGGGACGCGACTCATATTTCCCCAAGGCCTGGATCCAATATCTCTGCCCCTGGCTCGCACAGAAGATTACGCCGCCGTCGACTGTGCTGGCTGAACGGCTGCCCGATGGCGGCCTGCTCATGACCGCGACGACGGAGACTTTCGACGTGAGCAACGCGAAGCATATGGCGGTCGCCGCGGATATGGCCGCCGCGATGGCGCCGCTCGACCGCCTGCCCTGGCCGTCGCAGCGCTGATGCGTGAGGCGGCGGAGTTTCCAGTGTCACGATTTCGCGTGACGCTCGTTCCGAGCGACGAAAGGGCTCACCGCCACGCCGCCGTCGCCGCCACCCACTCCCGCGTCCGCGCCTCCGGGTCGGCGTTGCGCAAAATATCCGTCACGACGCAGGCGCTGTCGGCGCCGGCCGCGAGCGCCAGCCGCGCGCGCTCGGGCGTCAGGCCGCCGATCGCGACGAGGGGGATCGCGCCGATCCTGCCCTTCCATTCCCCGATCCGCTCCAGGCCCTGCGGCGCGAAGGCCATCTGCTTCAACAGCGTCGGATAGATCGGCCCGAGCGCCACATAGTCGGGCGCGAGCGCCAGCGCGCGGGCGAGCTCCGCCTCGTCATGCGTCGAGACGCCGAGCCGCACGCCCGCCGCCCGCAGCGCGGAAATATCGGCGCCGTCGAGATCGCCCTGGCCGAGATGGACGAAGTCGCAGCCCTCTTCGATCGCGAGACGCCAATAGTCGTTGAGGATGATCTGCGCGCCGAACCGCGCGCAGAGCGCCCTGGCCGGTCGCAGCTCGGCGCGGACCTCGGCCTCGGGCCGGTCCTTGATCCGCAGCTGGACGAGCCGCACGCCCAAGGGCAGCAGGCGCTCGAGCCAGGCGGCCTCGTCGACGATGAGATAGAAGGGATCGAGCGTCACGCGGCGCCGAGGTCGAAGGCGCGTCCGAGCGTCGGCGTCGACGGCTCGGCCATGTCGCGCGGCGTCATCGGCTTGGCGAGAAAAGCCGCGCGCCCCGCCGCAATCCCGAGCGCGAAGGCGCCCGCCATGGCGACGGGGTCGCCGGCGAGCGCGACGGCCGTATTCAGAAGGATGGCGTCGTAACCGAGCTCCATCGCCGCCGCCGCATGCGACGGCGCGCCGAGGCCGGCGTCGATGATGAGGGGCGTCGTCGGAAAGCGCGCCCGCAACGCGCGCAGGCCGAAGACGTTGTTCAGGCCCCTCCCGGAGCCGATCGGCGCCGCCCAGGGCATCAGCACTTCGCAGCCGGCGTCAAGCAGCCGCTCGGCGACCGTCAGGTCCTCGGTCGTGTAGGGAAAGACGCGGAACCCGTCCTTGATCAGGATCTTCGCCGCCTCGACCAAGCCGAAGGGATCGGGCTGCAGCGTGTCCTCGTCGCCGATGACCTCGAGCTTGATCCAGTCGGTCGAGAACAGCTCGCGCGCCATCTGCGCCGTCGTGACGGCTTCCCTGGCGGTTCGGCATCCGGCGGTGTTCGGCAGAACGCGCGCGCCGGTCTCGCGGATGAGCCGCCAAAACCCTTCGCCGGCGCGCCCGCCGCCCGCCTCGCGGCGCACCGAGACTGTGACGATCTCGGTCTGCGAGGCGACGATCGCGCGGGCGAGGATCGCCGGCGAGGGATAGCGCGCGGTGCCGAGCAAGAGCCGCGACTGGATCTCGACGCCATAAAGCGTCAGCGCGTCGGTCACGCGGTCAGCCTCCCTGCCGCGGCGAGACGATCTCGACCGCGTCGCCGTCCCTAAGCGGCGTCTCCTCCCGGTCGCGGGCGCGCACGAACTCGTGGTTCACCGCGGTCGCGACGGGCCCTTCGCCATAGCCGAGCTCGGCGAGAAGGCGCGCCAAGGTCGCCGCCTCCACGTCGCGCGTCTCGCCATTGACCTCAACCCGCATCGCCAATCTCCGGGAACCTCGCGCCTTCGAGAAGCATCAGCGCGGCGCGCCGCGCGAGCGCCGGCGCGAGCAGAAAGCCGTGCCGATAGAGACCATTAATATAGAGAGTGTTTTCGCGCGCAATGAGGCGCGGCAGATTGTCTGGAAAGGCCGGACGCAGGTCGGAGCCGGTCTCGACGACCTCTGCCTCGGCGAAGGCCGGGTGGATCGCGTAGGCCGAATTGATGAGCTCGACGAGCGAGCGGGCGGTGACGCGCGCCGCCTCCTCGTTCTCGATCATCGTCGCGCCGACCATGTAGAGCCCGTCGCCGCGCGGCACGACGTAGACCGGGCGCTTCGGGTGCAGCATGCGGATCGGGCGCGAGAAGCGGAGGCCCTCGCTGCGCAGAGTCAGCATCTCACCCTTGACGCCGCGCAGGGTGGGCAGCGCGTCACGGGCGGCGAAGCCACGCGCGTCGACGGTCCAGTCGGCGCCGCCTTCGGCCTCGGCGCCGAAGCGCAGCACGACATTCGGCATTTGGCAGAGCCTCTCCACCAGCGCCGCCATGGCCGCCTGGGGGTCGAGATGCGCCTCGGCGGCGAAATGAAGCGCGATGTCGAACCGGCCTTCGAGATCCGGCTCCAGCGCCACGACGCCTTCGGCCTCGAGCTTCTCGAAATTCTCCGTGCGTCGGGAAAAATCGAAGAGTTCCGCGCGCTGGCGCGCCGGGGCGACGACGAGGCTGCCGGCTCGCGTGGCGACGGGAATTTCCCTGGTCCAGAAGTCGAGCGCCTCGGCGCCGAGCGTCGCCACGATGGGCTCGGCGCTTTGAAGCTCGCACCAGGGCGCGATCATGCCGCCGGCGAAACGCGAGCAGCCGAGCCCGGCCCGAGGCTTGCGCTCGACGAGCGCGACTTCGGCGCCGCGCCGCGCGAGCTCATAGGCAGCCGTCAGTCCGGCGACGCCGGCGCCGACGACCTCAACGCGCATGGGCTTTGCGTCTCACGCGCCCTCCCTCCGCCAGTCCGAGCTGGATCAGGTTCAAAGGGTCGCCGAGCCATCGCCATCGGCCTCTCAGCCCCTGCGGCGGGGCTCCCCTGGCGACGCCAGCTTGCGCCGGCAAAGGGCGGCGCGTCAACCTCTCCGAAGCCGACGCAGGCGTGAAACGCCCGCCATATTCGGATTTCGACGCAAACCGTTTATACGTCCGTCCTCCGTCCTCCGTCCTCCGACTTCCGAATGTCCCACAACAGCTTCGGTCATCTCTTCCGCGTCACGACCTTCGGCGAGAGCCACGGGCCGGCGATCGGCGCCGTCGTCGACGGCTGCCCGCCGCGCCTGGCGCTCAGCGCCGCCGACATCCAGGCCGATCTCGACCGCCGCAAGCCCGGCCAGTCGCGCTTCACGACGCAGCGGCGGGAAGCCGATGAAATAAAAATCCTCTCCGGGGTGTTCGAGGGACGAACCACCGGGACGCCCATCGCCCTGCTTATCGAGAATACCGATCAGCGCTCCAAGGATTATTCCGAGATCGCGCAAAAATACCGGCCCGGCCATGCCGACTATGTCTATGACGCAAAATATGGAATTCGGGACTATCGCGGCGGCGGACGCTCCTCGGCGCGCGAGACTGCGGCGCGCGTCGCCGCCGGGGCCGTGGCCCGCAAGGTCATTCCGGGCGTCACGATTCGCGGCGCCCTCGTAAAAATCGGCAAGCTCGAGATCGACCGCGCGCGCTTCGACTGGGACGAGGTGGAGAAAAATCCTTTTTTCTGCCCCGACAGGGAAGCCGCCGAGCGCTTCGCCGACTATCTCGACGACATTCGCAAGGAGGGTTCGTCGATCGGCGCGGTGATCGAGCTCGAGGCGAGCGGCGTCCCGGTCGGCTGGGGCGCGCCGATCTATGGCAAGCTCGACGCCGAGCTTGCGAGCGCGCTGATGTCGATCAACGCGGTGAAGGGCGTGGAGATTGGGGCGGGCTTCGCCGCGGCGGAGCTCACAGGCGAAGAGAACGCCGACGAGATGCGCCGCGGGCCGGACGGCGCGCCCAACTTCCTCTCGAACCACGCCGGCGGAATTTTGGGCGGCATATCCACGGGGCAGCCGATCCGCGCCCGCTTCGCGGTCAAGCCCACTTCGTCGATCCTGACGCCGCGGCGCACGATCGACAGCGCTGGCGCCGAGACCGAGGTCGTGACCAAGGGCCGGCACGACCCCTGCGTCGGCATTCGCGCCGTGCCGGTCGGCGAGGCGATGATGGCCTGCGTGCTGGCGGACCAGTTTTTGCGGCACAAAGGACAGACGTCAGATGGCGGATGACAGATGGGGCGCCGGCCGTGATTTCCTTCTCCCCCTAAGGGGAGAAGATGGCGCGAAGCGCCGGATGAGGGGCGCCGACGTCCCAACGCTTTTTGGCGATGGGGCGTCGGCGCCCCTCATCCGACCCCGCTTCGCGGGGCCACCTTCTCCCGCGAGCGGGAGAAGGAGTCGCCCGGCGTTTCTGTTTTCCGTCTTCTGCCTTCTGTGCTCCGTCTGCGCCCCTGCGCTCGCGCTGGACAAGGTGACTTTCGCGACCAACTGGCGCGCGCAGGCCGAGCACGGCGGCTTCTATCAGGCCGTCGCGGATGGGACCTATGCGCGCTACGGGCTCGACGTGAGCATTCTGCCGGGTGGGCCGCAGGCCAATGGTCGGCTGCTCCTGGTCAGCGGCAAGATCGACTTTTATATGGGCGCCAACATGCTGCCGGCCTTCGACGCGGCCGCCGAGCACATACCGAGCGTCGTCGTCGCCGCCCATTTCCAGAAGGATCCGCAAGTGTTCATGTCGCATCCCGGCGGCGCCGGGCGGGGTGATGTTCGACGATCCCGCGCGCATCCACCGCCAGGCGCGGCTGATCGGCCTCTACGCGGTGCGCTCCGACGCCATGCCGCCCGGCAACGTCACCGAGATGACCGGCGAGGAGCGTCGCGCTTTGG
>Ga0187782_10002436_pt1 | contig 13715 bp, 7 predicted proteins | sample 0715_SJ02_MP15_2_FD_132454 | JGI IMG/M metagenome (GOLD analysis project Ga0187782, IMG submission 132454) | Tropical peat soil microbial communities from peatlands in Department of Meta, Colombia - 0715_SJ02_MP15_20_MG | ecosystem: Environmental > Terrestrial > Soil > Wetlands > Peat | place...
AGAAGTTTTTCATCGCCACTCACTTTCATGTCGCGGTCACCGGCGACATGGAGAAGGCCGCAGAAACCTGCGAGCTTTGGATACAGGCTTATCCCCGCGCGGAGATACCACGCACTTTGCTGGGGGGCATAATTCTCCCGGTCTTGGGGCAATATGAGAAAGGGGTTGAAGAAGGCACAAATGCAATCCGAGTGAGCCCGGACTTTCCCATCTCCTACTCTGTCCTCATGCTCAACTACATCGCTCTGAATCGCCTCGACGAGGCGAAGTCCACCTATGCACAGGTAGTCGAACGCAAACTGAATCATCCTTACTTCCATATCGACCTCTATGGGATTGCTTTTTTGCAGAACGAGGCGGCAGTGATGGCGCAGCAGGTGGCATGGTCGGCGGGCAAGCCCGGAGCAGAGGACGCATTGCTGAGCTTGGAAGCCGATACTGCCGCCTATTCCGGGGGGCTTAGGGACGCACGAGAGTTTTCCCGCCGGGCGATGGATTCCGCTGAGCAGGCAGAGGAAAAGGAAACTGCTGCAACGTACTCCGCTCTCTCTAGTCTGCGGGAAGCCTTGTTCGGCAACGCAGACGAAGCACGAAGGCGCGCCGCTTCGGCAATGAACCATTCGACAGGCCGGGACGTGCAGTACGGAGCTGCGCTTGCTTTAGCGTTTGCCGGCGACGACGGGCGGGCGCGAACGCTGACCGATGATTTAGGCAAGAGTTTTGCGGAGGACACAATCGTGCAGTTCAACTACGTGCCGACGCTGCGAGCCAAGGTCGCGGTCAACCGGGGAAATCCTTATGAGGCCCTTGAGAATCGCCGAGCCGCCACGCCGTATGAGCTAGGACAGACGACCTCAAGTACCTATGGTTGGACAGCGTTGTATCCTGTTTTTGTGCGAGGCGAAGCCTATCTGGCGGCTCATCAAGGCAGCAAAGCAGCCACAGAATTTCAGAAAATCCTCGACCATCGCGGAATCGTTCTGAACAACCCCATTGGCGCACTCGCTCATCTGCAAATCGGCAGAGCGTACGCCATGCAAGGCGACACCGCCAAAGCGAGAACTGCCTATCAGGATTTCCTCACTCTCTGGAAAGACGCCGACCCCGACATCCCCATCCTGAAGCAAGCCGAGGCGGAGTACGCAAAGCTGCAGTAGGCGCTCGCCGGCGCTCCAACTGAAAAAAAATAAAAAATTGAAAGTAGCTCGCGGGCTGCAAAAGGTGTCCCCGTGCGGTCAGGCTGCTGGGCCGGACAACTCGGACCCCAGACCCGGTGTCAGTTCTGGTGTCAGTTGGGCAGGTTTATTGATGCGCTTTGCGACGCGACATTGCGCGGGCCAGACGAGCAAAATAGCGTTAATCACTGGAATTTTCGCGCTGTTGCGTTCCAGTGCATTTCCCTCGGACGGGACTCATAATCCCTAGGCCGTGGGTTCGATTCCCCCCGCCGGCACCATTGATTGCGTTACACTCCAACCTGTTTGTACCTTTCCCTGTGCTTGCCCCTCAGTACGTGTTCACGCAGGAGATATGCTCCTGCTCGTCCACTTCACCGATGGTGCAGGAAAAGATCGGCCAGTTCCCGCTACCGATGGGATTCCACGTCGTATTTTTCCCGGGGATTTTGGCGGTGTTTCCCGAAGCGTCCACCCAAGCTCCGTCGCAGCTTCGGTGCTACTTGGCGCGGCGGTCACGAACGAATTGGAATTCAACGCGATTACCAGCAACTGCGCTCCCAGCGGCTCGACTGAATAGTATCCGTCGCTCGTGAAGGTGCTTAAGAATGTCTGTTGGTCCCCGATACCGTTCAAAAACTGGCTGTACACGGTGGCGGCGTTGTTGGTCAGAAAGTTGCCATCCGGTCCCATTCCCGCCACCTGGTAAGTGTCAATATTCCCTGGCACGTAGAGCACCGGGGCGTCGCCCACCGATGCGCGGATCTGCCCTGCCACAAACGCAAACGTTTTGTCGATGAACTGCTGCATCGCCGTGGCCGCCGTTGGGGGGAGAGCGGGGCACTTCGTCGGGGGCAGGGTTACCTTATTGTACGCACACGAAAAGTTCTCCGGTATGTAGTGTCCGAGCAAGTCACCCGTAAACAGAACCACCGGACTGGCTCCCATGTGCAGCTTCATGTCCGCCAGTGTGAGCATCAACAAAGGATAGTTGGTATCCGTTCCACCGCCCGTCGGAGAGGTTACCTTGGAGCTCTCAAAAATGCCGGCCCATTGACTGGCATCGGCCGCCACCAGCGCGGAATACAACGATGGATCGTACAGCGGATTAAAATGCAAGTCCGAAACGGTTACCACTTGATATGCGTTCGAATCCGGAACCGCCACATTCGCATCGCTGCATCCCAACATCGCTACAACGCTCGGCACCACTAAAAGCAACCAAAAGCACCGCGAAGTCTTGGTCATAAACTCCCTTCCTTGGAGCGGCACGGAAAAGGCCGTGTGCCTTGAAAAACGGTAACCGGCTCGACGAGCCGGATGGCGATAGACAACACGCCCCTACACCGCTTTGCTCGGCACTTGCAGGGCCGAATTCAGGTATCGACCACGCGAACCCGCAGGTCCGGCGGTCCCGCGCGAAGCGCTGAGTCTGCACGGCTTTGCGGGCTGCCCGTCACCGGACGAGAATCCGCAACCTTCAACCGGTCTGGAAGCAAGAGTTTTCCGGAATGAGGCTGGTGTCCTGAAATGAAACGAAGCTGCGTGCTTGTGGCGGCAACGAGTGTTGCGACCGTAGGCGCTGTCGGGTTCTTTTACAGAGTTTCCCTGCTCCAGAGCCCGCAAATCGACGCGTCGGTTCCAGTTAGTGCTAGGCGCAAGGTCGGACCGCTCGCATTGCATGGCTCGTACTTTTTCGTCGGCTTTGGCTCACAATCTGCTCACCTTTTTTTAGGGCTTCAGGCGCGCTGAGGTCTCATTCGCCAGTTTGCTGAGCAACCGGCAACGATTGCGTCGCTCTGGGCATGACGGACGACCACCGGCGACACGGCGCCGATACAAACCAACCGGAGTACTTGATGCGATCGACACAATGGATGTGTGCCCTTTTGATGGACGGCACCACGGGAGTGATCAGCGGAAAACCGACAGTGGCCACCGCACAGGCGAGTTACTCCGTCACGGCCTACAACTCAGGCGGCAGCACCAGCGCCACAGTCTCGATCACCATAGCCAACGGCGCGCCGGCCAATCTCGCTTACAGCAGCAACCCCGCGGTGTACACCGTGAATGAACCCATTGAGGGAAATATTCCGAGCAACACCGGTGGTCAAGCTACATCCTACGCGATGAGCACACAGACCCCGAACCTTCCCGCAGGATTGACGCTGAACACGACCACGGGTGTGATCACCGGGACTCTGACCGCAGTTGCAGCATCTTCCACTTACATCATCGTTGCCAGCAATGCGTTTGGGCAGGCTACTCCGGTGAATTTGAGCATCACCGTAGATAGCCAGGCAGCGACGCCATTGACCTACGCGCCGAGCACCGTGGTTTACACCGTGAACCAAACCGTCACACCGCTGCAACTGAGCAACGCGGTAGCTGGTTCTTATACGGTCAGCCCAGCACTACCGGCAGGACTCAGTCTCGACGGCGGTTCGGGAACAATCACCGGCACTCCCTCAACCGTCACTTCCACCGAAACGTACACGGTTACCGCCTCGACTGCGACCGGCAATGCTGTGGGAACGGTAAGCATCACCGTGGATGCGGTGGCGCCGTGGTCGCAGTTCATCCCCAACATGGACCAGACGATTACTCCGCTCGCGCCCAGTGGAGCGCAATTCCAACAACTCAATCCTGACCTCGCGGACAATCCGGCTTGGCTGGCCTCGCAGGCGGCTACCACTGCGCTCAGTCCGGATGGCAACACGCTGCTGGTGCTCACCACCGGCTACAACCGCGTGTTCAACGACCAATACGAGTCGCTCACTTCGTACAACCCAGCGGATTCCAACGAATACGTATTTGTATACGACATTTCCAGTGGTGCGCCCATCAAGAAGCAGGTGCTGCCGGTCCCGGTCGCATATTTCGGCGTTGCGTGGGACCCCTCGGGAGCGCATTTCTACGTGAGCGGCTGAGCTTGGACGACGTCCATATCTTCACCTATAACTCGGCGAACCAACTTTGGTTCGAGGACAATGCGGTGTGGGATTCGCAAAAGAGCGTGTGGGTGCCAAAGCTCACGTTGGGACACGGCACAACCGGAGTAGGCTTGGGCGTGTACCCGTGCGCGGCGGGCATTGCTGTCTCGCAAAGCGGGAAGACCATGGTGGTGGCGAACTACTACAACGACTCGCTTTCCATTCTGACCGGGGGATATGGGAACTGGGCGCTGGAGGACGTTTCGGGAGACGGCTCGGGCGTGTACAACCTGGACCTGCGGCCCGGCAAGAACCTGGTGGCCAAGGATGCAGCGCCGGGAGTGCCGGGAGGTGAATATCCGTTTTGGGTAGTGATTACCGGCGACGATACTGCCAGCCCGTCGACGGCAGTCGCGTATGTGTCGAGTATTCGTGACCGCGAAATCGACGTGGTGCCGCTGAGCGCCGCGACTGATCAACCGTTCCAGGTGGCCACGCGCATTGCCGTGAAAGGCCAGCCCAACAAAATGGTTCTGAACAGTGCACTAAATGTTTTGTACGTGGCCGAAGATCAGAGCGACACCGTCGACGTAATCGACGTCAGCCAGGATCCCAAGCACTACATGACCGTAAACACGGTCATCGAAACGATCCCCGTGCTCGCTCCCGCGGGGCTGCTACCTTCCTCGTTCTACTATTCGGGCTCGAACAGCCGGCGGATCGCAGCTCTACGTCACCAATGGAAACCTGAACGATGTCGCGGTGGTGCAGCTCACGGGAACGAATTCCGGCGACTCCGTCGTCGGTTTGATACCGACCGGCTGGTATCCCAACTCCGTAAGCGTCAACTCAGCCGGCACCTGGATGTACGTTACGAACGCCAAATCCCCCACCGGTCCCAATCCGGATTGGTGCTACAGCTATGGTCCCCCCTCGTTTGTGCCGAATTGCTTCCCCAATAATCAGCACAATCCGCAGCAGACGAAGGAAGGTTTGCAGAGTTTTCCCGTTCCCAATGCGGCGCAACTGCAAACGCTAACCGCGCAGGTTGCGCAAAACGATCGCTTCTCGAGCACGGAAAGCGGCAGCGACGAGCAGATTATGGCCGCAGTGAGCAAGGGAGTGCAGCACGTCATCTATATCCTGAAGGAAAACCGGACCTACGATCAGGTGCTGGGTGATCTGGTAGACGCCAACGGCGTGCCCATCGGCGAACAGGATCCCAACCTGGTGCAGTGGGGCCAGGCAATTACCCCCAACCTGCACAATTTAGCGCGCACTTTCGTCACCCTCGACCACTTCTTCGCCACTTCGGAAGTCAGCGTTGATGGATGGGCCTGGAGCACCTCCGCGCAATGCCCCGACATTGTCGAACATGAATTCCCAGTTGCTTACGCCTTTCGTGCGCTCGCCTTGGAAGCGGCGGGGTCGAATCGCAACGTCAATGTGGGAATTCCAACGCTCGCCCAGCGCCTGGCAGCGAATCCCCTTGTGCCAAACGATCCGGATCTTATGCCGGGGCAGACCGCCGTCGGGGCGCCCGATGGCCCGAACAACGAAATCAACACTGGCCATTTGTGGGATGCCGCGCTGCGCGCCGGTCTCACCGTCAGGAACTACGGCTTCTTCATCGACACCACCCGCTATGGATCAGCGCAATATTCCATCCCGGTGATCCATGATCCCGCGGCAACGAATACGGTCGTCGCCTACCCGACTAACGCGGCTCTTGCTCCGTACACGGATCCCTACTACCGCGGCTTCGATAACAACCTCCCCGATTATTACCGCTTCAAGGAGTGGGAGCGGGAGTTCGACGCCAACTACGCCAGCGGCGGGCTCCCGTCGTTGACCCTGCTTCGATTGATGCACGACCACACCGGGAGTTTCGCCACGGCCATCGATCTGGTGAACACGCCCGAGCTGATGCAAGCCGACAACGACTATGCCGTCGGCCTGGTGGTGCAGAAGATCGCCAACAGCATCTATGCCGAGAACACGCTGACCTTCGTGGTGGAAGGCGATGCCCAGGATGGCGCTGACCAGATAGATTCTCATCGCACCATTGCATTTGTGGCCGGCGCCTACGTGAAGCAAGGCGCCGTGGTCTCCACGTCTTACAACACCATCGATTTCATTCGCACCATGGAAGAGGTTCTCGGTCTGAAGCAGTTCTTGAACCTGAACGATGCTCTCGGTCACCCGATGACCGGCATCCTCACCACAACGCCGCAGAAGTGGAGCTTCACCGCTTCGCCTTCCGCTTACCTCTACGCTACGCAACTCCCTCTGCCGACTCCCCCTGTTGGGATGAAAATCCCTAAGTCTACGCACGACGCCGCTTATTGGGCGCGGGTCACCAGGGATCTTGATTTCTCCGACGCCGACCGCGTCGATCCCCTGCTCTACAACCGCATCCTCTGGAAAGGCATGATGCACAACCGGCCCTATCCTCCATCCCTCTCCCTGAAGAACAAGCGTGTCCGCGACGATGATGACGACGATCGGCGCAACAACGCCGAAAGGCGACCAGTGAACTATCACCAGCCTTCGAACGAAAACCGTTCGTGGAAATCAGAGCCAGACAACAACTAAGTAGGGGATAAGAATGAAGCGCATTCGGCTTGTCCCGGGTACCTGTGCCCTTGCCGTGTGCGATCTATCTTTGGAAACCACCGCAATCTGCACCTAAATAGGTCTCGTTTATTAAATCTTTACGCGGAAACCACAAATGCCGCCCTCATTCAGAGTGGCAAGACAAAAGATAACGTCTTAGCGCATTAACATGTCAATCGGCGCGCCGCAGTGCCTCTCAAACATGGCCGAAGAATGTATACTGCGATATAGGGAAAGGTTTATCCAGGCTGCCGGTTCGCCGTGTATGCCTAAGCCAAGGGAAGGACTCTTTCTTGATAGGAAGCAAGCCGCATGAAGACCGCCACGTTTTGGGCGCTTCTGATTGTTTGCACTGCGAACTTTGCACATGCGCAGAACATCGTTGGCGATTGGCAGGGAACGCTCAAAGCGGGTCCCATGGAACTTCCCGGCAACAGGGATTTTGAAGTGGATGAACTACCCGGTTTGAATCATTTGTTCCAGACCGCCAACACTGGCACTACCAGCGAATATGCCGAGATCGCAGAAACCATCTCCCCCTTGGCGTTGGGAAAGATTGCCGGGTGGGTTTCCAAGCGCTGGTCAGATTCTCATCCGCAGGATGCTTACCAGAGCGCGCAGGCCCGCTACGCCAACGCGCATTCCTACATCGACGATCCATTGCAGCAACTCCTCAAGAACATTCCCGAGTTGAGGGGAATCAGGCTTGCGGCTGATCAAGCGGCGCTACCCCAGATTCTCAAGAAGACCGGGAACAACGTCGACGCCTATTTGTCCAATCTTGTGGACCTGATTGCTCGTGAACAAATAACCCTGGACCGATCCAGCGGCGGGGAGTTGCCTGATATCTTGAATGTATTCACCGGCCCGATGCATCTGGAAGACAACTACCTTATTGTGAAGGAGCAGGGCCAGAGCGGATACGAAATGGTGGAGTATCGCATGGATGCTGCTGGGCATCGCCTGGATGATATTGGAGCAAACACCGGCTTCGCCGCCACTCGCGGCTTCGCATTGATGTGTCAGTTTTTTAGCACGGCCCTGCAGCGCGAATCGGTCTTCCGTTTCCTCGGTGAACAAAGGATCGACTCACGAGATACCTACGTCGTGGGATTCGCTCAGAAGCCGGGATCGGCTACCATGTTGGTCGGCGTGCGCACAGAAAAGGGTAGGAATCTGCCGGTGATGATTCAGGGCATCGCCTGGGTCGATAAGCGTGACTTCCAGATTATTCGCATTCGCACCGATTTGCTCGCGCCGCGTCCTGACCTGGCGCTCGACTACCAAACCACCGAAATCATCTTCAGCCCAGTGCGGTTAGTCGATGCCCCTGTGCCCTTATGGCTGCCCAAGGCCGTGAACGTCAACGCCCGAGTGGAGGTGCATTCACCCGTTCACGGAATCACGTTTATCACCTTCCGCAACGAGCACCGTTACTCCGACTACCGCCTCTATCGCGTCTCGGTGCGAATGGTTCCCGCTCAATAATCAACTTTACAGGGGGAGCCCGCGAAACCGTCGCCAGCTCGTTCGCTGTTGAGCGAATTGGCGTGCCCACCAGACAGGCGCCCAACCTTCGTATCACCCGGCGAAAAACAGGTAAGTTCCGTTCTCACAGCAAAATTCCAGCTACCCGCGTCAAGCCGACGCGGCCATCGCGGCAAATTGCGGCGTTCCACCCACGACAATCTTCGGCAATCTGATCCGAAGTTGCCCGTCGCACACCGTTGTTTCCACTTTAGCTGGATCAACTTCGCAAGCCAGATTCCACTGCTGGAAAATGTACTTCGGGCCGGGCAACGCCAGAGCCGACATTTCCCCGGCGGCCTCGCTCTTAGTATCTCGTTTGCCCAGAATACACAGCCCGCGAGACGACGCTTGCACTTTCAGGTCTTCCGCCGCGAATCCTGGAACCGCCGCAGATGCCACCAGATCAGTTTGACCTTCCGCAATCTCCGTGGCGATGTTTAGCAGAATCTCACACTCGGCGCGCTGCCAGTCCTCACGGTCCTGCCCGTGCTCATAGCCTCTGGCCTCGAACAGTTCGTAGGCGCGGCACTTAATCGCCTCCTTGATCTCCGATGCCAGGTGGACAAGTGGGTCGCCGGCAACTTCCGGCGTCGAAGCTCCGAAAGGCGCCGCAGCGGGAGCATGATCCACGCGCATTTGTCGAGCCAGGGAATCAACATTTACGCCCGCAAGGACCTCTTCCACGATTTCCTTGCTAATGGTGAGGCTCTTTCTCGCTTCACCGGCCGACAGAGCGTCGAAGCAGAGGTTGTTGATCTCTCGAGGCACCCCACGGCTTTGCCGCGCAATCAGCGCCATGGCTTCTGGCTCGAAGAGTTGCACATCCAGGAGGCCGGCGACTCCGAGCCGGTGATAGATATACTGCGCGGTTTCTTCCGTGCTCAAGGACTCAAGGTGGCGCACCATCGCAATGCGCTGCTTCAATTGCGACATAGCCGGCTGAGCCAGCTTCTCCGCCAACTGCGGTTGTCCTGAGAGGATAATCGTCAGCAGTTTTGCATGTGGAGTTTCAAAATCAGAGAGTAACCTGATGGTCTCCAGGACTGGCTCCTGGAGGTCCTGCGCTTCATCGACGATGACCACAAAGCGCTTGCCATTCAGCATGGCGTTAAACAAGATCTGATTTAGCTTGTTGTGCATTGCCACCAGACCCATGCGCGAGGTCTTGTTGCCAAGCTCGCTGAGGATGTAGCGAAAGAACTCGCGGGGCTGGCACTGCGTCTGGAATAGATAGACCGTGCGCGTCGTATCGCCCAGTTCCTCCATGAGCCGGTAGAGAAGGGTGGTCTTCCCCATGCCGGGCTCGGCAATCAGCGCCATAAAGCCACGGTCATTCTGGACGCCATCTCGCAGCGCGGACAGCACTTCGCCGCGTTTACAATCTAAGTAAAGATAATTGGGATCAGGGGTGACACCGAAAGGCTGCTCGCGAAGACCGTAAAACTCGAGAAACACGGTTGAGACCCTCCTGTTCCGGTATTTTTCAATCACCAGTGGAGAACCGCATTCCCTAGCTCTAGACTTCTGTGACGCTCCAACAATCCAACAAGGTTCTTACCTTCGAAACTGACCGTTGCGCCGAAGTTACGCCGATTATGCCTTGCCGTCAACACCAAATACGCCGTGCCAACCAACAATGGGACGCAAGATCTGATTTTTTTTTGCGGCCCGCTCCGCTACGCCATTCATCAAGTCGACACAGACCGTGACGTAAGGAAGTTCTCCCTCTCTCCCGTACCTCTGCCATGCCGGCATCTCTACGGTTCAGCGGTATGGTTCCGTCGCGAAATTGTCGCTCTCACTCGGAAGCACTTCAGGATCGCTCGGGATTGCGCGCCCGTTTTCTGTGTTCCTGAATGTCGGGCGCGCCACGGAGACCGGTCAGCTTCTCGATCAAGATGCAGTAATAAATGAGAGTGACGCTATCTGGCTTCCGCCGGACTTGGGTGATGGTATAGCCGCTTTGCCACCACAATGTTCTTTTCTCCAGCAATGCTCGAACCCGCTGGCGAGCCGCTGCGCCCTCCGGGCCGCCGGAAATTTCTACGTACCGCCCCAGCACGATGACGCTCTCCCAGTCATCGTGACCACGAATTTCGTCCGCTTCCACGCAGACTAGAGGGTTCTGTCGCATCCACAGGATTTTCTGCCCCAAGGTCGAAAATCCGTACAGACGGTCGGCGTCGAAGCAGAAATAGATAGGCACAATATACGGCCGGTCGTTGCTTGCACAGGCCAATCGTCCGAAGCCCAATCGAGCCAGGAGGTCGCGGCACTCTTTGGTTCGCATCTTGGTTATCAGCATGGCGTGCTCCCTCCCAGCCGTAATTGTGCGACAGCTTATATCAGTTGCTTGCTGCTTAATCCACACCCGGCGAGTTGTTGCCGCTCTCTGCTCCCATCGGCTTCAATTTAATTGACACATCGATTATCCTTCTGGGACCATTTTACGGCCTGCACCCTAGCTACAGGGTTGGCTAGTCAGGACTTCGGTCTGGCTACAGCCAGGGTGCCTTTCACTGGACCTGGGATTTCCATGATCCATGCAAATTCCCCGAACCGATGGAGGGAATACAACACCTGCTGCCAAACTGCCCTGCCGTTGTCGCCTGATGTTGCGATCCTCCCCTCGCACTCCTTTTTCCTCCGTCTTCAGCGGTCAGCCGATCTCCGGTCCGTCGCTCACCGGGACAGCCGGAGCACCTGTTGAAGAAGCTCGGCAAATACGAGGTACTGGGCGAATTAGGACACGGCGCCATGGGTGTCGTGTATCGAGCCCGCGACCCTTTTATCAATCGCCTGGTGGCTCTTAAAACCATCACCACCGGGGTCGCCGATGATCCTGCGCTGTTGCAGCGCTTTCATCGCGAAGCTCAATCCGCCGGGGGCTTGCAGCATCCCAACATCGTTACCATTTACGACTTGGGCGAAGCTGGCGCCCTCCCCTACATCGCCATGGAACTGGTGGAAGGCGAGAACCTCGAGCAGGTAATCGCCCGCCGTTCCGTCCTGCCCCTCAGTTTGAAATTGATGTACGCCATGCAGGCCTGTCGCGCCTTCGATTACGCCCACAAACGCGGCATTGTGCACCGCGATATCAAGCCCGGCAACGTAATGGTCAACAAAGAAGGCACGGTCAAGGTCGTTGACTTCGGCATTGCCAGAGTCCTGGAGACCTCACGTACGCAGACCGGTATGTTGATCGGGACGTTTGCCTACATGTCGCCGGAACAGTATCACGGTGAGCATGCCGACGAGCGCTCGGATATTTGGTCCTTTGGAGTGTTGCTTTACGAATTGCTCAGCTACCAGCGTCCCTTCGCAGGCCCGACTCCCGCCAGCCTCATGCACAGCATATGCGACGAGGAGCCCGCTCCGTTGGCTAAGGCGGTGCCCGACTGCCCCAGGGAACTTGAGCTGGTTGTCGCCAGGATGCTGCGCAAGTCCCCACTGGAACGCTATCAATCCATGGAGGATGTGCTGCTGGATTTGGATCCCGTATACAAAGCCCTGCAGTCACAGTCGGTCACCGAGATTTTGCAGCAGGTCCGCAAACTCTTCGACGAGGGGCCTTTTGCCGAAGGGCGGGATCTGGTGCGCCAGGCTTTGCAGGTCGACTCCGGCAATCAGCAAGCACGCTCCCTGTTGGAAAAAGCCAACGCCGAACTAAAGCGCATTCACAACCGGCCGAAAGCACAGCAATACGTGGACAAGGGGCAAACTCTGCTGGCCGAAGGGAAGCTGCAGGAAGCCCGGATTGCCGCGGCAAGTGCCTTGCAACTGGATTCCAATTTTGCCCCAGCCGAAGACTTACGCAAGGCCATTGAGCAGGAGCTGAACAGGGTCCGCTTGATATCGGAGTGGCTGGAGTCCGCGAAGCAGAACTTGGCCGAGGGATTGCCGGACGAAGCGCAGGCTCTCTTGGCGAAAGTCTTGGAGGCCGAACCTTCCCATGCGCAGGCCCAGAGTCTTCAGCAGCAGGTCCTGAAAGAAAAGGCGGAACGCGAGAAGAGCCGAAGGCTTCGAGAAGGTCTGCAGCGAGCCCGCGAATTTTGGACCCAGCAGAATCATGACGAGTGCTTGAACATTCTCCGCAGCCTGGACAACGAATTCCCCGGCGAAGAGGAGGTTCTACGGCTGACCGAGGCGGTCTGCGACGATCAACTGGAACAAAAAAAGCAACAAGGCCTGCTGCAATCGCGAAATCTGCTGGCGGCTTCGCGTCACGATGACGCCATCGCATTGCTTTCCGGATTACAGAACCAGTTTCCCAACGATGACGAAATACCGCTGCTCATTGAGGACGTCCGAAGAGACCAATTGAACCAGCGCCGCTTGCTCGGTCTCGACGAGGCTCGCAGCCTCCTGGCCGCGGGGAACTACGACGCTTCTATCTCGCTTCTGGCCAACCTCCGGCAGGTGTTTCCGGCTGATCAAGAGATTCCCGAACTGCTCGAAACGGCGCAGCAAGGCCAAGCTGAGCAGGTCCGGCAACGAGGTCTGGCCCAAGCCCGCCAACTATTGTCCGCGCGCCAGTACAAAGAGTGCATCGCGTCGCTTGCCGCGTTGGAGAAACAGTTCCCCCGAAATGAGGAAATTCTCGCGCTGCAGAAATCCGTCCATGACCAGCAACTGCAGCAAGAAAAAGAACAAAAATTGGAGCAAGCAAGAAACCTGCTCACCGCTCGCCGTTACCACGAGTGTTCCGCATTGTTGGCCACATTGGAGAAACAGTTCCCCGGTGATGCCGAGATTCTCAGAATCCAGAATGCGTTGCGGGATGACCAGTCCAAACAGCGAAAGCTGCAAGCCCTGGAACAGGCGCGGAAGCTTCTGTCTTCAAAGAATTACGAAAATTGCGTAGCTCTGCTGACTTCTTTGCACACAGAATTTGCCGACGACCAGGAGATCCCGGAGCTGTTGGAGTCCGCCAGGAAAGAGCAGGTGGACGAACGGAAACGCGTGGCCGTAGCAGACGCGCGCAACCTCCTCGCCGCGCGGAATTACCAACAGGCCGTCGCCTTTTTGAATAAGTTGCAAAGCGAATTTCAAAATGACACGGCCATCGCAAAATTACTGGAATCGGCTCGCAAAGAACAAGCGGATCAACGGCAACGCGAGGGTCTGGCCGAAGCGCGCAAGCTTCTTGCTGCTCGCCGCTATGACGAATCCATCGTTCTGCTGGGTAAACTCGCCGCGGAATTTCCAGACGAATCGGACATTACCAAGCTGTTGGCTACCGCTCGCGAAGACCTTGCCGAGCGGCAGAAACAACAAAAACTCGCGGAAGCCAAAAACCTGCTGGCTGCGCAGTCCTTTGACCAGGCTCTCTCCATACTGGACCAGCTTGCCACCGCTCATTCCAAGGATTCTGCGGTAACTAAGTTGCATGCACTGGTACAGCGCGAACAGGAGAAACACACCAAGGCTGAAACTATTCAGCGCGAGTTGGATGCCCTGA
>Ga0187782_10002437_pt1 | contig 13713 bp, 10 predicted proteins | sample 0715_SJ02_MP15_2_FD_132454 | JGI IMG/M metagenome (GOLD analysis project Ga0187782, IMG submission 132454) | Tropical peat soil microbial communities from peatlands in Department of Meta, Colombia - 0715_SJ02_MP15_20_MG | ecosystem: Environmental > Terrestrial > Soil > Wetlands > Peat | place...
CATGAAAATGGCCCGTGCGTTAATCTGGTGCACATATGTGCGGGCGGGGACGCCCGCACTACAGCCGGCCAGGAGGCCGGCGGTACAGCTCGCGTGGCTATTTTCAGGGCAGATCTTTCGACTCCGTTTGGTCCGAACTCGGGCCAAACGTCGCTCAGGATCACAGTTCATTTTTGATGCGAACTCCAGAAAAGAAACTAGAAGTGCAAATTGAACAAAGCGAATGATTTGACAAATCGGCAAGTTGGCGCCGCTTGCGCGGCGTTGGCAAGTTGGCGGGTTGGCGTCAACCCGGCCTGTTTCATCGATCGAGACCGGACCGGCGGTGGGAGACTGTTATAAGACCTTTGCCGCAAGAACGAAGACGCGACGGGGGCCCCTGCTCCGTCCCGACGGGGACTCCGCGGCGTATCCGTGGAATCCCGTTCCCCACGCTGAAGCGCGGGGCTAACGGACGCTGTGCCTACGGCGCGCACCGCAGGACATTCCTCATACCGTCATCAATAAGGACTCCCGATTTTATGCGCCTTTTGCGGCACCCTTCGGCAGGCTCAGGGCGAGCTTTGAAGCCGTGCCCTTTCAAAGGAATGCCTTCCCGCATTTTGAAATGCGATTGCCCAGTATGCAACCAGCTCTAGGGTTTTCTCTGCACGATCGGCGAAGATGCTCTAGACCTGCACCTTGACGGCGATGGGAAATCTGCGGCCCGTGCCGAAGGACTTGGCCGTGACCTTGAGGACCGGCGCGGCCTGCTGGCGCTTGTACTCGGAGCGCTCGACGAGGCGCACGACTTGTTGGACGAGATCGAGCGGGAATCCGCGCTCGCGGGCGATTTGCTCGGGAGTTTCGTAGCGCTCGACATAGGCTTCGAGGATGGGATCGAGGACGTCGTAGGGCGGCAGCGAGTCAGTATCCATCTGGCCCGGGCGCAGCTCGGCCGAGGGCGGTTTGGCGAGGATGGCGGCGGGAATTTTTTCCTGGTTTTGGTTTAGCCAATTGCAGACCGCATAGACTCGCGTCTTGACGAGGTCGCCGATGACGGCCAGAGCGCCAACCATGTCGCCGTAGAGCGTGCAATAGCCCACGGCCATCTCCGACTTGTTGCCGGTGGTGAGCACCAGGGCGCCGAACTTGTTGGAGAGCGCCATCAAAAGAACGCCGCGGGTGCGGGACTGGATGTTTTCTTCCGTGATATCCGGCTTGGTCCCGGCAAAAAGCGGCTCGAGGGCGCGGTTGAACTCGGCGAAAAGCGCGCTGATACCGATCACTTCGAAGCGAATGCCGAGGTTGGCGGCGAGGCGGCGGCTGTCGTCGATGGAGCCGGCGGAGGAGTAAGGGCTGGGCATGCCCACGGCGATGACGTTCTCCGCGCCCAGGGCCTCGGTGGCGATGGCGGCCACGAGCGCCGAATCGATGCCGCCGCTCAAGGCGACGAGAACCTTGCGAAAGCCGCACTTGCGGACGTAATCGCGGGTGCCGAGAACCAGCGCGCGATAGGCGGCCTCGGTGTCGTCCTCCGGGGGCAGCGGGATGGCGGGCGCGTCGAAGGGGTCGACGACGACAAGGTCCTCTCGAAAGGATGCGGCTTGCGCAATGAGTTCTCCACGCGCATTGAGAGCCAGCGAGGAGCCGTCGAAGAGGAGGCTGTCGTCGCCGCCCACCTGGTTGCACATGAGCACGGGAATCCCGTCGCGGCGGGCGATGGCGGCCAGCATCTCGCGGCGCAGCGCGCGCTTGGAGTGCCAGAACGGCGACGAGGAGAGATTGATATGCAGAGCTGGACGCTCGCGCATCAGCTCTTCCATGGGATCGACGGCGTAGAGGCGGCGCGGCCAGAAGTTTTTGTCGTTCCAGGCATCCTCGCAGATGGTGACGGCGAGGCGGACGCCGTCGAGCGTGACGATCTTCTGCGGACCGGACGGCGAGAAGTAGCGCTGCTCATCGAAAACATCGTAAAAGGGCAGGAGGCGCTTGTGCTGCTCCAGAAGGAGTTGGCCGCGGTCGAGCAAAACGGCGGCGTTGAAGGCGGGTTTTCCGTCTTCGCGCCGTGTGGGCAGAGCCACGCCGGCCAGAACGGCGGTGGGCAGGTCGCGAGTGGCCGCGGCGAGTTCGTCTACGGCCGATCGGCAGCGGGCCAAGAAGCTAGGCTTCTCGAGAAAATCGGCGGGAGGATAGCCGCAGATGGCAAGTTCGGAAAAGACCGTGAGGCGGGCGCCGCGATTTGCCGCGCACCGGCTGGCGGCAACGATTTTCTCGAGGTTTCCTGTGAAGTCCCCAACCGTGGGGTCAATCTGGGCAAGCGCGATCTTCACATTTCCAGTTTAAATCCGCCTCCGTTCGGAGTCCGCGCCGGCGCTGTCCGAATGCGACTAAGTGGTCTTAAAACGAGACACTTCTGTAATGCGGACCCCACAAATGGGGGATTCTACCGGAGAAACGGCGCCCCTAAAATGGGTCTACTTCCGTCCCAAATCGATTGACGAGGGCCTCGGGGCCGGAGCTTAAAAATCAACTATTTAAAGGCAGATCACCGCCGGGAGAACACCATCGATCCGCAAGTTCGTTTGAGCGACCTATTGATCCGCGCCCGGCTGGTAACGCCGAAGGATGTGTCGGCGGCGCTGGAGCGCATGAAGACCGCGGGCGGCCGGCTGGGCGACAACCTCGTCGCGCTGGGCGCCATCGATCAAAAGACGCTGGATGGGTTTATCCGGCGCATTCCCCGGGAACCGGCCAGCATCGCGGAGACGGGCATCGACGAGACCGACCTGATGGCCCTCATGATGAAGCTGATCTACACCTGCCGGCTGGAGAAGCTCGGGCAAATCGCCGAAGCGATCAAGCTGCCCCAGCATATCGTGATGGAACTGGCGCGCATGGCGATCGACCGGCAACTGCTCTACACATTGAGCGCGCAGAGCAACGACAGCATCCTGGAAATGCGGTATGGGATCAGCGATGAAGGCAAGCGCTGGACCATCGACGTGCTCGACCGGTCGGGATACGTGGGCCCGGCGCCGGTGACGCTGGCGCAGTTTGTGGAGAGAGTAAATCTGCAAAAGCCGACCAACGAACACATCACGCTGGAACGCGTGCTGGAAGCGATCCGGGGACTGACGCTGGACCCCAGCATCGTGGCGCAGGCCGGACCGGCCTTGAATTCCGGGCGCGCGATTTTGCTCTATGGGCCTCCGGGAAACGGCAAAACCTCGGTCGCCATGTGCTTCGCCGACATGTTTCGCGACCTGATCCACGTGCCCTATGCAATATCCGTCGAGGGGCAGATCATCCGCTATTTCGATCCGCGGATCCATATTCCGCTGGGCCTGGCGGGCACGAGCGACGAAGACGCGGTGATCGCGAGCTTTCGCCGCGACGCGCACGACATGCGCTGGATTTCGTGCCGACGGCCGTTTGTGATGGCGGGCGGCGAACTGACGCTGGAAATGCTCGACCTGCGCTATGACGAAACCGGGCATTACTACGAGGCGCCGCTGCACATGAAGGCATTATCCGGCTGCTTCCTGATCGACGACTTCGGCCGGCAATTCGTGAGCCCGAAGGACCTTCTGAACCGGTGGATCGTGCCCATGGAGAGCCGGGTGGATTATTTGAAGCTGCAAACCGGAACCAGCTTCGCCATCCCTTTCGAGGAGATGGTGATTTTCGCCACCAACCTGGATCCGGAAGAGCTGATGGACCCGGCGTTCCTGCGCCGCATTCCTTACAAGATCGAAGTGAGTCCGCCGAGCCTGGAACAGTTTCGCACCATCTTTGACAACGAGGCGAAACTGCACGGGCTGATCCTGGCCGACGACGTTTTCAAGTACATCGTCTATATGATCCGCCAGGAAAAAGGAATGGAACTGGCGGGCTTCCATGCCATCTTCATCATCGAACAGGTGATCGCAGCGTGCCGATTCCTGGGCGGCAAGCCGGAGCTCAAGTCGCCGTATATCGATTACGCGGTGGAGAACCTGCGGGTTCGCCGGGGCAAAGACCAGCGCAAATCGATCCCCCTGCCGCTGCCGCCGGCGAAGGAAGAGACGGCCGCGCGCGAGGCGTCTACCGGGGCGAGGGCCGGGGTGCTGCCGGAGTACTAATTTGCTAATCCACTTGAGAGCGCGAACCAATTCGCGCGGCGTTTCTGCGCCGGTTTACATTCCCGTGCCGGCGAGGACCACGCCCACCGTACGCAGGATGATTTTGAAATCCAGCCAGATGCTCCAGTTGTCGATGTAGGCGACGTCGAGAGATACGTAGCTCGAGAAGGATGGATCCTGGCGGCTTTGTACCTGCCACAAACCGGTAATGCCCGGCGTGACATCCAGGCGGCGGAGGTGGTCGAGGTCGTAGCGGCGCACTTCGCCGGCCAGCGGCGGCCGCGGCCCGACGATGCTCATGTCGCCGCGCAGGACGTTGAGGAACTGCGGCAGCTCGTCGATAGAGTATTTGCGGAGGAGGCGGCCGATGCGCGTAATGCGGGGATCGTTGGCGGCCTTGAAGAGCACGCCGTCGCGCTGGTTCATGTGCTGGATCTGAGAGCGAAGCTTGTCTGCGCCGCGGATCATGGTGCGGAACTTGAAGCAGCGGAACACCACTCCCTTTTTGCCGATGCGTTCGGAGGTGTAGAAGACCGGGCCGGGCGAATCCAGCTTAATGGCGATGGCGACGATGAGGAGGAATGGGGCAAGGATGGCAACCGCCAGCAGGGAGAAGACGGCATCGAAGATGCGCTTGAAGAAGAGCTCCATTTCCGGCACTTCGCCGCGGTATAGGGGGATGGTGGGAAATTGGCCGACGTATTCGATGGGGTTGTACCAGGCAGCGCCGTCATACATGTCGGGAACGACGCGCAGATCGACACCGTGAACGCGGGCCTGCTCCAGCACGTCTTCGACGATGGCGCGCTCGCAGGAGGTGGTGATGAAGATTTCGTCGACAAACTGCTTGCGGGTGCTCTGGAACAGAGTGTCGATGGTGCCCACCACGTCGCTGGAATCTACCGCAGCGCCAGGATTGGCGCCCGGGAGATGGATGAAACCCTTGAAGGTGTATCCCAGGTGCTTGATGCTCTCGAGGTGATGGCGAAAAGCGTGCGCTTCCGGGCCGGTGCCGACGATGAGCACGTTGCGCGTGCCGAGGCCGCGATCGAAGCGGCGATAGAGGAGGACGCGATAGACAAAGCGCCGCAGGCCCAGGGCAAGCGCGACCAAGCAAACTGTGCTAATGACAATGCTGCGAGGGATGTCGTCGAAGTGGACCAGGTAAAGGATGCCGGTAAGCAGCAGTCCCGACGTGAGGCAGGCCTGCGCGCTCAGGCGCTGCTCATGCAACATGCTGGTCAGCCGCTCCGGGGTGTAGAGATGCATGCGGCGGCTGGTGGCGATGAGCGTAAGCGTGAACACGCAGAACAGAGCGAGCAGAACGCCCATTGAGCGGCCCCAAAACAGCGTCCCGTGCCAAAAGCCTCTGGCGCCGTTGAGGGGGCTGGTATGAAGCTCGTAAATCGTGGTCAAGAAGGCAGCGCCGAGGGCGGTCGCCGCGTCCAGCGCCATCCACAGCTTAGCCGAGCCTCGTGCGCTTCGCGTGGAAGTGTCCGACACAACCGTCTCCCGTTCCGCCGAAGTGGCCAGGGAAGTGGAAAGCCGTTGCCAGAAATCCGAACTCGCCATGGGGGATATGGGACCTCAAAGTTTCCCTTGCGCCAAAATTGCCGGCTGCCGAGAAAGTTTTGCAACTAGCGAGAAGCCCGGCAAGAAAGCAAAAGCCCGATGGGCAAAAACCGAGGTCCGAGTTCGGTGAGGTTTTCTCCTCATCATGACAGACACCGGGGTAACGAAAGTATTGTGGGAGGCGAATCCGCGCAATCGAAATCTATCGAAGATTGATGCCGGCCTGGAGGTGCGCTTAAGAACCACTGCCGATCGAGACGGCGCTGCCGGCCGAGACGGTCGGCGCCATTTCCAGCGGCCTGAAGACCATCCGAGTGAACATATGGTTTTGTAAGCGCGGCCCGGGCCGCGATCTTGGAGAACCCTGAAACTGTACTTGATTGCACCATCGTGAACATACGCTTTACTTGCGAGCCGCAAATCCGCCTTTCACCCCCCTGCCGCGATCGAACTTGGAGGTGATCGTTCATGAGCATTGCGCACAAAGCACGCCACTTGCAAGGAAAATCGAAGGTTTTGGGGTTACAAGTTAGATAACAGCTAGGTTACTGGTGGAACAGTGTTTCGTTATAGGACAACTGTAATTCAGCCTGATTCCTTTCGCGCATTGCTTTCATTCCGAAGGTACCCGGTAGGTATCCAAATCCAGGAACAGGCGAATGTCCGGTTCCGGGGTGGTCAAAAACTCTTTTGTAGGACCGAAAAAGCTGGCTTTGCCTCGGTCGAGAAATAGGACCTTATCGGCGAGTTTTTGTGCAAAACGTGTATCGTGGGTGACCACAACGCTGGTAAACCCCAGCTGGCGCTTGAGCCGCTGGATGAGATTGCCCAGACGCCGCGCAATGATCGGGTCAACCATAGTGGTTGGTTCGTCGTACAGGACGATCTCCGGTTGCGCGGCAAGGGCGCGCGCCATGGCCACGGCGCGTTTGCGCCCGGTGGAAAGACTGGCGGGCAGGGCGTCGACCACGTCTTCGGCCCCGACCAGGGCGATCAGCCGATCGACAATCAAATTGAGCGCATCCTCTTCGATGCCGCCTCGTTCGCGCAGAGGGAAGGCAACGTTTTCGCGGACACTGAGGGAATCGAAGAGCGCCCCATTTTGAAAAACCATGGTGACGCGCTTGCGAATGGATTGCAGCCCCTCCTCATCCAAATGGGTAACCTCCTGCGCTTCGACGCTGATCGAGCCCGAGTCGGGCTTGAGAAAGCCCATCAGCAGGCGAAGAGAAACCGACTTGCCTACGCCGCTGCGCCCAAGAATGCAGAGAGTTTCGCCGCGTTCGACGGAAAAGCTGACATTCTGCAGCACCGGCCGGCCGTCGAAGGAAATGGAGACGTTGTCGAATGCGATGACGGGACCGAGGGGCGGAGGCCCTGGCGGCGCGATGGATGGCGGAGCATCCTTGGCAGGCTGGGCAAGGGCTTGAAGGTCAGCCTGAATCGGCTCGAATGGCTCCTGTGGTTCGAATTGGGCACCGTAGTCTGCCATCGATCTAAAGTCCAGCTTACGCGATGCGGCGCGACCACAGGGCTTCTGCGCGCTCGAAGTCGGCCGGGGAGTTGAGATTGAAGAACCAGCAAAAGGGGTGCAGGCCGCTATCATGCACGACGTGGCGGGATTGAGCGAGCAATTCGACGGAGACGCGGCTTAGGGGCTGGCCGAGGCTCGCCGCGGCAGCCTGGAAGGCGGAGAAGCAGCCTTTGCGGCCAGCGCGCAGCTCGGCCTGGAGAGCCGGCTGGGCGCGGCGATCGATGACGGCCGGGAAGGTTTGGGCAAAGCCGGCGATGGATGGGACCGCGATCGCGCCGCCCGCGATCCTGGCGCGATGGAGGAGATAGGCAAGGAGCGACGGCGGCAGGAATGGCGAGTCGATGGAGAGAAATACGGCGAAACGCGCCGCGGTAGCGGCCAATGCGGCGCAGACTCCGGCCAGCGGGCCGAGGCCGGGCTGAGAGTCGTCGATGACCGGCGCGAATCCGGAAAGATCGCAATTCGCTCCGGCGATGGTTGCGGAAAGGCCGGCAGCGCGAAGCGTGGAGAGCGCGTGCGAAATCAAGGGCCGGCCGCCAAGCGGCAAAAGAGCCTTGTCCCGGCCCATGCGGGTGGATTGGCCGCCGGCGAGGACGAAGGCGGTGGCGTCGTTTTGGAGCGGTTTCTGCATCAGCTAGGTTTGGAGAAGCAACCCCAGCCGTCGTTATAACCGCCAAGCGCGTCGCCCAGGTCTTGCAACCCTTGCTCGAAAGCGGTGATGCCAGAATGGGTGGGGATCATGTTTTTCACGACACGCACTCCCCACGGATGGGACTCGCGAACGTTCTCCAGTTCGACTATTGCCCTGTAACCCTTTTCACGAAGGTGTTGCGCAAACTCATTCGCAGGTCGCTCCTTGGGAAAGACCACATTGAAATCGATATCGCGCGGTCGACTCAGGTCGTCTCCATCAGCCTCGAGCCGCCGTAGCACGTCTCCGTTGTCGTCGTTGGGATGAAGCATTTTCGCTCACAACTCCAATCACTATGACTCGGGCACCACCTTACGTGGCCAGCTGCGCTCGGAGTGCCAAGCATCGGTTTCAAGCTCCCACTTCCTCCAGGAACCGGATTAGCGACGTGATTCCCAGCGCGAAGTTTTTCAGGTGGAACTTTTCGTTGGGTGCGTGGAGATTGTCGTCGGGAAGTCCGAAGCCCATCATCACGCTGGGCAGGCCGAGGTGGCGGTCGAAGTCGCCGACGATGGGAATGGAGCCGCCGGAGCGGATGAAGACGGTATCCTTGCCCCAGACCTCGTGCAGCGCGCGCGTAGCGACCCGGATGTAGGGGTTGTTAACAGGAATGAGGCAGGGATCGCCCGTGTGAATGAGGCGAACATCGACATCCACACCCGCAGGAGCGATCTTTTCGACGTAGCTCTTGTAGAGCTCGAATGACTTTGCCGGACTCATGTTGGGCACCAGGCGCATGGAGACCTTGGCAGTCGCCTTGGCGGGGATGACGGTTTTGGCTCCAGCGCCGATGAATCCGCCGGGCATGCCGTGCACATCCACCGTGGGCCGGGCCCAGGTGCGTTCCAGCACGCTGTATCCTTTTTCGCCGACCAGCACCTTCGATCCGACTTCGTTTTTGCGATACTCCTCTTCATCGAAGGGCAGGCTGCGCCATGCCGCCAACTCCTCGGCACTGGGAGCGATTACGTCGTCGTAAAAGCCGGGAATGAGGATGTGGCCGTTCTCGTCTTTTAATTTGGCGATGATTTGACACAGCGCGACGAAAGGATTGGGGGCCGCGCCGCCGTACATGCCGGAGTGAAGATCGGTCTTGGCGCCGCGCGCCTCAAGCTCGGTGTAGATCATGCCGCGCAGGCCGACGCAAAGCGTGGGCAGGCCGGGAGCGAAGAGCTCGGTGTCGCTGACCAGGGCGAAGTCGGCTTTCAGAGTGGCGGGCTTGGAGGCGACGAATTTGGCAATGGCTTCGCCGCCCACTTCCTCTTCGCCCTCGTAGAGGACGCGCACGTTCAAGGGCAGCGATTTGTTCGCGGCCAGGAGCGATTCCAGCGCCTTGACCTGAGCCACCACCTGGCCTTTGTCGTCGACCGCGCCGCGCGCGTAGAGGTTGCCGTTGCGCTCGGTAGGCTCGAAGGGCGGCGAAAGCCATTCGTCGAGCGGGTCGGGCGGCTGCACGTCGTAGTGGCCGTAGATGAGCACGGTGGGCTTCCCCGGCGCGTGCAGCCAATCGGCGTAGACCAGCGGGTTTCCCTCGTCTTCAATGAGACGCCCATTTTCCAGGCCGATGCGCTTCAGTTCGGCGAGCAGCGTTTCGGCGGCCTTGCGGCAGTCGGCCTTGTGCTCCGGCAAAGTGGAGATGGAGGGAATGCGCAGCAGGGATTTCAGTTCGTCGAGAAACCGGGGATGGTTCTTGCTGGCGTAAGCGACGGCAGATGAGGACATGAAACGGCTCCCTTACAATGGATTTCACGGTCAAGACAAGAGTATAGGCTCTCCCACACCGGAATTGCGCCGTCAAGCGAAAAGGAGAAGTTCTGTTGTTTAGAAGCCAGGGTTTGCGCCTGCACGGCGGTCTCGTCCAGGTTTCCTTTTCGATCGCCGCGCTGGCGTTGGCCGCGCGGCCGGCGGCTTGCCTGGCGCAAGATCGCGCGGGCAATCCAACCTACGCGCCGGCGAATACCTTGGGAATTGCCGGCGCGTACTCCTGGGACTCGAGCCATATTCTGATCGGCCTCGCCGAACGGAGGCAACTTGTCAATATCGGAGTCTCCTACAGCCGGCGGTTAACCTGGAACCGCTTTGTAAATTGGCAGTACGATGGGGAGCTGCTGCCGGTGGCGCTGGAGAGCGATCCGCTGACGCTTTCCGTCAATCAACAGACCTCACCCACAAGCGGAACCTACGTGGATGGCGGAGAGGCTCCCATGGTCACTTGCGCTCCATTCGTCAACAACTATTCATATCCGGGCAACGGCACCACCTACAGCGGTACAGACGTCTTCACCTGCTCCGGCCGGCAGTGGACTATGGGAGAGGCGATCTCTCCCGCCGGCATGAAGTGGAATTTTCTTCCACTGCGGAAGACGCAGCCATTCCTCGATGGCCACGGCGGGTACATGTATTCCACGCGGCCAATCCCGGTGGATGGGGCCGGCTCGTTCAACTTCACCTTCGATTTTGGCGCCGGCGTGGAGTTCTACCGAGCGCAGGCACGCTCGATTCGCGTCGAGTACCGCTATCACCATATTTCGAATAAGGACACCGCACTGGCAAACCCGGGCATCGACAACGGGCTGCTCCAGGTCACGTACTGCTTCCGGCTGGGGCGCCGGTAACAGGCGAGTTCCGGATCGGCTGCGCCCGTGCGGGCACCGATGCCGCACTGCATCGACTGCGCCTACTCGAAGCTCTGCTTGCGCAGCCGGCGTTCCGGGAAAGCAAGCCGTCGGCGATCTTCTAGGTCTCTGACCGGATGAATTCGAACCTGTTCAGGTCTGTGGTATCCCAGGTTAGGCGCAAAAACAAAGACGCGCCGAACCTGGGGCACCCCAGGAAGGTGCAAAATCAAACGGTCAGAGACCCAGAGCATTTCCACAGTTGCCATGAGGGTGAAAGTTCTGCTACCCCACCCTAGCCGCAAGAACAAAGACGCGGCGAGCGTCCACCCCACGGACGTAGACCTGTCCGTAGGGACCCCGAGGGTGGGGCACCCAAGGTCCTTCTCTGCCCATCGGTGAAAATGCTCGAGAACCAGTGAATAGCGGACATGAGGAAAGTACTGTTAACATGCGCGCGGCGAGAAGGTAAGCTTAGATAAGCTCAAAGATGAATGGACAAATAGTATGCCGAGCCCTTTGAAGGTTTTGATCGCCGAAGACGAGCCGAATGCTCTGGCCGGACTGGCGGAGCTAATCTCCGGATGGGGATACCGCACCGAGACGGCGCGCGACGGGGTGGAGGCCTGGGAAAAGGCGCAGGCGTGGGATCCGGCGATTGTGGTGACGGATTTGAAGATGCCGCGCATGGACGGCATGGGCCTGCTGGCCAAGCTGGCGGAGGGCGGCATGGGCCTGAGCAACAACATGGCGGTGGTGGTGCTCACGGCGATGGGCTCGATTCAATCGGCGGTGGACGCCATGAAGATGGGCGCCTACGACTTTCTGCCCAAGCCGGTAGATGCCACACGTTTGAAGACCATTTTGGCCAATGCCGCGCGGCAGCGGGAAACGGCTATGGAGCTGGAGGTGGTGCGGCGCCGGCTGCGCGAGACGGGTGTACTGGGCCAGCTGGTGGGCAGCTCGAAGAAGATGCGCGAGATTTTCAGCCTGATCGAGCAGATCGCACCCTCGAACGTGCCTGTGCTGATCACCGGCGAAAGCGGCACGGGCAAGGAACTGGTGGCGCGCACACTGCACGATTTGAGCCCACGAAAGCCGCGGCCATTTGTTGCAGTGAATTGCGCGGCGATTCCGGACACGCTAATCGAGAGCGAAATCTTCGGCCACGAGAAGGGAGCATTCACGGGAGCGATCGAGCGGCGGGCGGGCTGTTTCGAACTGGCTTCGGGCGGCACATTGCTGCTCGACGAGGTGGGCGAGATGCCCCACGGCACCCAGGCCAAGCTGCTGCGCGTGCTGGAGGAACGAAAGCTGCGGCGGCTGGGCTCGCGCACCGAGCAGGAGGTGGATGTCCGCGTGCTCGCGGCAACCAACCGCGATCCGCGGCACGCCGTGGCGGAGGGGCACCTTCGCGCCGATCTCTTCTACCGCCTCAATGTCTTCAACATTCACATGCCGCCGCTGCGCGAGCATCTTGAAGACCTGCCCGCCATGGTGGAGGCCATGGTGATGGAGATGAACCAGAAACACGGACGGAGGGTTCCGGGAGTTTCGCTGTCGATGCTGGAAGTGTTCAAAACCCACAACTGGCCGGGCAATGGTCGCGAGTTGCGCAACACCATCGAGCGGGCGGTCATCCTGTGCCCCGACGACACGCCGCTCGGGGCCGAGCATCTTCCCTTGGAATTCGCCAAGGAAGCGGCACAGGGAGCGCCGGCCGACCAGGATTCGATTACTGTCCGCGTGGGCGCAACCGTCGACGACGCCGAACGGCTGCTGATTCTGCGGACGCTCGAGGCCACCGGGCAAAACAAGACGCGCGCCGCAGAAATCCTCGGCGTGAGCTTAAAGACTTTACACAACAAGCTGAAGGAGTACAGCCTGGCAAGGCAAGAATTGAAGAGCTGACGGAGGTTCCGGGAAGATTGCGGATGCGACGCGCGTCAGGGCAAGACGAATTGCGCGCCCCGACGCGAAGGCTGTTCGAAGTGGTGACCCATGCGTCTGAAGACCAAACTCGTGCTGGCGATTACGGCGCTGGTGTTTTTGATTGCCGGGGCGGTCTCGCTGGTCTACGTGCACCAATTGGTCAAAGCCGCGGTGCAGCAGACCTACGAGACCAACCGCATGGTGGCCGATCAGGTTTGGTATGCCCTGCAGCAGGCGCTCGAGTTCAGGCTCACCGGCCGCACCGTCGATGCCAACAATCCCGCCGAGCTTCGCGATCTGGTGGCGGAAACGATTCGCAGCGATGCCACGCTGCAGGCAGCTCTCAATTCGGTTAACCGCTATTCGCTCACCGTATACGACGTCAACATCGGCGACAGCCAGGGCAATACTCTGCTGAGCACCAATCCCGAGAATCTGGGTAAGCCTTTGCCCTCGCGCGCCGATTATGGCCGCTTGCTGAAAACCAGCCCTATGCGGATGATGATGCAGGTCTTCGAACGGCCGGCGGTCTTCGATATCGCGGTCCCGCTCGAAAACAACGGCCAACTGATTGCCAGCGTTCACGTCGGGGTGCACACCACGCTGCTGCGCGCGGTTTACGCGCCGCTGTTGCGGAAGGCAGTCTACCTGATGGGCTTCGCCCTGATTGCCGCGCTGGCGGCGGCTTTCCTGTTGAGCAATGTCGCGCTGCGCCCGATGACGGAGATCAGCCGCCAACTGGACAAGCTGACCGCGAGCGAAGGCGCGCCCGCGGAAGACGACACGGCGTCGAAGCAGGACGTGGCGGCGCGGGTTTCCAGCAAGATCGAGAAAATCGGCCAGCGCATGAAGAACGTAGAAGAGGTTTATTCCGCGCTGCAGGAGAACCTCGACCAGATCCTGGCCAATTTGCAGGACGGAATCCTGCTGTTTACCGAAGACCGACGCGCGGTGTTGGTGTCCGAGGCGGCGCGGCGCTTTTTGCAAATCGAGAGAGATAACATTCTGGGCCGGCAGGCGCGCGAAATCTTCGACCGGTCGACGGTGCTGGGCCGCTCGCTGCTTGACGCGATCGATGCCGGCGTGAACATGGTAAAGGACGAGATTCGCACGGAAAACGGGCGGCGACTGCAAGCCTCTGTGGATTTTATTTTCGACGAGGAAACGCATCGGGGATTGGGCGCGCTGGTGACGCTTCACGATTTGGAGTCGGCGGCCGAGATCGAGTCGGAGTTGGAGCTTTCGCGGCGCATGGCGGCGATCGGC
>Ga0187782_10002438_pt1 | contig 13709 bp, 13 predicted proteins | sample 0715_SJ02_MP15_2_FD_132454 | JGI IMG/M metagenome (GOLD analysis project Ga0187782, IMG submission 132454) | Tropical peat soil microbial communities from peatlands in Department of Meta, Colombia - 0715_SJ02_MP15_20_MG | ecosystem: Environmental > Terrestrial > Soil > Wetlands > Peat | place...
ACGCCGCCCGCCATGTCCGCAACATCATCAGCAAGGAGCTGGCATCCCTGACGCTAGGTGATGCGGGCGCTGCTCTCCTGTTTGAGCGCGCCACCGCGGAATCTGGAGCGATCACCCTCGCTGGATTCACCACGGTGGCGGGCTATAGCCGACTCTGCCTGGCCTATCCCAAAGGGCACGACCCGGGTGCGCGGATGTTCACCGATTCCCGGGGGATCCAGAAGGCGGCGATCTTGAATACCCCGCTGCTGCTCAGAGAAGTCCTGGAAACAGTGGGCATTTCGATCCACGACATCGACCACGTCATCACCCATCAAACCTCCGCGCGCGCGATACGCAAAGGCATGGCCGCGGTGCGCACTTCTTTTGGCGAGGGTCCGCGCCACCCAGCAGTCATCACCGTCGATCGGTATGGGAACACCGCGTCGACCACCCACACCGTTGCCCTGGTGGAAGAGTTGGAGGCCGGCCACATTCGGCCCGGCGATACGGTCGCGCTGGTTGCGCTGGCGTCCGGTTTGGAAATCGGGGTGGTTTTGCTGACTGTCGACGAAGATTTGGTGAAGCGGTATGGGCACGGTAATTGACGGGGTTGACGTTACCCGCGGAAATTGGCGCAGCCGTCGCAGTGCGCTGCAACTGGCGGTTACGGCCGCCAAGGGCTGCCTGGTGCACGCCCAGACGGCGCCCTCGGACCTAGACCTGCTCATCAATGCCGGCATCTATCGCGACCGCAACCTGGGTGAGCCGGCGCTGGCGGCAATCATCCAGGAGGACATCGGCGCCAATCCCGAAGATCCCCACAGCGATGCCCACGGCACGTTCTCTTTCGACATCGCGAACGGCGCCTGCGGCGTTCTGACTGCACTGCAGATCGCCGATGGATTCCTGCGGTCGCAGACGATCTCGCGCGCACTGATCGTCGCGAGCGATGCCGACCCGGGGCGAGGCGCCAGCGAACGGTTCCCATTCTCGCCGGCGGGTGGGGCGTTGCTGTGCAAGTGGTCGAATCAGGACGATGGCCTCGGGCCGGTTCACTGGGTGAACGAACCGGATGACGGTGAGAACTTTCGGGCTTCAATAGATTTCGACATGTCTCGCAATGTGCTGCGCTTTCGCGAATCCCCTGCGATAGCCGCTGAGCTGGCCGCTGCGGGTGTGCAGGCGGTGCAACGTTGCCTCGACGACGCGGCGCTCGACCTATCCGACATTCCGGTGATTATCGCCGCTCCCCCCGATAGCCGCTATCGCGTCGAACTCGCGGCAAAGCTGGGGGTCCCGGTGGAACGCGTTGTCGTGGCTGGCGATGAACACATGCACACGGCTTCGCTTATGGCAGCACTGAGAAGTGAAATCGACACCATCCCGGTAGGCACTCCGGTTATGCTCGTCGCCGCAGGCGCGGGAATCGTGGCTGGTGCCGCGCTATATCGCATGCCGGCCGTCTGACGAAGATTCGTTGGCGGCATGTCCGATCCGCTGTCAGCCGGCGGCCCACTCCTTGGCATGCTCGAGCTCGTCGAGGCTGAACAGGGCGAGCTCGCCGGGGACCATCCACGCCAGCGCATGCAACGTATGTGCGACCCATTCTTTATCGGTCACTACCGCGATCCGCTTGAAGGCCGAATGATGCTGGAAGAGAGCACCGAGGCCCAGCTTGAGGTCCTCGACCAACCCGCCGGGTCCAAAGCCCTCGTAATCGGATGCGATAACCTCCACGATCCTGATCTCACCGTTTTTCACCAGGTTTTCCATGGCCGGCTTGAACTGGCGCAGGTCCTCACCACGCAGCCGGCCGGACACCCGGATGCCGGTCACTCCCTCCGGCATGTCCGACAGCACATCGATCATCGAAATTGCCTTTCTCGGTCGGCCGGAGTCCGGTCCCGATGACCTCGAGCGGCTCAGCCTACACGGTCAACTGCTGACGGCGCTGAGATCCGCCGGCTCGGCGACGAGTTCAAAGAGTCGCTCGACATCACTACGATTGCACACGGCAGTGCCCGGTGTCATCAACATCGCGGCCCCGGCGGCAATACCGAAGCGAACCGACTTCGACAGCGGCCACCCTCGGCTCAGGCCAACCGTGATAGCGGCGACCATTGCGTCGCCGGCACCAACACCGCTGCCCGAACGCATCTTGATCGCCGAAAAACGTTGAGCAGCACTCGGTGTGACCAACAGCGCCCCACGATCACCGAGTGAAACCACGATAACCTGCGCCTGACCACGCTGAATCAGTTCCTGCGCTGCAGCGGTTTGGTCTGCCTCGGTTGCCAATTCACGTCCCACGCATTCACTTAGCTCTCGTACGCTCGGTTTCAGAAGGAACACTCCCGAGGTTATGTGTTGCAAGCCAGTACCCGACGTGTCCAGGACCAGTCGCGTTCCGAGATCACCACAGACATCGGCTATCTGTTGATAGAAGTCGGCAGGCACACCAGCCGGCAGGCTGCCGCTCACCACGACGAACTGGGCGGACCCTGCCACCGCGCGAAGTTCGTCGACGCATCGTGCCCGCTCGGCGAACGTCAACCGCGGCCCAGAGAGCACAAACCGATACTGTTGTCCGCTGGTTTCCTCGTTGACGGTGAAACTTTCTCGTGTGCGGCCGCCGATTTTGACCCGGTGAAACGGAACCCCTTCTGCGACAAGCAGATCAGCGACGACATCACCGGTCGGCCCGCCGGCGGGAAACACCGCGGAGACCGAAGCACCAAGCACGCTTGCAATACGTGCCACGTTGATGCCGCCACCGCCGGGATCATGCCGAGCACCCTGGCAGCGCAGCTTGTCGGTAGGGCGCACCCGGTCCACGCTGGTCGTGATATCGAGCGCCGGATTCATTGTCAATGTCACGATCGTGGCCCGACTTCCGTTGGGCGATGTGGGTACGCTCATCGTTGCTGCTCCCGTCTTGCCCGGCCCTACAGGCCGGTCGGGTAGGTTTCGGGCGTCTCGCCAGCCATCCATTGGCTGGTCACTTCGAGCGGCTCGAGCGCCTGCGTGTTCTCGATGTGAATCATCGCGTCGAACTGATCCGCCGGGCGGACATGGAAGTAGTGGCTCTGTCTTTCAGTCGCCGGCAAATAGATCACGCCGATCGCGCGACCCAATCTCACGACGTCCAACGCGGCACCGGCCGAGCTGTCGGACGAGACGGCGAACGCGGGATTACCGGTCTCGTGGAACAACTCCTCCACGCTCCCCGGTAATGCCGGCCGAACCATCTTCCGCTCGGCGACGGCGCCCCATTCGCTGGCAGCAGTCACCGTGCCGGTGTAGGTGCTGAACCCAATAAGCCGACAGTCGTTGCGGTAGCGTTCGCGGACGAGTTGGCCCAAAGTGAGTTGGCCGTCCGCGGACACCTCGGTCGCCCGGGCGTCACCGACATGGGAATTGTGCGCCCACACCACGATTCGTGCTGGCGAGGCGTCAGGGTGGCGGTCCAAATGGTCCAGCAGCGCCTGCAGCGTCTGGGCCATGTGCTGGTCCCGCAGGTTCCACGACGTCACGCGTCCGCCGAACATCGCGCGATAGTAATGCTCGGCGTCGCGCACTACTTGTGCGTTCTGTTCCGCGTAGAACAGTTCGTCTTCGGCGAGCAGTCCGTCGCGGCGCGCGTAGCGCAACGCACTGCGCTGCATGTCGACCAGTTGATCAATGGCCTCTTTTTCGCAGGACAAGCCGGCGCCGAATGCCGCCCGGAACCCGTAGGCCTGGCCGTCATCGGCAGATGATGCATGGTCGAAACAGGCGTAGCGGGCCCGCGCACGGGCCGCGGCCGCAGGGTCGATTTTTTCCAGATAGCTGATCACCTCGTGCATCGATCGATGCAAGCTGTAGAGATCCAGCCCGTAGAAACCGGCTTGGCGGCGACCCTGGGATCTGCAGTGCCGATTGTTGGCCCGCAGCCACTCGACGAAGTCACGGACCACGGTGTTGCGCCACATCCACGACGGGAAACGCTCGAATCCGCGCAACGCCTCTTCGGCCGTCGTGTCGGTGCCCTGCCCGCGCACGTACCGGTTCACCCGGTAGGCGTCCGGCCAGTCCGCCTCCGCGGCCACCGCACAGAACCCCTTCTCGTCGATCAGCCACTTGGTGATCTCGGCTCGAGCCTGATAGAACTCGTGAGTTCCGTGCGAACTTTCACCGATCAGCACGATCCGTGCATCACCGATCAACTCGGACAACATTTCTCGAGGCGGCACACCGGCCGGGGCGTCGATGGCGACGCGCCGGATGACGTCGGCCGCCGTCTCCGCGGCCGGGGCCAGCCTCGGTCCGGTTGTCGGGGTGCCGAGCAGGGTGCGGACTTCCTCGTCGCTGACCTGGCTGAAGTCCCAGAACGACGCGCCTACTGCCAGAAACGGTGTGGGCATCGATGCGCAGATCATGTCGTCGACGAGGCCAGCAAATTCCCGGCACGTCGACTCCGGTGCCGCCGGCACCGCGATCACAATCTGCGCCGGTTCGGCCTCGCGCAAGGCTTGCACCGCAGCGAACATGCTGGCGCCGGTGGCCAGCCCATCGTCGACCAGGATGACGGTCTTTCCGGTCACGTCAGTCGGTGGGCGACCGTCGCGATACGCCGCTTCTCGTCGGATCAGTTCGCGTCCTTCACGTTCAGCGACGTCCCGCAACTGTTGTGGGGTGATCCGCAGACCCCGCACCACGTCGTCGTTCAGCACGACGCGGCCACCACTGGCGAGCGCGCCCGCCGCGAATTCTTCATGGCCCGGGACACCGAGCTTGCGCACGACAAATGCATCAAGCGGTGCATGCAGTGCGGCTGCGACCTCCCATGCGACCGGCACCCCGCCCCTGGCCAGACCCAAGACCACGACGTCGGGTCTGTCGCGGTAGGCCTGCAGTAGGCCCGCCAGCACTTGGCCGGCCTCACGACGATTGCGGAACAGCCGGTCTGGCGTGTCCTTGCCCAGGATGATGGCTCCGCTCATTTGACAAGTCCTCACTAGTTCGCGGGTGGCCCCGCGGCCCAGACAACGGGTGGGTGTTTGGCGGGCCCGCAGCCAACGGTGTGTACTGCGGGCCCGCCTCGCAACCGGGTCAGTTGGCAGATGCGATCGGCACGTGCTTTTCCGCCGGCTTGGCTTCTTTGACGGCGACGGACACCGTCAGGATGCCCTTGTCGTAGGTGGCGGTGACGTCGTCTTCGTCGGCACCGGCCGGCAGCGACACCGTGCGGACGAACGAGCCGTAGGAAAACTCCGAACGTCCGTCGAATTCCTTTTTCTCGCTGCGCTCGGCCTTGATCGTCAACTGGCCGTCGCGCAGGGTGATGTCGATGTCCTTTGCTGGGTCGACACCGGGGATCTCCGCTCGTACTTCGTAGCGGCCGTCCTTGATTTCATCCTCGAGCCGCATCAATCGGGTGTCGAAAGCTGGCCGCAGTCCAGAAAACGACGGGAACGCGGAAAACAGCTCTGAGAACTCGGGGAACAGCGAGTGCGGCTGCCGTCGAACGGGAAGGGTGCTCATCTTGGTCTCCTGCTGGTGGGTTTGCATTAGCTACCCAGACGATTCGACCACCCACCCTGACACCGCGGTAGGGACGGAAGTCCCGCATTGCCGGGGTCGTTTGTCGGCATTCCGCGGCGGTCCTCCTAAAGCGCTTGCCGCCCAGCACGTCGCGGATCTGCTGGTGCGCCCACACTGCCGGGGCGCCAGCACTTTAATGGCCTCCGGCCAATTTTGCGTCGGCGAGCAAATATGCCGTCAACGCAGTTCGTCTTGCCAACCAATCAGCCCGCACCAGGATCAACCTCCCCTAGCAGGAGTACCGACTTCAAGAGAGACCGTTAACCGAGCGTGCCATGCCCCGATCGACACAGCACGCCGGTTGTCTCATACAAGAAGCCCGGTCCTGATGTTTGTTTCTATTCGCCGTCCGACTTACTCAGCGCCCGGTCTGCGGTCCGGACTAGCTTCTGGTTGAACTGATATTGAGCAGCCACGAGCTTATCGGCCAGTTCGATCGCAGCGTCGACGATCTTGGTGCGTAGCGGTTGGACCGCGTCCGGAATTGCCTCATCAAGGGTCTGGCGGAATGCCCGTAACGCCTCAGTTGCAGCATGCTGGCCAGCCTTAGCCGACTCACGTACCTCGTCGAGCAGGTCAGTGGAGCGAGATGCTACGGACTGCGACTCAGTGGTTTGCGCCATCTGTCGGATCCTTTCCCTAGTGGGTTTCGATACGGTCTCCACGACGCTATTCGGTGCGGCGGCCAGCCAATACTGACGAAGGTCCCATGTTGAGCCGCCAATGGTCTCCAGTGTCGGCCTGGATGTCAGCGGTGCATGAAAAATCCACTCGGCTGGTGGTCATTCGGATCTAACCAGCAAGGCTGCGCCAGGTATTCGAACGCGATGCGCCGCAATACTGTTCGCTTCCACTTCGGCCACCGACGTCCAAAATTCACGCCCCGTGACCGCGCTACGCCAAGATGCGCGTGCCACGCTATTGGCCTAATATTTAGACATCTCGGAACTTGACCTTCCCCGATACGCCACCTGATCATCGCGATGTCTGACTTGCTCGTCGGCGATCGATCCAGCGGGGACCCAGCTCACACAATCTTCCCAGGTCTTTCCCTCACGACCGCACCAGGCTCCTTATCGGCGCGCAGGCCGGTGTAGCGGGGGTGGCGCAGCTTGCCGTCGCGCGTCCACTCGCTAAATCCGACCTGCGCCACCAGCTTCGGCTGCACCCAATGGACACTGCCTGGAAGGTGTCCTGCACCTACGCGTGCTACCCCCAAGCCACGATTAAACGGTGGCTCGTCCTGTTCTATGGCGCATAGCCTTTCGTGCAGGTTATGCAGTGTCGCCGTATCGAAACCGGTACCCACCTTGCCGGCGTAAACCAGGTCGCTGCCCTCGTAATAGCCGATCAAAAGCGCGCCCAACCCAACTCGGTGGCCTTTGGGTGCTGTATAGCCGCCGATGACGAACTCCTGATCCAATACGCATTTGAATTTCAGCCAATCCGGTGACCGACGGCCCTCTTGGTACCTGGAATCGGCCCGCTTGGCGATCACCCCCTCATCACCGCGCGAGCAGGCTTCTCGATAGGCGGCCACGCCGTCGGTCCACCGGTGTGGTGTATAGCGCAGCGGATCCTTGAATTGAATGGCGTCCTCCAGCAGTCTTTTCCGCCAGATCAACGGCAGCCCAGTGGTGTCGTACCCGTCAAGGTGCAACAAATCGAAAAGACAATAGAACACCGGGATTTTCGACCTCCTGGCCTGCCAGGCGTCGATAATGCCCAGCCGCCCCTGCAGCCGCTCAAAGCTCGTGCGCCGCCCCTGAAAGGCCACCACCTCACCGTCGACAACGAATCGGGAGGTGCACTGCGCGCCAAGCGCATCCGCGAGCTCCGGATAAGTCGCGTTCAGCGGCTGGCGATTTCGCGACAACAACCGAGTTCGGGGACCGTCGCGGAATGCCAGGCAGCGCTCACCATCAAACTTCAGTTCAAAGATCCACCGGGGGTCGGAGAACCTTTTATCGGTCAAGGTTGCCAACATCGCGGCCCGCCAGTCGGGCACCCCCTCGGGGCGAAGAACTGCGCGCAAGTCGTCGGGCAGGCATTCGATCACCACAATTCCTCCAGGATGCATCCAGAAAGCAGCGACTCCCGTCGATCCGCCACGACCCTGATCCGCACACTGCCAGGAGCAGGCAGCGTTTCTGAGCCGGGCAACGTAGCCACGTTGATTACCTTGCGTCAAGGACCATCTCACCAAGGTCGCCAGCAGCCTGGACGCAAACCACTATTCGCTATCGGCTCGCAAGTCGGTCGGTCGCGACATATCGCAGCAACGCACCGATCCCGTCTACGGGTGCGATTTTGCCGTCGGCCCAAACTAATGACGCGTCCACCGCGATGGCGGTAAACGGCAACGCCTCATCGGCCCTTGCCACACGTTTCACCGGCTCGCCTAAATTGGACAGCGCATCAGCATCGGGCGCGACCGTGATAAGCGTCTTGCCAGTGACCACAGTGGCGTCGCCCAGCTCACCGATAATCAGCGTCTCGACGTCGCCGTCACGCAGAGCCGCGCAGACAGCGGCAACCCCTTCGGCCGCCAACCCCGAGCCGCGCCCGATTTCGGCTTCAAACCGATCGCCGATGTCGGTCAGCTCGATGTCATGGCGCCGTGCGAACTCCGCAGCCATCAGCTCGCGGACCTCTTCGGAATCGATACCGCTCCTGCGTGTACCGGCATGTAGCTGGGACACCCGTTTGGCCACCCGCTCCGGTAACTCAGCAATCAGGTCTGTGCGTGAACGCACCTCGCCGCACAGGAAGACCACCTCCGGATCCACTTCGTCCACCAGTCGTGTCAGGTAGTCGGCGACTGCACGGCAGTTCATCCGGATGGCTTCTTCGGTGGTGTGCTGGAAGTCGCCGTAACCATTCCACCCGGCGGTGGCCGGCTTGTGCACCGGGTACCCGGCGCCCTCGATGCTGTTGGAGCGGACAGTTTCCCCTTGATCCAAGGTGACGTCCGCACCGAGGTGATCAACCGCGGCGAACACGCAGGTCGGTCGTTGCATTTCGAGTTCGATCAAGGGCACGACGTACGGGTAATCCGATAGGCGAATCACCGTAGCCGCTGGTGGACTGACCAAATGCTCGTTTATCAGCACCTGCTCGCTGGTCGCGATTACCGCGCGGCCGAGCCGACCCACGGCCGGTCGATGGTTCAACACGGCCTCTTGGAGCTTGTCGAGGATTTCGGCGCCCACTCCCAGGTGCTCGAGATGTTTGCGGATATCGCGCCATTTCGCTTCAAGGTGCTCGAGAGCTTCTGCGGTGTCGTGTGAGTCGTCAAAATACACCGAGGCAAAAGGACCTTGAGCCTTTACCAGCGACCTGAGTCGTTCTGATCGCACGGCTATCCCTCTCTGCTATTGCGACCTTGTATGTGCATGCTGGCTACGACCGTATGAAAAGCCAACGCGCCCGCGCGAGAGTCGTTAGCCTCTAGATCCGGGCCTTTGGTCTTGCGGTGGACAGTCATGCAGCCAGGCCAACCGGCTACCCGGAGAAGTCATCCAAGGACGACTGACCCCGCATCGACGGGCGAGTTCTCAGGGTCAATTTTGGGCCGCCTTTGACACCCGAATTCCGGAATCGGGACGACAGGTGACCTTTGGCCCTAGGGCACCCAGCAGGCCACTGCGACAGTCATTGATGAGATCTGCCCGACTTGCGGCAACCTAGTTCGACACCGTTCCAAGACCGGTGATGCCACGTTCGGGCAGATCCTCTCATGCCGCCAGCCCTTCGGGCGATGCGCACGCGGGCTCCCTTGCCATGAGCAGTTCCATCGCGAAGAGTCATCCGGCTGCGAGTTTGGGACTAATGACTCCTGCCCGAGACCCGTCAGGGTCCTTAATGTCAGCGGCAACGGGCCCGACAAAAGCCATTAATTTGGGAAGGACCGCAATGTCGAATCGCCCTGTCCATGAGGGAATCGTTGTCGGCGTCGACGGATCGCCGTCATCGGACATGGCGGTGCGTTGGGCCGCACGTGAAGCGGGCATGCGCAACGTTCCACTGAGCATCGTTCATGTCATCGAAAGGCCTCCGTGGGGCATGGTGGCCTTGGGCGGAGGCGCTGTTCCACCTCCCTCCGAAATCAATGAATGGCGGAAAGCAGAAGGCGAGGACATCATCTCGGCTGCAGTCGAGCTCGCCAAGGACAGCGTCCAAAACGGGACTCTTCCGCAACTACACGTCGAGGTGTACTTCTCGGCAACCGGTCCGGCGCTTTTCGATCTATCCACTCACGCGCAAATGATCGTGGTGGGCTGTCGCGGGCACGGCAGGCTGGGTCGCGTTTTGCTCGGGTCGGTGAGCACCGGGCTGATCCACCATGCACATTGCCCGGTGGCCGTGATCCACGACGAAATACCAGTTGCGTCGCAACCTTCACAGCTGCCGGTGGTGGTCGGCATCGACGGGTCGCCGGCCTCGGAGTTAGCGACAGCGATCGCGTTCGACGAAGCGTCCTGGCGAGGTGTAGAGCTCATCGCTCTGCACGCATGGTCCGACGCGCACGTGTCCGACATACCGAGCATTGAGTGGTCGGCTCAGCAAGCGGTCGGGGAGGAAGCTTTGGCCGAACGCTTGGCCGGCTGGCGAGAACGCTATCCCGACGTTGCCGTCCGGCGCCGGATTGTGTTAGACGCTGCGGCTCGTCATCTCTTGGAGGAGGCTGAGTCGTCACAACTGCTCGTCGTCGGGAGTCGCGGCCGCGGCGGATTTTCCGGCATGTTGCTGGGATCGGTGAGCACGGCCGTGGCGCAAGCGGCCCGCGTGCCGGTGATCGTCGCCCGACACCAGTAATCGAACGACAGAGATCTACTCCCACACCGCTTTTGGAGGTCTACAGCATGGGCGGAATCCCGTTAGGACGTATCGCAGGGTTTCCGGTAAATGCCAATTGGAGCGTACTGGTCATCCTCTGGCTGTTTACCTGGAGCCTGGCCTCAACCCTGCCCACCACCGCCGCGGGTTACTCGGCAGGGTCCTATTGGATCGCCGGTGTATGCGGCGCCACGCTATTGCTCGCATCGTTGCTCGCCCACGAGCTCGCGCACGCGATCGTGGCCCGGCGCGCCGGTATCGAGGTTCTCGGCGTAACGCTGTGGATGTTCGGCGGCGTCACACGTCTGGGCGGTCAAGCCAAGACACCGCAGACCGCGTTCCGGATCGCGGTGGCGGGCCCCGCAACGAGCCTGTTGCTGGCGGCGTTATTTGCCGGCGCTGGAGCAGGATTGCGGACCCTGGGCGTAGAGCACATCACCATCGGCGTTGCGTGGTGGCTGGCTGGAATCAACGCGCTGCTGGGCGTTTTCAATCTGCTCCCCGGTGCGCCGTTGGACGGTGGTCAAGTTCTGCGCGCATGGCTGTGGCGCCGCCACGGTGACCCGACGCGCGCTGCCGTAGGCGCAGCGCGGGCCGGGCGCACCCTCGCGTTCGTCCTGATAGCGTTCGGGCTGCTCGAGTTCCTGGCCGGAGCCATGGTCGCCGGGGTCTGGTTGGCGTTCATCGGCTGGTTCATCTTTACCGCCGCGCACACAGATGAGGCGTCGGCGCTGACCCGCAATGCGCTGACGGGTGTGCGTGTCGGCGACGCAATGACCACCAACCCCCACACGGCGCCAGCCTGGATCACCGTGCAGGACTTCATCGAGCGTTATCTCCTGGGCGACCGGCATTCGGCCTATCCGGTGAAGGACCACAATGGGTCGGTTTCCGGGCTGATCACACTGACCCAGTTGCGTCAAGTGGAACCGAGCAATCGCTCCACCACCCTTGTCGGTGACATCGCCATACCGTTGAGCCGTGTCCCGACCGCAACACCGGACGAGCCCGTCACCGCGCTGCTGGAACGGCTGGCGTCCGGTCAAGGAAACCGTGCACTCGTTGTCGACGGGGCATGTGTCGTAGGCATCGTCACCCCAAGCGATCTCACTCGTTTAATCGATGTGTACCGGCTCGCGAAGCCCGACCTCACCGTCACAGATGATTACCGACGCCATTATCAAGGTGGCGGGGTACGGAGGATGCTATGAGCGACAGGAGAATTCGGCCAGCCGTCATCGTCGGCATAGATGGTTCACAGGCGGCGATCCATGCCGCCGAGTGGGCCGTGGACGAGGCCCTCGGCCGTGGGGTCTCGCTACTTATGCTCGCGGCCATCAAGGCCACTCACCGCTCTGCCGAGGACTACCACCGAGACGTAGCACACGCCGAGGCATCGCTTCAGGCGGCACGACTCGCGGTCGAGGCGATGGGAAGACTGGCGAAAGTAGAAACAGACATTCGCCGCGGGCCGCCGGGTGCCGTTCTGGTTTCCGAATCCGACGATGCTGAAATGATCTGCGTCGGATCTGTCGGGATCGGTCGCTATTCCCGGGCGTTGTTGGGTTCGACCGCGACTGAAGTCGCAGAAAAGGCTCAATGTCCGGTCGCGGTGATTCGCTCCCAACCGGACCAGCCGGGACCGCACATCAACTGGATCGTGGTTGAGGTCGGCGACGCGCCTGGACGCGATATCGTCGTCGATCAAGCGATGAGAGAAGCGCAGCTGCGCAAGCTGCCGGTGCTGGCTATCGGCACTGCGCAAGCAGACGCGGCCGAGGCTCCGTCGCACGAACTGGACAACCGCCTGTACCCATGGAGACGGTGGTATCCGGATGTCCACATCTACCCCGTGACAACGGGCGCCCACGTCACGCGTTTCCTGAAGACCATCGATGACCTAGTCCCGATGGCTGTTGTTGGCGCCCCCGACGCCGGAGAACTTGCGCGGATCGTTGGGCCGCAGGTCCATCCCGTCTTCCGGCATGCTCAATCCTCGGTGCTCATCGTCCGCGAGTGAAAGGGTTTCCAGCGGCGATTCGACCGCCAACAAGTGTTTAAACGCCCGCCAGCATCCTATTGATGATGTCTTGAGCCGCCCGCATGTGCTTGTTCCCCTGAGCCATCGACGAGAGAAACTCTCCGTCATAGTCGGCGTGGGAACCCGCCACGACAGCCAGGCACAGATGTGCCGCAGAATGGAAATCCTCGACCGCCGCATGCAGCTCGGCAGTGAGCTCCGGATTGGGGCTTGGTAGATGGCTCTCCATTCCGACCTCCGCAGCATCGTGCACATGCTGGCACGCCGCCGCCAAAGCGCCTGGCTTGAATTGACTGAACGCTTGATCGACGTCTTGTGATGCATGCTGCAGGTCGGTGAAATCTTTCTCCGCCCCGGCCCACCATTGTTGAGGCGCCGTGGTGCTGGGCGTCGTTGGAGCCGACGAAACCGTGTGGTGCGTGTGGTTCATAACAGCCACGCCCGCCGCTGTGCCGGCGAATAAAAGAGCGGCTACGGCCCCGCCGATGAACCATTTCGCCCGGCGTCTCGACTCCACCATTGGCGGCTCGAGCCCCGGTTCGATCGGTACGCCGCTTTCCCCAAACGGTCCCCGATCGGGCGGGTTTGGATACTCATAGGAGTAGGTCACCGTGGTGCTTCTTCCCTTTGGGACTTAAGCGCCCAAAATTTATCTTGGTCTTCGTCTTTCGACGGTATGCGCGACGACCGCGGCGAGCGAGAGTCGTTAGCCTTCAGGTAGAGGTGACTTGCCATCCCAGGTGGACCCCTGGCAGGGTCGCCGCCTTCCTCGTTGCCCGCGTCCGAGCCATCAGTCAGGCGGCATGCGGCAGGTCAGGAGCTGAGCTCGCCGATTGTGGCACCGGGCGGGTCCGCGCCGGAGCCCAACCGACGTAAGCCAGATACAGCCCGATAACGACCTCCACAACGGCACCCGCGCGCCACCAACCCATCGCGTCGACTGCGGAGTTGGCCATCGAGAAATACGTGTGGGAGCCGGCCACCAGAAACAGCCCCTTGACTGCGACAAGCCAGCCGATAGCCGACACGATGATCGCTGCGGCGCCCCGCCAATACGAGTGAAGGGCGATGACCACCAGACCCAGCAGCAGGATGAACGCCCCAGTGACCCAGGACCACAACGGGTCCGCTTCGAATCCTGACAGCATCGCCCGCATATCGGTCGGCCGCAAGGCAGCGGTGGCGGCGATAATAGCCAGGTACGGGCCCATCACACGAGCGAACATGCGCGTCCTGTGCTGGGATTGATGTGAAGATTGCATTG
>Ga0187782_10002439_pt1 | contig 13701 bp, 9 predicted proteins | sample 0715_SJ02_MP15_2_FD_132454 | JGI IMG/M metagenome (GOLD analysis project Ga0187782, IMG submission 132454) | Tropical peat soil microbial communities from peatlands in Department of Meta, Colombia - 0715_SJ02_MP15_20_MG | ecosystem: Environmental > Terrestrial > Soil > Wetlands > Peat | place...
ACAACAAGATCGTCGACATCTGGGCCGGCGTCGCCGACAAGGTGACGCAGGAGATGATGAACGAGATCGGCAAGGAAAAAATCGTCGACTCCGAGACCGGCAAGGAGCTCATCGAACCGAGCTTCAACCCCATCTACATCATGGCCGACTCGGGAGCGCGCGGGTCGACCCAGCAAATCCGACAGCTCGCCGCCATGCGCGGCCTGATGGCCAAGCCCTCGGGTGAGATCATCGAGACGCCCATCACCGCGAACTTCCGCGAGGGGTTGACGGTGCTGCAGTACTTCATCTCGACGCACGGCGCTCGCAAAGGTCTCGCAGACACCGCGCTCAAGACGGCCAACTCCGGGTATCTGACGCGTCGACTCGTGGACGTCGCTCAGGACGCGGTGATCGCCGAGTTCGACTGCGGAACGCTCGACGGCATCCGCGTGACCAAGCTCGAGGACGCCGGCGAGGTCATTCAACCGCTCGGCGATCGCATCCTCGGGCGTGTCGCGCTCGAGGACATCGTCGATCCGCTCACCGGCGAGGTGCTGGTTCCCGCGAACACGGAGCTCGACGAGCACCTGGTCCACGTCATCGAAGAGGCAGGCATCGAAGAAGTGGTCATCCGTTCGGTGTTGACCTGCCAGACGAAGCGTGGCGTTTGCGCGAAGTGCTACGGGCGCGATCTCGCGCGTGGCTACAAGGTGAACATCGGCGAATCGATTGGCATCATCGCGAGCCAGTCCATCGGCGAGCCGGGTACGCAGCTGACGATGCGCACCTTCCACATCGGCGGAGCCGCCGCCCGCGGCAAGATCGAGCAAAGCTCGCTCGAGGCGCGCAACGAGGGCTACGTTCGGATCCGCAACGCGAACGTGGCGCGCAAACCGGACGGTCTCATCGTGATGAACCGTCACGGCGAGGTCGTGCTCGTGGATGACACCGGCCGAGAGCGCGAGCACCACCGGCTCGTGTACGGCGCGATGCTCAAGGTCAGCGAAGGCGACAAGGTGAAGGCGGGTCAGCTTCTCGCGGAGTGGGACGCGTTCGCCGTGCCGATCCTGAGCGAGGTAGGCGGTGTCGTGAAGTTCGGCGACATCGTCGAGGGCGTCACGATGACCGAGAAGCTCGACGAGGTGACCGGCCTGTCGCGCAAGGTCATCATCGAATCGCGGGCGGCCGACCTGCGTCCGCGGATCACTCTCAAGCACATCGAATCCGGCGAGACGCTCAAGCTGCCAGGAAGCACGCTGGACGCGCGCTATCTCCTGCCGGTCGGGGCGAACATCGTCGTTCAGGACGGCGACGAGATCAGCGCGGGGGACGTGCTCGCGAAGATCCCGCGCGAGACGACCAAGACCCAGGACATCACGGGCGGTCTGCCCCGTGTCGCCGAGCTGTTCGAAGCGCGCAAGCCGAAGGACCACGCCATCATCGCCGAGATCGACGGCGAAGTGAGCTTCGGCAAGGACACCAAGGGCAAGCGCAAGGTGGTCATCACCCCGTTCGCCCAGGACGGCGCGCTCCTCACCGATCAGGCACGCGAGTATCTCATCCCGAAGGGCAAACACATCCAGGTGCAGCCGGGGGATCGCGTGCGCGCCGGAGAGCCTCTCATGGATGGTCCGGCGAACCCCCACGACATTCTCCGCGTCAAGGGCGAAAAGGAGCTGGCGGCCTACCTGGTGAACGAGATCCAGCAGGTCTACCGGCTCCAGGGTGTCGCCATCAACGACAAGCACATCGAGGTCATCGTTCGTCAGATGCTGCGGCGGGTCCGCATCAAGGACGTCGGCGACACGAACTTTCTCATCGACGAGCAGGTCGAGAAATACATCTTCGAACGCGAGAACCAGCGGATCATCGAACGCGCCGGTCGCCCCGCCGTGGCCGAGCCGCTCCTTCTCGGGATCACCAAGGCGAGCTTGTCGACGGAGTCGTTCATCAGCGCGAGCTCCTTCCAGGAGACGACGAAGGTGCTCACCGAAGCCGCCGTGTCCGGCAAGGTCGACTTCCTTCGCGGCTTGAAGGAAAACGTCATCATGGGCCGGCTCATCCCGGCCGGCACTGGCTTGCCCGCCTACAAGCAGCTGAAGGTGGTCGTCGAGGGCGAAGAGGAACGGTACGTGGCTCCGCCGGCTCCGCCCGTCCGTCCCGCCGAGCCAGCCCTGACGGCCGTCAACGAAGAATAGTGCCCGTCGTTTGCCGGGGAACCCGAGGGGAGGAGTCTCCCCTCGAGAACTCAGTAGCTCTCGACCTGGCCCTGCGCATTCAAGCGCAGGTTGCGGTGCCGGTGCGCGCCGGTCAGCCGCTCGACCTCGCGCACCCACGGCGAATCGGGATAGCGGTTCACCATCTCCTCGGCCGTCTCGCGTGCCTCCGAGGCGCGCCCCTGCGCGGCCAGGGCGTGAATCTCGATCGACGCGCGCTCCGGCGCGTCGGCGCTGTCGGGGAACCGCCGATTCCCCTCCCGGGCGAGGTCGAGCGCGAGGGCGGGATCGGTGGCGGCGCGAAGGCGAGTCATCAAGGCCGCCTCGTCGGACGAAGGAGGCTGGGCGCGCGGGGGCATCGGCGAACCGCCGGAGTCATGCGCTACGCCGGCGGGTGCGCCGCCCGCCGTCGACAAGGCCGGCCCCACTCCGCTCGAGCCGAGGGGCGACCCGAGTGGCGTCCCTCGGGACGCGTGCCTCGCCAGGGCCACCGCAACGGCCAGCGCGATTCCGAGGACGCAACCCCCCGCCGCGCCGCGTACCACCCGATTCATCGCTAGAGTTGACTGACCCCGAAGGTGTCGCAGGCCTCGAGCGAGCCGCTCGTCAACCCGCGCCGGAACCAGCGGGCCCGTTCGTCCGACGAGCCGTGTGTCCACGACTCGGGATTGACCCTCCCGTGCCCCATGCGTTGCAACCGATCGTCGCCCACGGCCTGGGCGGCGCCGATCGCCGATGCCACGTCGCCCGCGTCGAGCAGGTTTCTTTGCTCGGTGGATTTCGCCCAGATGCCCGCGTAGCAATCGGCCTGCAGCTCGAGTCGCACGGAGGTCCCCGATGCGCCTTTCGTCGGGCGCATCGAATCGTCGTGGCGGCTGAGCCCTACCGCGGGCGCGCCGTCCCGTCCTGCCAGGAGCTTCTGAACGTGATGCCCGAGCTCGTGCGCCACGACGTACGCCTGAGCAAACTGGCCTTGAGCTCCGAGCCGGCCGGAGAGCTCACGAAAAAAGCCGAGATCGATGTACACGCGCTCGTCGCTCGGGCAGTAAAAGGGTCCGGTCGCCGCCTCGCCGTAACCGCATGCCGTTTCGGTTGCGTCTTCGTAAAGAACGAGCTTGGCGTGACGGTACGGCCGGCCCATTTGGCGAAAAACGGTGCTCCAGGTGGACTGGACATCATCGAGAACGAACGCGACGAAGTGCGCCTTCGCCTCTTCGCCCGGCGCGGAAGGCGAGCCCGCGCCACCGTGCACGTTCTGTCCAACCAGCCCGCCGCTCAGTGCACCGCGAGCGAAATAGAAAAGGATGCCGCCGGCGATCAGAACCCATCCGATCCGGGTGCGCAGCAGCCACGGAAGAAGAAAAAGGAGACCACCGATGTCGGCGCCGCCACGCATCGGCTCCTGACCTCGGCGATCGATGATGTCGGGGCTCTCGTGCGATTCGTCCCACCGCATGGCGTCGAGACCCATCTCCTAGCGTGCCGTCAGGGCGACGGCGCGAGGCTCGCGATGAGCGCGCCAAACGCGGGACGCGCCTTCTGAACCGCATCCTTCGGGCCGAGAACTTTGAAGAAATAGGGTGCGCCCGTGGAAGGCGAAACGATGGCGGCGAGCAGCACCCAGTCAGGCCGCGGGTTGGTGGGGGCGCCGGGCATCATTCCACCGCCACGGTACGTGCCCCCGATGTCGACCAGCGTCACCGAAAGACCGTTGAGGGTCTTGTCGTTGCGCCTGACGGTCGGATTGGCGTCGAACTGGCCCAGCCAGCGCTCGATGTTGGCGTCCGGCGATCCCCCGGCCCGCGCCACGCTGATGTCCACGCTTTCCTCCCCCGTCGCGGTGTTGCGGACCCGGTAGGTCGCGAGACGCATCCCGTTCGGATTTCGTACGGGCTCCCATGCGTCAGGAATGCTCCAGCTGACGCCGGGAGGCTCGCCATTCTCGGACCCCATGACGGCGCGCGAGGCCGCCGGGCCGGCGGGAGGCGTCGCGCCCTGCACCGTCGATGGGTTCGGCTCGCGGGGAGCTGCGGGTGCTGAACCCGTCTGCGCGCTACGTTCCTGCTGCACCGATTCGGGGGCCATCGCCGGGCGGTCGCTACGGGACATTGCAAACCCCGCAGCCCCCAGGATGACGGCTGCAACGGCGAAGGGGATGATCTTTCTCGCCTGCATCGCCTGTGTTTCGTACCGTCGAGAGCGGACGGTTGTCCAGTGATGGTTGGGCGCAAGCGACCGCGGCCCGAACCGTTCCATGGACAAAGTTGGCTCGGGGAGTACTAGTCTCGCAGTCGACATGGCGGAAGACACGCGCGTCGAAATCTCGAAGTTCGATCTGGGTGCTCCTCTGCCCCCCATAGACACCGGCGAACTGCCCTGGGGCTACGGCGAGAACCGCATCACCGCGATCGTGCGCGATCCCGAGTCGGCCTACCTGTACTGGGAAATCACCGACGAGGGAATCGCCGATGCGCGCAAGCGCCTTGGCCCTGCGGGGACTCATGGCTGGTGCAACCTTCGCGTTTACGACACGACGGGACGCGATTTCGACGGGACCAATGCGAACGACTATTTCGACATTCGCGTCGATCGCGGCGACCGCGAGTACTTCTTGATGATAAGGCGGCCCACTTCGACGATGCACGCGGAGATCGGCATCAAGAGCGAAGAAGGGTTCTTTCAGCCCATCGCCCGCTCCGGACGTGCCGACTTTCCGCGCAACGCCCCGTCGCCGAACACCAATCTCGAGTGGATGACCGTGACGTCCGAGGACGCTCCTCCGGCCGCCGCTCCGTACCACTCGCGCTACGCCGGTCCGCCGCCGACGCTTCCGGGTCGAGCGGGCGCCGGCTACGTCGACGTCTGGCGGGCCGCGTACGCCCCTTCGATGCCGGGACCGACGGTCCAGGAGAATGCGTCTTCCAGCGGCGCCGGCGTGCACCGTACGTACGACCGTAGCGCGCATATCGAGCGCTGGTGGCACCTGGACGAGTGGCGGTCGGAGTGGCGCGGAGGCTTGCGATTCACCCGCCGCTTCGGCTCGGTCGACGACATGACGGTGAGCTGGCACGAGGGGCCGTTTCCGATCGACCTCATCGATCCGCAGCGGGTGGCCATCGAGCTGCTCGGCGAGCCTTCCGTTCACCTTCATGCGAGCGGCTACGACTTCACGGTGTTCGGTCCGTGGCGGGTGACCATTCGCAGCTATGACACAGAGCCTCACAGGCGGGTGCTCTCCACTTGGTCCATGCGCTGGGTGCGCGCGACGACTCCGATGATCGAGCGCTGGGGTGTGGGGCTCGAGCGCCGCCTCGTCGGCGCGTACGAGCGCGAGCACGTCGTTGTCGGCGCGTCCGAACAGCGGGTCCTGCTGGAACGCGGCGCGAGCGAGCAGTGGCGCATGGGGGCGTCCGAGCGCATGTGGCTCGGGGCGAGCGAATGGTTTGCGGCCGGCGGGTCCGAGACGCTGTTTCTTGGAGGCTCCGAGCGCGCATTCGCGGGGGCGAGCGCGTTCATTCAACTCGGCGCGAGCGAGCGCTATGGGGCGTCGGAGCGCATGTGGCTCGGGGCCAGCGAATGGCGCAGGGCAGGGTGGGGCGCGAGCGAGTGGTCGCTCGGCGGTGCAACGGAGTGGGCGTGGGCCGCGGGCGGGGCGAGCGAAGGAATGCGCGGCGGCGCGAGCGAAGGCGTGTATGGCGGCGCGAGCGAGGGGGTCGGGGGGGGTGCGAGCGAACAACGGATTTACGGCGGCCCGGAGCGTTGGGGCGGGCGGCTGGAGGAGAGGTAGACGTGTCACACGGGTACCTGGCGATCGTCCTTCACGCGCACTTGCCGTTCGTGCGGCATCCGGAAGCCACTTCTTACATGGAGGAAGAGTGGTTCTTCGAAGCGATCACCGAGACGTACATCCCACTTCTTCTCGCATTCGAGAACCTGGCGCGTGACGACATCGACGTGCGAATGACGCTCTCGTTCAGCTCGTCGCTGCTGGCGATGATGACCGACGACCTGCTCAAAGAGCGTTACGCCCGCAAGATCGACAAGCTCATCGAGCTTTCGGAGAAAGAGGTCGACCGCACCTGGAGAGAGGACCGGACCTTTCACGAGCTGGCGAAGATGTATCGCCACCGGTTTCACGAAACGCGCAACTGCTGGCGGCGCTACGACGGCGATCTGGTGAGGGCGTACCGCGCGCTCCAGGACGCCGGACGGCTCGAGATCATCACGTGCACGGCGACGCACCCGTTCTTTCCACTGCTCGACCGCAACTGGGCCGCATTTCGCGCGCAGATTCACGCGGCAGCCAGCTACTACGAACGGCTCTTCGGGCGCCGGTCGCAGGGGATGTGGCTGGGTGAATGCGGTTACGTTCCGGGCGTCGACGAGCTCATGCGCGAGGAAGGCATTCGATTCTTCTTCGTTGACACGCACGGGCTGCTTTTTGCCGACCCGCGTCCGCTCTACGGCGTGCACGCGCCGGTGTATTGCCGCTCGGGCGTCGCCGCGTTCGGACGCGATATCGAGAGCTCCAAGCAAGTCTGGAGCGCGCAGGAGGGCTACCCGGGCGACCCGACCTACCGCGACTTCTATCGCGACATCGGTTTCGATCTCCCCCACGACTACATCGCTCCGTACATCCACCCGGAAGGCATCCGGACGTTCACCGGCATCAAGTATTTCGCCGTGACGCATCGATCGATGGATCACAAGCGTCCGTACGACCCGCACCAGGCGTACCTTCGCGCGGCCGAGCACGCGGGCAACTTCATGTTCAACCGCGAGAGACAGATCGAGCACCTGCGCGCGAACATGGATCGGCGCCCCATCGTCGTCGCGCCGTACGACGCCGAGCTCTTCGGTCACTGGTGGTACGAAGGCCCGATGTTCCTGGAGCTGCTCTTCAGGAAGCTGCAGCACGACCAGGGCGTGGTCGCACCCATCACGCCGAGCGGGTACCTGCGCGAATACCCAACCAACCAGGTGTCCACGCCGTGTTGGTCCTCGTGGGGAGAAAAAGGGTATGGGGATTACTGGTGCAACGGCACCAACGCCTGGGTATATCGGCACCTGCACAAGGCCGCCGAGCGGATGGCCGAGCTGGCGCGTCGATTCCCCCATGCGCAAGGGCTTCAGCGCCGGGCGCTCAACCAGGCCGCGCGCGAGGTCATGCTTGCGCAGGCGAGCGACTGGGCCTTCATCATGAAGACGGGGACCACCGTGCCTTACGCCACGAAGCGAACGGTCGATCACGTGACGCGCTTCACGGGCATCTACGAAAGCTTGATCGAGGGCCCCATCGACGAGAGCTGGCTTGGGGAGATCGCGCGCCGCGACAACATCTTTCCCGAGCTCGACTACCGCATCTATGGGACGTGACCCGGTTGGCGCCAGGTCCGCAATCGGGGCCCTGTCGCGTGCATCTGTGCTAATCGGTGCCCGACGACGAACGGAGGCGGCGAGCATGGGTTTCAGGGCGGCTGAAGAACTCGACGGCATCGTGGCGAGGCATCATCTCAACGACCACCCCTTTTATCGCGCGTGGCGCGCGGGGACGCTGCCGCGTGCGGCGCTGAGTGCTTACGCCGCCGACTACGCTCCCTTCATTGCGGCCGTCGAGGCCGGCTGGCGGACGCTCGGCGAGGACGCTCATGCGGCCGAAGAGAGGGAGCACGCGCGACTCTGGGTTCGCTTTCGCGATGCGCTGGGGGTGCCCGAAGAGGCTGCGCGACGCCCAAACCCCCAGGCGGCGGCCCTCACCGCGCATGCCGAGCGCCTGTTCGCGGAGCCGGTGACGGCGCTCGGCGCTCTGTACGCTTTCGAGGCGCAGCAGCCGTCGACCGCCCGAAGCAAGCTGGATGGCCTGTGCGAGCGCTACGGCCTGTCGGAAGACGCGGCAGCTTACTTTCGCGCCCACGCCGACGACTATGGCGAGCGCGATCGGCTCGCGGCGCGCGCCGAGGCGCTGAGCCGCATGGACCTCGCCATCGCGCGTCAAGCGTGCGAGCAGGCATGCCTCGCCATGTGGGCGGTGCTCGATGGTGCGATGGGCGACGCGGCCGAAGCGTGCGCCATGGGACCCGCGTAGCCACCCGCGCAAGTCGCATGCGGCCTCGACGTGGACGACCACCGCGTCCGGGGCTCATTCGATCGACATTGGCCTGGGGCTTTCCCCGCGCCGCGCGGCCACCGCCCACTCGTACACCTGCTGATAGCGCTTGGCCGCGATGTCCCACCCGAACCGCTTCTTCATCGCGCGGCGCTGCATCGCGAGAAAATGCTCCGGCTGGCGGCGATACGTATCGACCGCCCAGCGCACGGTCGCAACGAGCGAATCGGGGTTGAGGTCCCAGAGTTTGAACCCCGTTCCGGCGCCCGTCGTCGGGTCGTAGTTTTCGACCGTGTCGTCCAGTCCTCCCGTTGCACGCACGATGGGGAGGGTGCCGTACCTCTGGCTGTACATCTGGTTGAGGCCGCAGGGCTCGAAGAGCGAGGGCATCAGAAAAAGGTCGGCGCCGGCCTCGATGCGGTGAGCGAGATCCTCGTTGAACCCGACCCAGGCGCGGAAACGATCGCCGCCGTGGTGCGAGCGCATCAGCAAGTATTCTTCGGCGGCACGATCGCCCGCTCCGAGGATGACGATCTGCGTGTCGAGGTCGAGCAGGCGGGTCAGCGTCGCGAGTATCACGTCGGTCCCCTTTTGGCCGCTCAGTCTGGACACGACCCCGATGAGCGGCACGTCCGGACGTTGCGCGAAGCCGAGCTCGGTCTGCAAAGCACGTTTGCAAACTGCCTTGCCGGAGAGGTCGGTCGAGCCGAACCATGCGGCGATTGCCGGATCGAAGCGCGGGTCCCACACCTGTTCGTCGATGCCGTTGAGGATGCCGACGAGGTCCGCTCCCCGAAAGCGCATGACGCGATCGAGCCCGGCCCCTCCGGGCCCGGTACGAATCTCGTCGGCGTACCGGGGTGAAACGGCGGTGATCTTCGTCGCGTGGAAAATGCCTCCCTTCAGGGGATTGACCGCACGGAAATCCTCGAGGCTGTCGGCGCGCATCTCGCTCCAGGGAATTTGCGTTGCGGACAGCTCGGTCGCGGGAAACTTCGCCTGATGGGCAAGGTTGTGGATGGTGAGCACCGAGGCGGAGCGTCCGAGGGTGCCGTCGCGCTCGACGGTGTTGAGGTAGATGGGCACGAGGGCGGTCGGCCAGTCGTGAACGTGGAACACGTCCGGCGTCCAGCGCAGGTGCTTGCAGAGCTGCAGAGCCCCGCGGCACAAGAACGCAAATCGGACGAGATTGTCCGACGCGTAGCTCCCCGGAGGGTCGTACAGGTAGCCGCGTGCGAAGAGCGATTCGTGATCGAGCATGTAAATGGGGACGTCGCTCCCCGGCAGCTGGGTCTCGAAGACACCCGACCAGGCCTCCCCGCGGCCAAGCGGCACGCCCAGCGGCGAGCCGTGTCGCAGCAGGCCGTGCGTCGGGATGACGTCGTACCTCGGGATGACCACCCGCGCGTCATGCCCGAGCGCTCGTAGCGCGATGGGCAGCGAGCCCACGACATCGCCCAGGCCCCCAGCCTTGGCGAACTGCGCGCATTCGGAGGCGACGAATAGAACGGAGGGGAGCTCGGCCATGGCTTTTTCAGGTGAGAATGAAGTTGTCGAGGGCGGCGACCAGCACCCCCACGATGCTCTCGCCTGCGATGAGTCCCGACGAGATCGGTATGACGAAACGTGCTGCCTGGCGAGGGGCGACGCGTGAAACCCCCCATGCGGCGACGGCCCCGATCGCAAAAGACAGCGACGTGTAGAACGGCAGCAGAAGGCCGAGACCGATGCCCGTGGCCGATGGCAGCCATCGCCTGTCCTTCGGGAGCAGCCACTCGGCGACCGCGAGAACGGTGCCCGCTACGATGCCGATCAGGATCCCTTGGCGGGCCATCGGGTGCAGGTTCCCGACGCCGAGTCGAAAGAGCTCCGCGACGGCCTTCCACTGCTGCGCGGCGGGAGCTGCGAATTGCGGGGGCCGTCCCTGGCTCCCGGTAAGGACGGTGGCGTCGGGCACGAGCAGGAAATAACCCAGAACCGAGGCGATCGTGCCCGTGAAGATGCCGAGAAACTGTGCGACGAACTGCCGGCGAGGGTGAGCGCCGAGAAGGTAGCCGGACTTGAGATCGCTGAGCAGATCGGCTGATGCGGCGGACGCGCTCGAGGTGATCGATGCCGTCATCAAGTTTGCGGCGTAGTTCTGGGGAATGAGCGCGCCGTATGCGAGCTGCATGATCTTCCCCATCGGTCCGATGGGAGTGATGTCGGTCTCGCCGGTCGCCCGGCAAGCGACGAGCGCGAGGAAGAACGTCAAGAATACCGCGAGCGCTCCGTAGTGAAGAGGAACGCGAAACGCGAGCCACGCGAGGACGACGACGGCGCCGGCGGAGACGGCCGTGCCGGTGACGAACCAGGTCATGGGCACCTCGACGCGATCGATCGCGCCGTCGGAGTCCGCGGTCCGCGCGCGGCCGATGTCGCCCAGGGCGCGTGCGATCGTCTTGAACTGGAGCGCGAACGTCGTCAGACCGTACGCCACCATCAGAGGAGCGCCGAACCAGAGGCCGATTTCCTTCCATGCGGCGCCTGGTCGCGTGAGCGCGGCCACGGTCTGGCCCGCCGCATTCGTCCATTCCCATCGTGTGGCCGCCGGTCCGATGGCGACGACTTGCAGCAAACCTCCGACCGTCATCGACGTCGCGGTGCGCACGCCGACGATGGCGCCCGCCGCGAGAAGGACGACGCTGTGATCGAGAACGACGTTCCAGGCCGACATCGGAAATAGTTGCGGGGTGAGGGCGCCGGTCCTTGCGTCCCGATGCATCGCCGAGATCCGCGGCAGCCAATCGAAGATCGCCGATTGCGCGGGCACCAGCGAGCGACGTTCAGCGTGTCCGGCTGCATCGGTCGCTCGGACGAGGTTCAAGCTCGTCAAGATCGGTACGATGCCGCCGAGGAAGGCCGAAGCCATGAGCGCCCTTCCCTTGGCGAGTGCCTCGCTGCCCTCGCTGTAGAGTCCTTGCAAGAGAACGGCGGCTGCGGTCCCCGACGGGAACTTGAGTCGTTCCCGGTTGATCATGTTGCGCTTCATCGGAACCCCCATGAGCACGCCGAGCGCCGCCACGCAGAGAACCCAACCGATGACGACGTACCAGGGAATCTGTGCTCCGCGAGGATTGGTGTCGCTCACCGACAGAAGCAGCATGGCAGGCACGGCGGAGACGAGAAGCGCGCTCGTCGACGAGCCAGCGGCCGAGGCCGTCGACTGCATGCAGTTGTTCTCGAGAATCGTCATCGGCGACTTGACGACCCCGATTCTCAATAGCGATGTCCAGATGGTGAACGACGCGATGCACGCCGTCAGGGCGACGCCCAGGCCCCAGCCCGCCTTGAGCCCGACGTACACGTTCGTGAAGGCCAAAAAGAAACCGAGGAACGTTCCCATCGCGACCGCGCGAACGGTGAGCTGGGCGGCGTCGCCGCGAAACGCGCGCGCGAGCCAGGTGGCCTCGTCCATCGTAGCCACCTCCTCCGGCGGGATCCGCAGAGGTCGGCTCTCCTCGTGCTGCTCCGGGGTGGTGGGCGGTTTCTGAAAGAGCGGCATGAGGGTGTCACAAGCTACAACGTCGGCGGGGTGGCGCGTGCTCAGAAGCTCGCGCCAGGTCCCCGTGCGCCGCTCGCGAGCCCGCGCTGGAGCGAGGCGATCGCGGCCGGCCAATCACCTCCGACGTTGCGTCGAGGGCTGCCCTCGCGGTACACACGTCGGACGGTCGGAGAAAGAGCATGCGGTCGAAGGACAGAGGCGTGGGCATCGACTCGATCGGGGTTTACATCCCGCGCCTGTACGTCGATCTCACGGGCGACTGGGCCAGGGTTCGCGCCCCGGCGCTCGCCGAAGGCGACGTGCGGAAGCTGATTGGCAAGGTCACCGAGGGTGTCGGCGTCAGGCGAATGGCCGTGATCGACGCCCATCAGGATTGCGCGACGCTGGCGGCCATGGCCGCCAAGCGGGCCATCGACGCTGCCGGAATCGATCCGACCGACATCGACTACCTCGCCGTCGGGACGGAGACCACCGTCGACCAATCGAAGTCGACGGCGGCGTACGTCCTCGGGATGCTCGAGAGGCATTACGGGGTGTCTCTGGCCGGTGTCGGCACCCCCCAGTTCCAGTTCGCGTGCATCGGCGCAACCTACGCGCTCGAAGCGGCCGCGAGCCGAATCCGAGCGGGCGACAATGCCAAGCCGTACAGCCTCGTGGTCGCGAGCGACGTTTCGAAGTATCCACTCGCCACGCCGGGCGAGTACACCCAAGGCGCCGGGGCGGTAGCGCTGCTCGTCTCACAGAACCCCCGACTGGTCACGCTCGAACAGGGTCTTTCGGGCACGGTCACGCGCGACGAGCGCGATTTCTTCCGCCCGAACTGGAGCCAGGAGGCGGTGGTCGACGGGAAGTACTCGATCGACGTGTACCTCGACTGCATCGAGGCCGCGTTCGCGGCATTTGCGACGAGGGCCGAGCGTTCGCTGGGGGGCGGCGCGGATCGCCTGTACGACGCAATCGATCACTTTCTCTTTCACGTTCCGTTCCCCCGCATGGCCGAATACGCGGCGGCGCGGGTCCTCACGAGCCTGTGGTTCGACAGCCCGCGGGATCGCGCGCGGCTCGCGGCCGAGGTGCCTCTGGTCTCGACCCGGCCCTCGAGCGCGGGTGGTTCGCGTCCGGGGCCGGACGCCGGCCCCCCGGGCGCAGGCGAAGTCGCTGCGGCGGGGCTGCGCACGGGCGCATCGACCGACGGTGGCGCAAATGGCGCGGAGCTGCGCGCTTGGCGAAAGGACGTGGAGCGCGCCGTGGCACGGTCCAGCATCTTTCGAGAAGCATTCGCGCGGAAAGTGGAGCCATCGCTCGCGTTCTCGCGAGACATCGGCAACATGTATTCGGGGTCGCTCTATTTGGCTCTGGCGAGCCTGCTCGAGCACGCGGGCGCGCAGTCGCTCTCGGGGCAGCGCATCGTGTTCGGCTCCTACGGCAGCGGCGCCAGCGCGAAGGTATTCAGCGGCCTGGTTGCCGATGGGTACGAGTCGATCGCTGGCAAAATCCGCGTCAGCGAGGATCTGCGGCCGGAACCCGAAGGAGGCCGCCGCGTTCCTCTCAGCGTCTCGGAGTACGAGCGGCTGCACGCGCTCGCCGACTCCGAGCTCGCATGCAGCGAGGAGCTCGCGCAGAAGCTCTCCGCCGGCGTCGCTCTCGAGCCGAACGAAGTGGCCGCCCTGCACGCCGCCTGGACGAAACCCGCGTGGCGCGTGAGGCCCCGGGGCGCATCGGTTCGCCCTCCTCACCACGAGTTCGCGCTCGACCACCTTGGAACGAGCCAGACGGCGCAGCGAACGGACCTCGGGTACCGGTATTACGTCTGGGCGCAGTGAGCGCGGGTGGACGCGGACACGGTAGGCCGC
>Ga0187782_10002441_pt1 | contig 13694 bp, 12 predicted proteins | sample 0715_SJ02_MP15_2_FD_132454 | JGI IMG/M metagenome (GOLD analysis project Ga0187782, IMG submission 132454) | Tropical peat soil microbial communities from peatlands in Department of Meta, Colombia - 0715_SJ02_MP15_20_MG | ecosystem: Environmental > Terrestrial > Soil > Wetlands > Peat | place...
CAACGCCGGGATATCCTCGCGGCGCTCGCGCAGCGGTGGCAGGCGCAGCGGGAAGACGTAAATGCGGTGAAACAAATCCTGGCGGAATTTTCCGTCGCGTGCCAGCGCTTCGAGATCGCGGTGCGTGGCTACAATGACTCGCACATTCACTGGGACGGGCTTGTCGCCGCCGATGCGCTCAATTTCTCCTTCTTCCAGCACGCGGAGCAGTTTGGCCTGCATGCTCAGCGGCATGTCGCCGATTTCGTCGAGGAAGATAGTCCCCTGGTCGGCTTGCTCGAATTTGCCGATGTGGCGCCCGGAGGCGCCGGTGAACGATCCTTTCTCGTGTCCAAAAAGCTCCGACTCGATCAACTCCGCCGGCACCGCTGCGCAATTCAGGGTCACGAATGGTCCGGATGCGCGGGCGCTGCGCTCGTGAATCGTGCGCGCAACCAGCTCTTTTCCGGTGCCGGTTTCGCCCAGAATGCAGACGCGCGACTCGCTGGCCGCGACGCGCCCCAGTTGCGCCATCACGCGCCGCATAGTCTCGCCCTTCCACACGATTTCGTGTTTGCCCAGCCGCTGCCGCAGTTGCCGATTCTCGCTTTCCAGGCGCTGCAGCTTGAGGGCATTTTCGACCGTGAGCAGCAATTTGTCCGTGGAAATCGGTTTCTCGAGGAAATCGAGCGCGCCCAGGCGCGTCGCGCGGATGGCCATCTCGATGTGCGCCTGGCCAGACATCATTACCACCGGTCCGGTCACACCGTGCTGCTTCAGCTCTTCGAGCAGCGTGAGGCCGTCCTTGCCGGGCATAACCACATCGGAAAGAATCAGGTCGAAATTCTGCGACTTGGCGAGTTCGAGCGCCTTGGCGGCGTTGTCGCATACTGTGGCCTCGTGTCCGGCCAGACGGAACGCTCGCGACAACGACGCCAGCGTGTTGGCTTCATCATCCACGATCAAAAGATGCGCTTTGAGCGGCAATCGTCCTCCTCGCTCCTTCAACTGGAGATGTGACTGGGGGCTTCAGTCTGAATTTGCGCAGCAGCAGGACTGGGTAGCGCTTCTGGTCTGATGGGCAGTTCGATCACAAACGTCGTTCCCTGCCCAGGTTCACTCTGCACGCTGATCTTTCCTCCGTGATCACTGACCACCGATTGGACGATCGCGAGCCCCAAGCCCGTCCCGTGCTGTTTGCTGGTGTAATAGGGAGTAAAGATGCGGTCGCGCTCTTCGGGCGTCATGCCGGAGCCAGTGTCGGCAACCTGAATCGTCACTTTGCTGTCTTCGCGGCGGCTGCCTAGAGTGAGCGTGCCGCCGTTCGGCATCGCGTCCATTGCGTTGAGCACGAGATTCGACACGGCGCGGTGCAGCAGGTCCGGGTCGGCAGCGACCGGAGCAAGGCTCTCATCCAAATCGAGTTTGCAGGCAATCGGTTCGCGGCCGGGGGCTTGCAGTTGTGCCTGAAAAAGCTGCGCAACATCGCGCAAGAGGTCGTTGACTCGTACCGCTTGCAACTGCGGATGAGGCATCTTGGAGAATTCGCTGAAGCGGCCGATGATGGCCTTTAGATTCGAAATCTCCGTCAGCAGAGTCCGCGAACTCTCGCGAAAAACTTCATCGAATTGCTGCGGACTTTGCAATCTCGCTCGCACCAGATTCTCCACCGTGAGCTGCAGCGGAAATAGCGGATTCTTTAACTCATGCGCCAGACGGCGCGCCAGTTCGCGCCAGGCCGCGACCCTCTCGGCTTGAACCAGACGTTCTCTCTGGCTGAGCAGTTCAGCGGTCATGCGATTAAACGATTCGGCCAATTGCGAAATTTCGTCCCCGCCTCGTGCCTCAACTCGCGTATTCCAATTCCCCGCGGCTACGTCCTGCGCCGCACGCACCAATTCCTCCACAGGGCGCGTAACCCGCGCCGCCGCCCAACTGCTGAGCAGGATCGCCAGCAAGATGCCGCCTCCGCCTACGAGCAAGGCCAAGGCGCCAATATGCCGCTTCAACTCCACGTAGGAACTCTGCGAGTTTCCGATCAGCAGAACCCCGAGCAAAGGGCGATCCTTCCCAATGCCTTTCAGCGGAATTGCATGAAACAGTTCGTCATCCGCCTGATCCGACGACCACTGAATCTTCCACGTGGTTTCCTGCTTGTACTGGCGCACCGCCTCAATCAGCGGCGCGAATCTGTCAGGCGGGCGGGCTGGGCCGGGCGCGATTCCAGGGGACGGATCGATCAGCAAATCGGGCGAAAAGTGGTTGCCCAGATTCTGATAGAGAAGCGCCCGCATGTCGGCCGGCAGGTCGAGGGCGGAAAGAAAATTTTTGTCCAGCCTCCGCCCGCCGATTACGTAGATGGGATGCTCTCCCACATGCGTCGTGCGAATGGCTAGCAGCGCAAGAACGGTTGAATCCTGCAATTCCTGCTGCATCAGGAACGCGCCCTGTTCGTTCGAAGACGCGAGATTCTCGAAGCCGTTCTCTGGATAGCCGAATTTCGCCGGCCACTGGGCCGAAGAAATGATCGTCCCGCGCGCATCGACAAATTCCAGAAAGTCGAGCTGATAGTTGTCAGCCAGGGAGCGGGCGACATCGAAATAATTGGCGGACTCCGCGGGAGAGCGATCAAGCGTTGCCGCCATGCGAGTGACCGGCTCCGATGCCGCGATGGCCTGAACGCGGCGAACCGCATCGTCGCCCTGCCGGTTGAACTCACGCTGAAACTGTGTGAGCAGAGCGGCAATCCTCTGCTCTTCGTTCTTCTCGAATGCACGCCTCGTAACTACCAGCACTAAGGCCGTCACCGCGCCTACCGACAGGCACACCGTCAAAGTAAATACGGCCAGCAATTTGCGCCGGAAGATCATGGCTTGGCTCTCCCCAGCCACGCGTCGGTCAGGTTCCAGCTTCCGTCGGGTCTCAAGCTCCAGTTTCTTAACGCAGCGGAAGCAGCGCAGGACACCGGCAAATGAAACAGCGGAATGACGTGTTCGGTTGCCAGCAGCGACTGCTCGGCGGTGTATAGATCTTGGACTGAGCCACTTTTACTTGCCGCGGGCAGGCCGGCCCGCTTTGCCACGTCGGAAAGCGCAATCCACGGATCCGCCGGCAGGGCGATGCGCACCAATTGCAAATCGCTCGGTGCGCCGGAAACAGTTTGCAACGACAAACCGGCGTCCTTGCCATTGAGCGCAATGCGTTCTGCCAACAATCGCGCCACCGGATCGCCGCTATCATAGCCGATGCTCCAGCGCGGAAGCGTGTGGACTTGTTCCCGCGCGTGACGCGCTCGAGGCAAGTCTGCATCGGTGGAAAAAACGAATCCATAACCGCTCATCCAGTTGGGAAGAATACTGGCGGCCGGCTGGCCTGCGCCTCCGAGCAGCACGCTGCGAATGGAACCGCGCTCGATGCACAGCGCCAGAGCTTCGCGAAGCAGTTTGTCATCCGAAGACGAAGCTTCGCGCGCGAACATCAAGGCTAGCAGTTCCAGTGGAGATGAACTCACGAGCTGACCTCTGTCTGGGGAGACGCGATGCGCTTGCTCCGGAGCAACTTCAATTAGGTCGGCTTTGCCTAGCTCCAGCGCCGTCATCTGATCGCGATAGCTCCTGCCCATCTCGATCTCGATGGAATCGAGAAAAGGGCGCCCGCCCCAATAACCTTCCTCTGCCGCTAAAGTCAGCTTCTTTCCCGGCGTCCAATCGACAATGTGGAATGGTCCCGTGCCGATCGGCTTATCGCCAGAATTCCGTTTCACAATCGCATTTCTGGGCAAGACAAGTTCGGCGAGAAGTTCGGGGTCGGCGCTATTAAGTTCGATCCCGACAGAATCAGCGTCGGCGAGCACGTTCCAAGTTGGATTGGCCGTGCGCAAGGAGGCTGCGGCTATTTCCGGTGTCAGAGCGCTGCCATCATGCAACTTGATCCCGCGGCGCAACCGAAACCGCCAGCGCAGATTTCCCGGCAATGCCTGCCACGACGTGGCCAGCGCTCCATGAGGACGGCCGTTCGAATCCAACGTCACCAGCGGCTCGAACATGAGCAGGGTAAGGCTGCGGTGAGCAAACGAATCGGGCTGAGTGCTGTCGGCGGGATCGAGCGAAGTCGGCGCCGCCAGCATGGTCACGTGCAGCGTGCCGCCATATTGCGGACGCGACTCGGCCTGCGCCGCCAGCGCAGCCAATAACGCGCTACTGATTGCAAGCCACCGCCAATCGAAACGCTTCATAACTTTCAGTGCCGTGATCTCGCACGACCACAACTGCTGCATCACCGCGAGCTTCCGTCCAAAGCGCGGTGATCGTGCCGGGAAAATCGACTGCCGTGCTGACCGGAACCGGATCGCGATCGGGAAACTCGTAGGCACGTATCGAATCCTCGGCCTGCTCCCCGGAGCCTGACGCCAGTACTTGCCAGCCCGCTCCGCACGGAGTTCTCACGGTAGCCAGGTCGCTTTCCCAGCCGAAGCGGGCCGCCTGATCGCTGACGCCATCCACCATATTCACCTGGCCGTCGGTCGCGGCGAACAGCCACAGCGTGTATTTGTCACGGGGAAGAAGCGCCGCGGAATAGAACTTCGGCACGGTCGTGAACTTGCCCACGCCGGGGGTCAGAGCACCGGTGAAAAAGTTGCGGGCCGGAGCGAAGAAGGCTTTCATCCGCGGAACTACAGTCGCTGCACCGTTTGTGAGGCCTGCACTCGGGAAGACCGATAAGGTACCTCCGTTCAGCGTTCCCCCCACCAGCGGCCCTGCTGTTAATGGCCACGGATCGTCGCTCTCGCGGCAATTCAAGGCCAAAGGCGCGGCCGCGGTGGTAGAGCAGATTACACCGGGAAGATAAACATCCAACAAATGATCTACGGCCGGGATCAGCCGACCGCGCAAGTCCCGCGGCCAGGGCCGCTCGTGAGCGATGGCGAGCGTCTGTTCCTGCTGCCATTTTCCGCCCTGCCAGCGATAGAGCGCCACTTTCTCCGGATCAAGCACCGCAATGTGCGTGGGAGTCGTGTTCTCTTCGAGCACCGCGACATCGAGCATCGGGCCATCCTGTGCCCACAGAGGAATCTTGCGCAGGCTGAGCGGAACGGAATCGCCAGTCGCGACCGCGCCCTCCAGGCGAGCAGCCGAGACCATCACGACCGCTTCCTCGCCAGTGCCCTGGCGAACCTGTGCCACCCAAATGTAGGAGGCGGCATTTTCCGAGAGAATAATTGTCACCGTGGCCGCGGCCTGGTCGGCACCGACGAAGCGAAGACCGAGACCTTCCAGCGCGCTGCGCAATCCGTTTTGAATGATCTCGCTGTCGCGGCGGCCCAGCGATGATCGGTTTTCTATTGTGAGCGCGACGGCGCCGGGTCCGGTAACCGCCACGATCTTGCGCGCTAATTGCTGCTCGGGCGCATTCCAGTCGACCGCAAGCGCTGTGATCGCGAGCGAGCAAATTAAGAAAGAAAACTGCAAGACCATGCAAAGGCGGGGCGCGAAGCGAAAAGCTCGGTTCACCGGATTCAGTTTGACATCTGAGATGGCCGAATTATAAACCGCTTTGCGCATGTGCCTGCTTCCTAGGTCGGTACTGTTTGAACACCGCTGAACATCTGTAGCGGTTGCCCCACCCTTCCCGCGTTTTTCTGCGCCAGGGTGGGATCTTCCGATGGAAACACGGTTATTTCTCTTCCTGTGGTTCCGTCTGGCTCGACTGGTTCGCCATGTTCATGGAGCGGAGCACGTCATTGGCGAAGAAGAACTTGCCATCAGCCGGGACCATCATGATCTGCAGTTTGTCGGACAACCGCTCGGCCACGATTTTGTTGATCAGCAGCGGATTCTGCTTCAAAATCGCCGCTTCGCTCTTCATGCGCTCGGCATCAGCCGCGGCGGTTACGCGAATGCGGTCGGCCTCTGCTTCGGCCAACAGCTTCCGCCGCTCGGTCTCGGCTTTGCTGTCGATCACTTTCGCTTGTGCGGCGGCTTCTGCGTTCTGGATGGTCGCTTCCTTGCGCGCTTCGGCTTCCAGCTTGCTCTGTTGGATCTGTTTTTCCTTCAGCGGTAGCGTGTACTGCATGGCGTCGGCCTCGCCCTTAGCTTGCAGGACGTGCACTTGCGCTTCGCCTTCGGCCTGCTTGATCTGCTGGACTTTGGTTGCCTCGGCTTCCAGCTCCGCTATCTTGACCTGCTTCTGCTTGAGTTCGGTTTCCACGCTCATGCGGTCGTTCTCCTGCTCTTTCAGGAGCAGTGTCTCGAGCCCCTTGGCGTACTCCTCGGGCAACTGGATATCCCGCAGCATGACCTCCTTTACCACGATCCCGTCCGCCGCCAGTTTTTGCGTGATCACGTTTGCGGCGCGCTGCCGCACTTCTTCACGCTTGGCAGAGAAGACATCGCGAACCGTGTAGTTGGGAACCAGTTCGCGCCAGACGCTGGCCACGATGGGAGGAACGATTTCCTTCTCGACCGGATGCGGCAGGTTGCTCTGGATGTAGTCAAGCCGGCGGGCATCGAGCCGGTAGCGCACCGTGATTGCCAGGCCCAGAGTTAGGCCTTCTTTGGCTTGCACGTTGAGCAGCTGAGACTTGCCAGAAATATTGGCCGCAGCGGTCTTGCCATCTTCCGCGATGCCAGTAGTGAATACCTGGTCGCGGGTGTCAAACAGCGCGACGTCCTCGACCAGCGGCGTCACGAAGTGCACGCCGGGATAAAGTGTCCCCGGCAGAGTTCCACTGGTCTGACTGACGCGGACACCAGCCATACCGCTCGGAACCACCACAATGCTGAAAGCCAGGAGGATTGGCCCCCAGGCCAGCAGCACAAGCGCCAGCGAACTGCGCCAGCGCCATTGCGTTGGCTGCGGCACAGCGCCTGGCGAGGCCAGCGCCCGGCGATACATGAGTTCACGGCAAAGGTCATAACCCAGAATGCTTACAGCCACGAGAATCATCCCGAGGCCACCGGACATCAGCAAATACCTTATTGCCAGCATCGTCGTTCTCCTTTGCAAGTTCTCTCGAAATGTCCCACAGCGGAAGTGCAATCTGCTTTGAAAGGGCACGCCTTGCAGGCGTGCCGAAAAGGCCGTCATGTGACTGCGGCTTCAGCCGCTGGGAGGGGTGTGTCCCACCAGGGCCTGAAGGCCGCTTGATCCACAGCCTCTAGCGGCGCGGCTGAAGCCGCGCCCTTTCAAAGCGGGCCTCACCGACTCTGAACCCGCTCCAGTGGCAACTTAGGGCCTCTGTTGCGGCTTCACTGCTACCGCCTCGCGGGCGAGCTTCGCCGGGGCGAAGAACACACGGAAAACCTGCCCGAAGATCAGCTCCTCCGCCAGCAACGCCACCGCCAGCGAGAAGACCAGCCCCGCGACCACCGCCATGAATGTGATTGCCATCTGCATAACTTCCTCCTCAGATTCCGCTTTGAACTCATCCCTCGATCCAAATTCCTCTACGTTCTCTCCTTACTGGCCAGCCTCTGCCGGCACTTGCGCCGAAGCCAAGGTCGCGTCGTCGGCGCCGGTTCCAAAAACCTGCGCAATCTCTTCGTCGCGTTCACCGCGAATCCTCACCATGTCGCCCACGCGCAGCATGGAGAACAACTGCTCCATATCGCGATTGCGCAAGCGGATGCAGCCGTGCGATGCAGCGTGGCCGATTGAATGCGGGGCGTTCGTACCATGAATTCCGTAGCTTTTCAGGCTGAGTCCAAGCCAGCGAGTGCCGACCGGGTTGTCTTTACCGGCGGGGACTACGCTGCCGGAGTGGTAATAGGCGGGATTGGAGACGCGAGTGACGATCTGGAATTCGCCGGTCGGACTGGGGGAGGCTGCCGCGCCCACCGCGACTGGAAACTGGGCGAGGACATTTCCATCTTCCAGTACTGCGAGCTGGCGGTCGGGAATGCTGACCAGGACAACGCGCTTGCCGAGATCGCTGGCGGCGTTAGTGGTCTGCGTGAATGCGGGCTGCGCGACTGCGGCTGTCGCTAGGACCGCCGCAACTGCTACCTGCAGAAGCCGCTGAGCCCGCTTTACTGTTGCTTCCCCCTTTTCTCTCCGCTCGCTCTCCATCGCTGCCCCCTCGTGTTTTGGCTTGCGCCGATACCAAGGGCAGAAAGACCGCCAAATCATATCTGGTTGAAAACAGGCATGATGGACGGCGAATGAGGGCCGGTTTCAGTGTGCATGAGGCCACGACGTGTCCAAACACACACACATCGAGACGAAATTCAGTTTGCGAAAGAGATCAGGAAGAAAAGGTGGGGGAGGAACCACCTTATGAAGCCTTCAAGCGCCCGGCTCCCGCCGTCTGGGGTAACGGCTTGTGGGGTTCTGTGGGTGGAGCCGGGCGATCCTATGACTAGAAGGCCTAGTTCAATTGTTGTCTATTTAAGCCTTGGCGAGCTTTCATTTCTGTGAGCCGCGTCACAGTTCTATGTGATTCCCGTCATGCAGAACGTGCAGTTGACCCTATCGACCCACCGGCCAAAGAGCACTCAGCTTGCTCACTCACATTCGACTGTGACCGAAATCACGGCCAGGCTCCATATAGGCCTCCTAGACTGACTACCAGGCGAGCCGGAAAGGCTCATTTCATCCTGGAGCGATTCATCATGGCCTATGTGATTACAGATACCTGCATCAAAGATTCCTTGTGCGTTGACGTGTGTCCTACGGATTGCATCCATCCCAAGAAGGACGAGCCCGGCTTCGAAGCGGCGACCCAGATGTACGTTGACCCGGAAGGCTGCATCGACTGCGGCGCCTGTGTTCCGGCTTGCACTTCCGACTCAATTTATGCCCTCGACGACGTGCCCGAGGAAAAGAAGGATTTCGTCGAGAAGAACGCCGCGTACTATAAGCCCTAATCGATTGTGGGATCGCTTGCAGGAGCGGTGCTTTCGCTTTGTAGCCACCGGGCGCTGTGCTGTGGGTGAAACAACCCCTCCAGCGCCCGGTGCTTGTTTGTGGCACCGCCGACTTACCCCGTTGACTTCCGCTCTTCCGCGCACTATCGTTCCGCGCTATGAACGTCGTTAAAGCGACCCGCCAGTTCGAAGAGTGGCTGGGCCAGCGCACTGACATTGTCCAGAAGGATCTCCACTTCAAACATGACAACATGAAAGCCGCGGTCTTTCCCTTTCTGCGCGCCACTTACTACCGCTGGGCGCAGATGTGGCCCAAAGTGTGTCCGGACTTGGCAAAGGGACCGCAAGTGCTGGCGGTTGGCGACCTGCATGTGGAAAACTTCGGCACCTGGCGCGACATCGAGGGCCGACTGATCTGGGGCGTCAACGATTTCGACGAAGCTTATCCGATGTCTTACGCCAACGATCTTGTCCGGCTGGCCGTCAGCGCCTGCTTGGCGGCAGAAGCAGGGCATTTCTCGTTGAAAGGGAAGGATGTCTGTGATTCCCTTCTGGAGGGCTATGGGGAGGGTTTGAGGCAACACGGGCGGCCTTTCGTCCTGAGCGAAGAGCACGGCTGGCTGTGCAAGATCGCGGAGAGTGAGTTGCGTGATCCGGTTCGCTTCTGGGCGAAAATGGATGCCCTCCCGACGGTGAAAGGCCCGGTCTCACTCAGCGCCGTTGATGCCATCGAGCACCTGATGCCGGCTCGCGACGTGAAGTATCGTCTCGCACACCGCATTGCGGGGCTGGGAAGTCTCGGACACGCCCGCTATGTCGCCATTGCCGAATGGCACGGCGGAAGAATCGCCCGCGAGGCCAAGGCTCTGGTTTCCTCTGCCTGCTATTGGGCGAGGGACCACGAAGGGCCATCCGAGATTCTCTATCAGGCGATCATCAGCCGCGCCGTACGCTGTCCCGACCCATTTGTTCAGCTGCGCGGGCGATGGATCGTGCGTCGGCTGAGTCCACATTGTTCCCGAATTGAAATGGCTGAACTCAAGGCGCACGGGGAGGAGTTGCAGTTGCTCGGCTCGATGGGGTGGGAGACGGCCAATATCCATCTGGGGACGGGATCAGCGCGCAAAGCCGTGCTTCGCCACATGCAAAACCAGAACGGAAAGTGGCTGCGCGAGGTGACGGACGGGATGCTGCAAGCGGTCCGCGAAGACTGGAAGACGTGGAAGAAGAGCGGGTACTCCTAGACCGAAGCTAAGCAATTTCAGCCCGGGCCGTGCCCGCCGCGGCCGCGCTGGCCACCGGCCGCCGCAGGGGAGCCAGGGCCACACCGTGATCCCGGTCGTAGACCAGAGTCCAGTGAGCAGCGCAGTCGTCGCACAGCCAATAGTGCTCGACTTGCCGTTGCAACTTCCGCGCTCGAACGAAGGGAGGCGAGGCAGGTTCTCCGGGTTTAGTAACGCGCTCAGTCTCGACCAGAAACAACTTTCCTTCTCTCAGTCTGAGGAAGGGCTTGGAGCATTGCGAATTGGCGCATCGGCTCAACATAAAAACCCCCGGTTGCCGATCTCCGCAAAGACGGTCAGTCTGATCACCTGTGCATTCCGAATGCCATTGGCTCGCTCTAATGCACTAGTGACGGGCAGCGACGTTTCGCGGGGCGACATGCTGAGGGGAATCCCAGTCCTGCCGACTAATCGGCATGGAATGCCGAGGACTCGTCGGCGGATTCTTGCTCGTCTCCCGATCACCCGGATACCATCTTGTTTATGCCCTGCGTTCCGTTCTGTCCACCGGATAATTTCGATCTCACGGATTTGAAAAACTTACGTACCGGTTCATCCGCAAATGAGTGACTCTTTGAAACTGCTTCTCGCCGGGAGGTTCCCGCGATTGCGCGCGTTGGCTTGGGCTGACGATCATCTGTACGCGGGGCGCGGCTATCAACTGGTTAGAGCGAGAATTCACAATCCTGCAGCCGTGGACTGGCAGCCGGTCGCCAGCTTCGGCCCCGCCTGGTGGCGCCACTTCTCGGTGAGGAACCGCCTAGCCGGGCGGCTAGTCCGCGACGGCTTCCATGCACTTGCGATGCTGCCTTCGGGCGGACTCGTGGCCGCGGTTCCGGGCGGGATCGTCACGCTGCGCCCGAACGGGAGCGAATTCCGTCGAACCCATACTTTCACGCGCGGCACGCGCCCGCTGCACATCACGGCCGTTCCCGGCGGAAGGGTCTTTTGGGGAGAGTATTTCGACAATGCTGCCCGCGACGAAGTTCATATCTATGGTTCGGCGGACGGCGGTGAAACCTGGAGCGTTGCCTACACTTTCCCCAAGGGCGCCATCCGCCATGCGCACAACATCGTCCATGACCCTTGGGAGAACTGCCTCTGGGTGCTCACCGGAGACTACGGCGAAGAATGCCGCATCCTGCGCGCTGATTGCAATTTCAGCCGCGTCGAAGCGGTGCTGCAGGGAAACCAGCAGGCCCGGGCGGTTGCGCTCGTACCTATGGAGGACGGCCTTTATTTTTCCTCCGATACGCCGTTGGAAGCGAACTACATCTACCGGCTTGACCGGCGGGGAGCACTAACGCGGCTCGCTCCGATCAGCGGCTCGTCCATTTACGGGTGCCGCGTGGGAGAGGAAGTGTTCTTCTCGACCATGGTTGAGCCGAGCGAAGTCAACCGCGACTCGAACGTCCGGGTCTATGGAAGTCGCGGTGCGCAAGCTTGGGAGCCTCTTCTCGCGTGGAAGAAAGATCGTTGGCCCATCGGTCTGTTCCAGTATGGGAATGCTTTCCTGCCCGATGGCAAGAACACCACCCCTTTCCTGGCCCTGACCACGGTGGCCGTGGAAGTGGATGACATGGTCACGTCGCTGTATTCGGTTGAATCCGCAACTTAGCGCAGTTCGCGAATGGTTCGCGTTTTCTTTGCGGTTTGGATTTCTTTTACATCTGGAGAACACCGACCGCGCAAGCCGGTCTGCCGTAAGATGGATTGCGACTTGCTCAATTCCTTTGCCCCGTCTCAACTACTACCGGCGCATCTTCAGTGCGTATCTTCTCGGCGGCAAGAGCCACCTCACGTTCTGGCACGAGATTCCAGAGGAGAATCCGAATGCTCGCGCCGACGAACTTGGCGCATATTACATGCTGCTCGCCGAGAAGGCCGATTATCAGGGCGCGTACGACTCCTTAGGCATTCCCTTGCTCGACTATCACGGCAAGATCGGCCTGCAGTACAACCCCATCGCGATCGCCCAATATGGACTGGGCAACTACAATCTGTTTCGGCACAAGGCGGATCCTGACCGGCGCAGGAAGTTCTTTCTCTCTGCTGACTGGCTTTGCTCGCATCTGGAAAAGAACGCTCACGGACTCGCCGTCTGGAACCACCGCTTCGATTGGGAATACCGCGACACGCTGAAAGCGCCGTGGTACTCAGGGCTGGCGCAAGGGCAGGGAATCTCGGTGCTGGTGCGTGCTTACAGAGAATCGGGCGATGCGCGGTATCTGGAGGCGGCTCAGTGCGCCTTGGCGAGTTTCTACCGGCCAGTGGACCAAGGTGGCGTCTCTTTCACAGACGATCGCGGCGAGCTGTGGTTTGAGGAGTACATCGTCTTGCCGCCTACGCATATTCTGAATGGGTTCATCTGGGCATCGTGGGGGATTTACGATTACTTTCTTGCGACTGGCGACACTTCGGCGCGGGAACTGTTTTCGCGCGCGGAGAGGACACTGCTCAACAATCTCGACTGCTACGATCTGGGATTCTGGTCGCTGTATGAGCTGTCAGGCACGCGCCTACCCATGGTCGCCAGCGGGTTTTATCATCGCCTGCATGTTGTGCAGTTGCGCGTGATGCATCGCCTAACCGGCGAAGGCGAATTCGCCCGCGTAGCCGATCTCTGGGAGAGCTATGCCTGCAGCCGGAGCAACCGGGCCCGGGCGCTTTGCTATAAGGCGGCGTTCAAGCTCGGCTACTACTAGAACCTAACGCGAGCAGCGAGGATCTCCCTCGCCCTCGACTGACCATTTGTTTCTCCTGTAGATCTGGGATAGGTCTTCCCAAACTGCCGGAGCTAGCTGGCAGGAATAGAAACAGCCACGGAAGCTAGTAACGCAGGCGAGGTTGACATCAAAAGCACGGCTCTTCTCCTCATCACTTGCACTGGGAAGAACGCTCGGGTTGAGGCTGTGAATGTAGTTGCGAATCAGGTGAGACTTGACTGAGTACGTTCCGTCCTCCGGGCTCAGTTGTTCTGGAACCATCTGCGCCTCGGCCTCAATCTCCCGACCGTCGGGTCTCTGAAAGCCCACATCCTGTTCAAAACAACATACCACGTCGTCTTTGACGTCAATCGTAGATACGACCCCCCAAGCGTGAAAGCCGAGATGTTGCAGTTGCGGGACGGCCGCCACCGCACGATTTATCATGTCTGGGGCGATCCTCATCGCGTATCGCGAGTGAAGACCGGAGCAGGGTCCAATACCCTAGGGCGCGACATCGTGGGGATCGGGATCATCCATTTTCCAACCACCGTATCGTGAGACCAACTGCATGGCAGCTTGAGCCGTGGACGTATTTACCTGCAGAGTCCGAAGGTCACGCAAGAGATATTCTGCTCGCTGTCGTGTGTGGAAGTTAATCCCGTACCCAACCAGCAGAACGGCAACGACAAGGGCGACAATTACAGTCAGAACTTTGCTGAGCAGACGTAAGAACCTGGGACCGATCAGCGTTGGCACCCTAAGCTCCCGCAAGTAAGACACAAATTCTACTTGCTTAGACGAATCCTCACCCCAAATTGTTCCCGTCACGCCGAACGTCACGACATTCTTGTTGATCCGGG
>Ga0187782_10002442_pt1 | contig 13691 bp, 10 predicted proteins | sample 0715_SJ02_MP15_2_FD_132454 | JGI IMG/M metagenome (GOLD analysis project Ga0187782, IMG submission 132454) | Tropical peat soil microbial communities from peatlands in Department of Meta, Colombia - 0715_SJ02_MP15_20_MG | ecosystem: Environmental > Terrestrial > Soil > Wetlands > Peat | place...
GAGGTGCGCGAGCGCCTGGCCATCCCTGAATCGCGCTTGCCGGAGGCCTGCAAGCGACTGTCCGAACACCCCTCCGTCTCCGAGGGCATGATTGTCTCCACCTGTAACCGTGTTGAATTCATCGCTAACATGAAGAACGGCGCCGGCGACCTGCGCGAATTCCTGCGCGAGTATTTCGAAATCGATCCCAGCCACCTTGAAAGTCATCTCTACGAATTCTGCGAAGATGAAGCCGTCCGCCACATTTTTCGCGTGGCCGCCAGCCTCGACTCCATGGTCGTCGGTGAGCCCCAGATCCTGGGACAGGTCAAGGAAGCCTACGCCACCGCCCGCGCCGTGGGAGCGGTGCGCGCGCAACTGGATCAGTTGCTCACGCGGGCGTTTGCCGTGGCCAAGCGCGTGCGTACCGAAACCGCCGTCGGATCTTCGTCGGTTTCGATTGCTTCGGTGGCCGTCGAATTGGCTGAGAAAATCTTCGGCAGCCTGCACGGCAAGAGCGTCTACCTGGTAGGCGCGGGGAAGATGAGCGAGTTAGCGGCCCGGCATCTGCTGGCGCACGGTGCCGCCTCTCTCTTTGTCGCTAATCGTACCTACGACCGCGCCATCCGGCTGGCGCACAAATTTGACGGACAGGCGATCGAGTTCAGCCGTCTTTATGACACCTGCGAGCGCGCCGATATCGTGATTACTTCGACCGGCTCGCCCCACTTCATCTTCCGCCCCGAACACGGCGAAAAGCTCATGGCGCTGCGCAAGAACAAGCCCATGTTCTTCATCGATATCGCCGTTCCCCGGGACGTCGATCCGGAGATGAACGAGATCGATGGCATTTTCGTCTATGACATCGACGATCTGCAGCAGGCCGTCAGTTCGCACGTCGCCGATCGCAAGAAGGAAGCCGAAAAGGCGGAGGCGATCGTCAATGGTGAGGTCGAAAAATTCCACGCTCGCCTGCAGACTCTCGATGTGGTTCCCACCATCGTCAGTTTGCAGGACCACCTCGAAACTATTCGCCAGGCCGAGATTGATCGGGTTCGCGGCCGTCTCGGCGCCATGACCACCGATCAGGAACTGGCCGTCGAAGCGCTCACTCGCGGCATCGTCAACAAAATCATGCACACTCCCATCAGCACCCTGAAAACGGCGGCGCGCGATCCCGAATCCACCACCGTCATCGACCTCGTGCGTCGCCTGTTTAATCTGCACGACGGACAAAACCGGGCGGCCGCTTCCAAGTCCGCCCCTCGCCCGGAAGCCGAAGACTGATGGCTCGCCTGCGCATCGGCTCCCGCGGCTCGCAACTCGCTCTCTGGCAGGCCCATCACATCTCCGGTCTGCTGCGCGCTCAGGGCCATACCGTGGAACTCGAGATCATCAAGACTACGGGCGATAAAATCACCGATGTGGCCCTCGCCAAAGTCGGCACCAAGGGCATGTTCACCAAGGAAATCGAGGAGGCCCTCGTCGAAAACCGGGTCGATCTCGCCGTGCACAGCTTGAAAGATTTGCCGACGGAGCTGGCCGCCGATTTCGAGATTGCCGCCATCACTACGCGTGAAAATGCGCGCGACGTTTTTTGCGCCGTGAAGTTTGCAGGCATCGAAGCTCTGCCGCAGCGGGCGAACATTGGCACCAGCAGCCTGCGCCGTCAGGCCCAGTTGAAGGCGCTTCGTCCCGATCTTCAGATTCACCCGCTCCGCGGCAATGTGGATACGCGCCTGCGCAAGCTCGAATCCGGCGACTACGACGCGATCATTCTGGCCGCCGCCGGCCTGAACCGCTTGGGCAAAACGCAACTGGTCCGCCAGGTTATTCCCGCGGAAGTGATGACCCCCGCCGCCGGACAAGGTGCATTGGGAATTGAAATTCGCAACGGCGAAACAGCCACCCGCGCTCTCCTGGCTTTTCTTGATGACGCTGCAGCCCGCGCCACGACGACCTGCGAACGCGCCCTGCTAAGCAAACTGGGAGGCGGTTGTCAGGTCCCTATCGGAGCTTTTGCTGAGATGAAGGACGGCCATATCCTCCTGAACGCGCTCGTGGCCCATCCCGATGGAACCAAGGTTCTGCGCGAAACCCGCGAGGGCGACGATCCGGTGCGCTTGGGCGAAGAGGTCGGCGAAACTCTTCTCCGCAGAGGCGGCGATGTTATTCTCGAAGAAGTCTACGGCGAAGGCTTTGCTCTGCCGCAGCAACCGTGAGGCAGGTCCCAGGTGTTAGGTGTCAGGAAAGCACTTAAAGGCCTGACGCCTGAGACCTGAGGCCTGTCACCTGAAACCTGATCCATGAAGCCCAACGAAAAACGTCCCCTCGCCGGAACCCGGATTCTTGTCGGACGCGCCCGGCATCAGGCCGGCAGCCTGTCCGCCAGCCTGCGTAGCCTGGGCGCATCTGTAATCGAAATCCCTTTCATCGAGATCCGCAAACCGCAATCGTACCGGCCGCTCAACGATGCTTTGAAAAATATCCGCAACTACGACTGGCTCATTCTCACCAGCGCCAATGGTGTCGAAGCGATGTGGGAGCGCCTCCGGAAACTGCGCATCACGCGCAAGCATCTCCAGCATCTCCAGATCGCCGCCATCGGGCCCGCAACCAAGAAGGCGATCGTGAAGCATGGCCTGAAGGTCATGATGGTTCCGGAGGAGTACGTCGCCGAGTCTGTAGTGAAGGCACTGCGCGACAAGGTGAATGGCAAACGCGTCGTACTTATACGAGCCAAAGTCGCGCGCGACGTGATTCCAGAGGAGCTGCGCGCAGCCGGAGCCGAAGTCGATGTGGTCGAAGCCTACGAAACCGTAGCTCCCGAGAAATCGCGTGCGCGCCTGCGCGCGCTGATGAAAAGTGCGGCTCGCCGCCCGCACATCGTGACCTTCACCAGTTCCTCTACGGCCAAGAACTTTGCCGAACTGCTCGGCAACGTCAAGGCAGGTTCACGCAGCGCCGGTTCGATCAGTAAAGTCCAGTTTGCGTCGATTGGTCCGGTGACTTCATCGACGCTGCGCGAATTGCAGATGCCGGTCGCAATCGAGGCGCGCGAATTCACGATGGGTGGACTAATTCGCGCGATCGTGCTCGCCCGCTACGCGGAAACCGGTAAATATTAAGTCGTCGAGTCATCGAATCATGAGCAATTGAATCATTGAAAATCCAGCTTCCCCAGCGGTTTTCAAATGACTCAATGACTCAATGATTTTCCTCCGGCTTCGGCGCCGAGACTCCCATTTGCGGGTCAATCGCGTCCAGGTAGGCCTGCATGCGCGCCTTGGTCTCGGCGGGCATGCCGGTGAACTCGATTCCGTTGCCCACCCCTGGATCGCAGGTCCGCACCATTGCCGTGATTTTGATGCGCTCCGAGTCCAGCCAGAAATCCACTCGCAGCACGGTGCCGAGCGGCAAAGGCAGCATGCTCTCGACATAGCATCCATTGCCGCTCACGTCGGTGGCATTGATGCGAATCGGTGCGTTGACGCGCTCGTCGCGAAGTTCCAGAGGCAGCGAAATTTTATGCCGGTGCCAGCGCCGGCGGTTGGAGGGTGCAATTGCCACCGTCGCGCCGTCGAGTGGCAGGTAGTTGCTCCAGGGGCACTCCTGCTCGGCGACCAACTTCACGCCCACTTGATTCTTCTTGACCGGGCCGGTGTTCATCACCCAGACCACCGTGCAGCGTGTTTTTCTGTCGGCACACTGTACTCCGATCACGTCGCCCACTTTCAGTTCGCTCTCGACGCCCGAGAGCAGTGCGCCCTCCGAACTGATGTTATGAGCGTGAGCGGATTGCGAAAAAGGGCGTCCCTCAGCGCTCATACCCCATATGCGCACGGGTAGATCCACAGTCAGTCGAGGTTCGGTTTGTTGGTCGGCCATGCCTTATCCTTGTGCCTGTTTATGCGATGATACCGCCCTCGGTCGCGCCGCGGTATCACTAAGTTTGCCGGCGCAGTGACGAGCGCAGCACGACTTTCGGTACCTTCCCGTCGTCATTGAGGGGCGGTTTTCTGTGAGTCTTCCACGAACTCTCGATAACCGATGACCCGGATCTTTTGCTCCTCCAGAAACTGCCGCAGTTCTGCCGAAGTCAGCAGACGCCGCTCCTCCTCGCGGGCATCGAGCAATCGCGTGCGAGCGGCGCGCAAGTCGGCATCGTTATACCCGGGATGGCAGACCAACTCCCATGTTCCCTCCGGCAGGTTCGCGAGCGTCTGGCGTAGCAGGGAAATGCCGACCGAGCCGCTCTCGATCACCCCCAGCACACCGTCGGGCGTAACCAGTCCAGCGCGCTTGGTCCGCTGGTGGAATTGCCCGGAGAAAGTATGCAGAACCCGTACCTGGCCGTAGCGCTTCCAGAGATGCGGCTTGCCTTTGAATTGGTGCGCGGGTAGCGCTTTGACCGGAACGATCGGATTGCGGATGGCGCGCACCCCGCAAATCCGCGCTGCCCGCAGCAGCGCCGTCAGAATCTCGGGAAAGATGTGGGCGTGTTTGTGGGTGTCGAGGTGAGTTACCTGGAGACCGGCGGACTGAATTTTCCTGATTTGCGCCGTGACCTCTGCGACCAGTTGATCGCGATCGAAGCCTCCCAACATGGCGCGTGCGGCGAAGGCCGAAAGGCTGGAGTAGAACTTATCCGGCTCGGCCGAGCGAATCGCCACCAACGTATCCAGCGCCCCCGGCGGTGACACCGGGGTTCCATCCACCAGCACCACGTGGCATCCCACGGAGAGATTCGGCGCCGCGCGCGCCGCCGTTACCGCCTCCTCGAACCGCGCGCCGCTGGCCATCAATGTCGCCGAGGACACGACCCCACCGATGTGGGCTTCCACAATGGCCCGATTCACTCCTGCGGTCAGACCGAAATCATCGGCGTTGACGATTAATCTACGCACGCACAAAGTGTAGCAGCCGCGCCAGTGAATTCTGAATTGTTTGCACTCAGCATTGTGTCCCGCAAATCTGCGACATAAATCTGCGCTGTCGTCGGGGCGAAGCGAAGGACCTTTGTACTGGAATTCGCTATGCAGCAGATCCTTTCCTTCGTTCAGGACGACTGTCCAAACCTATGTCGCGAATTTACAGGAACGTACACCAGCAGGCTGCGGAAAAACCTGTAATTCTGCGAATCGCTGTGGAGGTGCGGCTCGTGCCGCACTATCCTGCAACGTACAACCCGAGCACCTCCACCCTCCTACGCCGATGCCAGAGCCCCCGGGATCCAGCGCCTTCAGGCGTAACGCTGGCGAAACCAGCCGCGAGGGGCGATCCACCTTGGCCCCGCGCTTCAGCGCAAGGTTGGATGCACAAAATGGCGAGTCTCGGAGGGACGGCCCAGTTCTCAACGACGCTCTTTAGCCGAGGAGTCTTCCCTCGCAGATTCAGTTCCTCCGCAACCTCGTTTGACCGGCCGGGGAAGCCTCCAGTATCCTCAGCATTAGTTATTGCAGAAATTTCTTCGCGGACGGCGCGAACGCAAGGCAAGTGTATCCGCGCCGAGCGGGCGGTTAGCTCAGCTGGTTAGAGCGCCTGCCTTACAAGCAGGAGGTCGCAGGTTCGAGTCCTGCACTGCCCACCACTCCTTGCAAGCCCATCAAAACACAAGGCGAGAGAACGCAAAAATGGCGGGATACACATCTGGGATACACTTTGCATCCAAATTTTGGGTTCTTTTAGCGCAACGCAGTACTGCCCAGTGACGACGGTTAGAGCTAGTCCCGGCACCAAGACTTAAAGACCACGATGGCGCCGCCCGGCCTGGATACGCAACAGCGCCGCGACGAGTGTGTTGACATCCTCATAGGTGTTGTAAAGAGCCAACGATGGGCGAACCGTGCTCTCGACGCCCATACGCCGCAGAATCGGCTGCGCGCAGTGGTGACCGGCGCGGACAGCGATGCCCTCCTGGTTGAGCGCGACACCTACATCCTCGGTGCGAACATCGTCGAGAACAAAAGAGAGCACGCCCGCTTTCTCACGCGCTGTGCCGATCAGCTTCAGTCCTGGTACGGTGAGCAGACCCGCGGTGGCGTAGTTCAGAAGCTCGTGTTCATAGGCAGCAATACCTTCCATGCCGACCTGTTCGACGTAGTCGAGCGCGGCGCCGAGCCCAACCGCGTCCGCAATATTGCCGGTGCCGGCTTCAAATCGCGCCGGAGCTACGTTGTAAGTGGTCTTCTCGAAGGTGACGTCCACAATCATGTTGCCGCCGCCTTGCCACGGCGGCATGGTGTCGAGCAGGTCAGCTTTCCCGTAGACCACTCCGATTCCAGTCGGCGCGAAAATCTTGTGGCCGGAAAAAACGTAGAAGTCGCAGTCGAGGGCCTGTACGTCGGTCCGCATATGGGAGACAGCTTGCGCACCATCGACCAGCACACGTGCCCCTTGGCGGTGGGCCATCTCGACCATCTCGCGCGCTGGCGTAATGGTGCCGAGGGCGTTCGATACGTGGCTGAATGACACGATACGGGTGCGCGGGCTCAGCAGCTTTTCGTAGTCTTCGAGGATCACTTCGCCGCGATCATTTACGGGCGCTACGCGCAGGCGGGCACCTTTCTCCGAACACAGTTGCTGCCACGGCACAATGTTGGCGTGATGCTCGAGCCAGGTGATGACCACCTCGTCGCCCTTCTGGACATTGCGGTGGCCCCAGCTCTTGGCGACCAGATTGATGCCCTCGGTCGTACCGCGAACGAAGACGATCTCCCGCGCCGACGAAGCATTCAGAAAGCGTCGTGTCTTTTCCCGCGCGCTCTCGTAGGCGTCGGTGGCTCGCGCCGCGAGCGTATGGGCGGCTCGATGGATGTTCGAATTCTCGTGCCGGTAAAAATACGACACGCGATCAATGACCGCATTCGGCTTCTGCGTGGTGGCAGCGTTGTCGAGCCAGATCAACTGACGGCCCTGTACCCGCTCCTGAAGTATAGGGAAATCCTGGCGGATCAACCGCGGGTCGAGCGGACGCTTGGCCACCCCGAGATTCGCCGGCTCCAGATCTGGGCGGAATTGGAAGGATTCGATGCCTTGCGGCGGCGAGTTGGCTTGCGCTGATCTTGCTGTATCGGAGATATCGCCGGACAACCCCGTAATCGCCGGCTGCCGAATGCCGAAAACCTGCGATGGATTTAACGACGCGCCCGCGGGTGCCGTCAGCGGGGCGCGGAGGTCGGATTCAGTGGGCGCCTCCGTGGGAATCGACGCAGGCAGAACCGGAACACCGGGAGGCGACTGCACTCCCGGCACTCCGGGAAACGAAAACAGCTCGCTTATGGAGGGAAATTTCGGCGCGGTCGCCAGATGCGCAGCTTTTTCCGCATCGAAGGAATCGGCAGCCGCTTCCGGAATCGTAAGTGACGGGCCGGACTTAGGGATCCCCTGAGTGGACTGCGGCGCGTTCGTTATAGGCACAGCAGGAGGCGCGGCAGGAATCGCACCAGGGGCGGACTGGACCTCCGGCAGGTTCGGCTGCGACGCAACTACCTCTGGGACCGCGGGAACCGACGCGCCGGGTGCGCGGGGGAAGGAGAACACTTCGTTTGGTCCAGGAAAGTTGGGGGTTGAGGCCCATGGGTCGGTTCTGCTCCCGCCGGCAGACTCTCCTGCAACTGCCGGTGCGGACGGAACTGCGGCCAGATCCGACCCGCTCGGCGGAGCCGTCGGTGGGGACACTGGCATGGCCGGGACGCCGGGAAAGGAATACATCTCAGCGGCAGGCGGAATCTGCGGCGCGGCGGCCCAAGGCCCGCCGATCTCGCCCTCGACAAACGACGAAGAGTCCCGTATCGCGGGGGCGGCGGCTGAGACTTGGGGCACGAGCGGCGTTGCGCCCGACAGCGAGGCGACGATCGCACGGAAATCGGCCTCCGTCAACGCGCCGGTTGGCGGCGACAAAGGCGGCTGCGGAACTCCCGGAACTGGGCCCGCATTGGGCACGGCGGGAAGCGAGAACATCTCGCGCGGAAAATCCGGAACCGCCGCAGGCGGCGCCGCTGCGGGGAGTGTGACCGCCTCGTTTGGTGAAGCCGGTGACAGCCCCAGGTTCGGGGGCGCCATCGCCGTCGGCAGCGCTGCGAAAAACTCGTTTGCGAGTCTTGCAATCACTGCTGGATCCGGCAATGCGGCCATCGCGGCAGACACGCCTTGGTACTTCTGCGCACCTTCCTCTTGGGCAGAAGACGATGTCGGCGTGTCGGTCGCTATGCGATCACTTGTACTCGTGGTATTGATCGACACTTACGCCCTCCAACACACCGATCGCATCCTCCGTGAGAACTGCAATCGAGCAATAGAGCGAAATCAGGTATGAAGCAATCGCCTTGTGATTGATGCCCATGAAGCGAACCGACAGGCTGGGCGATATTTCTCCCGGAAGGCCCGGTTGAAACAGCCCGATCACGCCCTGCTTCTTCTCCCCCGTGCGCAGGAGCAGAATATTGGTCTTTTCGGCCTTGACCGCCAGCTTGTCGGAAGAAACCAGCGGGATGCCGCGCCAGGTCAAAAACTGCGCGCCAAAAAGATTCACCGTCGGTGGCGGAACGCCGCGGCGAGTGCATTCGCGGCCAAACGCCGCGATTGCCCGCGGGTGCGCCAGGAAGAAGCTTGGCTCCTTCCAGACCTTGGCGATAAGTTCATCCAAATCGTCAGGCGTGGGCGCTCCTTTTCTCGGCTTAACATGGAACTCAGGGACAACGTTATGGAGCAAGCCGTATTCGGCGTTATTCACCAGTTCGTTTTCCTGGCGCTCTTTGACTTTTTCGATCATCAGCCGGAGTTGCTCCCGGATCTGATCGTGTGGACTGCGGTATAGATCGGAAATGCGGGTCTGCACGTCAAGCACGGTCGTGACCGCGTTCAGCGTGTACTCGCGCGGCTTCTCTTCGTATTCCACGTAGATCTCGGGTAAATCGACTTCCTGATCGGGACTGCACTCGATCGTCCGGCTGTCGGGATGGGTATCCTTCACCTTGTTGACGCGGTAGGTGCCGGCTTCGACGGGCACCCACGACAGGAAGGGGATCAGCCAGCGCGGCGTGATCGTATCCATCATGGGGACGGTTTTGGTGACGGTCGCGAGCTGGCGCGCTTGCAGTTCGGTCAGTGTATGACGGACTTCGGCTTTTTCAGGCATGCGGTTACTCCTTGGTGAAGAGACAAATTGCTAAAAAAGGAATGTGCAGCGTTGGATGAGCGAGTCTTGCACGAGCTTACACTTTCTTCCTGCCAAATGCTAGACCACAGTCATGAACCCGGTCTGTGACGAAATAGACAAGGCGAAAGTTCAATTTCTCGGCGCGGCGGAACCGCCACGGACCTGGCCAAAAATTGATAAGAGATTACGCACCATTTAACGCGCTCGGATGCTTGGTGTCAAGGGTAATTTCGCTTAATGTCTAGTTAATGGATAGACATACTAGCTTCGGATGAGCAAGGCCGCTACCGCACCATGCGCCTAACCCTGCGGCGGACAAACAGCCCGGGTAAAACTGCTCGAAGTGCGTGGTGCCCCTCCCCGCACGGCCAACTCACCAGCGAGCAACAGGCCGGCCAGTTCTGACGCTTGGACGCGAATCTCGGGAACGGCTATGGTCTCCCATAAACCTGCCTTGCGCGCGGGCCCCAGGGTATACAGAATGTCCGACGCTACGCCCTCAGCATCGATCAAGGCGCCATCCGGGGCAAGGTCCAGCCCCAGGAACAGCGGGTCCGGACGAACCATTTTCCGTTGCAGCAGATTCGCCAGCAAGGCATGATCCACCTTCCGGTAATCCCCCTCTGGCCCCGTACAGTTGATGACCCGGTTTACGTATAGCCGCTTAAGTTCGCCGGTCTTGCGTTCGCGGTACGTCACGTCGACTCCGTCAATATCTTCCGAGTATTCCGTGATCCGGCCCGTATGAGTCTGGATCTGACCGGTCATCGTTTCCGCCGCTAGCATGGTGCCGATCTCCGGTGCGATGCGATGACGATGCACATCCCAGTATGGCCGCAGGTGACGAAGAAATCTCTGCCGCTCAGGACGCGGAAGCGAGCGCCAAATATCTTGCGTGAAAGGACGAAGAGAGTCGATCACCGAACGCCAGTCGCCGCCCAATCTTTCCGCAGCTTCTACTTGGGTGCGAATCAAGCGCAACAATCCGCGGGCGGTCTTGGGAAACTTCTCGTCCCAAAAAGACGGCCAGGGAGAAATCGCTTTGTGGACCTGTGGCAGCAGCCCGCGGCGGGAAATAATGTGAATGGTGCCGCGGAATCCCTGCTGGCGCAGACTGAGGACGACGTCCACACTGGTGAGGCCCGAGCCGACCAGAAGAACGCTCTGGTTTGAAGCGAGGTCGCCGATCGCGCGATTCGTCCAGGGATTAGCGACATAGTGCCAGCTCTGCGCCGGTTTTCCCGGGAAGCAGAGATCTCCCGGCGGGAAATGGCCCAGCGCGAGCACGACCTTGTTGGCCATCAAAGTCTGCCCACTGCGAAGATTGATTTGGGCGCGATCGCCGGCGCGATCCACGGAAACGACTTCATCTTCCACATGTTCGAATTGTCCAAGATGACGTTCGATTTCTTCCCGTAGCAGAGAATCAGCGTATTGCCCGTAGACCGGGCGTGGCAAGAAATCGTCGGACTGCGCGCCGGAATCATAGTTGGAACGGGCCCAGCGCAGAAAATGTTCGGGATCGTCCGGGTAGGCGCTCATGTTTTTCGCCCGGACATTGAGTAAATGTTCTTTGCATTGCGTCCCGTAGGCCACTCCAAAACCGAGGCGCGCGCCTTTTTCGATGAGGACGACGGAGACGGTGCTGCGTGACTTCCGCAATAACTGGGTTGCGACCACCGCCCCGGTGAATCCCCCGCCGACGATCGCGATCGAGAACTGTGAGCCTGTCCGGCTCCTTTCGATTCGATTCGTCTCCAATGGATTGCCCTCCGTATAGATGTATGTCTATCGATATACTAGACATGCATTTAAAGGTCCTACCGGACCGCCCCGCGATTCAAAGAGTTAAGTCGTTTGTGGGTGAAGCCCGCGCTGCTCGAAAGGAAAAAGTCTGCACATTGTGGGATTCCTGCGTACGCCTTCACCCGTGGTCATAAGCTCGCCATCCGATTTGCGCCAATCACCAAACCAAGCGTCAGGCACGCGATCAGGATCTCCCCGATAACCCCCACGATAAACGGACGTAGGCCCTGTTTCGACATGTCGCGAATGTTCGTGTGCAGGCCGACACCCGCGAAAGTCAGCAGGAATGCCCACTTTGACAGATTCCCCAGCGAAGCGACCTGTTGCTTGCCAAACGCGTGAAAGCCGACGAGCAATGACATCAACAGAAAACCAAGGACAAACTTGGGAAACTTCTTCCACAGGAACGCGGTTTTATTGGTGACGGTTTCGGCTTGGCCCCGTCCAGCCCAGTAGAGAGCGTACGCCAGGACAACGAATCCAATCATGGCATTGCGAGTCGTCTTGGCGAGCACGGCAACTTTGCCTGCGGCGTCCGAATACAGCGCGCCGGCGGCGGTTGCCTCGGCCGTATTGTCGATCCCCAGTCCAGCCCACAAGCCGTAGGAAACATCGTTCATGTGCAGACCGTGCGCAATCGCCGGAAATGTGAACAGCGCCAGCGCTCCAAGTGCCAGTATCGCAGCGATCGCAAAAGAGGAATCCTCGTCGTCCGCATCGATTGCGCCCTTGGCGGCGATGATGGCGGAAACGCCACAGACCGATGATCCAATGGCCAGCAGCGATATAAGCTTCGGCTTTAGCTTGAACAACCGTCCCAAGAGGGTCATCAGCGCCAGCGAAATGGTGATTTCAATTACGACGAGTCCCAGGCTGATGGCTCCCAGTTTCAGCACATCGGCCAACACAAAGCGCGCGCCGAGAAGCACAATCCCAAGTTTCAGCCAGAACTCATATGTGGCAATGCCAGGTTGAAGGAATCGTGGGATTGCGAGGGTGTTGGAAATAACCAGGCCGAGGAGAATCGCCCAAAGAACGTACTCGATGTTGGGAAACGTCCAATGGTGTCCTTTGGCATAGGCATTAACAGAGTGCTCCAGAATCTTGCCGGCGTATCCAATCCCGGCCAGCAAAAGAAAACCGGGCACGATTCTCAGCCCCTTCAGCAGCGGATTACCGGACTCCACTCGCGGTTGGGAAATCGAAGCTGCCATAACTTTTCTCCGTCACAAATGAACTTTGAGCTGCCGTTCGAGCGCTACCAGGGGACGTTCTTAAGAATGTCGAATCTCACTGCCAGGGCCAGCAAGAAGGCAACAATTACCGCCCAGACGTCCAGCGAAAGCGAGGTCTCCGTGCTTGAGGGAGTGATAGTGTCCTTTGACATTGGAGCTTCTCCTTTAATCGTTGGCCCTCGCCCCCGCCAATATCGGCAGCACACTGGGCTCGGCTTTCTTCTTTTCGCTGGTTTTCCGGTTGATGGCCTTCGGAAGAGAATTCCCCGCAGGCCCTCGGCTGATCAGGTCGGCCAGCGTTGTACTGTCCAGAATCCTGGCGGCGGCATCTCGTACTTCGAGAAACACTTTATACAGGGCGCTGTGATTCGCATCGCGATCAATCAGAATGTGCAACTGTTCGGCATCGCCAAACGGCGCTAGCGGCCCGTCAATCAACCGGATAATTTCGCTCAACCGAATCTCCGACGGCGCTCGCCGCAATCGGTATCCGCCCTTGGCGCCGCGCGCACTCTCTACCAGGCGCGCGTTCTTCAGTTCTAGAAGAATCAGCTCTAGGAACTTTTCCGGCAGATTTTCTTCGTAGGCAATGTCGCGGATCCGGATCGCACCCTGGCTATAACGCCGGGTCAGTACCATCATCGCCTGCAATGCGTACAGCCCTTTTTGGGAAACCTTCATCGTGTCCCGCGTGCTAGTAACTCTATTTTACTAATAGACATTATAGAAAATGCAAGCGCGCTGCCAAAGCACAAAATTTATCCGCCCAGACCAATCGTGTGGTTTCAGCAAGTTACCGCTGGAAGGGGGACCCCTGAGAATGAGGGGGTGCAAGGATTTTCACGCTCCCTCACCTTGGGCACGAACCTGGGGATTCCGCATCGCGGAATACCAGTGTCCAGGCAGACACTATGAACCGTGCCCATGCATGTTTCCTCTTTGCCGCGAACTTGAAGTGGCAATAGTCCATGACCGCAATCGGCGGCTTGCGATCGATCGCCTTACTTGCGATCGATCGCCTTCGTCAATGCCGACTCTGGCCAGCCTGGTTCGCGCTTCCGCCAATTGCTCCTCCGAGGCCGCAATCAGCACAAGCCGCGAAAATTACCCCCAGCACGATCCCAGCCCACAAGGTAAATTCTCTGGGGGGCCTTTTTCAAAAGCCGTAAGACATCTGAACCCCAACCTGGTGACGGGACTGGAGATTGATGCCGGAAGCGCCGGAGCCATAAACATAGCCCGCGATCTGGGCCACGCCGAGGTCGAAGTTCAGTTTGTACTTCGAGGTCGGAACGAAACGCGCGGCGTACGTGAGCGTCGTCGGAATGTTGAGGGCAGGCGCGCCACTGACCGTGCCGTCGAAATAGTAGGGATGGTGAGGCTGCTGCGCCGCTTCCGAGGCGAGGATCAGCGTTCTTTTGCCTGGCAATTTGACGACGAATGCCACCGCGCCAAAAGCGCGCGCTTGCCAATCGGGCGCGTTACCACCCATGCCCCAGAGCTCGGCGTCA
>Ga0187782_10002444_pt1 | contig 13686 bp, 11 predicted proteins | sample 0715_SJ02_MP15_2_FD_132454 | JGI IMG/M metagenome (GOLD analysis project Ga0187782, IMG submission 132454) | Tropical peat soil microbial communities from peatlands in Department of Meta, Colombia - 0715_SJ02_MP15_20_MG | ecosystem: Environmental > Terrestrial > Soil > Wetlands > Peat | place...
AATGGCGGAAGATCGGTTAAAAGTCGATTCGTCGTACCGCTACATAAAAGGTTACGAGCCTTCAGACCAAAGACGGCACAAACCAGTTTCGGCGCTTGCGAGAAAGAATTTTGTCAAAGGTTGAGGCCATCCGCCTTAGGGCGATGCGGGTCTGAAGGTATTTCTTGTATTCACGAAGGAAGGCCTCTGGTTGAGGCGATTTCACAGTCCGCCAAGCGGCAAGAAATGGTTTGTCCCCTGGCAAGTGAAGGACAGCAGACCCTGCGATCTGGCAAAAAGGCACCTGTGGTGCGACCGTGCGGCTACTCCACCATCGCGTAACGTCGCCGGAGCCAGCGAAGTCGTCGATTTTCACGCCCTCTGCCAGAAGTTTCGGCACCGCGGCGTTAATAAGCATCTCATCGCCTATATGGTGAAAAGTCTTCAGGTCGCCCAAATATTGCGGCCAGATTTTCTTGATATTTGCGCTCAAGAGACGAAAAAGGTCGGCCGATCCCGAGAGGAACTCTCCGCCGAACCAAAATACCTCCGAGACACCCACCTTAGAAAGGCGCGAAATGTCACGTCGCAAGATATCTTCCGGCGCGGCCCCGAGCGCCTCCGCCCCCAAATTTACAAGCCCAAGGCCGCTTGCCGCTCGAATGGGACGCAGTGCGACCGTGTCGAGATCAACGAGTGTAATGCACGGGCCATATTCACCCGAACCAAATGCGTCCAGCAGGTCGAGTTTGAAATGAGCCTCGTAAAACGGTATGCCATGGGGTACCTGCAAACGGAATTTATGGGGCTGAAGGTCAACCCGATTTTCGATGTTGAGTCTTTTGCATCGGTCCAAAAGACGCTCGCGCGCATTGGTGAGCACCACAAGCCGCTTGGCTTGTGCTCTATAGAAAGCGGAACATGTCACTGCGCAAGACAGATATGTGTCCACCGGGTCGTGACGGGCCTTTAGATTCGCGTGCGAAGTGCGTTTTTCTGGAACGTAGAGAAGACCGAATACACGATCGTCGTGGGGATCGTTCATCGCGCGAAATCCGAAGGAAGTGGTGCGGCGATAAAACTCAAAGCTAAAGCTACAAATTCGTTTTACAAGAGTCGCGCAAATCGAGTGCAATGGATGCTGCCATTTCAATTTTTCAACGATCAACTATGCGACGCGCGGCCAAAGATTTATCGCTCGGACTCCCGACATGGATACCCTGGTTCGCCACTCAGGCCGAGCTCTGGCAATCGTCCGAGCCGACAGCGTAGAGTTGTGCGTCTTACAGGAGGGCTTCAAGCAAACGCCTCTTGCACAATACGCGTAAGGAGTCGATCCGTGCGGTGCCCATTCGCGAGGAAACGCTCTCGGCCCCTTGCTGCAATACGCGCGCGCCGCGATTCATCTCGCAGCAACTCATGGCAGAGGTCGGCGCACTCGTCGGGAGTGTTCCAAAAAACGGCTTCCTCACCATCTGTATATAGCTCCTCGTGTTCCACAGTTCGCTGTGCACAAAGCAAAGACCCGAGCGATGGAATTTCGAGTGAACGCGTCGTATGTAGGTCGCGGTTTTGGACTGATAGCAAGCCGAGGCAGATTCTGGACGCCTGAATGGCATAACAATAATCGACTCCCAGCAAGCTGTTTCCCCGATGCGCACTATGCAAAGCAGGCCACTCCGGTGCTTTCTGCCAACGGCCGCCAAATATGCTTAGTGGAACTCCTCTTTGCAGGAGCCGGACAAGAAAGGGTCCCCGCTCCGGCATCCACGTCCCAATAAATGCTACGTGTGATTCCCACTGCTCCCGAATGGCGGGAGTGAGTATTCGAGGAGAGTGTTCAACGTCATCAGCGACACGAAAGGTGTGCAGGACCCGGCGCGCGCCCATGAGCCGGGCCTCGGCGACGTTTTCCTTACGCACGACAACGACAAGATCGTACTGAGAAACGGCATTACGATAGGTGGCAAAGAGTACACCGTCGCGACTTCCATACGGATCGTCGTGGTTAAAGTTTACGACTCGCGCCCCGCGTGCCCGCAGGTCGCGGACAAGCTCGGCATTGATCAAAATACCGCCATCGACGAAGGCAAGGTCATAACGCTGTCCGCTGATGAGGCGCAGGAGGCGTGGACGCACAATTGCCGCTATAGGTGCGGGGTGAATTTTCCAAACGAAACGATCCACCATAACGGAGCTTGGCAACAGTTGCCGGGGATCGATCAAGCGAACGTTGTGCCGGAGGCGGTTGAAGCCAAAGAAACGGTGTCGACTGGTCCCGGAGTCAGGGCCAATGAAAAGAACGTTCACTTTGCGAGAGCGGCGCTTTCCGCGTCGTGGGCAGATTTTGAAATCGAATTGCGGTAGAGCCGGAGCATGAAAGTAGTCATAAAGAGAAGAATCAACGCGTCGATCGGCTGATGGATGGCGCCAATCTGCCCCGTCAAAGCCCCTTCAACGTAACTTTGATGAATGGCGGAGAGTGCCAAGAAAGACCACGGGTCGGAGTAGACGGGCCCAGAGGCGCTAAAACTGACAAGACCCAAAACGATCAGCGCGGACAAAAAGGACAGCGGCAGAACTCCAGCCGTACCGTACGCGTTGTATGCATTTGCCATGAACCCAAAGGACACCTGTGTTGTGTCATCTTCCTCCGACAGGTCGCCAGCGAATCGGCCAAGGAAGTTTCCCGCCCCTGCGCGGGGTTTGTTTGGGTAAAGGAAGTGGGGAACGACGATCAGCAGCGCGTTCTCAATGGTCTCAAATCCCGAATAGGTAATGCGGTCGGTCGCGCTGATAAGACGATCCGCCTCACCGATCATGGCAATGCGATAAAAGGCGCGAAACTTATCGTCCAGGTAATAGGCCTGCTTCTGACCCCAGTCCACGACGTTTTGCTCTGCGCTTAAAACGCGGTCCCGGAACCTCGAATCCGTTAGGTAGCCAATGACGATATCGGATGTCGCAATTGCCGCTTGGCGGGGATCTTTGTCTCTCGCCCCTTCGTTGCGCGCGTATTGGCCAATAGGGGAGATGAAAAATTGAAAAAGAAGAACTGTCGCGGGCAACCCCAGCCATGCGAATGGATGGCGCAAGCCGTAACGAGCCAGTGCCATCATGGTATAGAGCGCAAAGGGGTCTGCCATTCCTTGCTTGCTTGAGCCCAATATTCCCTGTAAAAAAAGGAAGAGCACGATGGCAAGAACTAACGGATGCGTTAACCAGCGGGACGTGTTTTTTCGCCATAAGTAAAGCATAAGCGCCGGTAGGGCCGCCGTTCGGAATGAAACCAAATCTTTTGCCAAGCCCCAAACACCTCCCACCGTCGCTGTGTCGCTGCCTGCGGCGATGAGAATCGCGAGAAGCGAAAACGTGCCACCAACGAGCAGAAGAATCGTGAAAACTCGCAACCCCTCCAGACTGTTCGATACCTCAAACAGCGGAAAGCGCCGAACGTAACGACGTACGATAAAAGTGGCCAGCCACACGCCAGCAAACCCGAGAAACATCACTTTGGCCGTGTGCTCAGGCTCGATCATATTGGCCGAAATGGGATCGCCTTCCAACAGATTCTTTATGAAGTAGGCGCCAAGTAAGAAGCGACCGACGAGCAAAAAGTTCAGGATCCCAACAGCTGTCACCGGACCGGCTTCGATAACAGAAAGCAACCCGAAAAAGGTCGCTCCTGCAAACATTGCGGAGCTCACTTCATCGCCTCCAAGGGCGATCTGCAAGAAACCTAAGGCGGCACTCACTGCACCGACCGAAAGTACTCTTCCAATATGGCCGATTTCGAGGCGGATAAAAGCAGCCGAGGGCCGAATCATTCGGCCGTCCGCCGGTAGATCGACTAGGGGTGTCTCAGAGGCGTTTGCCTTGCTGGTCATTTCGCTGCATCGTTTTTGAATTATTTAAATCACACGGTGCTAACAAGAGAGCGCTCGGGTCGGTGCGAGCTTTTTTGCCCAACAAGGTCACGAAAGGCGCGCAGTACGACTTGACCGTAGTTGTCCCACCCACCTAAATTTCTTACGCGCTGCAGTGCCGCTCGCGCCATCGTGGCGCGCAACTCAGCATCATCGGCAAGGGATTGCATAGCCGCCGCGAGCGCATCGGCGTCACGTGGCGGCACAATTAGGCCTTCTTTGCCATGTTCAAATAGGTCCTCGGCCCCCGTGTTACTGGATGCCACTACCGGGCAAGCACATGCCATCGCCTGCGCCTGGACCAAGCCGAATCCGTCCTGAACACTAGGCAGCACGAGTACGTGTGCCCGGCTTATAAGATTTTTCAAGTCTTCTTGTGGCACATGCCCAGTGACATGAATCGCCGAATTTCGTCTCATGGCCCGCCGAAGCATCGGCCTGATGTGTGACGCCACCTTACCTGCAATGGTCAAAGATTTACTTGAGTGATCGATTTTCTCAAAGGCGTCGAATAAGTAGCCAGCCCCTTTCTCTATGGATAGTGCACCAACGAACAGGCAATCAAATCCATGCGCGCGTGGTTTTCCCGATGAGGCAAACCGAGTCAGATCTACGCCGTAAGGCGCCAGGCGCAGCTTGCTTGGAGAAACTCCTTGTTCAATGAAGGTTCTTTGGGCGAATTTGGAGGGAACTAGGATCGCATCGGCTTGGGCGTATTCAAGCTCTTCCTGGTGTACGACTCGTGGATCAATACCTCCGTAGGGTATGCTCCAACGGTCAAATTCCTCCCGCAAGATCGTGTCCTGAAATCGGATGTGGGCAGAACCGCGGTCGCAAACGTATTTCGCGCCGCGGCGTTGCGCAAGCCGACCTGCTTGTAGACCTGAGCCCGAAAGCCCGCAATACAAATCGCAATCAGGCAGGGTGCTGGCGACATACGCTCTGAACGTCGATGCAGTCCAATGTTCCCACTCGCACCGCCAAATTTGTGGAACCCAACCGGCCATATAGGGTCCCCGCATCCACGGAAAGGAGTGGATTTTATGCCGTGGTATCCCGCTTGCTCGAAGCTTGAATAGCGGATAGCCCGTATGGACGCTGGCGAGTGCCCCCGCTTTTTCGAGTTGGCGCGCCATATCGAAAGTGTGGAAGGTCCCGATCGTTGAAAGTGACACGCATAACTTGTGCGCCGGTCGGCTCGCATCGCTACGCATTTTTCGGACTTTCGGGCATTTCGCGCAATAGGCGACGGCCCATTATCACGGCGAGAAGCAACATCCCCAACTCCGGCGCCGTCATCGCAAATACGGTCCCGCTTGGACCAAAGAGGCGACCCAGGAGCACGGCCGACACGACACCAGTAGCTGAAAAGGCGAGATAGAGGATGCCCAGACGGCTATGTCGATTGGTCGACAAAAGCAATATCCGGGGCACGTGCGCCAGGGCGCTAATTAAAGTCGCAAGCGCAAAGAACACGAACAGCGTTGTATCAAAGGGAATCTTGTCGTGCGTCCAAATCCGCAGAACAATGGGCGCGCAAGGAATCATGACTAGCGATAGGAATATGCTGAGCGCTCCCCCGGCTAGTACGGCCCGATGATATAAGGCACGCAGCGCTGTCGCATCGGATGCCCCGTAAAGATTGGAAAATTCTGGCAAAACGGCATGACTTAGCGTCGAAGTTATCTGGAGGACGAGCCGCGACAGGGTACGGTACGTGTTGAATATCGCGACCGTAACGGCGCCAAACAACGCGCCGACGACCAATGTAATTGCCTGAATGCTTAGGCCATTTCCAAGCGGAAAGGCTAGGTAGCCGAGGGCTGGCCGAATCAATGCATGTAACTCGGCTCGGCTTGCCAAGCGAACGCTCCAATGGAGAAAGGGACACAGGCGCCTGCATTCGTTGGCGACTAAAAGCGAACCCGCAAAGCGCCCAGTCAGTAGACCTAAGGCGGCAAAAGTGTACGTACGGCCCAGCGCAAGCCCGATTGCGAGACCGGTGAATTCCAACGCGCGTATGCTCTCGTTGTAAAGCACCCCTCGCGCGTTATTTCCCGCCGCTCGGAAACTGGCGCCAAAGAGCCCTGAAAATAGGCCGAGTAGGGTGGATAGGATCAGTAGCCATAGCGCAAGGCGGCTATCGGCGTCGAGCACGTCATTCGTAATGTTCAGGAGTACAAAAGCCGAACTCGCGCCAACAACCGTGAATGCCATCAGGACCAACACAAGGGCGCTCTGAAAAACTGCGTTGGCCGCAGTCGTTCTTCCGCTGGCGCGTAGCATGCTGACCTTGTTTGCGGCTACGGGAATCATCCCAGCATCACTCATAGAAAAATATGCAGGGACAGCGGATAGCAGTACCCACTTGCCATATCGCTCGGCATCCCAAAAAAGGAGGAAAAGCGGTAACGAAACGAGTTGTATGCCCGCCGTAACGCCTTGACCGACTAGCAGCGCAACCATGTTTGCAACAACACGGGCACGCAACCCCTTCAGCCAGCGAAGAGCCGTTCCGCTCCTCAAAGCTTCACCAAGCGTCGCCGCGCGAGCGACGCTGTCAAGCCGGGCCGCCGACATCACATCTTTCCGAAACGGCGCAATGCATGCCTGACGCGGGGCGCAATTCGGACGGACCAACACAATTGCTCCCCTGCTGGCGATCAGTCCAGATGAATTCTTGCTTGGTCGGTTGCGAGCGCACGTCGCTTAAAGTGCAAGGCTTAGGACGGCAAACCAAAAAGCCGCACGCGTGTGGCTGCTGGCAAACCGCTGAAAAGCGCCGAAATAAAATCGGACTGTCGCTCGAAAGCTTCTGCTTCATGCTCGTCGATGGAGGAAACGCGAACAAGCATTCCGTCCGGAACAATGCCTTTCAACGCATAACGGGCACGCGCCATCCGTCTACCAAGCTCGTCGATAAAAGCTCTGTCACCTACGGTAGTCCAATAAGTCACAGGTTCCACACGCAAGCCTTTGCGGGTGCGAAGCCGCCGCACTTCAAGCGCCCGTCCCTCGGACCGAATCGTGGCGACAGACGTGGGCCACACTTGAAAACCCTGGCTCGAATAGCAACCCTCAGGTAAGTGCGCCAGCGTCATTCGATCCGCCTGGTCTGTGCCGTAGGCTATAAGAAACATGATGCGATTGCCCCGGGAATCGACATAAGTGCGTGAGAAGACGGTGTTGTACAACTGGTCTAATCGCTGCTGCACATCAGCAGAGGGCAGTACGGGCACGATGGACAGGTCAACTTTCCAGTCCCCGAGTCGGCGGGGAATATTGCCTTCCAAATCCAAGGGGGCCAGTTCGGCTGCTAGATGACGGTGAGGCGTGGCAATCGCACTCAAGGCAGCAACAGCGAGCATCCCAATACCTGCAAACGCCGCACGCCGATCAATGTGCAACATAGCTTTGCCTTTGCGTCAAAGCCGTCCGCCCTGCGGGAAAAAGCTTCGCTAGCACAATGTCCACAAGCCCTGTGCCCGCGAGCGCAATCATGAACATTACAAAGCCGGCAAATTGATGTAAGTACCCCTGCCCGGCCTCATCGCCCAAATGAAAGGTGATCAGCGTGAGGATCAGCACCCGCACAAGGTTTGTCACGACGGCAATCAACGGAATCGCCGCGAGCAACAAGGTCATGTGTGCGGCGCTGCGCTTCGCGCTCAGGTGCACGTAGAGCAGACCAACCGCGCATAAGGAGATCAGGGAATTCATCCCAGAGCATGCATCTGCTAAGAGCAAGTTGTAAGAGCCAACGCGCAAAGTGACGCCGTCGCGCGCGACCGGGTAGCCGGCAATGTGTAGCAGGTACTCAGCAGCCTGTGAGACCCATTCTTTGAGGCCGGAAGTCGCAGCAAATACCCATGGGGATGGCAGCGGCGTAGCGAGCGCAACGAAAATCAGAGCAAAAGCGCATTGGCGCACAAGGTTCCGACCACCGATCATCCATAAAGCGCCGGCCAGAACCGGCACCAAACTGCCGGCTTCGACGTATCCGGCCTTCAAACGCACACCGAATAAATACACTGCGAGACCCGCACCTATCAACACGAGTGCGATCCGAGACGATGCTGGTGCCGCCGCTGCGATAAACGCGCCGCGCTGACGCCAAAGCAGCCACACCGCCACGGCAAGCATCAATGGTCCGTGTTCGAATTCAGGCTGCTGCCACAGACCGTAATAGAAACGAGAGGACGTTGCGAGGAGCAGGCCGCCGACGCCAAGAAGTAGCGGCCACCAACTCTGGATAAATACGGGAGCGGCCGAGACCGTTAACCTTCTCCCGCCAGGCGTAGCTCGCTCGACGGAAGCAGTCAGATGAGGCGCCACCGAGGACATAGCGGTAACAGGTTCAGTTCGCAGGTTCCGGCACTGCGCGGCCGAAACGTGGCAATTTGAAGAATTTGCGCCGGAAGGGCCTTGAAGCCTGGACTCGGGGAATTGAGGCGAGCACATGGGTCTGCAATAGCGCCGCCACATCTTCGGTGCTGCGCATCCGCGGTCTTTGTGCCTCGAGCATCACAGCGGCCGCTATGCCGGTCAACAGACCAAGAACGAAGCCGATGATCGTATTTTGCAGTGTGTGCGGACTTGATTTTTTCACTGGTGGCAGCGCTTCGCTCAGGATCGTGACATTGGTCTGCTGGACTTGACTCTCTAAGTTAGAGGTCGAAACCCGCTGTAGTACCAGGTCGTACGCATGCTGTGCGGAGTCCACGTCGTTTCTCAGGACTGCCGCTTCGTCACGCTGTGCTTTCAACTGCAAGACCCGCTGCTTTTGCGCCTCTAATGCGGCGCGCATCTGGCGCTCCTTTTGGTCGATGACCGAGTCCGAGCCGCCCACGCTCGCAGCAACGCGTTGAATCTCGATGTCCAGTTTCTCTTTGAGCGCTCTGAGTTGCGCCTCAGAATTGAGAAAGCTCGGGTGATTGCGCCCCAATTCTCGAGCCAGTTCGTGCTGTTTGGCTTCCGCGCGGGCAACGTCCGCGCGCAGGTTCAGAATCAACGGATTCTGGATAACGTCGGGCGAGTCACCCATCTGACCGGCCGCCTGATCTCGACGTGATTGCGTTTCCGCCCGCTGAGCCTGTACTGCGACGAGCTGTGAATTGAGTTCATTCAGTCGAGCGGTCTCCATGTCAATATGTTCGTCGGAGGCAATGACGATGCCTTTCTTGCGTTGAAATTCCGATAAGCGCGCCTGCGCCGCCTCGAGTTGACCTCTCACCTGGGCGGTGCGTGCGTCAAACCAGACCTTAAAATCGCGCGCCGGGTCAGCTTTGAGCTCGACATTAGTCTCTACGTAAGCCTTGGCAAACGCGTTTGCCACGGTTGCAGCGTAGGTGGCACTTGGGCTCGTGAATTTCACCGACAACACGTTACTCAAGCGTGCTGGCCGCACTTCCAAGCCTTTGCGCAACGCATCCATGTAGTACTGTTCGACGGTTCCGCCTTCTCCGGCGTCGTGCCACTGCTGAATTGTTGCGGGGTTTGTATCAAGACCCAGCATCCGTACAACTTTGCGCGCGACGCGGTCACTGGCAACGATGTCCGCTTGGGTAACGACGTAGCCGGTGGAGATCAGCGTTGGCGTCTGAATTTGGCCCTGAACAGGGTCGGACTCGCGAAAATCGAGCAAGACTTCCGCTGATGCCGTGTAGAGCTTCGGCATCAATTTGGAAATCCCGAAAGCGGCCAAACTGAAAGCCAGACAACAACCCCACACCAGGTAATGGCGTGCTCGGATCACCAAAAGCAGACGGTGCGCGGTGAGGTTCATCGTGCGCGCGGGCGCCGCCGTATTGGTTATACCTTTTGCGGGCGCAAGGGACATGAACGGCTGTCGGTTTGAAGGAGCCGCGTATTTTGCGTGAAGCAAGTGTCAAATTCTTGACACGTCACACCACTGCGGCCACGCTACGAATGTCGACGCAATAGGCAAAGTGCAAAGTCCTATTGCGCGGGTTCACCAAAAACCCCAGGCGCGCTCATTAACCACCCAGATCGCTAAGGCGAGGTTGCTAGTGGCATGTGCGGCAAGCGGGTACCAAAGGCTTCCGGTGTGTCGGTAGACCATGGCAAAGGCCACGCCTGCCACGAACCCAATGAGCCAAAGATCGTGTGCCAGCGCAAAAACAGCCGAGGACGCAATGACAGCTAGCCAGGTGACTGCCGACGGATCTAGACGTAGGAAGTCTCGCTCGTCAATCCAACGCATCAGGAAGGAGCGCCAGAAGAGCTCTTCCATGATCGGCACGACAAGAACTGCACCAAATGTGCGTGCAATGATTAGGTCCCAGCGCAACGCTCCGCTTTGATCAACCGGGATAAACGCCGCAGCCACTGCAGCAAGATGTGTCCAACTAGGCAGCGGCGCGACCCAAAGCAGGAATACGGCCAAGCCGGTGGCCACACTTAGAAGGAAGCCACGTAAGGATGTTGGCACTTGAGCCAACTCACTAAAGCGTCGACGCCATATGAGAAGCGGAACGAACGCCGCCGCGGTCTGTGCCGCGTAAAGCCAGCGCGCATCAAAGGCACCCAAGTCGTACGCGTCGTGCGCTAGTTGCCCGCGCAGGGCAAGCACCGCGATGAACAGCGCGAATGGCGCCGCCCGGACGAATATGGCCAAGCGGTGTTCACTGTTGACCAAGGGAAAGGTGGCGCTGCGATTCACTATCTGCTGATTTCAATAAGTCGTTCTTTTGTAAACGAAAAGCAATTTCAAGCAACCGGCTACCGCGTCGAAATTTTTTATCGTTTCAGACCTTCGTGACAAGATCATGATCGCTGGATCTGTTGCGGGCGCGAAGCATCTTTCAGCGAGGGCAACTTTGTATCGACATTCTTTGAAGTCATCGATGTCAATATGCCTCCGCGCGTTGCTTGTTGTCCAAAACGCGTGATTTATTGATTCTTTCGGACCAATGCAAAAATAAAATCGACCCCTTCGCTTCGACCCTGTGGGCAACATGAGGGTCTGCGCGGTAATGCACGGGAGTCTTCAGTGGCAATCGGCTTCGCGCGTGGCGTTTGGTAACCAACTCGCGGTGTGGCGTTGCGTGCAACGCCGCTATCCGCCCAAACGCTGGGGCCATGTCTTTCTTCTTTTAGTGGTCCCACTCCGGAGCGCAACTGTTCTTCAGGGTGCTTCTCATCAATTTGTCTGTCTGTCTTTTTGAACTAGGAGAAAATTCATGGCGTTGTTTTGTCGGGAAAATTTGGTAAACCACCTGCGGTGGGCAGTCGTTTTTGGAGGCGTCGGCCTCAGTTTCATGATGCCGCCACCGGCTAAAGCCTTTGGAGCACCCTCAGAGGATCCCGCGGAGTCTTTTGCATCGCTAGCGCAGTGGGACAGCACCTTTGTCCCAGATGGGCGGAGCCAACCGTGGCAATACGGAGTACCTGATGCCGATCGGCAGGATCAAGACACCGCGGGACGCTTCAACTCTTTCGGTGAGGCTAGTAAAGATGGCGGTTCGTTCGCACAGACGGCCTCTGATCAGCGCTGGGACAATGGGACAGGGTGGTATTGGCACGGCGAGGGTTGGCGTCCCTTCCAGGGCGGAGGTTGGTGGCACGAGCACTGGCACTGTAATGACTGCGGCAGATCGGCGTCGCCAGTTCCGGAAAGCGGAACAAGCACCACGCTCATCGTTGGCCTGCTTATTCTGGTCATCAGTCTCGCCCGTCAGGGACAGCGCACTTTGTTGGGCGCGCGCTAAAAGTTAGCGCAAAAAAAAGCGGCGGGATTTCAGCAGCCGGTCACATACAACTAATACGCTGAAATCCTTCGCCGCGTCACGCGCCTGTTCAGCGCGATTGGTCTGTGCGTCGCTAGGGCAGTTGCGTGGTCGCACCATTGGTAAAAAACATGCTGCTGGGCTCTCCATCTGTCGCCATTTCGCGAGGCCACATCTCCTTTGGTGGGTTCGTACGAGTCGTATTGGATCCGCTGTTAATCGTGCTGTGTCTGCTGCTAAGTTGCATTGTGGCCCAATCGGGTTTCGGCGCGGCGGAACTCGTGCTCGCAGTAATCGTCTTTTCGCTCACTTTTCCTTCGGAGGTGTCGCTGCACAAGCTGCAACAAAACCTCCTCGCCACGATTTTCATCAATTGGGTATTGCTCGTCGCACTGCTGCTGTTTTTTGGTTACGCCACAAAATTTATCGCTTATTTTGACTTACACATGTTGGCGGTGTGGTTTGTCAGTACGCCGGTTGTTTTGTATGCCGGACACCGTGCAATTCCGGTCCTGGTCCCACAGCTCCTGGCGATCGATGGCTACCGAAGCGCAGTGATCGTGGCGGCCAATGAAGTCGGCCGGCGCTTGGCGGAGAATTTGGTCGAGCACCCAGCGCTTGGGTTTCGCTTCGTGGGTTTTTTTGACGATGATTTTTCCGAACCACGGATCAGCTTGCAAACGGTCGCCGATCTAGAGGGGCGCGGGGCGGGTGTTGCAAGCACCGACGCGCCATATGGCGATGCGTCCCCTCGGGCTCTAGGAGTGACGCATAGTGATGAGAGAAGCCAGGCAGTCCGCGCGCTCGGGGGACGGACCGATGCCCGCGGCCAGCTGCTTGGACCGATTGATGCTGCCTCGTGCTTTGTTAAGTCCAATCGTGTCGAAGCAGTGTTTATCGCATTGCCGATGGCAGCGCAACCGCGCCTGCTAAAGCTCCTTGACGAAATCAAAGACACTACGGCGTCGGTCTATTTTGTACCCGACATCTTCATCACCGATTTGATCAATGCACGCATTGACGATATCAACGGCATGCCGGTGATGGCCGTGTGCGATTCGCCCATCGTGGGTACGGACGCGCTCTTAAAGCGCATTTTTGACATTGTGATCAGTAGTTTGGCCTTAGTGGTGCTTTCGCCCTTGATGCTTGCAATTGCCATCGGCATCAAGTTCGGGCCGCGCGGCCCGATTTTGTTTCGGCAACGTCGCTACGGATTGGATGGTCGCCAGATTATCGTCTGGAAATTTCGCACAATGACTGTGGTTGAGGACGGCATGCAAGTGCGCCAGGCCACGCGCGACGATTGGCGGGTCACACCCCTTGGAGCGTTCTTGCGGCGAACGTCGCTCGATGAATTGCCGCAACTTTTTAATGTGTTGGCAGGATCGATGAGCCTAGTTGGTCCGCGCCCGCATGCCGTCGCGCACAACGAGGAATATCGGCGTCTTATCAAGGGTTACATGGTACGGCACAAAGTCAAGCCTGGAATCACTGGCTGGGCGCAGATCAATGGTTTGCGCGGGGAGACAGAGTCAGTAGAGAAGATGCGCCAGCGCATCGAACACGATATTGATTACCTGAGGCGTTGGTCTTTGGGGTTTGATTTCGTCATTTTGCTGAAAACCGCGGCAATTGTGTTTCGGCACGCCAATGCGTACTGACTTCGGAGCTGCAGGTGAGTCGAGTGCCGGGAGCGAGGCGTCAGCCGAGCCGGTGCAGCTTTCGGGGCAAGATGCCACGTTCTTGCTTGCGGCAATCACCGACGCGGTTACCGTACGACGGCGTTTTCAGTTTTTCTCGTGGACGCAAGGGCGCTTGCAAAGCCTTTTGCCTCATGGTGTTTTGGTTTGCGGGCTGCCGCGCGGCAACGGCACGGGAATCTTCTTTGATTACTTTCACAATGTGCCGCTGCCGACTTCTGCACTCTCGAGACTATGTCATCCGCGCGATGGCGTAGCGATACACCTTTTGGAGACCTGGCGCGAACACGGTTCCGAGCCGCTCGCGGTAAGCAGTCAAACACCGCAGCA